>Ga0164243_10001285_pt1 | contig 42970 bp, 35 predicted proteins | sample OricompcompostOP_FD_108781 | JGI IMG/M metagenome (GOLD analysis project Ga0164243, IMG submission 108781) | Organic Plus compost microbial communities from Emeryville, California, USA - Original compost - Organic plus compost (OP) | ecosystem: Engineered > Solid waste > Mixed feedstock >...
CGCGGACATCAACGTGATTCAGGACCTGCACGGCTCGAGCGTCCACGTCCGCACGAGGTCGGCAATCGACGGCACCTGGGCGGTGGAGGTCTACGCGGAGCTGGGCACCCCGACCCGCGTCGAGGCGAGCGGGTTGGTGGCCGGCCACGCCGAGACCGAGCTGATGGTGGGAGACGCGGAACCGGAGGCCGTGCTGCTGGAGTTGCCGAAGGTGTTCGGCTACGCCGTCACGCCCACGGTGCGGGTGAAGATGCTCGACGCCGAGCTGATGGAGCTGCCGCTGGACTGGCGCAACGCCGTGCACTTCGGCGCGCACCTGACGTGGCCCGGTGGCGAGTCGGCCGTGGACGAGCACGTCCCCGTCAACGCCCCCGCGGGCACGACGCTGCGCTTGTGCCTGGATGGCAAGGAGAGCGGGCTCCCGGCGGGCTGCACCGAGGCCGTCCTCGGGGCCGACGACGAGGTGCCGATGGCGGTGACGCTGGTCGAGCAGGCGCGGTTCACCGCCCACGTCGTCGACGCGTCGGGCGTCCCCGTGTCCGGCCAGATGACCGTCCAGATCAATGACCTGGCGGGCAAGGGGCTGGGCAAGACCACCATGAACGGGCCGGACCTGTCCATCAGCGTGCCGGCCGCCGGGACCCACGTCCTGATCATCCGGTCGAGCAGCGGCACCGTCCAGCGCATCGTCGAGGCGACCGCGGGGCACATCACCGCGCTCGGAACTCTTGCCCTGTCCAAGACGTCGCTTGTGGACGGTGCGAGGTCGGGGTTCGCCGCGGTGACCCACACCGTGCTGCCGGGTGGCCTCGCCCAGGTACGGGCCACCATCTCCTACCACGCGTCCAGCGTGGCCGGCACCGCTCGGCTCACCCTGCTCGCGGGCGTCACCGTGCCCGAGGACGGTGTGCTGCTCGACGGCGTGCCGGCACCGTTCACCCTCGAGACCGGCGCGGCCCACGTGCTGGTCGTGGCGCTGCCGGCCGCCCAGTCGCGGACGCTGCAGGTGTTCGCGCGGGTGCCGGACAAGGCCGGTCTTCAGCTGCCGTTCTCCCTGACCGTCACGGCCGGCAACGCGGCCGAGCTGGTCGGCACCGCGACCGTCCTCAGTGGATACGTCAGCCTGACCGCGAACACGGCGAGCGACACGGGACGGGTGCCCGTGTCAGGTCGGGCGCCGGCCGGCACCACGGTGGTCGTCCGCGAACGCGGCGTCGAGGTCGCCCGCGCCATGGCCGGCCCCGGCGGGTTGTGGCAGGCGATCGTCGACCTGGGCACGGACGGCGACGACGTGCGCCATCACCTGCTGCAGGCCGAGGCCGAGGTGGGTGGACTGCTGCTGCGATCCACGGAGGTCGACGTGGTGGTGGACCCGCACGCCGCGGTCCTGCTGACCGTGACGATGAGCCAGCAGGGCAACCGGGCGGTCACCTTCGCGGCGACGGACGGCGTGGCTCGATTCCCGTTCACGTTCGTGCCCGGCCCGGCGCTCGTCGTGACCGCGCGGTTCAGCGGGCCGGTCAGCGGCGTGCGGGCCCAGGTGGCGGACCGGATCGCCACGATGCAGCCCGTGTCCGGACAGCCCGACACGTGGCAGGCGAGCCTGTCGCTGGGGTTCGGCGACCTGGGTGACCTGAGCATCGCGTTCACGCCGGTCGTGGAACGGCCGATCCTGGCCGTACCGCCGATGCCGACCGAGTCGCTGGTCGACCCCGACGACGCCACGTTCGAGGAACCGGTGACGGACGGTGCTTCGGTGTCGCAGACCTACACCGCACCGGTGCCCGCGCTCGGTCCGCAGGCCCGGGTCACCGGACGGCTGACCGTGACCAAGCTGGACAGCTACCAGCCCAACGCCGCGGATCTGGCGAAGGCGAAGGCGAGTGGCGTCTACGTGTACGAGGTCAACCTCGACGCGACACGCCGCGACATCGCTCGGCAGACCGGGAACCTGACCGTGACGGCGTCGGCCGTCGTCGATCTGGCGACCCTGCACGCCGGCCCGGAGACGGCGTTGACCCAGTCCCTGGGTGCGCTGGGCTTCTACGACGGCCCGGCCCGGGCGGTCTTCTTCTGGTCCTACCAGGTGGCGACCAACGCCGACCAGTTCTGGTCGGCCGGGTCGGAGTTCTTCATCGACGGCAAGTACGCGGCGATCAGCAAGCTGCAGCAGATGGCGATCGCGTGCGCCGACCCCGCGCGGGGCAACTACTACCAGGACCGCGTGGAACTGCTGCTGCAGAAGGCCTTCTCGATGGACGTCTTCAGCGCCTCGTACGGCATCGCCGGCGGGCTGCTCGGGCCGGCGACCTTCGGTCTGGGCACCATCGCGGTCTGGGGCGTCGGCTGGGGCATCGGCAAGGCCATGGAGTACCGGTTCAACAGCGACGTCGACAACCTCAAGGGGGAGATGCTCAGCGACCCCGAGTGCCGGCGTCAGACGGAGGACCCGACGGACAACCGCACGGATCCGACGGACCCGGGGCTGGACCCCGAGCAGTGGCAGGACCCGATCGCGCAACCCACGTGGATCTACGACCCCTCCGGCGTGGTGTACGAGGGCACGGCCGACCGGCCCGTCACGGGTGTCACCGCCACGCTGCTGACCGCCCCGACGGCCGACGGCCCGTGGACGGTGTGGGACGCCGAGGACTTCGGCCAGACCAACCCGCTGCTGACCGACGAGATCGGCCACTACGCGTGGGACGTGCCCGAAGGATGGTGGAAGGTCGTCTACACCAAGGACGGCTACGTCACCGCGGAGTCCCGGGTGCTGCGGGTGTTGCCGCCGCACACCGACGTCGACGTCAACCTCGCCCGGGCGAGCCTCGCCACGGTCGAGCGCGTTGACGTGGACGGTGACGGGCTCACGGTCACCTTCGACCAGCCCATGCGGGCGGACCAGGTGCTCGGTGGGCTGCTCACCGCGACGACCAGCGACGGCACGCCCCTCGCCGGCCAGTGGGTGGCGGTGGCTCCACAGTCCGCGCCGGCCAGCCACCCGTACGCCGGCGAGCCGCTCGCGACCGCGTTCCGGTTCACGGGCGAACGCCACCGCGGGGAGGTGGTCGTCACCGTGGATCCGTCCACTCAGGACCACGTGGGCCGGGCCGTCCTCGACGGTGTCCAGCAGACCGTGACGGTCGATTGGCGGGGTCCGGACTCCGTGCCGCCCCAGGTGAGCGTCACCGGCGTGGCGCCGTCCGCGATCTACCGGCTGGGGGCCGTGCCCACGGCGGGCTGCACCACCACCGACGAGGGTTCGGGGGTGGCTGCCGAGGCCCGGGTGACGGTCACCGGCGGCAACGCGAGCGGCGTCGGACAGTTGACAGCGACCTGTGCCGGGGCGGTCGACGGGGCCGGCAACATCGCCGAGCCGGTCTCGGTGACCTACACGGTCGCGTACGTCTTCACCGGCTTCGACGCTCCGGTGAACAACGGGGTGGTCAACAAGGCCAACGCGGGCCAGAACATCCCGATCAAGTGGCGCCTGACCACGGCCACCGGCGCCGGGGTGACGAACCTTGCCACGGCGAAGATCACGATCACCGCGTATGACTGCGCGACCGGTCGGGTCATCGGCCAGGGCGAGGAGTTCGGAGCTGACGCCCTGGGCCTGCAGAACAAGGGCAACGGGAACTACCACCTCAACTGGAAGACCCCGAAGGCCTACGCGGGCTCCTGCCGGACGTTCGCGCTGGACCTCGGGGAGGGGCCGGCCGTCACGCACACAGCATCGTTCCAGTTCAAGTAATCAATGAAAATGGACCGGTGCCCCACCCCCCGCCGGGGTGGGGCACCGTTCCCGTGACGGGTCACCGTACGGCGACTCTCGTTGCGGTCACCGTACGGCGACCGGGTGGGCGAGCTCGGCCGGGCGTCCGTGCACGGGGCTGACGATCTGCATCGGCGGGCGCGGCGCGACATCGACGAGCAGCCGGAACACGTCCGGGCGGTTGTAGTGCCCGGCCGCCTCGAACTTGCGGCGGTTGGCGGCGATCTGGCCGAGATCGAGATTGGCGATCAGGGTCTCCTCCTTCTCCCGTACCGGCCCGGCGAGGATCTCTCCGTCGGGCGCGACGATCACCGTGTTACCCGGTTCGACCCACGGGCCGTGCCGGTCGAGGAACGACGGCGGGAACAGGGTGTCCCGCAGCGGGAAGTCGGGCGGAACCATGTCGACGTGGAAGACGGGGTTCACGCCGACCACGAACATCCGGTTCTCCCGGGCCAGGTGCCGCATCGACGCGATCCAGGCGTCGCCGGGCGCCAGCGTCGGGGCCAGCCACACGTCGATGCCCTGGGCGTACAGGTGGAACCGCGCCAGCGGCATGTAGTTCTCCCAGCAGGTGAGCCCGCCGATCCTCGCCCGCCCGGTGTCGACGACCTCCAAAGTGGACCCATCGCCCGCGGCCCACACCGTGCGCTCCCCGCCCGTGGGCACCAGCTTGCGGTGCCGCTGCACCAGCTGCCCCTGCGGCGAGAAGTAGAGCACCGAGTTGTAGATCGAGGCGAGGGTCGGCTCGCGTTCCTCGACACCGACCACGAGCCAGACGTCGTTGTCCGCCGCTATCCGGCCCAGGCGCTGGCAGGCCTCGTCGCCGACCACCACCGCCTGGTCCACCAGCAGCCGGTACCACTCGTCGTCGCCGTCCCAGATCCGCCGCGTGTCGATCCACAGGGGAGTCCCGGGCACGAAGACCTCGGGCAGCACGACGAGTTCGGCCCCCTGACGGGCCGCGTGCGCGGTCAGCGCCGCCACGCGGTCGATGGTCGCGTCGCGGTCCATCAGGGTGTACGCCGCCTGGACGGCGGCGACCCGCAGTGTCGCGTTGTAGGGCATGCTGTCGGGCTCCGTCAGTGGAGCAGGCCGGGGACCCCGAGCGTGTGCCGCCCGGTCTCGACCAGCGTGTCGTCGATGGTGAGCGGGTGGAACCTCGCCGCGCGGATGTCGCGGTAGCACCGCTCGATCACCGAGCCCTTGAAGAACGCGGCACCGCCGGCCACCTCCATCGCCAGATCGCAGACCTCCACGCCCGCCTGGGCGACCTCGGCCTTGGCCGACATCACCGCCAGGTAGGTCTCGTGCGACGGCGTGGGGTCGTCGCCGACCGTGGCCAGCACGGCGTCGAGCGCCCACGAGGCGACCCGCAACCGGTGGCGCATCAGGCCGGCCTGCCGCTGCACGAGCACGTTGTCGGCCCTCGGGGCGGCAGCGGCGACCGCGGCCTCGAACGCCGCCTCGGCCACGCCCAGGTAGACGCCCGAGATGATCGGAAACGCGATCTCCGAGATGACCTGCAGCGGCGGGTCCACCACGCCGTACGGGCGGTTGGCGAGCACACGCTCGTCCGGCACGAAGACGTCCTCCAGCACGATGTCGTTGCTGGCGGTGCCGCGCATGCCGAGCGTGTCCCAGTTGTCGGCCACGGTGACGCCCGCCGACGCGAGAGGCACCGCGACGTTGAGGACGCGCCGGCCCTGCTCGGGGTCGTCGTAGGTGAACATGGTCGCCATCACCGTGCCGTGACCGGACTGGCTGGCGAAACGCTTGCGGCCGCTGACCCGGTAGCCACCGTCGACCTTGACCGCCTCGCCGCGCGGGTGCGTGTAGTCACCGCCGCCGGTCGAGACGAGCACGATGCCCTCCTCGGCGACCCGGCGCAGGGTCGCCTCGGCACCGGGCAGATTGCGGCGGTAGCGCCAGGCGGTGAACGCCACGACGTGCTGGTGCATGGCGCTGGCCAGGGCGGCCGAGCCGCAGTGGTGGGCCAGTTCCCGCTGCAGCCCGGTGAGCTCGGCGATGGTGGCGCCATCGCCGCCGAGTTCGACGGGCACGCCCGCCTTGAGCAGTCCGGCGTCACGCAGGGCCTGGTAGGCCTCGGTCACGAAGGTGCCGTCGGTGTCGTGGCGGGCGGCGTGCTCGGCCAGGGTGGCGCCGACGGCCGCGGCCCGCTGCGTCAGGTCGGTGACCTGCCGCTGGGTAATGGTTGTCGTCATGCCCACCAGTGTTGGCGGGCGGCGGGGTCGCAACTAGTACACATTCCTGACCTGCCTGGTTCTGAATCAGGACTTCCGCCGGCGCGGGAGAGACTGCCACCATCTGTCTATGCCTGACTACGGCGACTACTGCCCGGTCCATCTGGCCACCGAGGTCATCGCGGACCGCTGGACACCGCTGATCATCCGCGAGATGGTGCTCGGCAACACCCGGTTCAACGACATCGCGCGGGCCATGCCCGGCATCTCCCGCTCGCTGCTGGTGCAGCGCCTGCGCCACCTGGAGAAGCACGGTGTGGTGCAGACCTGGCCGTCGCCGACCGGGCGCGGCAGCGAGTACCACCTCACGCCGGCGGGCAAGGACCTCGAACGCATCATCGACGTGATGGCGCGGTGGGCGATCGAGTGGCGCTTCGAGAAGATCCGCCCGCACGACGTGCCCCCCACCACGCTCATGTGGTGGATGCACCGCCGGGTCCGGCCCGAGGACGTGCCCGCGACGCGCACCGTGCTGGAGTTCCGGCACACCGCGCCGGAACCGCAGACGATCTGGCTGGTGATCGAACGCGGGGAGGCTTCGGTGTGCCATCAGCACCCGGGGTTCGACAGCGACGCCGTCATCACGTCGACGACCGGCGATCTCTCCGACGTGTTCCAGGGCTACCGCACCTGGGCGCAGGCCGTCGCCGAGGGCCGGATCGAGGTCACCGGACCACGCCGGATCGCCTCGGCGATCCCCCGGTGGTTCGCGTGGAGCCCGTGGACCGACGTCACCGCCGAACGAGTCGCCCGAGCCGCGCGGGCCGCGCGCACTGCCCGAGCCGCGGGCCCTGACGGTGCGGCGCCTGGTGCCCGCCGATCCCGACGCCCGGTACGGTCGACCGTCCGGTCATGACCTCAGGTCCGGGTGGTTGAGGCGGTGGTAGACCGGGGCAAGGTGCTTGTGCAGGTCCTGGTAGACGTCGAACAGCCGGTCGTAGGTGGCGCTGTTGGCCGCCGTGGGCTGGAAGACCCGGTCCTCGCGGCGTAGGCCGGAGATCTCCGGGAAGGAGATCATGCCGGCGCCCACCGCGCCGATCCAGCCGGCGCCGCGGGCGTTGACCGCCACCGGCTGGGCGTCGCGGTGGATCTCGATGCCCAGCGCGTCGGCGAAGATCTGGCACCAGGCGTCGGACCGGGCCCCGCCGCCGGTGATGACCATCGAGGTCACGGGCCGGCCCAGGAACCTGTCGACCGCCCGGGTCAGCCAGCGGGTGTTGAGCGCGACGCCCTCGAAGACCGCCCGCAGCAGGTCGGAGCGGTTGGTGTCGAGCGAGATGTTGAAGAAGCCCGCCCGCAGATCCGGGTTGTCGACGGGGGCGCGTTCGCCGTAGAGCCAGGGGGTGTAGAGCACGCCATGGGCTCCCGGCGGGACGTTGGCCAGGATCTCGTCGAAGGCGCGGAAGATCCAGCCTTCCTCGCGGCTGACGTGGCCCGCCCCGATCAGCGGGTCGTCGTGCTCCACGACCTTGTCCCGCAGCCAGGTCAGGTTGGCCCCGGCCAGCGCCTGCAGGGCAGTCATCAGGTAGCGACCGGGGATCGCGCACGGGACGGAGGCGATCTGCGTCGAGATATCGGTCTTCTTGCGCTTGACGTGGGCCGCGATCCACGACGAGGTGCCCAGATAGAGGTGCGGCTCGTTGTCGCGGACCGTGCCGGCGCCGATCGCGGCCGCGGTGTTGTCGATGGCGCCGGCCACCACCCGTACGGACTCCGGCAGGCCGAGATGCGCGGCGGCACTCGGGCTGAGCGTGCCGATCACCTCGGTGCAGGCGACGATCGGCGGGAACTTGTCGCGGTCGATGCCGCAGTCGGCCAGCAGCGCCTTCGCATAGCGGATCTTCGTGGGTCGCCGGTTGTCGGTGACCCACGAGGTCAGGATCGAATCGACGGTGGCGACCGTACGGCCGGTCAGCTTGAGATTGATCCAGTCGAGCACGTTGAGGAACGTGGCGGTGCGTTCGTAGACCTCCGGCCACTCGTCGCGGATGAGCAGCATGTGGGCGGCGGGATCCTTGCCCGTCAGCGACGGCATGCCGCCGGTCAGCCGCAGCCAGCGCAGTGTGCGGCGCAGCGAGATGCCGTTCAGCGACGGGAAACCGGCGAACTGCCGGCGCAGGTGGGGTGCGCCGCGCATGTCCAGCCAACTGATGCACTGCGTCAGGGGCTGGCCGCCGGCATCGACGGCGATCGTGCCCTCGCCCTGAGTGGACGAGCAGATCGTGGTGACCGCCTTCAGATGCTCGGGATGGGCCCGGCCGAGGTCGGCGACGACGTGGGCCAGCGCGTCCCACCACGCCAACGGATCCTGCTCGGCGCCGCCGCCCGGCAGGACCTGCAGCGCCACCGCCCGTTCGGCCCAGCCGGTGAGGGTGCCGTCGGCGGCGACCAGTGCCGCCTTCATTCCCGACGTGCCCAGGTCGATCGCGAGGACCTGCGGCGGCACAGCTGGCATGGGTCAGACTCCCTCGACCTGAGCGAAGACCTGTTCGAAGCGGGAGAGCGCGTCGTCGATGACCTCGTCGGTGTCCGCCATCGAGGTGTACATCCGCGACCCAGCCAGGGTAATGATCCCGTGGGCGGCGTAGGCAGCCCCCATCTGCTCCATGAGCCGCTTGCGTGCTTTGTTCTCCTTGAGCAGCTTGATCGGGTTGCGCATGTCCAGCAGCATCACGCCACTGCACTCCAGGTGGACGATCGAGCCCTGGTTGTAGGCCACGTAGGGCAGGCCGAACTTGTCGATGAGTCGTTGCAGTCCGCGGGTGAGCCGATCGCCGGCGCGCCCCGCGATGACGGGCGCGTTGGTGCGGGCCATCTCCTGGATGGCGAAGTAGCCGGCCGCGCAGGAGAGCGGATTGGCCGACAGTGTGCCGCCCACCTGGATGTGGGCGCCGCTCTTGCCGTCCAGGCCGGACCCGAAGACCGCCATGATGTCGGCCCGACCCCCCACGCCACCGGCCATCGGGTAGCCGCCCGAGACCGCCTTGCCGAGGACGGTGAGGTCGGGGGTGACGCCGAAGTAGCCCGCCGCGCCGCCCAGGCCCAGCCGGAAGCCGGTCACCACCTCGTCGAAGATCAACAGCGCGCCGAACTCGTCGCACAGCTCGCGGACCTTCGCGTTGAAGTCGGGCGGCACCGGGCGGGTGCCGGACTCGGGGCCGACCGGCTCCACCACGACGGCGGCCGTGCCGCCCCGCAGTCGGTTCTCGATGAGCTTGCGGCGCAGCTGCCCGAGGTCGTTGGGGAAGGCCTCCCGGGTGCGGCTGGTGGCGCCGAACGGGATGCCCTTGGCGTTCATCCGGTACGAGCCCGGTACCCGCAGGCCGTAGACCATGGTGTCGGACCAGCCGTGGTAGGCGCCGCCGACCTTGATCACCATCTTGCGCTTGGTGAAGGCGCGGGCCCCGCGGACGGCGGCCATGATCGCCTCGGTGCCCGAGCCCAACGACCGATACATCTCGATGTGCGGCATGTACTGGTGGATGATCTCGGCCAGCTTCAGCTCGTACTCGTGGAACAGACCGGTCACCGGCCCGGACTCCCGGATCACCTCGGCGACCCGCTCGCGGACGGGGGCGTAGTTGCTGCCCAGCACGGTCGGCCCGCCGGCCTGCAGGAAGTCGATGTACGTGTTGCCGTCCCGGTCGACCAGGTAGGCGCCCTCGGCCTTGTCGATGGCCAGGGGGAAGGGGTAGTTGAAGGCGAGGTTGTGCTGGACGCCGCCGGGGATGCGCTTCTTGGCGCGGTCGGTGAGTTCCTTGCTGGCCCGGCACTTTGTTTCGAAATAATTCAATACATCGAGCATGGCGTCGTGGCGCAGGCCGCGCACGGGCTGGGAGATGAGCGCCTTGAGCCGGCGCATGGTGTCCTCGACGTCGGGGTAGGTGCTGATCGCGTAGCCGAGTTCGGCCGCGGTCTTCGGCATCGGCTGTGCCGGCGCGTCGCCCGTGGTCAGTTCGGCGGCCAACGCGTCGGCGCTGGGTAGTTCCTCGGTGGTGGGGACCCGTACCGGGGTGACCGCCTGCGTGAGCTGGGCCGCGATCCGCTTCTCGTCGGCGCGCAGCTTGGCGAAGGCGATCTCGCGCACCCAGGTCGGGATCGTGTAGACCTTGCCGGTCTCGGTGGTCAGCGCCAGCAGGTAGGCCAGCGAGACCTTCTCCAGCAGCGCCATGTTGAACACCGCGCGATCCGGGTCGGTGCCCAGTGCCACGATGCCGTGGTTGGCGATGATGAAGGCGTTGTCGCCGCCGGCCACCTTCTTCTGCACGTTGCGGGCGAGGAAGCCCGTGCCGGCCGGGGCGTAGTCCACGATCGCGACCTGGCGGCCGAGGAAGCGCACCTGTTCGTCGGTGAGCGCCGGGATCGGCCGGCGGAGGAAGGCCAGCGCCGAGGCGTACGGCTGGTGGGTGTGCACGATGGCGTTGACGTCGGGACGCTCGCGGTAGATGTTGGCGTGCATCCCGCACTCGATCGACGGGGCCAGGCCGGCGCCGGACTCGTCGGGGACGTGCCGGCCGTCGAAGTCGACGATGCAGACGTCCTCGGGGCGCATCCGGTCGTAGTCGTAGTTGCTCGGGGTCACGGCGTAGAGACGGTGGCCGGCGATCCGGACCGAGACGTTGCCCTCGGTCGCCTTGAGATAGCCACGCTCCAGCATGGTCCGGCACATGTCCACCACGTGCTGGCGGGCGACGCGGAACTCCACGATGACCTCCCAGGGGGGTTGCGGGTGTCGTGGGAATCATCCTTGTGCTTCTCCCGCAACGAATCACTGTCCCGTCGCCACGCATCGCCGCCGGCTTGGCTATCACGGCGTGACAAAATACAGGCTTGAACGCGCAGCTCACGACCCCCTGGCAGCGACTCCCGCCAGCGCTGGCCTCGGCCATGCGACCCCGGCTGCCGGCCACCACGCAGGCCGTCGCCACCGCCATCACCGCGGCGATCCCGGCGTTCGCGAGCGCGGAGGCGCCCAAGTTCACGCGTGACGTCCAGGCCGCGGTCGAGGTCGCGCTGGAACACTTCCTCGCCCTGATCGGCACCAGCGAGCCGGCGCTGGGACCGCGCGCCCGCGAGGTCTTCCTGGCACTCGGCGCCGCCGAGGCCCGGGAGAACCGCGGACCGGAGGCCCTGCTCGCCGCGCTGCGCACCGCGTCACGGGTGCTGCTGCGGACCGCGGCCGAGGCGCTCGCCGAGGTGGGCGTGGTCGACACCGCCGCGCTCATCGACCTCTCCGACGCGATCAGTGCCTACGTCGACGAGTTGGCCGCGGTGAGCACCGACGGCTTCACGCTGCAACTGCGGGAGCAGGCGGGGGAGCGGGAGCGCCAACGCCGCCAGCTCGCCGAACTGCTGCTGCGCGGCACGGCCGCACCCAGCGTCGTGCTCACCGCGGCGGCCGGCATCGGCTGGCGGACCCTGGACACCCTGGTGCCCGTCCTGCTGCCGCTGGACCAGGCACGCGACGCGCGGTTCCGCTACGGCGAGGACGGCGTGGTCGCCGAACGCGAACGCGACGCGGTCCTGCTGCTGCGGGAGGGCCCGCGCAGCGGCCGGCGCCAGCTCACGGAGAGCCTTGATCGGCGAGGCGCGGTCGTGGGGCCGGCACTGCACTGGAGTCAGATGCCCGCAGCCGTACGGTTGGCGGAGCTGACGGCCGAGCTGACCGGCGACGGCCCGGGACCCCACTTCACCGACGACCACCTCGCGGCCCTGGCGCTGCGCGGCGAGCCGAGCGCGTTGCCCATCCTCGCGGCCCGCCGGCTGGCACCGCTGGCGCACCTGCGCGAGAGCCAGCGGGAGAGCCTGCTGGCCACCCTGCACACCTGGCTGCGCCACTGGGGTTCCCGGTCGGCGGTCTCGGCGGAACTCTTCGTCCATCCGCAGACCGTGAGCTACCGCCTCAAGCGCCTGCGGCAACTGCTCGGTGACGACCTCGACGACCCCACGGCCCGGTTCGAGCTGCTCATCGTCCTGGCCGCGCGCCGGCCCCTGGCCGAGGCCGCCGTGCGAAATCACGCTCCCCGCGAGCGCGCATCGTAGCGCCCGCGCCCCGTGGTGACCGGCTGGTCAGCCGCGGTCCGGCGAACCTTGCGGGCGGTCGCGTCGCGCCGGGCCGTCGGGGCCGAGGCCGGCGAGGGCGAGCGCGTGGGCGACGTCGCTGCTGGCCACCACACCCACGAGCCGCTCGTCGTCGGTCACGGCGACCAGCGGGTTCGATGGCGTGAGATTGCGGGCGGCGACCAGCGCGGGATCGTCGGGCGTGACCGTGGGGACCGCGGCGTCCGGCGCGAGCGCCGCGCGCAGCGCCATCCGTGGACGCTCGGCCGGGTCGATGCGCGCGATGTCGGACAGGTAGACGATCCCGACTGGCCGGCCCGCGTCGTCCAGCACCGGGTAGCTGTCGTGCGGGTGCGGCAGGACGGTCTCGGCGATGAACGTGTCGACCCGCTCGTCGAGGTGTCCGGCCACCGGAGCGGTGGCCATGATGTCGCGCACCCGTCGTCGGTCGAGCGCGCGGTTCATCCGCACGCTCGCGGTCTCGGCGTTCGCCGCCGTGGTGAGGAACCAGCCCAGCAGCACCAGCCACAGCCCGGAGAGGTTGCGCGCGAAGATCGTCTGGAACAGGCCCACGGCGATGATGAGCACGCCGAGCACGACGCCCGCGTGGTCGGCCGCGATCTGCGCCCGGTCGCTGTCACCGCGCAGCTTCCACACGACGGCGTGCACGATGCGTCCACCATCCAGGGGCGCGCCGGGCAGCAGGTTGAAGACACCGAGCAGCAGGTTGACGCCGGCCAGCCAGGCGAGGGCCACGATGAGCAGCTGTACGGCTCCGGTCGCCTGCGCCGCCGTCTCCAACAGCGCAGCCAAGCCGGCCGCGACGCCTCCGATCACCAGGCTCGTGGCCGGACCGGAGGCCGCGATCAGGAAGGCCGCCCGCGGCGTCGGCGGGTCACCGTCCAATTCGGACACACCACCGAGCAGCCAGAGCGTGATCCCGCGAACGCCCACGCCGTGACGCCGCGCCACCAGCGCGTGGGCGAGTTCGTGCGCCAACAGCGCGGCGAGGAAGAGCGCCGCGACCACGATGGCGACCAGGATGTAGGCGACGAGCGGGCGTCCGGGTGCGCCCGTCGGCAGCACCGCTGTGGTCAGGCCGTAACCGAGAAGCGCGGCGATGAACAGCACCGACCAGTGTGCACCGATGTCGATGCCGGACACCCGCCCCAGGTGAATCGATTGCCGCACGACCGACTCCCCACTGACTGGCGTCGACGCATCCGCGAGCACCGGCAGGTGTGGCACCGGCAGGTGCGGCCTCGGCGTCGACGCGGCCAACCCCCATGCTGGCAGCCAGGGCAGGAGGCGGGCGGCCGAATGACCGATCCCGCCCGCCGGCCGCCGGTCTCGCGAAGCCCGTCCGGTGTCGCCGTCGGCCCCGTAGGCTGCGCCGATGCGGGCGTTGCGGGCGCTCGCCGAGCGGACGCCCGCCACTCGGGAGCGGTACGTCGATCTGCTGCGGGCGGTGGCGATCGTCGCCGTCGTCCTCGGGCACTGGCTGGTCAGCGTGGTCGGCTACGACGAGCATGGTCGGGTCGTCGGCCGCTCGGCGCTGCCGTACCTGCCGTGGGCCTATCCGATCACCTGGATCGTGCAGGTGATGCCGATCTTCTTCCTCGTGGGCGGGTACGCGAACGCCGCGTCGCTGACCTCGCACCGCCACCGTGGCGGGACCGCGCTGACGTGGCTGCAGGGGCGGGCGGGTCGGCTGCTCGGACCGACCACCGTCCTGATGCTCGTGCTCGCCGCCGGTGCACTGATCGCCCAAGCGGTACCGGTGGATCCCGCGTTCACGCGCCGGGTGGTCTGGGTCGCCTCGATCCCGCTGTGGTTCCTCGCCGCCTATCTGGTCGTCGTCGCGGCCACCCCGGTGATGTTGCCGTTGCACCAGCGGTACGGCTGGCGGGTGCTCGCGGTGCTGGTGCTGCTGGTCGCGTGTGGCGACGTGGCACGCCTGACCGGTCACGAGGCGCTGGGTCTGGGCAACTTCGTCTTCGGGTGGCTCGCCATCCACCAGGTCGGGTTCGCCTGGCGCGAGGGGCAGCTGCGGTTGCGGCCGGCGATGGGGGCGGCGCTGCTGTTCGGCGGCCTGGCGGCGCTCGTCGGGCTGACGGTCGCGGGCCCGTACCCGGTGAGCATGATCGACGTGCCCGGTCAGCGCCTGCTCAACGCCTCGCCGCCCACGCTGGCGCTGCTGGTGACCTTTGTCGTCCAGCTCGGCCTTGTGGTGCTGCTGCACGGTCCGGCCCAGCGCTGGCTGCGCCGGCCCACGCCGTGGCGTCTGGTGGTCGGGCTCAACGCGGTGGTGTTGACGGTCTTCCTGTGGCACATGATGGCGGTCGTGCTCCTGGTGGGGCTGCTCTGGGCACTGGGCTGGCTGCCGACTCCCGCCGTCGCGAGCGCATCGTGGTGGTTGTGGCGGCCGCCGTGGCTGCTCCTGCTGACCATCGTGCTGGCCGGGCTGGTCGCCGTGTTCGGGCGCTTCGAACTGCGCCCGCGCACGGCCGGCGACGCCCACCGGCTGTCCCGCGCCGGCTCTGGCGCCCCTGGCGTTCTCCTGACCGTCCTCGGTTATGCCGCCGCCGTGACGGGCCTGCTCGCCAACAATCTCGCCCCCAACTCCCGGGCGTACCTGTTCGGCATGCCCGTCGCCGGGCTGGTCCTCTACCTCACGGGAGCGGGCGTGCTGCGGGCGCTGCGCGGTCTGCCGGCGCCGGGCCGCGAGTGACCGCCTCGATCTTCAGCGCGGTGCCGCGCTCTTCGAGGCCTTCCTGGCGAGCTTCCACGACACCGTGCTGGAGGAGGCGCGGACGGTGACCGCCCGCCTGGTGGCGGCGGTTCGCCTGACGTGACCAGTGCCACGTTGCCGGGGCGGGCGCGGTTCTCGTCACCCGTACTTCCGCAAGGCGCGTCATTGCTGGCAACCTTCAGGGATGCCCGCAGCGTCGCTCACCCCCGATCACCGTGCCCGCCTGCTTCGAGTGGGGGTGACCGAGGAGATCCTGGACGACCTCGATCTCTACGACGCCAGCGACCAGTTGCCCGCCTGGTTCGCCGAGCAGGGCAACACCCTCTACCTCGGGCGTGGGCTGGTCTTCCCGGAGTGGCTGACGGCCCGGTTGACCGTCTATCCCTTCGCCGACGGCCTCGTCGTGCTCGCCAGTCCACTCCAGACGCTGCTGTCCCTGCTGCTGGGTGGCGACGGCGCGACGGTCTTCGTCGGTGCCGGCTGCGAACTGACCGCCGGCCAGCTCTACTGCGGTGCGGGGTCGAGCATCGTGCTGCACGGCAAGGTCGTCGCCACGGGCGAGGCCATGGTCGACGCGCGCAACGGCGGCTCGGTCGTGGCCGAGTGGGACCAGCTCTGGGCGGCCCGGGTCTACATCGCCACCGACGACATGCACAGCCTCGTGGACGTGGCGACCGGTGTGCGGTTCAACCCGTACGGCGCCCACATCCGGCTCGGCCGGCACGTCTGGCTGGGCCGCGAGGCGATCGTGACCGGGCATGTCGAGATCGGTGAGTCCTGCGTCGTCGGGCTGCGCAGCCTCGTGCGCGGGCAGAAGGTGCCGCCGAACACGGCGGTCGCCGGCACCCCGGCCCGGGTGATCCGGGAGGGGATCACCTGGGACGGCGAGGATCGCGCTCCGCTGCTGCCCTGAACCGTCGCCCGGGTGGGGTCAGAGGATCTCGCGGGCCCATACCCCGACGGCCGCCAGGGCGTCGGCGACGGCGTCGCGCACCTCGCCCGCGCCGCTGACCCGGTCGCTGGTCACGCTGACGTGCAGGGCGATCGTGCCGCCCGGGGCCTGCGCGAAGCTGGTCTCGGTGTAGAGGGCGCTGAACCGCTCCGGCACCTGGGGCACGTCGGGATGCTGGACCCCCACGTTGAGGAAGACGACCGTCGCGGGTCCCGGCGCATCGACGAACAGGCCGGGCAGGACGCCGACGTTGGAGGCGGCGACGACGGGGCTGCCGGAGCCCAACGCCGCCTGGGCGACGCGCCGCACGACGCGGGCCGGCAGGTAGGGGACCGCCGGCAGGGTCACGGTGAGCGGGTCGGGTGCGGCGCCATGCTCGGTGAGCACGCGTTTCAGCTCGGCACGCAGGAACGCGACATCGCGCGAGCTGCCGGCCGGAATCTCCAGCGTGACCGAGGAGAGCGCGTTGCCCGACAGGTCGTCGCCGTCGGCCCGCTCGCCGACCGGGATCGAGAGCAGGACGGTGCCGTCCGGCGTGACCCGGCTGAGAGCCGCGGCGACCTGGGCGACCACGCTGAGGTAGAGCGCGTTGGCGGAGCCACCGAGCGCGGTGGCGGCCGGGTGCCAGACCGAAGAATCGATGCAGGCGAGAACATCGAAGGGCTGACGGTTCGTCGCCGTGACCGGTTGCGCGTGTGCCGCGCCCGGCGCTGATCGTTGTCGAGGCGTCCGCCGGGCTGCCCGTACGGCCGCCGGAACTCCGGCGAGCGCCTCCCGCATCCCCACGAGCCGGCCCGCCTTCGGGCCGTCGTAGCGTCGTGCCGTCGGCGTCAGTGGTGCCCGCTCGGTGCCGAGCGTGAGGAGCAGCCCCGATCCGTCGGTCAGGGTGTGGCAGACCACGAGCGTCACCGCGTGCCCGCCATCCGTGAGCGGCCGCACCGCCACATGCCAGGGCTCGCGCGTCGGGTCGACCGGTGCCTGCGCCCGTTCGCCCACCCACGTCAGGACGGCGGCCCGGTCGATCGGCTCCGGCTCCACCACGACCTCGGGCACGGCGGACAGCACGGCCCAGTGCTCGCGAGCACCGAACACCGGCGCGGGCACCACCACCCGGCCGAGCAGGCTCGACTCCGCGAGCCGCCGCACCATCGTGCGGACGCGCTCGACGTCGGGCGGTGTCTCCAGCAGCCAGGTCACCTGGGCGACCACGACCTGATCGAGCGCGCGCTGCGCCCGATAGGTCGCCATATCCAGAAGGCTCAGCGCCACCGCCATGGCGAACACCCTAGCCGCGGCCCGCGACGCTCCGATCGCCCTGGACGGCCACAAGATCTCCGTCCGTACGACGCTGGGTACGGACGGTGACTCCGTACGGACGGTGACTCCGTACGGGTTGGCGGCTCAGTACGTGTTGGCGGCCTTGTCCATCGGGCTGTCCCAGTTCGGGGGCTCGTCATACAGGTCGTCGTGGCGGTGCCTGAACTTCTGCGCCTGGTCCGTGATCCGGCGCTTGCCGTCGTCGTAGAGGCGTCCGGCCTGCGCCCGGACGACTCCACCCGCCTCCTGCAGGGTGTTGCTCTCCCACAGCTGGCGGGCCTTGGCCATCATCTGGTCGAAGCGCTCGCGCCCGGCTCTCGTGCCGAGCACATAGCCGACCGCGGCCCCAGCCAGGAACATGGCCTTTCCGCGCATGGCGGGCCTCCTTCCTCCGGTACGCCTCACATCCTTCCTCCGCGCACCTCGGCGCGTGGGGCATACGGGGCATCTGTGCCGTTTTCTACCCCTGTCGGGCCGGGGCACACCGGATCCGGGAAACCCGGTAGCGCACCCGCCCGTCGCGTCCGGTACGCTAGGCGGGCCGCGATCCCCGATAGCTCAATTGGCAGAGCATTCGGCTGTTAACCGAAGGGTTGAAGGTTCGAGTCCTTCTCGGGGAGCCACGCTCGACCCGCCCCGGATCCGGGCTATCTTCTCTGTTTGAGTTCTGTTCGGGAAGTCCAGTTCCCCGGCCATCCTGCTGCTGGCGCTGCCGCCCGGCGCCCGAAGCACCGGCAACCCTGAGCGCGTCGCGGCGGCCGTGCGGGCTGGCGGGCTGCTCCACTGTGGACGTCCGCGAAAGGGCCCGGGCCCGGTGCCCTCGCGGTCACCGGGCCCGGATCGTCGTACGGGCTCAGCTCAACGGGATCTGGTGGTTGGCGACGAACAGCCCCGCCGGGTCGTACTGGCGACGCACCGCGCGCAGCCGATCCCAGGTGCGCGGGTCATAGCCCGTGCCGGCGTTGCCGTGCTTCTCCACGAAGTTGAGGTAGCAGCGTCCGTTGGCATAGGGCGCCATGGCCGTCACCACCCGCCGGGCGTCGGCGCGGGTCCGCTCCTCGTCGGCCATCGGGTTGGGCATGCCGAGGGCCAGGAGCGCGAACGAGCCCTCCAGCCGCGGCAGCGCGCCCGCACCCGGGTGCGCCCGCCCCAACGCACCGCCGAGCTGGCGCAGCTCGGCCGCCACGAGCAGCGAACTGCCCGAGTCCGGCCCGGCCACCCCGAGCAGGGCGTCCACCCCGGACGGCGCGAGCCAGCCGAGCATCGCCGACTCCGAGATCGTGGGGGTCGGCCCCTCGGGGTCCATGTGCAGCCGGACCAGTTCCGGTGCGGGCTTGCGACCGAAGAAGTCGATCTCAGGCCCCAACTCCCGCAGCGGCGCGAGGATCCGCTCGGCCGTCTCGTCATCGGCGAGCACGGCGCCGTCGATGGCCACGACCTGGCGCCCGCGCACGAACTCCGGCATCTCGGGGATCGGCGGCACCTGCAGCAGACGCAGCGAGGTGGTGACCTCGTCCGCCGCCTCCGGCGCCCACTCGGCGTACCGGCGTAGCACCCGCTCGGCGTGCCGGCAGTCCCAGACCATCATTCCGGCGTAGGCCGTGGTGATGGGGAAGAGGGCGAACTCCAGCGCGGTGACCACGCCGAAGTTGCCGCCGCCTCCGCGCAGCGCCCAGAACAGCTCGGGCTCGTGCTCCGCGTCGGCCCGCACCAGCTCGCCGCTGGCGGTGACCAGTTCCACCGCCGTGAGGCTGTTGGTCGCCATGCCGAGCTTGCGCGCGTACCAGCCGATGCCGCCGCCGAGGCTGTAGCCCGCGACGCCGACGTCGGGTGACGAACCGTGTAGCGCCGCCAGCCCGTGCCGGCCGGCCGGCTCGACGACGTCCAGCCAGACCGCACCCGACTCCGCGCGGGCGATGCGCCGGTCCGGATCGATGCTGACCCGGTTCATCATGTTGGTCCGCAACAGCACGACGTCGTCCAGGCTCCGGGGCATCGCGTGCGCGTGGTGACCGGTGCCCTGCGGCGCGATGCGCAGGCCCAGCCCGGCGGCAGCGCGCACGATCAACTGGACCTGCGCCGCGTCTCGCGGTTGCGCCACGGCAGCGGGACGCAGGTCGGCGTTGACGGCCCAGGGCGCGCGCGCCGCGTCATACCCTTCTTCGCCCGGAAGCAGGATCTGATGGCTCATCCGATTGGCGAGCTCCTCGAAGTCGTCCGGCCGCGTCGCGTCGCGTGGTCTGAGCCGCTCGCGCAGGCGGTGGCTCGCCCAGTGCCCGCTCCCGCCCTGAGGGCTGCGCGCGTTACCGCTGCGGTCGCCGTCGGCGGACGGGCCGGCGTTGGTCTCATGGATCGCGCGGTCGCTCGTGGCCGGCGCGTTGGTGCTGGTCGTCATGGTGGTTCTCCTGACCTGTCATTCCGGCATGGGTGAGCCGGTGTCGAGACCCACGATGCGGTGGTGATCCTGCGGCTGGCTTGATCCTCACTTGCGGTCCACTGGCGACCCACTGTGTTCCGGCGACCCACTGTGTTCCGGCGACCCACTGTGTTCCGGCGACCCACTGTGTTCGGGGCCTGCCGCACAATGTGCGGATGCGCGAGATCGTCGACGGCGTCTTCGAGGTGCCGATCACCTATGTGCACGCCTACCTCGTCGTGGTCGACGACGGCGTGGTCCTCGTCGACACCGGGCTGCCCGGTCGGTCGAGGCGACTGCGCGAGGCGCTGGCCACGGCCAAACGGGCGATCGGGGACGTGCACACGATCCTGCTCACCCACCACCACGCCGACCACACCGGTGCCGTCGCCGAGTTGCGGCGCGACAGCGGCGCCCAGGTGATCGCCCACCACGTGGACGCTCCGCTGATCACGGGAGAGACGGTGGTGCCGCCGCGGAACCTGACGTTGCGTATCGGCGCGATGATCATGGGCAAGCCCGAGCCGGTGACCGTGGACCATCGCATCAGGCAGGATGGACCGTTGCCGGTCGCGGGGTTCAGCGCCTTCCACACGCCAGGGCACACCGCCGGGCACGTGTCCTACCTGCTCGACCGCGCCGGCGGAGTGCTCTTCGCCGGGGACGCCGTCACCGGCGGGCGGCGTCTGCGGCCCGGCCCCAAGCCGGTGACCGAGGACCGGGTCGCGGAGAAGGCGAGTGTGGCCCGCCTGGCCCAGCTCGACTTCGCGGTCGCCGTCTTCGGCCACGGGCGCGCGGTCACCGACGGCGCGGTCGAGAAGTTCCGAGCGCTCGCGCAGGCGTAGGCCGCGTCGTCGTCTCGGATCTGTCAGGCGGCGGCCGGACCGGGTGGCCACGTGTGCCGGTCGGCCCGGCCTGGCTGCTCGCGGCGCGGTGAACCCTGCCGCGGTGGACCCTGCCGTGATGGCGAACCCTGCCGTGATGGCGAGACGAAGGGCCTCGACGGTCCGAGTTCGTACGGCGTGCCGTCGGGCCGGGTGACCCAGACCTCGCCGGTGTCGTGGTCGAGGCGAAGGGTCCAGCGCCCCTCGTGCACGAGCCCGTGGTGATAGCGGCACAGGCTGACGAGGTGCTCGACGTCGGTGGTGCCGCCCTCGTACCAGGGGATCTCGTGATGCGCATCGGTCCAGGCCGCGGGGGTGTCACAGCCGGGCCAGCGGCAGGTGCGGTCCCGAGCGTGCAGTGCCTTGCGCATCCAGTGCGGAACGAGCCGGTGCTCACGGCCCAGGTCGAGCGGCAGACCCGACGCGGGATCCAGGACGATGCGCCAGACGGTGGCGTCGCAGGCGAGGCGCTGGGCCACCTCGGGACTTACCTCGCCGACCCAGGAGAGCCAGGGCCGGTCACGCGCCGGCGGAACCCCGGCCCGCGTCAAGGGATCGTCGGTGCTGCTGCCGTCGTCGGGGACTTGGGAGTCGAGTAGTTGCTGGGGCGTGACGAGCACGGCGACATGGGGCAGGGCGCCGCCGACCGTGGGGAGCGTGCCCGCGGCCATGGCGCGCCGGGCCAGTTCGACGACCGCGTCGGCGCGCCGCTGGGGCGTGGTGCTGCCATCCTCCGGTGCCGGCGGACGCATCAACGCGTCGACCGCGGTCTGCACGATGGCCGCGCCCTCGGGATCGAGCCGTCCACGCAGGTAGACCATCCGCCCGCAGGCGGCGAACGTGATCTCGCGCCGGTCCCAGTCCTTGGCGGGATCGGGCTCGCCACCGTCGGGATCGACGAGAGCCAGGATCCGTCCGCACGCCTGGCCGAGCTGCTTGGGGTCGGCCGCCGCGGCGAGGTCGGCGAGTTCCTGGTCGAACTGGCGCACCGCGTCCACACCGACGTGCCAGGCCAGCTTGCCGACCAGTTCGGCGTGCTCCGTGTTGATCGTGCCTGAGCGCATGCCCTCGGCCAGCGCCGGGAGTTTGCGCATCAACCGTGCCCGCGACAGCCAACCCAGCGCCGCGCCCTTGGACATCCGGCCGAAGCCCGCCAGCCACGTCTGGGTCGTTCGCAGCCCATCGACACGAGCCAGTTGGCGGGTGTCGAAGCTGCCCACCCGGTCAGTCAACGCGGCGGCGAGTTGGTTGGCGCACTCCAGCAGTTGCAGAATCTCGGCCCGTACCTGAGCATCAGGCAGGCCCACCACGTCGGCGCCGACCAGCTGAGCCAGACCGGCCCGGACGAGATCGATGCCCGACCCTCCTGGCGGCCCACTCGCCGCCCCTTCCCCCGTTTGACACATGTACGAATGCTAACCCCGCCCACCGACATTCGCACGCATCGCTCACCACATTCTTGCCATAGTCCATTAAGGACAATGGTCAGGTGGCGGCGAGGTGTGCGGCGCCGAGCGCGGCCCAGGCGCGGGCCCGGGCACCGTCGTGGTCGGTCACCGACGCGTCCCCGTCCGCGACGACCACCGCGTAGCGCAGGCTCACCGCCTCGCCCGGAGCCACGGGCAGCTCGGTGTCGAAGAAGGGCGCCGGGCAGACGCCGGCCCAGGGCGTCGACCGGACGAACCACCGGGTCGGGTGGGTCGGGTTGTCGGGCGCATCGACCATGACGACGGTCGAGCGGCGACCGTGGCCGTCGTGGGTGCCGGTGAAGGCGAGCCATGGCGCGCGCACGCCCATCAGGTCGTCGCCGCCGTGCCCGTCGGGGGTGTAGACGTCTCCGCCGGTGAACGACCGCGGTCCCCGCCAGAAGAGCCCGCCGTAGCCCGCGTCGTCGCGCCCCTGGGTGGCGGGGCTGCCCAGCACGACGGTGTCACCGGACACGTTGACGAACCTCGTGCCGAACCGCAGCACCCAGGCGCGTTGGGCCGGCGCCAGGGCGATGAGCAGGTCGCGGTGCTCGGTGAACCAGGTCTCGCCCTGCTGGGTCAGCCAGTCCAGCCGCTCGGCGAGGGTCACCCGATCGTCCTGCATGGACAGACCGTCGTCGAACGCCCGGTGCCGCATGGTCCCGTTGTTCGGCAGTTGCGTGTAGCCCTGCCCGCGCACGTAGGTGCGCCCGCCCCACAGGTTCAGCGCACCCACGTTGGGCAGCGAGAACGCGAGTCCCTTGTGCCAGACGTGGTCGTGCGGCCGGAAGATCGTGACCTCGTCGCCGTCGAGCGTGCGCAGCGGGTGGAAGTAGGGCCGCGGGGACTCCACCGGGGCGTCGTGCGGTCGGAACACGTACCGGAGCAGGGTCACAGCTCCATAGTGGACGGTGATCGCTCGGTCGGTTCGTTGCAGGCTCAGCTCGCGTGGCTCGTGGTGCATGCTCTCGTGCCCTGCGGTGGTCACGGTGCCGCCTTCCCCGTGCGCTGCCTCCCGAGGGGGTCGGGGAGATTGTGTCACGGTCGGCGCGAGGGCGCTCGTCGAAGCCTAGGTGGCCAGTGCCCGTACGTGATCGATCACCAGCGGCGCGACGGCTTCCGGCGCGACGTCGTGGGTCTGGCCGTCCAGGACGCGGAACCGGCCGTGGGGGAGGGCCTCGGCCGTGCGTCGCGCCGCCTCCCGCAACGGCACCGGGCTCGCGCCGCCGGCCACGACGAGGGCCGGCACCGAGACTCGGGCGGCCACGTCGCGGGGCATCCGGCCACCGGTGAGCAGGGCATCGTCGTAGGCCAGGGTCGGGGCGACGGCGATCAGCATCGGCCAGCCCGGACCGCCGCGGAGCTGTTCGATCATGGGTGCGGGCGTGCCGACCCTGCTCAGGAAGAGCGTGAGGGCATGGTCGCGGTCGCCGGCGTTCAACGCGCTCCGCAGGTCGGCGGTGTAGCGCGCGCTGCGCTCGCCGTCTTCCTGCTCGCCCAGGTACGGCGGCTCGTACAGGACAAGTCCGGTGATCCCCGGGGTAACCGCCGCCGCGGCGAGTGCCAGCGCCACGCCAGAGGAGATCGCGTAGACCACGGCCGATCCGCCGGCCGCCGCCAGCAGCGCCTGTAGGTCCTCGACCTCCCGCTGCGCGGACCACGGCGCGGTGTCCGTGCTCTCGCCCCGTCCCCGACGGTCGTACCGGTAGACCGTCAGATCCTTGGCCAGCAGCGCGCCGAGCGGGCCCATCGGACCGGAGGTGCGGTGGCACAGGGCGCCGTCGACGAGGATGACGGCCGGGCCGTCGCCCAGGACATCGTGAGCGATCGTGGTGCCATCGGCTGAGGTGACAGTGGGCATGCGCGGCTCCTAGGACGGCAGGGCCGCGGCGTAGGCGGCGAACCGGTAGAGGCTGGTGGCGAACCCGGCACGGGCCCGCGGGTCGCGGTAAGCCTCGGGCACGTGGGCCTGGTGGGTGATGACCTCCGTGCGGCCGTCGGCGAGGTCGACGAAGGTGATGGTGGTGACCATGCCGCTCGGCTCCGTCCATACCAGACGGTGCGGGCGGTCGATCGCGACGTAGACGGCTCGCATCGTGTAGGTGCTGCCATCGTGGTCGTTGACCATCGTGGTGGCGAACACTCCACCGGGTCGCAGATCGACGACGATGCCGTCCAGTGGTGTCGTGGTGCCCTCCGGCCCCCAGAAGTGGGTGAGGTGCTCGGGTGTGGTCAGGCAGGCGAAGAGCAGTTCGGGGCTGCCACGATGAATGCGTCGGTACTCGAATGCATCGATCTCAATCATGCGCGCCCCGGAGGCGGCGCAGGTGGGCGGCCAAGCGGTCGTGGCGGTCCGCCCAGAGCTGGCGGTTGCGCTCGATCCAGTCGGCCGCGCTGTCGAAGCGTTCGGCGTCCACAGCGCACGGTCGCGCCTGCGCCGCCCTGCCACGGGTGATCAGCCTGGCCCGTTCCAGCACCTGCAGGTGCTTGGAGATGGCCTGCTGGGTCATGGCGAACGGTGCCGCGAGTTGGTTGACCGTCGCGTCGCCGTCGCGGACCAGGCGTTCGAGGATCGCCCGCCGGGTGGGATCGGCGAGCGCTCCGAAGATCAGGCTCAGTTCGTCCTGTACGACTGCCACGACCCGACCCTATCCACAACCAGTCATTTGCACAACCTTTCGGTTGTAGATGTGGGTCTCGTTGGCCAGCCTTCGGCGGGATGACGCCCGGGTGGGGGAACCCGTACGGTGACCGGCGGGAGGTTCGCATGGTCTCGGTGGTGGTCGACTTTCGGCGCGCGCGTGAGGTGGGTCCGGTCCGCCGGCGTACCTTTGGCTCCTTTGTGGAGCATCTGGGCCGGTGCGTCTACAGCGGCATCTACGAGCCCGGCCACCCCACGGCCGACGCCCGGGGGTTCCGGCGCGACGTGCTCGACCTGGTGCGGGAACTGGGCGTGACGCTGGTGCGCTACCCGGGTGGCAACTTCGTCTCCGGCTACCGCTGGGAGGACGGCATCGGCCCGCGGCAGTCGCGCCCGCGCCGGCTCGACCTGGCCTGGCGTTCGACCGAGACCAACGAGGTCGGCGTCGACGAGTTCCTGGCGTGGTGCCGGGAGGCGGACTGTGAACCGATGATGGCGGTCAATCTCGGCACCCGTGACACCGCGTCGGCACTGGACCTGCTGGAGTACTGCAACCATCCTGGCGGCACGGACTGGTCGGCGCGCCGCGCCGCCAACGGCGCGCCGGAGCCGTACGGGATCCGCTTGTGGTGCCTCGGAAACGAGATGGACGGGCCGTGGCAGCTCGGCCACCGGTCGGCCGCGCAATATGGTTCCCTGGCCGCCCGCACCGCGGCGGCGATGAAGCAGTACGACCCCGCGCTGGAACTGGTCGTGTGCGGGTCGTCCGGGTCGGCCATGCCGACGTTCGGCGAGTGGGAACGTGTGGTGCTGGAGGAGGCGTACGACCATGTCGACTACGTCTCCTGTCACGCCTACTACGAGCAGCACGGCGCCGACCGGGCGAGCTTCCTGGCGTCCGCCGTGGACATGGAGGGGTTCATCGACGCGGTCGTGGCCACGGCGGACCACGTCGCGGCCCGCCGGCGGGCCGCCCGGCGCATCGACATCTCCTTCGACGAGTGGAATGTGTGGTACCTGAGCCAGGAGCCCGATCGGAAGACCGACGACGCCTGGCCGGTGGCGCCACGGCTGCTGGAGAACGTCTACTCCACAGTGGACGCCGTCGTGGTCGGGAGCCTGCTGATCACCCTGTTGCGCCGCAGCGACCGGGTGACGGCGGCCTGCCAGGCGCAGCTCGTCAACGTGATCGCGCCGATCATGACCGAGCCGGGTGGGCCGGCGTGGCGGCAGACCACCTTCTACCCGTTCGCCCTCACGGCCCGGCTCGCCGCTGGGACCGTGCTGGCGCCGACCATCGACGCGGGCACGGTCCCGACCGACCGGTACGGCCCGGTGGCCGCCGTCGACGCGGTCGGCACCCTCGATGCCGATCGGGCGGCCGTGTTCCTGGTCAACCGCAGCCCCGTCGAGGCGGCCACGGTGCAGCTGCCGCTGTGGTCGGAGCTGCCGGCCCAGACCGTGACCGCCACCACGCTCGGCGGGGATGATCTCGACGCCGTCAACACGCTGCACGACCCGTTGCGGGTGGTGCCGTCGGTCAACCGGAGCATTCGTCTCGCCGGCGACTGCGTGGAGGTGGAGTTGCCACCGGCCTCGTGGACCGCCGTCGAGTTCGCGTGACCGTCGGGTGCCGGCGCTACGGCTGGCTGGCGAGCAGCTCCTTCACCCGCGGGACGACGCGCTCGCCGTAGAGCTGGATGGACGTCATGAGCTTCTCGTGCGCCAGGGTGCCGGAGCTGTACTTCAACTCGAAGCGGTCGATGCCGAGCGCGGTGATGGTGGCCGCGACCTTCGTCGCCACCGTCTCCGGCGAGCCGACGTAGAGCGAGCCGGCGTCCGCCTCGTTCTCGAAGTGGGCGCGCGTGATCGGTCCCCATCCCCGCTCGCGACCGATGCGGTTGTGCAGGTCGCGGTAGTGTGGCCACACGTCCTCGCGGGCCTGCTCGTCGGTCTCCGCCACGTAGCCGGGGGAGTGCACGCCGACGGGCAGCGCCTCCTCCCCGAACTCGGCCAGCGCACGGCGGTAGAGGTCGACGAACGGGGCGAAGCGCTGGGGCGATCCCCCGATGATGGCCAGCATCAATGGCATGCCGTGCCGGGCGGCGCGCACGACCGACTCGGGGCTGCCGCCCACGCCGACCCACGTCCGCAGGCGCCCGGACTCGGTCTTGGGGTAGACCTGCTGGTGCGTCAGCGGGCTGCGTAGCTTGCCACGCCAGGTGACCACGCCCTCGTCCAGCAGCTTGGCGAGCAGGTCCAGCTTCTCCTCGAAGAGCTCCTCGTACTGGCTCAGGTCGTAGCCGAAGAGCGGGAAGGACTCGGTGAACGAGCCCCGGCCGACGATGATCTCGGCCCGTCCCCGGGAGATCGCGTCGAGGGTGGCGAAGCGTTCGAAGACCCGTACGGGGTCGTCGGAGCTGAGCACGGTCACGGCGCTGGCCAGCAGGATCCGTTCGGTGCGGGCCGCGATCGCCGCCAGGACGACCTCGGGCGCGGTGACCGCGAAGTCGCGCCGGTGATGCTCGCCGACTCCGAAGGCGTCGAGGCCGACCCGCTCGGCGAGTTCCGCCTCGGCGACCACGTTGCGGATGACCTGGGCGTGGTGCAGCTCCTGACCCCGGGCGTCCTTGGTGACGTCACCGAACGTGTCCACGGCGAAAGTGACCTCGCGGGCCATCGGGCGTTTCCTCTCCTGGCGGCGGATCGAGTCGGAACTCACCGGAGCCTAGCGCCGCGACGGTGGTAGCGGGCCATCTTGTCGCGAGTGCCGCAGGTGAGCATGTTGCACCACCGCCGGCTGCCGTTGCGGCTCGTGTCGAGGAACAGCCAACCACAGCCGGGGCATTCGCCGACCCGGTCCAGTGGGCCGTCGAGGAGCAGCTCGCCCGCCGACCGGGCGACCATCCACAGTGGATCGACAGGGGGCGTCCAGGTCAGCTCGAACCCGTCCGCGGTGGGGCGGAGCACGGCACGGGCGAGTGCCCGGGTGTAGGCGGCGCTCACCGTCGCCACGTCGTCGGCCGGCGCCGGCTGCCCCGCCGCGATGGCCGAGAACGTGCGGTAGATCGCGTCCCGCAGCGCGTGCGCCCGGCTCAGCGCCGGCCGGCGGCCGTCGGCCCGGTCACGCAGCGCCCCCGCGTGCCGCGCCCAGGCCAGCACGTCGTCCGATGTGGACAGATAGTCGTGCGCCAACTGCCGGCGCGAGTTGACGGTATTGGCGAAGTCCAGGCACAGCGCGTTGCCGGCCAGTTCCAGGTCCGCCAGTCTCCGCTCGGTCACGGTTACCAGTCTAGCCGCCTTGACTGGTACGGCGTCCCACTCCTAGCGTTACCATCTATGCGGGCTTTGCTGGTAAACAAGCCGGGCCGGGACTTCGCCGCACTCGTCGCCGCCACGGGCGCCGCGAACCTCGCCGACGCGACGTTCCTGCTCGCGCTGCCGCTGCTCGCCCTGGGGCTGTCCGCGTCGCCCGGTCAGGTCGCCGTCATCACGGTGCTGCTCACCGCGGCCTGGCCCGTCTTCGGCCTGCCCGCGGGGCTGATCGCGGACCGGCTCGACCGCCGCCGGCTGGTGATGGTCGTCAACGCGGCCCGGGCCGTGATCCTGCTGGCGCTCGCGCTGCTCGTGGTGGCCGGGAAGCTGGCGATGGTCTGGATCTGGGTCGCCGCCTTCCTCCTGGGCATCGGCGAGACGTTGGTCGACTCGTCGCTGGCGGCGCTGATTCCCGCCACGGTCCGGGATCCGGCGACGCTGGGGCGGGCCAACGCCCGCATGGAGTTCGCCATGAACGCGACCAACCAGTTCCTCGGCCCACCGCTGGCCGGCCTGGTCGCCGCCGCGGGGCTGGTCTGGGTCACCGGCATGGGCGCGCTGCTCTTCCTGGCGACGGTCCCGCTGCTCGCCGCCCTCTCGCCCGCCACCCGCACCGCGCGTGCGGCGCCCGCCGGGTCTGCGTCGTCGGTGGGGGTGGCTGACCTCTTCGCGGGGCTCCGCCTGATCGCGGCGGACCGGCTGCTGCGCTCGCTGACGCTGATGACCGCCGCCATGAACGTCTTCTGGGCGGCCTGGCTCGCGGTGCTGGTGGTCTATCTGGTGGCGCCGGGTCCGGGTGGGTTGACGCCGGCCGGCTACGGCCTGCTGCTGTCGGCGATGGCGCTCGGCGGGCTGGTGGGCGCGGCCGTCGTCGAGCGGCTGCGGCGGTGGTGGGGCGACTGGTGGGTGCTCGCCCTGGACGTCCTCGGCACGGTGCTGCTCATCGGCACGCCCGGCCTGACCACCCAGCCGGTGCTGCTGGGCATGGCGATGTTCGTCGGCGGTGCCGGTTCGGTGGTCTGGCGTGTGCTGGTCTCGGTCATCCGCCAGCGGCACGCGCCGCCAGAGTTGCAGGCCCGGGTCTACAGCGCGAGCCGGGTGATCAGTTGGGGTGTGCTGCCGGTCGGCGCGGGATTGGGCGGGCTGGTCGCGCAGTTCGCGGGCGTGCGCACCGTCTTCATCCTGGGCGGTGCGGCCAGCCTCGGGCTGCTGCTCCTGTACGTCCGCCTCGTCCGCCCCGTCGACCTTTCGCGGGCTGGCCCGGTCACCGTCGTGGCCGGCTCCGCCTGAGCTGGTCCGGCTGCGCCGGCTGATGATCGCGGCGATGGGCTCTGACAGCAGCGACACCGGTTGGGAGGCCTCGGCCCGCGGTCGTGATCGCTGCCGAGCTGGCGGCCGGCCGGCGGTTCGGCCTACATCTCGTCGATGTCTACCGCGTCCCCATCCTCGGCCGCCCGCCCGGTGAGCCGCCCACCGCACGGCGGCGGCTATCATCCGTACGGTCATCGCCAGCGTCGATGGAGGTCGTCCGGTTGTCCGCAACGGCTGAGCGTGCCGGCGAACTCGCGGTCGTCCTGAGATACCGGCGGACGAACACGTACGGGCAACATGTCTGTCTCGCCGCGCTGGAGGTCGAGCCGCCGCCGGTGCCGGTCGCGGTGGAGTTGGGCCGCACGGTTGAGCAGACCATCGAGCAGGTCAACGCGGCGGTCGCGGCCGGGCAGCGCGTGCTGGTGGTCTGGTCCTTCTACTCGCCCGACTTCGTGGCCGCCACCGAGGAACTGGCGCAGGTCCGTGCCGCCACCCGGCCCGGCGCCCGCGTGCTGCACCTGGCCGGCGGAGTGCACGCCACCGCCGAGCCGCTGGTCACGCTGCGGGCCGGCTTCGACCTCGTCGCGGTGGGCGAGGGGGAGCACACGTTCACCGCGCTCGTCGGCGCGCTGGCGACCGGGGAGCCGTGGCGCGGCCTGCCCGGGCTCGCGTACCTGGACGAGGCCGGCACCCTCCACAAAGGACCGCCGGCGCACGCGAGGGAACTGGACCACTATCCGGCCTTCCCGCACCGGCGCAATCTCACCAATCCCATCGAGATCACCCGCGGCTGCGTCTACGCCTGCCAGTTCTGCCAGACGCCGTTCATGTTCCGGGCCCGGTTCCGGCACCGCTCGGTGGCCAGCGTCCGCGAGCAGGTGCGGGTGATGCGCGAGCGCCGCCTGCGCGATGTCCGGTTCATCACCCCGACCTCGCTCTCCTACGGGTCGCCCGACGAGACCGTGCACCTGGACGCCGTCGAGGAGCTGCTCGCCGGGGTGCGGGAGGAGCTGCTGCCCGGGGGCCGGATCTTCTTCGGCAGCTTCCCGTCCGAGGTGCGCCCGGAGCACGTGAGCGTCGAGGCGCTGCGGTTGCTCAAGCGGTACGTGGCCAACGACAACCTCATCATCGGCGGGCAGTCCGGCTCGGCGGAGGTGCTGCGGCGCGCCCACCGCGGCCACGGGGTCGAGGTGGTCGAGCAGGCCGTACGGCTGGCGGTGCAGGAAGGCTTCACCCCGAACGTGGACTTCATCTTCGGGATGCCCGGCGAGGAGCAGGACGACGCGCTGGCGACCATCGCACTCGCCGAGCGCCTGGCCGACCTCGGTGCTCGTATCCATGCGCATACGTTCATGCCTTTGCCGGGCACGCCGTGGCGGGACGAGCGGCCCGGCCAGGTCTCGCCCGTCTCGCTGCTCGCCCTGGACCGGCTGATCTCGCGGGGCCGCGTCTACGGGCCGTGGCAGCGGCAGGAGGAGATCGCGGCCGGCCTCGCGTCGGCACGCTCGGTGGAGAAGGGTTACCGCGTGCGCCGCACCCGGGCTCGGTCGAAGCCCGACGGCTCGGGCAGCGTCGACCGTACGGGTGAACGGGGGACCGACGGCGCGCAGGGGTGACGGCCGACCGCCCGGCATCAGGCGGGCCGCGGCCGCTCCTATGGTGGAGCGTGTCGGGCGAGGGGCGTCACCGGTTGCGCGTGGCCCGGCTGCTCGTGGTGGCGGTGGGGACGCTCGCCGCCGCCACGGTCGTCGCGGCGCTCCCCGGAGCGGTCCGGTTCGTCGCCGGCGCTCCGGCCGAGTTCTGGGCGATCTCCCTGCTCGCGCTCGTCGTCGACCTGCCGGTGTACGGCCGGCGGGAACGCACGACCCGCCTGCGACCCACCCTGTCGGTCTGCTTCACCTTCGCGATCTTCCTCCTCTGGGGTGCCGCGCCCGCGATCGTCGTGCAGGCGCTGACGGTGGTGGCGCCCATCGCCCAGAAGCAGCGTCCCAACATGACCGTCTACCTGACCTCTCGCCTCGTCCTCGCCCTCGCCGTGGCGGAGTCGGTGGTGGCGCTGGTGGGTCCTCGCCCCATCATCCCGTCCGGCGCGGGCCTGACCGGGCGCGCCATGATCAACCTGCTGCTGCCGGCCACGGTGTGGTTCGTGGTCAGCTTCGGGCTGCTGGCTCTCGCACGGGCCGTGATCAACCGGCGTCCGATGCGGGCCATCGTCCAGGAACTGCGCGGGCCGTTGCTCGGTACGGCGGCCGCGGTCCTGCTCGTCTCGCCGCTGCTGACCACCATGACCGGCTGGTGGAGCGTGCTCGTCGCCGTGCCGCTGTGGGCCTGGAACCGTCTCTCGGCCGAAATCGCCGAGCAGGAGGAGCAGCTCGCCCGGGAGCCGGTCACGGGTCTGCTCACCCGTCGTGGGCTGATGCTCAGCATCGCCGAGGCGACCGAGTTCGACGCGATCGCGCGTGATGGTGCGCGACCGTTCGGCATCATCCTGCTGAACATAGAATCGGTGCTCACGGTCAACCGGCTGCTCGGACGGGACGTCTACGAGTCGATCGTGAGTGAGGCGGCCCACCGGATGGCCGCGACCTACGGCGCCGACCGGGTCGGCCGGCTGTCGGGCGAGGCGTTCGTCCTCTTCGTGCCCGACCTGACCGAACAGCAGGCGCTCGCGGCGGCCCAGCATGCCGCGGCCGTTCTCCGGCCCGAGATCGAGGCATACGACGTCCCGTTCGACCCGGACCCGGCCGCCGGTGTGGCCCTGTCGCCCCGGGACGGCCGCAACTTCAACAACCTGCTGCTCAAGGCGGAGCTGGCCATGCGCGAGGCTCGGCGGCGGGGCGAGCCGGGCGCGGTCTACGTGCGGCAGGCGGCGGAGTCGGCCCGTCGCCGGTTGGCCCTTGTCCAGGAGTTGCGGGCCGCGCTGCGCAACCCGGACCGGCACGGCGAGATCGCCGTGCTGTACCAACCGCAGATCGACGTCGGTACGGGTGGGTTGTTCGGTGTGGAGGCCCTGGTCCGGTGGAACCACCCGGTCTGGGGGCCGGTTCGGCCCGACGAGTTGATCGAGGCGGTCGAGCCCAGCGAGGTCATGCATCTGCTCACGCGCCACGTGCTCGACGCCGTGGCCGCGCAGCTACGGGAGTGGAACGAGGCGGGCCTGCGGATCCGGACGGCCGTCAACGTCAGCGTCCAGGACCTGCACCAGCCCGGCTTCGCGGACGAGGTCGCGGCCGTCCTCGACAGCCACCGCCTGCGGACTTCTCAGCTCACCATCGAGATCACCGAACGGATGCTGATCACCGGCGACACGCGGGTCTCCCGGGCGGCGAGCGAGATCGCCGGCCTCGGCATGGGCCTGTCCCTGGACGATTTCGGCACCGGGTACGCGTCGATGCAGCAACTGCGGATGCTGCCATTGACCGAGGTGAAGATAGACAAGATTTATGTCTCGGGGATAGCGGACAGCGCGGCGGACCGGGCCATCGTGCGCAGCGTGCACGAGCTGGCGCAGGCGCTGCGGGTGGAGGTGGTCGCCGAGGGGGTCGAGGACGAGCGGACGGTCGCGGAGCTGGCGCGGCTGCCGGGCACCATCGGGCAGGGGTACTACTTCGGCCACCCGATGATGGCGTCGGCGGTGCTCGACCGCTGGCATCGGCGGGCCTGATCACGGGCTCGCGGACGGGCGCCACGCCGCCGGGCCAGGCGGCGTGGCGCGGCGTCTCTACGCGTAGGTGATGGGGGCCGGCGTGCCGTCGTCGGTCTCGGAGTGGACGTAGCAGATGCGGCTGTACTTGGACAGCACGAGCTTGCCGTTGTTCGCGTCCTGCTTGGTGTCGAACTCCTGCAGCACGTGGTCGTGGTCCTTGACCCGGTAGGCGTTGTCGCCGGACTCGTCGACCGTCAGGTTGTTCTTGTTGTAGCTGGAGCACGCGTCTTCGGGGTCGGGCAGGGTCGTGTTGATGCCCGAGGGTTCACGCCAGTACTCGAAGACGTACAGCTCCTTCTCGTCGCGGTGGTTGCCCCGCCCGATGAAGCAGACCTTCTTGTACCGCTTGGCGACCGCCAGCGCGTCCTTGCCCTGCTGTTGGGCATCGGGTCCGCCGTAGACCCGGACGAGTTCGACGCTGCCGGCCTTGACCGACCACACGCCGCCGCCGTAGACGACCGTCACCGAGTTGGGGTCGTAGCTGATGCAGTCCTCGGGGGAGGGCCACGACCCGCCGCCCCCGCCGCCCCCGCTGCCGGAGGACGTGGGTGGGTTCGAGACCGGCGCCTCGCTGGTCGCCGCGGGGGTGCCGACGCCGCCGGTGCCGGACGGGTCGAGCGTGGCCGTCGGGGGTGTGGCGTTGTTCTGTGTCGTGCCGCAGGCCGCCAGGACGGCCGCGGTGGCTAGCAATGCCCAGGGGGCGAGGAAGCGACGCATGGCCATGCACGCTACCGACATGCGGCGTGCTCGCCAGTGTCCGGCGTGTTCCGGACAGTCGTCACGGGTGTCGGGCGCCGGCCGTCTCAGCGGGGGGCGGAGTGGTCCGTGCCGGAGTGCTCGGTCGCGCCGACCGCCGGGCGGCGCTGCTTGGGCTTGCGGCCGGTTGGGATCGGCAGGTTGCCGTGCCGCTTGCGCCACAGCCGGGCCAGGTAGACCAGGGCCGTGCCCAGCACCGCCATGTCGTCGAGGTAGATGGGGTCGGGCAGCAGGTCGATGGGGAAGATCGTGTAGAGGATCGAGCCCCAGAACGCGACCTTGCCGCCCGTGCCCAGCTCGCCGAGGTGCCGCTTGGCGCGGACCAGCTTGACCAGCAGTCTGGCCGCGCCCCAGAGGGTCAGCGCGGCGACGAGGACGACCAGACCCAGCCCGACGATCAGCACCCACGTGGGAATGCCGTCAAAGGGGTTCCAGTCGGGCGGGTTCATCGGCTCTCCCGGTCGGTCGGCGGTGCGTTCCATCATCGCGACGCCGGCAAACTCCGCGCCTCCGCCGGACGGCTACCCCGGGTCGGGCGTTCCGGGCACCGCCCTGAGCGCGCGCCGCACCGACGGTCGACTGGGCGGCACCAGGCGCGGGGCGCCGAGGCTGTCGCCACCGGCGCCCCGGATCGCGGTCAGGCGCGCGCCCGCGCCCGGCTGGTGCTCTTCTTCTTGGACGGTGTGTCGGTGTTCAGCCGCGAGCGGACGATCAGCGTCGCGAGCGCGACGCCGATCGCGGCCACGCCGACCTGGATGCCGAGCACCGTCCACGACCAGTGCAGCCCCCACAGCTCCTCGGGAAGCCGCGGGATGTCGAACCACTGCACCACGAACGTGCCCAGCACCGCCGCGCCGATGCCGATCAGCAGGGTCACGAAATAGCCGATGTTCTGCTTGCCGGGCAGCGCCAACCTGCCCAGTGTGCCGATGACGGCGCCCAGCACGATCGCGCTGAGAATGGTGGAGACCTCCATGGCCTGGCTCCCTTCGCCGCCCGTCACGGTAAGCCAGGTCGGTGGTGCGGGACCGGCAGCGACACACCGCGCCGCGACACACCGTGTCCCGACATGTGTCGGGTTGCGACACGGTGCCCCGACATGTGTCGCGCCGCGACACGGTGCCCCGACATGTGTCGCGCCGCGACACGGTGCCCCGACATGTGTCGCGCCGCGACACGGTGCCCCGACATGTGTCGCGCCGCGACACGGTTGGCTGGCGGTTCGTGGCGCCAGGACGGGGAGCGGCGCACGCCGGCCCGCGGTGATTGCGTAGGTTGGACGCAGGTCGGGCGAATCGAGGAGGGGACGTGCAGCCACCCGCGTTGCTGGTCGTCGTACGGCATGCCGAGTCGGTGCGTAACCAGATCAAGAAGGACACGGTCTACTTCGCTGACGACGCGGCTCGCCGGGTGGTGCGGGGAACGCCCGATCACCTCATCGAGTTGACCGACGCCGGGCACCAGCAGGCGCGGGAGACCGGGCGCGCGATCCGTGAGCGGTTCGGCGTCTTCGACCACGTCTACACCTCCGGCTACCGGCGCACCGAGGAGACGGCCGAGGGCCTGCTCTCGGCCTACACCGAGCAGGAGCGGGCCCAGACGACGGTCGAGCCGAACCTGTTCATCCGCGAGCGCGACCCCGGCTACACCTACGACATGACGGAGGCCGAGGCCATCGCGAGCTTCCCGTGGCTGGAGGAGTACTGGCAGACGTTCGGCCCGTTCTTCTCCCGGCCCCCCGGGGGCGAGAGCCTCGCCGACGTCGCGTCGCGGGTGGACACCTTCCTGCACATGCTGCACCGCGAACGCTCGGGGCAGCGGGTGCTCATCGTGACGCACGGCGGCACGATCCGGTGCCTGCGGTTCGTCCTGGAGCACTGGAACTACCACGAGGCCACGGTCTGGCGGCCGAGCCCGCCGGCGAACTGTGGTGTCACGACCTACCGCGCCAACGAGCATGGCGCGCTCGAACTCGAGGACTACAACCAGGTCTACTGGACCGTCGGCTCTCCGGAGGACGGTCGCTGATCCCCGCTCGCGTCGCGGCGTCCGGTCGTGGCCGCCGCGATCGTCGCGGTGGCCTGCTCGCCGCGGTCGTAGTCGCCGTGCTTGACGCCGGCGACGAAGGCGCGCCAGGCCGGGGCGTCGAAGACCAGGACCGGGCCGTCGGGATTCTTCGAGTCGCGCACGCCGATCGCGCCGGGGAGCGGGGCACACTCGACGCAGCCGTCCGGTCCGCTGCGTGAACTCTTCCGCCATGTGGGCGCGTCGCCGTCACCGTCCACCATGCACACACCCCTTCCGGCCCCCTCGCGTGCACGCGGCTCCACGCTAACAACGACCTCCGATCTCCGCCGTCGAGTTTCGCGGCCATTACTGTCAAACCGACGTGAATGATCTCAAAGTTGCCATGTGCAGATCGCAGATACCTATTTGCCTGTAGACATTAGTCGCATGCTGTCGGATAGTGGTGACATGCCAGTACGAGAGATGCACAAAGCAGAAGGGCCGCGCGCCGCGGTCGACACCAACCGGTCCGCACGAAGGGGAGGCAGTGATGGACCACATACGCATCCGGGGTGGCCCCCCGGTCCATGAGCAGTACTCGCGGTGGCGCGGGGTCCGCGTCGACGACGAGTTCCTGCAGGTCGGCGACCGGAGCTACCGGATCGTCGACCTGCGTCGGGTTCGCGAGGTGAAGGGTCCCCTGCCGGCGGCGCTGCGGGTGGCGGTCACCCTGATCGCCGCCCAGGCCGTGGTGGCCGCCGTGACCCTGGCGGGCGTGGCCTACCGCAACGGCGGGCCGACCACCCAACTCTGGCTGATCGGACTGGCGCAGCTGATGGCCAGCGCCATTCTGATGATGCTGAGCGCGGCGCACTGGCGCCGGCCCACGCAGTTGTGGGCCGAGCACCGTGGTGAGTTGGTCCACCTGCACGAGGACACCGACCGGTACGAACTCGGCAAGGTGCGCCGGGCCATCGAGCGGGCCGCGCGCACCCACCACTTCCGCAAGTGACCGTACGTCCACAGTGGACTCCCTCGGCCGGGCTCCTGGGCCGGGGGAGTTCCGGTCAGCTCATGCCGCGCGCCACCCGGCGGATGAAGGCGACCGCCTCGGCGCCGCGCAGGCTCTGCTCCAGCATCGCCTGGAACTGCTCGCGGTACTGGGCGACCTGCTCCTGCTCCCGCTGCACCGGGCTGTTCATGGCCGTTTCGAGGAAGACGAGACTCTCGTCCTCGGCGCTGGCGAAGTCCATGATGTGGAAGGCGCCCTGCATGCCCACGTGGGCGCCCGCGCTGAACGGCATCACGGCGATCTTCACGGGCGAGTCCTGCGCGGTGGCGAGGTGCTCCAGTTGCGCCTTCATCACCTTGACGCCACCGACCTGCCGACGCAGGGCCGCCTCGTCGATGATGACCGTGAAGTCCGGCGGGTTGCCGGTGCCGAGCACCTCGCGCTGGCGGCGCAGGCGGATCTCGGTCAACGCCTCGACCAGCGCCTCCGACGGCGGCGCGAGAGTGACCGCGGGCAGCAGGGCCCTGATGTAGTCGGGCGTCTGCAGCAACCCGGGAATGATCGTGGGATGGAACTGCATCATGGCGACCGCGTCGGCCTCGTAACCGATGAACTCGCGGTAGGACGGGCTCAGCACGTGCCGGTACGAACTCCACCACTGCCGCTCGCGGGTGTGTCGGGCCAACTGGACCAGTCCCTCGACCTGCTCCGGCGACGCGCCGTAGATGCCGAGCAACGCGCGCACGTCGGTGACCGAGACGCCCACGGAGCCGTTCTCGATCCGGATCAGCTTCGAGGTCGACCAGTCCAGTTCGCGGACGACCTCGGCCTGGCTGAGCCCGGCCGACTCCCGTAGCCGACGCAACTCGGTGCGCAGCCGCCGCCGAGTGGTGGCGACACTCGCGGTCTCGGACATGCGGATGCCCTCTCGTGTCGGTCCATGGTCGCCCGCTGGTGGCCTCGCTGGGGCATGGGGCGGGCTGGTGCAGGCTGCGGTCAGCAACAAGCTGACTGCATGTGGCAACTTTCGGGACACCATACACCGCGTGATCCACCGGGCAAAGCGGCCGCGCGTGCCCGCCCGGGCGCTCAGCCCGCCCTGGTGGCGGTGACCGTACGGGCGATCATGGCGATGTCGTCGGCGTCGACCCGGCAGCAGCCGCCCACCAGCCGGGCCCCGGCCCGGACCCAGTCGCCGGCCAGTGTGGCGGGTCGCGTCCCCGAACCCACCCATCGACGCGCGTGCGCGTCCCAGCGCTCGCCCCGGTTGGGGTAGACGACGACCGGCCGGCCACTGGCCGCGGCCGCCAGGGGCACCGCCGCCGTACTGTCCACAGGGGACGAACAGTTCACGCCGACCGCGATCACGTCGGGGTGGCCCGCGGCCACCGCGAACGCCTCCGCCAGGGGCTGGCCGGCGCGGGTCCGGGTGCCGTCGATGGTGTAGGAGAGCCACGCCGGCACGCCCAGTCCGTCGAGCGCGTCGAGCAGGGCCTCGGCCTCGCGCACGTCCGGCACGGTCTCCAGGGCCAGCACGTCCGGCTCCGCCTCCGCGAGCAGCGCCATCCGGGGCCGGTGGAAGCGCACCAGCTCGCGGTGGCTGAGACCGTAGTCGCCACGGTATTCGGACCCGTCGGCCAGCACCGCCCCGTACGGGCCGACCGACGCGGCGATCCACAGTGGACCGGCACCGGCGGCCGAGGCGGCCGCGGCCCGGGCGAGACCGACGCTGGACCGGATGAGCCCGCTCGCCTGCGCGGGGGAGCAGCCGCGGCGCACGAAACCCTCGACGGTGGCCTGATAGCTCGCGGTCGTCAACACGCGGGCCCCGGCGGCCAGGAACGCCCGGTGGGCGTTCGTCACCGCCGCCGGGTCGTCCCGCAGCAGCCGGGCCGACCACAACTCGTCACTCAGGTCGTGCCCCGCCGACTCCAGGTGGGTCGCCAGGCCACCGTCCAGCACGACCGGGCCGTCGGCCAGGGCCTGCGCGAGCGTCAGCGCCATGGCCCGCCGCCGGCGCCCGCGCGCGGGACAGCCATGAGCTGAGACATGAGAAGGGACGTGAGGATAGTCACGCCACCACCCTACGCTCGGAAACTTCTTCCTTGATCATGAAAATGACCTCGGGATTTAACAATCGGCGTTTCTAATGCTCAACAGACGTCTCCACTCCACCCTCGTCGTGGCGGGGCGGGGTGCGCGTGCGGGAAACGCCCGGCCAAACCCTCAGGCTGGAGGTGTGCGGATGCCCCTGACCACGCTGGTGGTTGACCTCGGCACTCACTCCACCGGCGCCGCAGTCGTCGTCGGTGACCAGGCAACACTCGTCCCGGATCCGCTGACCGGATCGACCCGGTGGCCGTCCTACCTGGGTGTGGACGGCGGCGCCTTCTACGCGGGTTCCGCCGCCGACCGCATCCGGCTGGCCCAGCCGCGCTACTGCGTCGAAGGGCCCCGGCGGGCCGTCGACACCCAGACCGCCGTCGTGCTGGGGGAGGGGGAACTCTCCGCCACGGCGGCGGTCGCGGCCTTTCTCGGCGCGCTGCGGGCCGAGGCCGCCCGACTCGTACCGCACCCGCTGGACCGGGTCTCGCTGGCGGTGCCCACCTCCTATCCACTGCCCGACCGCCGGCGTGACCTGCTGATCGCCGCGGGCGAGTCGGCGGGCTTCCCCGAGGTCGAGCTGGTCGGTTCGACCGCCGCGCTCCTGCTCGACGCCGCCACCGTGCACGCCTTCGGCGACGGCGCGCTGGTGTTGGTCTGCGATCTCGGCGAGACCTGGTCGACCACGCTCGTGCGGATCCAGAACGGGAACGCGGTGCCGATCGCGCAGGAGAGCGCGCCGGCGGGTCGTGAGTTCGACTCCCTGCTCCTCAACGACCTGCGGGCCCAGCTGCGGGACTTCGTCGAGCCGATCCTCGCCCTGCCTGGCGAGGACGGGCGGCGCGCGACCCATCAGGCCAGCGACTTCGTCCGCCAGGTCAAGCACACGCTCGCCACGCTGGACGACCACGCCGACGTCACCGGGCGGCTGAGCCCCGAAGCCCCGCCCTACACGCTGCGGCGCGAGTGGCTGGACCGGCTGATGGAACCGGGTCTGCGCTGGGTCGCCGGCAGCGGGCGCAGCCTGCTGGCCCGGGTCGCCTCCACCCGGGCCGCGGCGGCGGGACCGGCGCTCTCGCCGCTGTCGACCGTCGCCAGCCTGGACGCGGTGGTCCTGGCCGGCGGCCACGCCCGGCTCTCCACCGCCGAGCGGGTGCTGCGCGAGACGCTGCAGCGTCCGGTCCTGCGGCTGGAGGATCCGGACCTGGCGGTGGTGCGGGGCCTGGTCCGGTTCACCTCGGGCGCCCCCGCCCGCCGCGTCGTCGCCGATCAGCCCCGCTGGCGGGTCGAACCGGTGGCGTGGGACGTGCCGACCGGCCGGGCCCGGCTGGAGCGCTGGGCGGTCGGGGCGGGGGAGCGCTACGCCCGGGGCGCGGTGCTGGCCCAGGTGCGCACGAGCGATGAACGGGTCTACGAGCTGACCGCCGCCGAGGAGGGCGAGCTGCTCGTGCGGCGGGGCAGGGCGGGCGACGTCGTCGGTCCCACCCTCATCGCCTCCACGAAACGAACGGCGAGCCTGCTCGCCGGCGACGCGCCGGACAAGCGGCAGGAGCTCACGGGCTCGGGCGAGTGGCTCTACACCCCGGACCGCCAGTTCCTGGTCGAGTGCGCCACCACGGCGGAACTCGTTCGCCTGTGGTCCATCCCGGACGGCGTGGTCGTGCACCAGTTCCGGCCCGAGCTGCCCGGCGGGCTCGCCCGGCGCGGGCGGGTCTTCGTCGCGCCGGACGGCCGGTTGTCGCTGGTGACCTGGGATCCGGCCGGGTCCTTCTCGGTGTGGGACGTGCGCACCGGGTCGTGCACGACGCAGTTCAAGGACACGACGTCGCCGGTGAACGTGCTCGTCAACGAACGGGAGTGGCGGCTGTCCGCCGAAGGGGAGGACGGCGGTTCGGCCGGTCGCTACCGCCGCACCGTGGCCACGCTCTGGGACCTGGCCACCGGCCGGAAGCTGGAGAAGCTGACCGACGACTGGCACCGGCGCCTGACCGGCTACGAGTGCCGCAGCGTGAGCGACCGGTTCGGCGAGAACGCGTTCAGCCCGGATGGTCTGCTCCGCGCGGTCCCGGTGGCGAGCGGCGCCGGGCTGACCGGCATCTCGTTGCAGGAGACCCGTTCCGAGCACGAGGTCTACCGATGCGAGCACCCACCCAGCGCCCGGGTGCGGGTGGCGTTCAGCGCGGACGGGCACTTCCTGCTCGCCAACCGCGAGTCGCCGCAGCACAGCCAGGTCGACGTGTGGGAACTGTGAGCGTGGCCGCCCAACAGGAAGGGAGGCGGCGTGCGGGCCAGTGAGTCGACGCTGCTCATCGACGCCGGCAGCAGCGCCACGGCGGCGGTCGCCGCCAACGAGCACGGGTGGTGGCTCGTGCCCGACCCGAACACCGGCGAGAGTCGCTGGCCCAGCGCGGGGCTGCGTGACGGGCAGCGGATGGTGGACCTGTTCCGGGCCCTGCGTGCGCAGGCGCAGCGCCAGCTCGCCACGATCAGCCAGGGTGGGGTGCTCGCCGGTCCCGTGCGGCGGGCCGTGATCACGATCCCCGCGAGCGTGGCGGCGGCCGACCCACGCCGGGCCAGGCTGGTGAGCGCGGCCGAGGTGGCTGGCTTCGCCGCGGTCGAGTTGCTCGCCGCGCCGGCCGCCGCCGTCTGGACGCCCGGCTCACCGCTGCGGGTGGGGGATGTCGCGCTGGTCTACGACCTGGGGACCACCTTCGAGGCGGCGGTGGTGCGCGTCGGCGACGACCTGCCCGAGGTGCTCGGCCACGCGTCCCTTGTGGACTGGCCGATGGAGGTGCTGAACCGGGCCCCGGGTGCGCCGTGGGCGGCGTACTCGCCGGCGGCCGTCGACCTCACCATCTCCTGCTGCCAGGACCTGTTGGCCCGGCTGGGTCTGGGCCGCGGCGTCAGCGCCGTCCTCGCCGTCGGTGGCGGAGCCCGTACGGCTGGACTGGCCGCGATGCTGGAGCACGGTCTCGGCCTGCCGGTGGTCCAGTTCGACGAGCCGGAGCTGGCCGTCATCCGGGGTGCGGCGGTGTGGTGGCCGCGCAGCGGCCCGCGCACGGTGCCCGCCCGGCCCATCGACGACCGGATGGTGCCGTTGATCTTCACCATCCCCGGTGGCTCGGCGCGGCTGGTGCGCTGGCTGGTGGAACCGCAGCAGTTCTACGAGGAGGGGGCGCCGGTGGCGCGGATCCGCCTCGCCGGCGGAGACGTGTGGGAGCTGGTCAGCCGCGGCCGGGGCACGGTCGATCAGGTGTTGGTGCCCACCGGCCAGCAGGTGCACACCGGGGAGTGGCTCGCGCTGGTCCGGCCGCGGTAGCTCGCGACTCGCCCGGGAGGTCCCGATCCCCGTGGGCCGTCCCGGGGCGCCAGAATGGCCGGGTGCGAACTCGGCCGCGAACGGGGACCCCCGGTGCGATGGCGGGCGCGCGCAACTATGGCACGCTGGCATCCGGCGCGTGGCGGGAAGGTCGTCAGTGGCCACGTCCCGACCGGAGGTGATGGTGTGACGATCCTCGATGTCCCTCCGGCCGGGGAGGCACCGGTACGATCACGGACCCGGCGCTGGGCGACCCGCGCCGGTTCGGTCGAGGTGCTCGCTCTCGCCGGGCTGGTCGCGATCGCGCTGCGGGGTCCGCTGGTGGACCTGTTCTCCTCACCCCGGGCGGCCACCTTCGTCACCGTCTTCTCGTCGGTCGTCGTGGCCGGCCTGCCCTTCCTGGTCTTCGGCGCACTCGCCTCCGCGGCGGTGGTCGCCTTCGTCCCGGCGCACTACCTGGACCGGGCGTTGCGCGCACGCCCACTGGAGGCCGTGGCCGCCGGTGCCGGGGTCGGGGTGCTGCTGCCCACGGGGGACGGCGCCGCGTCGGTGGCCGCGGGCCTGACCCGGCGCGGCGTGGCATCGGCCACCGCGCTGGCGTTCCTGCTCGCCTCGCCGGCCATCAGTCCGGTGGTGCTGGTGGCCACCGCGGTCGCCTTCCCGGACGCGCCGCTGCTCGTGCTGGCCCGGTTCGTGGCCGGCCTGCTGACCGCGCTCGCCCTGGGCCTGCTGTGGCACCTCGTGCAGCAGCAGGGCTGGACGCGCTGGTGGCCCCCACCCCGGTCGGAGGCGCCCGCGCCGGCCCGACCCGGCGCGGCCGGCGGCACGGGCGCGACCGGCGCCACCCGTGCCACCGGCGCGGCGACCGAGGTCGAGCGGGGCTGGCCGGCGTTCTGGGAGTCGACCCGCAAGGA
>Ga0164243_10001286_pt1 | contig 42950 bp, 37 predicted proteins | sample OricompcompostOP_FD_108781 | JGI IMG/M metagenome (GOLD analysis project Ga0164243, IMG submission 108781) | Organic Plus compost microbial communities from Emeryville, California, USA - Original compost - Organic plus compost (OP) | ecosystem: Engineered > Solid waste > Mixed feedstock >...
AGGGGGTCGTCCCCCTTGCTGGCTTGGGTGGGTGTTCGTATCGGGGGTTCAAGGGGGTCGTCCCCCTTGCTGGCTTGGGTGGGTGTTCGTATCGGGGGTTCAAGGGGGTCGTCCCCCTTGCTGACTCAGTGTCAGGACTTGACGAGGCGCGCGATGGCGGCGGAGGCCTCGGCGATCTTGGTTTCGGCCACCTCACCGCCCTCGGCGACGGCGTGCGCGACACAGTGGCGCAGGTGCTCGTCCAGCAGTGACAGGGCGACGGCTTCGAGGGCACTGGTCATCGCGGAGACCTGGGTGAGGACGTCGATGCAGTACTTGTCCTCCTCGATCATCCGCTGCAGGCCGCGCGCCTGACCCTCGATGCGTCGGAGCCGCTTCAGGTGGGCCTCCTTGTTGGCGCTGTAGCCATGGGCTGACTGTTCGGTGGTGTGGGTGGTCATGTCTCCTCCTCGCTTCCGAGTACACCATACCCCCCTATGGTATCGCAACGTCACGCGGCGTGCGGATGGTGGCAGGGAGACGGCCGTTACCGGTGTGAAACATGTTGTCAACAGCGGCTGTGGGTAATTGAGGGCTGAGGGCCTCCGGCGGCGACCCGTGGCGCGGTGTCCGCACTCCGGAAGGGTGGGGGCGAGGCTGGACCAGAAAGATTCTTCCACAGCCTGTCGAGAGCATCGTCCCTAGTCAGAAGGCTGTTACTCGAGCGTTTCCCAAGTTGTCCCCAGAGTTGTCACCAGTGAACGCGCACCTCGTCGGCGTGTCTGCACATCCTCGGGCCCACTGTCCACAGGCCCTGTGGATGGCGGGCTTTCCGTGAGGCCCCTCGGGGCGCTAACGTCGCCCGTCGGTGGGTCCTCCCATCGGACGCGTGCGGCGCGAGAACTGTCAGTGGGGGTCCCTAAGGTCTGTCCCATCGGCCTTGGGTGAGAAGGGAGAGCGACGCATGAGCCTCGCGGAGGTACGGGACTTCGACGAGCCGCCACGGGCGGTCGACCGCACACCTCCGCAGGACCTGGTGGCTGAGCAGTGCGTGCTCGGCTCGATGTTGCTCAGCAAGGACGCGATCGCCGACGTCGTCGAGGCGGTCCGCGGCGCCGACTTCTACCGTCCTGCCCACGAGCTGATCTACAACGCGATCCTCGATCTGTACGGGCGAGGTGAGCCGGCTGATGCGATCACGGTTGCGGACGAGCTCACCAAGCGTGGTGACATCACCCGTGTCGGCGGTCACCCGTACCTGCACGACCTACTCGCCTCGGTGCCGATGGCGGCCAATGCCGGGTACTACGCCGAGATCGTCCGGGAGAAGGCCATCCTGCGCCGCCTGGTCGACGCCTCGGTGAAGATCGCCCAGCTCGGGTACTCCGCCCAGGGTGACGTCGACGAGATCGTCGACGCCGCGCAGGCCGAGGTGTACGCGGTCACCGAGCGACGGGCCGCCGAGGACTACAAGCCGCTCTCCGACATCATGGAGGCCACTCTCGACGAGATCGAAGCCATCGAGGGCAATGGCGGAAAGATGGCTGGAGTGCCGACGGGATTCGTCGAGCTGGACGAGTTGACCAACGGGCTGCACGGCGGACAAATGATCATTGTGGCTGCTCGACCGGCAATGGGAAAATCGACCCTAGGACTTGACTTCGCCCGAGCGGCCTCCATCAAGAATGGCTTGTGCTCCGCCATCTTCTCCCTGGAGATGGGGCAGACCGAGATCACGATGCGTCTCCTCTCGGCCGAGGCGGAAATTGCCTTGAACCACATTCGCAAGGGCCAGATGACCGAGGATGACTGGGCTCGGATGTCTCGCAAGATGGGCGAGGTGTCCGAGGCTCCGCTGTTCATCGATGACTCGCCAAACCTCACCATGATGGAGATCCGAGCCAAGGCGCGGCGTCTCAAGCAGCGTCACGACCTCCGTCTGGTGATCATCGACTACATGCAGCTGATGACGTCGGGAAAGAAGGTCGAGTCCCGACAGCTTGAGGTCTCCGAGTTCTCGCGACAGATCAAACTGCTGGCCAAGGAATTGGACATTCCGGTGGTCGCCATTTCGCAGCTGAACCGTGGGCCGGAACAGCGCACCGACAAGAAGCCCATGGTGGCCGACCTTCGTGAATCCGGATCGCTGGAACAGGATGCGGATATGATCATATTGCTACATCGCGAAGACTACTATGACAAGGAGTCGCCTCGTCTCGGTGAGGCGGACCTGATCGTGGCCAAGCACCGCAACGGTCCGACCCGCGACATCCCGGTCGTGTTCCAAGGTCACTACTCCCGCTTCAGGGACATGCAGCACTGATCCGTCACGGTGTCGGAAAGGCTGACCGAATGCCGATCGACAACCTCCGTCGCCTTTACCTGGTGACACACGCCGAGGCACAGCATCACCTCGACGGCCGGGTTGGTGGTTGGTTCGACTCGGAGCTGACAGGTGCCGGGCGGTTGCAGGCGAATCGGATTGCCGCGGTGCTCGCCGAGCGCATCGGTGGCGCGCCCGTGCGAGTTCACACCTCGGATCTGCGGCGCGCCCAGCAGACCGCGACCCCTGTTGCCAGAGCGCTCGGTGTTGAGGCCATCGCTGATCCCCGTTGGCGGGAGCGTTCCTTCGGCGAGGCCGGGGGACGGCTCCAGGAATGGTGGAACGAGCACGTGGTGCCACTGCCGCCCGGGTCGGCTTCGTTCCGCTCGGCGCGGGCAGCATCACGACGCTCGGACACAGCCTTTCTCATCGCAGCCGCAACCTCCTGACGCTGAACGCGACTGCACCTCTGCCCGGCGATCACTGACTGAGCCTCGACGGACAGTTGTCGTGATGCCCGGCCGCCACTAGGCTCCGTGCCGATCAGGTTGCGAAGGGAGGTATGGCTCATGTTCCAGGATCCAGGCCGTTGCCTCCCCGAAACCCGAACCTGATCCCCACGAGGGCGGCCGTTCGGAGTTACGAAAGGCGCCCTCCATGCTTCGTCACCTTCGCGGTGCCCTGTCTCTCATCCATCCTCACCTGGCCGCCGAACGCGCTCGGCTGGCGGCCTACCTGTCCCTGCTGCTGGCCTCGACCGGGTTGGCCCTGGTCGCGCCCCTCGCCCTGCAGCACGCCGTCGACGACGGGCTCGCCTCCGGCACGGTCGCCGTCGCTCTCGGTTGGATCGCCCTCGGAGCGCTCACGGGCGTGCTGGTCGCCGCACTGCAGAGCATCACCGGTGTCCTCGGCTCACGACTGGGATCGCGCGTCACCGAGGGCGTGCGGTGCGAGTTGTACCGGCACATCATCCGGCTGCCCCACTCCTTCCACTCCCAGAGCCGTTCCGGGGCGGTGAACTCGCGTGTCACGCGCGACCCGGTGGAGCTGCAAACCCTTGTCCAGCAGCTGTTCGGGACCTTCCTCGGTCAGGGCGTCACCTTGATCTGCGCCGCCGTGGTGGTGGGCTGGAGCAGTCCGCTCACCCTGTTGGCCGTGGCTGTCACCGTTCCGTTGTTCCTGTTGCCGTCGCGGTACTGGGCGGACCGCGCCTTTCGTGCGGCGCGGGACCAGTCGGCTGCCCATGCCGAACTGCAACACTTCCTGGGTGAGTCGGTCGGCGTGAACGGCTCGCTCACCCGCGAACTCTTCGCCACCCAGGAAGCCGATGCCGGACGCTGGGCACGTCTGGCGGCGATCTGACGCGGTGCTGTGGATCGGCGGAACTTCGCGTTCCACCGGTCCAGCTTCTTCGTCCTGGCGATCTCCGGCTTGTGCGTGTCCGCGGTCTACGCCCTGGGTGCGCTGCAAGGGGCGTCGGTCGGGCAGGTGGTGGCGCTGGCCGCCCTGGTCACCTTGATCCACGCCCCGGTCGTCGCGATGACGACGGTCAGTGTCGGGGTCAGCGGAGGGCTGGCGGCCGCCGAGCGGATCCGTGCACTGCTCGACTTCGCAGGTCCGTCCGACGTCGGCACCAAGACCCTGGTCCGTCCGGTCGCCTCCCTGCAGTTCGATCGGGTGTGGTTCACCCACCCGGCTCCGGGCAGTGCGACGCTGCCTGACCTGGCCGGTGACACCGGCGAGGCCGCCACCGAGGCGACCATCCGTGATCTCAGCTTCGCGTTGCCGGCGGGTCTCACCACGGCACTGGCCGGGCCGAGCGGAGCGGGAAAGACGACGACAGCACTGTTGGCCGCCGGGGTCCTGCGACCGGACCAGGGGCAGATCACCCTCGACGGTACGACGTTGGCCGACATCGATCCTGACGAACTCCATCGAATCGTCGGGATGGTGACCCAGGATGCCCATCTGTTGCACGCCAGCCTGCGTGACAACCTCGCACTCGCCGCTCCGGGTGCGACCGATGCCGAACTGGTGGCAGCCCTGCGGATCGCCCAACTGGGTGGCCTGGTCGACCAGCTTCCCCAAGGTCTCGACACGATGCTCGGCGATCGGGGTGTCCGGCTTTCGGGTGGCGAGCGGCAACGGCTCAGCCTGGCCCGGGTGGTGCTGGCCGACCCTGACATCGTCATCTTCGACGAGGCCACCGCCCACCTGGACCCGGACACCGAGAACGCCCTCCACCGGGCGATGTCACAGCAGTTCGCCGGACGGACACAGTTCGTCATCGCCCACCGGCCCGGCACGATCGCCCGTGCCGATGTCATCATCAGGCTGGAACACGGGCGGCTCGTGGAAGAAACCCCCGGATCCCAACAGACACAGGAGATCTCATGACACAACGGGCACCATCTCCAGTCCTGGTGATGATCACCGGCCCGATTGCTGCCGGCAAGAGCACCCTGGCTGTCGAGCTGACGCGTCAACTGCGCGCCACGGGGGCCAGCGTTGCGCTGGTCGATCTCGACACCGTCGCCGGGATGGCACGGCCGACCCTGCCCTCGTGGACGTGGGCCGAAAAGATCCACGCCGATCTGGTCGGGCACTGCTGTGCCACCGCCATCGACGTCGTGGTCGACGAGGGCACCTCCACGGCCGCCGAGGTGCAGCAGGTGCGCGAGCGGATTCCGTACGGGACCAGGGTGCTGCACGTCGTGCTGACCGCCGACTTCGAAGCGTCCCTGGCCCGGGCCCAGGGAGAGCCGGCTCGGGGGCTGAGCAGGGACAGGGAGTTCCTGCAGCGGGACCACGACCGGTACGCCGCGGAACTTTCCAACCTTGCCGGCGATCTGCGGCTCCACGTGGAGGGGCGGACGCCGTCGCAGCTGGCCAGTGCTGTTCGTGCTGCCCTGGCAGGGATGCCGGAGGCCAGCAGCGAGACCGATCGGCAAGTGGTCCACACCTGGCGTGGCGCCATCGACGATGCCGAACTGGTCGAGCTGACCGAGTCCCACGGTGGGAATCCGGCGGTCGGCTGGTGGGACACCGTACGAGGCCACAGCCTCGGCTGGGTGTCGGCCCGCGACCGGACCGGCCTCCTGGTCGGCTTCGTCAACGTCGCCTGGGACGGTGGTGACCATGCCTTCCTGCTCGACACCAAGTCCCGCGCCAGTCATCAACGCCAAGGGATCGGGACCGCTGTCGTCCGGCTGGCGGTCGAGCAGGCCCGCGCTGCCGGCTGCGAATGGCTGCACGTCGACTTCGAGCCGCACCTGGCGGAGTTCTACCTCGAGGCCTGTGGATTCCGGCCCACCGCAGCCGGACTGATCCGACTGCGATGAGATCGACGTCCACAGCGGAGATCGACGAGGTGGCCGGTGAAGGACTACCGTCAAGACGACTGACGGGAGGGAGATGGCCGCGGAGCAACGAACGCAGGGTGCGACGCTGATCGCGTCGGTCCAGCGGGCCCTGAAGCTCGTCGACATCGTCGCGAACTCGCCGCGCCCGGTGCCTGCGAAGGCCTTGGCCCGCCATGCCGATCTGACGCTGGGAACGACCTACAACCTTGCCAGGACGTTGATCCGGGAGGGTTATCTGTCCGCCGAACCCGACGGCCTGGTCATCGGCGAGAAGTTTCCCGGCATGCAGGACGCCGGCAACTCCGGCGTGTTCCTGGCCCGCGTACGGTCCGCGCTGCGCGACGTCGCGGAGGGTCTAGGTGCCACGGCGTACCTGTCGCGTTACACCGACGGTGAGGTGCACCTGGTCGACATCGTCGACGGAGTGCTCCACCCACGGGTCGAGTTGTGGGTCGGGCTGCACTCCAGCGCTCACGCCACCGCCCTCGGGAAGCAGATCCTGGCCGAGCTCCCTGCCGAGGAGCGTCTCGACTACCTGTCGCGCCATCCGCTCGACGAACTGACCCCCTACACGATCAGCGACCGCCGGTTGTTGCTGCAGCAGCTGGAGCAGTCGGACGTCGTGCAGGACCAGCAGGAGTACGCGATCGGCTTCCGTTGCATCGCGGTGCCGGTCCGGGCGCCGGGCGTCACGGCCTCGCTCGCCGTCTCGCTTCCGGTCGACCAGTCCGGTGAGTCGCCGTCGCAGATCGCCGAGCACCTCCGCCGGGTCGGAAACCAGCTGTCCCTCCGCCTCGGGGCGGGCGGCCACAGCCAGGCGAACTGAAAGCGCTTCACCATGTGAAAACGGTGCTCTTTCGTGCACCCGGAAGGACTCCTAGGGTGGAGCCACACCTCGAACGACTTGCCGTGCCTGCGCTGACCAGGCCGGGGACGGTGATGCGGAGACGGTGTGAGCTGAACGCGGGCCGGCCCCCGACGGCCTCGCGTTCACCCTCACGGCCCGGTCGGAGCCCACACGCTCGGCCGGGCCGTCGGCACATCTGCGGCCGGCGCCGGTGTCAGTCGGTCACGATCGTCGACCGCGACGGTGGGTGGCTGAGTCGCTGCTGGTCGAGTGGACCGTCGCCGCCTCCTCGAGGGTGGCGGCAAGGTCATCCGCGGTCTCGGAGAGGTAGCGGATCACCACCTCGCGTTCCTCCGGGGTCAGGCGTACCGCGGCGCCGTACCGGGAAGCGTGTTGGCGGCCCACGGTCGCCATCGCGGAGCGGCGGGTCTGCGGTGTCACGGTGAGGGTGAGCGCTCGTCGGTCCGACGGATGGCGATGCCGTACGACGTGGCCGTCGCGTTCCAGTCGGTCGAGCAGCTTGGTGATCGAAGCCGTGGTGATCTGCAGGTGGCGGGCGAGGTCGCCGGCGGTCACGGTGATGCCTTGGTTCTCGGCAATCAGCAGGTAGTGCAGCGCGCGCATGTCGGTCTCCTTGAGGCCCATGTACGCCTGGGAAGCCTCGGCGATCGCCCGCTCCACCGTCCGGAGCCTTCCCATGGCCGCCATGATCCGATCGATCTGGGCGAGGTCGGCCTCGTCGGCGCCGGAACGGTCCACCAGTTCCTGCGCAGGGTCGGCCGCCGAGACGCCGTACAGCGACAGCGTCGACTCGTCCGGTCCGGCAGCCATGACCGGCATCGTAGTTCTCTTTGTGCTCGGCAGACATCATGCTAAGTTGATTGCTAGCCAAGCTAGTCAAATCGGGAAGTCGGGGATCCACATGAGTCGCGTGCTGCGTGTCCTGCTGCCGTCGCTGGTCGTCATCGCCTGGTTGGCGGTCGCCGGCATCGGTGGTCCCTACTTCGGCAAGGTCGGCGAGGTCTCCAGCAACGACCAGACCACCTACCTCCCCGCCAGCGCGGACGCCACCACCGTGCAGAAGCGCCTGGCCGACTTCCTCGGCAGTGACAGGGTGCCGGCCGTGGTCGTCTTCGCCTCGGACTCCCCTCTCACCGATCAGCAGCTGGCGCAGCTCGCCCTCGTGGTCGAAGACCTGGCCGACCTGCCGGGGGTCGCCGACAGCGGTGTGTCACCGGCCATCCCATCGACCGACGGGCTGGCGGCGCAGGCGTTCGTCCCGATCGACGCCGACGCTGACATCGGGGACGTGGTGGTCCAAGTGCGCGACCAGCTGGCGCAGGACGTCCCGGATGGCGTACGGGTCCACGTCACCGGCCCGGCCGGGTTCTCCGCCGACCTGGTCGAGGCATTCAGCGGCATTGACGGCCTGCTGCTCGGAGTGGCCCTGGCCGCAGTCGGCGTCATCCTGGTCATCGTCTACCGCTCGGTGCTGCTGCCGATCCTGGTGCTGATGACCAGCACCTTCGCCCTGTGCGCTGCGCTGCTGCTCAACTGGTGGCTGGCCAGGTTCGAGGTCCTCGTGCTCACCGGCCAGACCCAGGGCATCCTGTTCATCCTCGTCATCGGCGCGGCCACCGACTACGCCTTGCTGTTCACCTCGCGACAACGGGAGGAACTGTCCCGGGGCAAGGACCGGATCGCCGCGACGACGGCGGCCTGGCGAGGCTCGGTCGAGCCGATCATCGCCTCCGGCGGCACCGTGATCGCCGGCCTGTTGTGCCTGCTGCTCAGCGACCTCGGCTCCAACCGGTCGCTGGGGCCGGTCGCTGCGATCGGCATCGCGATCGCCATGCTCTCCGCGCTCACCCTGCTCCCGGCCCTGTTGATGCTGACGGGCCGGGCCGCCTTCTGGCCGCGCCGTCCTCCCAAGCCGGTGGCCGCGGACGACGGCACGGCGGACTCCGTCACCGAGACGGCAGCGCTCACGGGGCCGTACGCTCGCATCGGGCGGTTCGTCGGGGAGCGTCCGCGTACCGTGTGGGTGGTCGTGCTCGTCCTCCTCCTGGCCGGCGCCTCCGGCCTCACCCAGCTGCGGGCTGACGGTGTACCCCAGAGCAAACTCATCCTCGGCGGCTCCGACGCCTCCTCCGGCCAGCAGGTCCTCGCCGAGCACTTCCCGGCGGGCTCCGGCACTCCGGTGTACGTGATCACCGACCAGTCCGACCTGCAACAGGTCGCCGACATCCTGCTCGCCCAGGACGGCATCGACAGCGTGGCCGTCACCGCGGCCGAGGCTCCGAGCGGTTCGGCGCCGGTCACCACCGACGGCATCCAGCCGGTCGGGCCCCCCGGCACGCCTGCGCCCGAACCGACCGTCTCGAACGGTCAGGTGCTGCTGCAGGCGACCCTGGTCGCCACCTCCGACAGCGAGGCCGCCGAGACGGTCGTCCGGGACCTGCGCACCACCCTCGGTGACACCGCCCTGGTCGGCGGCGTGACCGCCACCGCCGTCGACACCCACGACGCCTCGGTGCATGACCGGAACCTGATCATCCCCCTGGTGCTGGCGGTGATTGCCGTCATCCTGATGCTGTTGCTGAGGGCGGTCGTGGTGGGCCTGGTGCTGCTCGCGACCACCGTCGTCTCGTTCGGTGCCGCTCTGGGACTGTCATCGTTGATCTTCAACCAGCTGCTGGACCTGCCCGGTGCCGATCCCGCCGTTCCCCTGTACGGCTTCGTGTTCCTGGTCGCGCTCGGAGTTGACTACAACATCTTCCTGATGACCCGGGTCCGGGAGGAGACACTGCGGTACGGGACCCGCGAGGGCCTGCTGCGGGGTCTGGCCATCACCGGCGGGGTGATCACCTCGGCCGGACTGGTGCTGGCGGCCACCTTCGCCGCCCTGGCGGTGCTGCCGATCCTGTTCCTGCTGCAGCTGGCGGTGATCGTGGCCCTCGGGGTGCTGCTGGACACCTTCCTGGTCCGCACCCTCCTCGTCCCGGCGCTGAGCTACGACATCGGAGCCCGGATCTGGTGGCCCTCCCGACTCACCGTCGAGGCACGGCGTGCCGAGTGACCGGTGCGGCTGACAGGATGCGGGGCGTGACCCAGCCACCTGCCCCGTACGGACAGTCCCGCAAGCCCTTCGAGCGCTTCGACGATCTGTTTGCCGCCGATCCCCACCCGTTGGCTGCGACGGCGCTCGAACTGTTCCGCGTGCCCAAGATCGAGGAGGACGACGTGGTCACCTGGCTGCGTGGGCTCGTCGCCGAACAGGCGCCATCGGTGTTCGGTCTCTCCTACAACCTGCCGCCCGCGCTCGAGGCAACCCTGCAGCGCATCCTGCTGTTGTGGGAGCGCGCGGTCGTGGCAGCCCGCACCACCGAGGGGAGGGATCGGGTCTCGCGGATGGTGTTGCTGCTGGAGCCGGGGCTGCCCGCGAAGCCGTACGGCGAACGGCTCGCGGTCCTGCGCGGGGAGCGTCCCAGCGATCTCCGCTGATCTGCCCTGAGGGTTGTGCAACCGCATGCAGCCGTCCTAGGGTCGTGACGTCCCCGAACTTCAGTGTGGAAGGACGACCCCCGTCGTGAGCACACTTCAACGCCTGCTGACCCTGGTCCTGCTGCTCGGGCTCGGAGTCGGAACCATCCCGGGCGCCGCCCCGGCGACGGCTGCATCCACCCTGGCCGACTCCTGTCCGCGCGACCTCGACGGACCGGTCGCCGACAGCCCGATCACCGGCTACTTCATCTTCTACGGCGGCAATGTCTGCGATGCGCGGCAGCGGATGCAGTCGCTGCATCGGCTCGGAGCCGACACCGCGATCACCTTCGGCTACAGCTTCCGCGAGGTTCAGGTGGATGCCGCGGGTCGGGTGCTGACGGCAGCCGGTGAGCCAGATCCTGCCTGGGCCGACTGCCTCGACGACCAGGGGCGGACCTGCTGGGCGGCGGCCCGTGCCGCGATCGGCGACAGTACGATCCGGCGCGTCCTTCGCTACGCCTCGGCTGAACGTCTGGGCCCCGCAGTGCTGCGGTGCACCCAGAACGGCCGAGATGCCGAGGTCGTGCACGACGGCCGGCGTTACCAGCGGATCCTGCTGCCCGTCGGCGACGACGGAGACTGCACGGCCGCGCACGACAGCTATGACCTGGTCCTGGTCGCCAACGGGTCGGTCGGGGCGGCTGACCCGGTCGAGACGACGCTGGCCGAGGCCGACGCGTACGGCATCGACTTCCTGATGGGCATGCCGGTCCCGGACAAGGATCCCAAGGCTGCTTGGCTTCCCGACGCCACCAAGCTCGACAGCGTCACCACCTTCAGCGCCCGATTGTTCGCCGACTGGGCGGTCCGCCACGCCGACCATCCGTCGTTCGTCGGGGTGTACCAGTCGACCGAGATGCCGGTGAAGGCCAACAGTGCCTGGGATGTCGTGTATCGGCTGTACGACCTGCAGCACGAGCTGGTCGGCCGGCTGCTGCCCGGCAAGATGATCATGATCAGTCCGTACCAGGACGCCCGCCGTGACAAAGGGGTCCCCATCGCCGGTGCCGAGGCGGCCTTCGTCCGGATGGCTCAGACCGCACCGCCCGGGGTGCGGATCGCGGTGGCGCCGCAGGACGGCCGGGGCACCTCGAAGGTGGGGATCTACTTTCCCAACCAGATCGACGACATCGTCGACCCGCAGTTGTTCTCACATGTCGGCCAGGTCACCTACCGCGAGGCGTACGAGGGCACCACCGGTGACTACTACGCCAGTGAGGCGCGCGGCCGCGACGGACTGGACCGTCCCGGTGCCGAGTTGTGGGCCAACGTGGAGCTGATGGCGCGCGGGGTGGGCGAAGGCCAGCAACCCTGTGGCAGCAACGCCGAGCCCAGCATCGCCGCCACCTGGCCGCGGGTCGCACAACAGCTGTCAGCCGCCGGACACCATGCCAGCAAGGTGATTGCGTACATGTACGACGGCATCATGACCTGCACCAACCCCGGCATCGAGTCACTGGAGAACCAACTGTTGGCGGCTGCGGGGCAGCCCGTCCCGGTCGAGGTGACACCGTTGGTACGCTCCGGGGTCCCCGGCACGGTGATCATGGGCTACCACGTGCGGCACAGCACCGTGACGATCACCCAGGAACGTCGTGACGGCACCGCCACCGATCCGGTCACCTTCGGCGTCCGGGAGGTGAAGGCCGTGCCGCTGGGGCGCGGCAACGCCGGACGACTCGACACCGCACACTGGCCCGCCGGGATGGAGGCGCTCTGGATCCCTTGGGTGATGGACAATTCAGCCGACCTCCAACCGTGGCTGCGGATCACCATGGCCAATCGGGCCGGCGCAATCCCGTACGGCGAGTACGTCACGGTGCCCACCGCTGGGTGAGCAAACCGGGTGACGACGGCCCCGGCCATGAGCTTCACTGTCTCCCATGTCGTTCGCGGACCCGTCGAGCCGTCATCCCACCTTCCTTGCTGGGGTACGGATTCCGCTGCGGCAGGCACCGGCCCCGGTTCTCGCGGTGGTGGCGGCGCTCCTGGGCCAGCCGGTCGCCGACATCGCTGACGTGCATGGTGGCATGTCCGGATCTCCGGCCGCTGTGGTGACCGGGGCCGACGGCGGTCGCGCCTTCGTCAAGACCTGTGGGCGCAGCATCAATGCCCAGACCTTCGCGCTCTACGAGGCCGAGCTGTCCACCGCCGAACTCCTCGACGGCGTGGTCAACACCCCGAGGTTGCTCGGCACCAGACGGTTGGTCGCGACCCTGCCCGACGGAACGGCTGACGACTGGGTGGTCCTGGCCTACGAGGCATCGTCGGGAGCCTGCCCCGTCACACCCTGGGGTGACACAGACCTGCATCGCGTGCTCGACGCCTGGCAGGAGACCGCGGCGGAGCTGGGCCGTCGACAGCTGCCCACTGCCGACCTCGGACTCGACGCCATGCTGCACGACTGGGAGGCGATCGCCGCGGACCGCACCGACCCATGGCGTCCGTGGGCCGGGCACTGGGCGCCCCGGGTGCGGCAACTTCGTGAGCGAATCGCGGCGGACACCACGGTCAACGCCCACGGCGACCTCCGCTCGGACAACATCCTGCTCGAGCCCGACCGGGTGCTGTTCGTGGACTGGACCCACGTGTACCGGGCGCCCGACTGGCTCGACCCGGCGATCCTGCTGTTCGAGGTGATCGCCTCCCGGGACGGAGCGCCGGTCCCGTCCTGGGTGCTCGAGCATCCGGTGCTGGCCGGGGCACCGGACGGTGCGGTCGACGCCCTGGTGGCGGGACTGGCAGCCTTCATGCACCGGCGCCGCCGCGATGTACGGCCGGAGATGCCGTGGAACCCGGCGTGGAAGAACGCCCTGGCCGTGGCGCTGGAACCATTCGTGGCTCGCCCTCGGAGCGCTTGACCGGCCCTTCTAGGCTGGTTCGGGGTCGACTTCCGCGATCCTTGGGATGTCGAGCCTGTGGAGGGGCCATGGTCGAACCGCGCCGTGCGGCGTCACCGGTATCGCCCGAGTCCCCGGAGCCTGCGTCCGTCTCGACGGGCTCGACAGGCGGGACGGGCTCGACGGGCGGAGCGAGCGGTGCCGACCCGCACCACGCGGCCCGGCGTCGGGTCCGACCGCGTCGCATCGTCGCGATCAGTGTGGTCGGGGTCCTGGTGCTCGCGCTGGTCGCCATCGGGGTCGCGGTGATCCGGTTGCAGACCAACATCTCGGCCGTCGACGTCACCGACCAGCTCGGCACCGACCGGCCCAGCCTGGCCTCGCCGACCGGCCCGGGCGTCTTCGCCGGCCCGCTCACCATCGCAGTCTTCGGCGATGACACCCGTGACGGCGACAACGGCTTCATCGGCGGCGCCGAGGGCGGCGGTCGCAGCGACACCACGCTGGTGGTCCACCTCAACGCGGCCCGTACCCAGGTGCAGGTTGTGTCGATACCGCGCGACTCGATGGTGCAACGCCCGACGTGCACCAGGAGCGACGGCACCACGATCCCGGCGACCTTCGAAATGTTCAACGCCGCCTACGCCCAGGGCGGCCCCGCGTGTTCGATCCGTACCATCGAGAAGCTCACCGGAGTGCGGGTCAACCAGTACGTGGTCGTGGACTTCGACGGGTTCCGCAAGATCGTCGACGCCGTGGGCGGGGTCGAGGTGTGTGTGCCCCAGGCCATCAAGGACTCCGACTCCGGGCTCGACCTGCCGGCTGGACGGACCACCCTGAACGGCACCCAGGCCCTTGCCTTCGTACGGACCCGGCATGCGATCGGTGACGGTTCCGACCTCGCGCGCATCAAGATGCAGCAGCAGTTCCTGGGCGCCCTGGCCACCAAGGTGAAGTCGATGAACCTGGTGACCGATGCGCCTCGGCTCTACAGCTTCCTGGACGCGGTCACGTCGTCGCTCACCACCTCGCCGGACCTCGCCAATGTCGCGAACCTGGTCGAGCTGGCCCAGGACCTGCAGGGCCTGCCGGACGACGGCATTGTCTTCAAGACCGTGCCCGTCGGGACCTATGCGCCCGATCCGAACCGGGTCGTGTGGACCGCCGCAGCCGACGAACTGTGGCAGGCGATGAAGTCGGACCGACCGTTCGAGACCCCGAAGCCGTCGGGAGGCTCCAGCAGCTCCGGCAGCAAGAGCTCCGGCTCCCCCTCGTCCCCGGGTGGCGGGAGCTCATCATCCTCCGGCAGTGGCAGCCCCTCGGTCTGCTGAGTCCACCAGCACGGCCGGGCGCCAACCGCGCACCGAACTCACCACGGCGAGCTCACTCGTCGCGGTGACCAAGGCTGCGGGAACCGACCGCTCCACCAGAATTCCCTGCTCCAGCAGCACTTCCCGGCCGATGCCTGGCAGACAGCCGTCGCTCACCGGCGGGGTGCACCACACTCCGCCCAGCCGTACCACCAGGGTCGCGATGCTGGTCTCGGTGACGTTGCCGACCGTGTTGACCATGATCACGTCGTCGGCGCCGGGATGCCGTGCGCGGGCCTGGTCGTACGGATGCCGGCGCGTGGTCTTGTGTCGGTACAGCACATCGGCGGGGTCCACGGTCGGTTCGTCGAGTGCCAACCGCACCGGTGCGGAGTGCTGGCCGAGGGGGCGATCGGTTCGCGACACGGTGCCGTCCGGCGCAAGTTCCAGGCGGACGATCCGATCCTCGGTGTCGGTGAGGTCGTCGAGCTGCCCGACAATGACCTCCTCGTCGTAGGGGATCGCGAGCCGGGCGGCCGATCGGCGCAGCCGCGCCAGGTGACGCTCCAGGTTCACCGCCACCCCGGACCGTACGGAGAAGGTCTCGATGAGCGATGGTGGCGGCCCCAGGATCGCTGCCTTCGCACGGAGTTCGGCGTACTCGTCGGTGGGGCGAGAGTCCCAGGTGATGCCCCCTCCGACTCCGTAGCTGACCGCTCCGTTGGCGTTGTCGACGACACCGGTGCGGATGGCGACACCGAACCGCGCCCGGACCGGCTCGGACGGAGGAGCGACCCAGCCGATCGCGCCGCAGTAGACACCGCGGGGACCGTCCTCGAGTTCGGCCAGCAACTCCATGGTGCTGGCCTTCGGGGCGCCGGTGATCGACCCGCACGGGAACAGGGCGGTGAAGACCTGCTTCACCGACGTGCCGGGAGGCAGTGTGGCCGTGACGGTCGAGGTGAGCTGCCACACGGTGGCGTAGCCCTCGCAGCGGAGCAGCTGATCGACGTTCACCGTGCCCGGTTCGGCGAGCCGGGACAGGTCGTTGCGGATCAGGTCGACGATCATCACGTTCTCGGCGCGCTCCTTGGCGCTGGCGAGCAGCGCCGTACGGGAGTCGGCGTCGGCCACCGGGTCGTGGTGCCGCCGAGCGGTGCCCTTCATGGGGACGACAGTGAGTCGTTCTCCCTGCCACTGCAGGAAACACTCGGGGCTGGCACTGACGATCGTGTGGCTGCCGATGTCGAGCAGGGCATGGAAGGCGCCGCGCTGACGGTGGGCCAATTCCCGGTACCACGAGGCAGCATCGCCCCGCAGCCGGGAGTGCAGTTGAGTGGTCAAGTTGCCCTGATACGTGTCACCGGCCGCGATTGCTTCCTGCAGTGCCGCGACGCGACCGGCGTGGTCATCGGCACTCCACTCCCAGGACCACGGTGCCAGATCGTGCGCGGGCTCGGCTCCCGGAGCCTGACCGGGCAGCTCGGTCGGCCCGATCTCCGGTGGATCAGTGATGGCGAACCACGCCAGCGGTGTCGCGGCCGGCGTCGGATGCACCGTCCAGGTCGGGTCCAAGCCGCTGGCCGCCTCGTAGGCCACGAAGCCGTACGCCCACCCGCCGGCCGCAGTGGCCGTCTCGATCTCGGTGAGCACGTCACCCACCTGGTCCGGCAGGTCGGCGCGCAGGATCCGTACGGGGGCGGGGAACTTCCACGCGGTCCCGTTGCGGAGGTCGTCGAACCGGGCGGTGAGCACGGGAGGATCGTACGACCGGCTGGGCGGATCCGGCTCATGGCTCATCGCCACCGTGCCCGCGAGTGTAGGGTCCGGTGCCATGGCGGTGAAGTCAGAGGGAGGCAGCCGGGACATCCAGTCCCTGCACCGGGCATTCGACATCCTCGAAGCAATCGGGCGTGAGGGTGACCTCGGTGTGACGGAGCTGTCGCGACGCATCTCGCTGCCGGTGTCGACCGTGCACAACCTGCTGCGCACGATGGCCAAACGCCACTACGTGGTCGGCAACAACGGGCGCTACAACCTCGGCCCGGCCGCGACCGTCCTCACCTCGCAGTGGGACGCCGTACGTTCCCTGTCCACGGTGATCAAGCGCCACCTCGAGCCGATGATCGCCGCTCACGGACACACGGCCTTCGGCACCATGCTGGTCGGTGACCGGGCTCGGGTGATTGCCTACCATCCCGGCCCGGGCCCGGTCGTGGTCAACGAGCACCACGATGACGGCGCGGACCCCCTCGGGATTGCCTCGGGGCGACTGCTGGTCGCCATGACCCGCGAAGGGGAGTGGGACCACTTCATCGGAGCGGCAGCCGGGGTCGAGCCGGGGTGGACCCGCCGCCAGTGGCGCGATGACCTGCGCGCCATTGCGGCGAGCGGGGTCTGTGTCCGCCATCTCCGCTCGATGCCGCCGTCGGCTGCGCTGGTGATCGCCGTCCCGGTCTGGGGTCCGGGGGGAGAGGTGATCTGTTCGATCGCTTCCGGCGCACCCCTGTTGTCGACGAACGAGGATCTCGTCGACCAGATCAACGCCTCCCTGTGGGATGCCACGGTCGCGTTGTCGGCCGAGCTCGGGTGCGACAAGGTCCCGATGTCGCGTCCCGACGCGCGAACCCCGGCCGAGCAGTCCGTCCTGCGAGGCGCCGCCTCCTGATCCGGCGGGGCTCTCGTCCCACCGCCGTTCCTCTCGTCCGGGCACGTGATGCCCATGGGCAACTCGTGTTCACGATGGCCCTTCTGTCGACCGCTCCTTCCTGATAGCCTTTCGGTATCGCGAAGCATCATCCCACATTGCAGGAAGGCGTGAAGTGACGTACGTGGTGACGGCGGGCTGTGTCGACATCCGCGACAAGGCCTGCGTGGATGTCTGTCCGGTGGACTGCATCTACGAAGGTGATCGCAAGCTGTACATCCAGCCCGACGAGTGCATCGACTGCGGTGCCTGTTCGGCTGCCTGCCCCCAGGCGGCGATCTTCTTCGACGAGGCGGTGCCGACCGACCAGCAGTGGTTCGTCGACGACGCGGTTGGCTTCTTCTCCGAGGTGCTGCCAGGGCGTGCCGAGCCACTGGGCATGCCCGGTGGCGCGGAGTTCGTCGGTGCGATCGGCGTCGACACCCCGGCGGTGGCGGCACTGGAGCGGGCCACGTGACTCCGGCGTTGCGTGTGGCAGTCATCGGCTCGGGTCCGGCCGGCACCTATGCGGCCGAGGGGGTGCTGAAGCAGTTGCCCGAGGCGCAGGTCGACGTGATCGACGCCGGGCTCAGCCCTTTCGGACTGGTGCGCCATGGGGTCGCTCCGGACCATCTGAAGATCAAGTCCGTCACCCGCGTCCTGGCGCGCACCCTCGGCTCGCCGCGGGTGCGCTGGTTCGGCGGTGTCCGCGTCGGTGATCGCGCGACGGGGGCTGACCTGGAGATGGCCGAGTTGCAACGGCGCTACCACGCCGTCGTGGTGGCGACGGGAGCACCGCGCGGCCGCCGGCTCCAGGTCGAGGGCGACCACCTGTCCGGATCCTGTACGGCTGCCGATGTCGTGCCGTGGTACAACGGGCACCCGGACGCGCTGCCGCCGTTGGCGACTCGTGCCCGATCGGTGGTGGTCGTCGGCGCGGGCAACGTGGCGCTCGATGTCGCCCGCGTGCTGTTGAAGGGCGGCGCCGACGGGCTCGGCGAGACCGATCTGTCGGACGAGACCCTGGCCGAGGTCCGGGTGTTGGGGGCGGCTGAGGTGCATGTGGTGGCCCGGCGGGGGCCCGAGGACGTGAAGTTCGGCGTGGCAGAGTTGCGCGATCTCGCCAACCTGGCCGACGTACGGCTCGAGGTGGACCCGGCGGACTTCGCGACCGCCATGCCTGACGACGGGACCCCGGTGGCGCTGCTTCGGGAGTGGGCGCAGCGCGAGGCGGGGACCGGCGAGCGCCGCATTCGCTTCCACTTCCGCCGACGGGTGTCGCGCCTGCACGGCACGGGCGGGGTGGAATCCGTCGCCCTGGCTGCCGGGCCGGGCGCGGCCGATCCCCGGCCACTCGTCCTGTCGGCCGACCTGGTGGTCGCTGCGATCGGCTTTCGCAGTGAGGCACTGTCCGGGCTGCCCTATGACGAGGAGTTGGGCCGGATCCCCAATGTCGCTGGCCGCGTGGTGCCCGGCATCTACGTTGCCGGCTGGGTGAAGCGTGGTCCGCAGGGGGTGATCGGCACCAATCGGTTGGACGCGATGGAGACCGTCGCGGCCCTGGTGGCGGACGCGCCGGTCCTGGCGGCGAGGTCTGTCGATCCCGGCGACATCGCCGACCTCCTGGCTCGACAGGGGTCATCGGTGTTCACCTGGGACGACTGGCTGCGCCTCGATGCCGCCGAGCTCGCCCGGGGCCGCGACCGCGGCAAGCTGCGCGCCAAGTTCGCCGGACGGGATCGCATGCTGGCGGCGCTGGTCGGATCGGGGTCGTCGGAGGCGTTGACGGGCGCCGCGCGGCCTTGCTAACGTGCATTCGGCATAGCGAGAGCATCATCCTGCAATGCAGGATGTCCAACAAAGGGGTTTGACGTTGTTCGCACGCAATCAGTCCTTCAGCCGACGGCTGCTGCTCGGGGGAGCCGCAGGCCTGGCTGCCACTGCTGCACTGACCGGATGCGGTCCGGACGACGCCGGTGCGCCGGTTGACCTGGGGAGCGAGGAGGAGGGGAACCTCGTCGTCTGGGGTGGAGTTGCCGCCGAGCGTGGTCCCGGTGCCCTGGTCGAGGCGTTCATGAAGAAGTACCCCAAGATCAAGGTCGACTACGTCTCGTTCGTCAACAACGAGCAGGGAATCCTGAAGCTCGACACCTCGCTGCAGGGTGGGGTGCCGATCGATGTGTTCTTCTCGTACGGAACAGCCGACGTGGTCCGTCGCTCGCAGGCCGGGCTCGCCCTGGACCTGACCGATCTGGCCGCCCAGGACGAACGGGCCAAGATCTTCGTCGAGGGTGACCCGATCAGCACCAAGGTCAACGACAGGCTGTACTCCATCCCAACCACCCACTACCCGGAATTCGTGCTGGTCAACGAGGACGCGATCACCAAGGCAGGGATCAACATCCCGGACGACTGGACCGTGGACGACTACCACGCCATCGCCAAGGAGCTTGCCGGCACCGGCATGGTGGCCGGCGCCTACAACATGCCGCGACTCGCCTCGACCACACTCGGTGGGAACTACATCTACAAAGAGGGCGGCAAGGAGTCGAACCTGGACCACCCGCTCTTCCGGGCCGAGCTCGAGAACTTCCTTGCCATGCAGGACGACAAGGCGATCTTCGCCCAGAAGAAGATCACCGCCGAGAAGATCGACTCCTACCCGCAGAACTACTTCCTCAACTCCTCGTACGGCATGTTCCTCAACGGCACGTCGTCGCTGAGGTTCGTCCGGGACCTCAAGAACTATCCGCACACCTTCCGTACCACCTTCCGTCCGTACCCGGCGCCGACCAAGGGTGCGACGTACTGGAACCCGGGCGTCCGAGGAGACGACATCCAGATCTCGGCGAAGTCGCAGTACGCCAAGGCGGCCTGGACCTTCGTGCAGTTCTGGTTGGGCGAGGGAGCTCCCCTGGTGGCACCGGCCGGCAAGGTCTCCCCGTTCGAGGTCGACAACCCGTCCGAGGCGATGATCGCGAACCTGATGGGCGAGGACCGCGAACAACTCTTCGACATCGACAGCTTCAAGCGCGTGGTGTTCGCCAAGGAACCGAAGTTGTCGGTGCGCAGCATCACCACCGCCTACAACGAGATCGCCAGCCTCAAGTCGAAGATCGAGGCACAGGTCCGGATGGGCACGATGCCGATCGACACCGCCGTGGCCGAGATGAAGAAGCAGGCCGACGAGGCCATCGCGAAGGCCCAGTGATCGCTGGTGACGATGGTCAAGGACGCACCCGGGGAGGCCGGCGCGGACCGCACCGCCGTTCGTACGGCACCGCGCCCGCGACGCGACCAGCACCGACGGGAGCCGAAGAAGCTGGTCAACGGGATGCGGTGGTGGGTTCCGTGGGCCTTCGTCTCCCCGACCCTGGTCTTCGTCATCCTGTTGCTGGTGGTGCCGTTGGTCAGCGGCCTGTTGATCGCCTTCACCAAGTGGAACGTGGTGTCCGGCCTCCGTGGCATCCGGTGGATCGGGCTGGACAACTTCGCTGAGCTCCTCGGTGACGCCAAGTTCTGGGAGTCGACCCTGCGGACCGTCCTCTATGCCGGGACCAGCGTTCCGTTGACCATGGCCCTGGGGCTGGTCCTGGCGCTGGCGCTGAACCGGCCACAACCAGGCCGGACAGCGCTCCGGGTGATGTTCTTCCTTCCCTCGCTGGTGAATGCCATCGCGGCCGGATCGGTGTGGCTGCTGCTGCTCAACCCGGACTCAGGTGTGTTGAACCAGACCCTCCAGGCGCTGGGGATGCAGAACCTCCCGGGTTGGTTCACCTCCCAGCAGTGGGCGCTGCCGGCCCTGGTGCTGATGTCGATCTGGGGCGGCGCGGGCTACCTGTCGGTGATCTACCTGGCGGCGCTGCAGGACATGCCGCAGGAACTGTACGAGTCGGCCATGATCGACGGCGCCGGTCCGCTGCGCCGATTCACCACGATCACCTGGCCCGGCCTGGTGCCGGTGACGACCTTCCTGGTGATCACCCAGTTCATCGGGAAGTCACAGGGCTTCGGCCTGATCGCCTACCTCACCTCAGGCGGCCCGGGCGAGTCGACGACCGTGCTGTCGTACTACATGTACGAGGTCGGCTTCCAGCAGTACCGCTTCGGCTACGCCGCCGCACTGGGCGTGATGAGCCTCATCGGTGTGTTCGTGCTGTCGCTGGCCGTGTGGAAGCTGCAGAAGAATCGAGGGCTCTACACATGACGGCAACTCTCACTCCGGAACGACCCGCGGTGCACCCCGAGCTGGTCCGACGGCGACGACGGCAGCGCCTCGGCTACTTCAGTGGCGGCGCGGTGCTGTGGGTCGTGGCGCTGGTGTTCATGGTCCCGTTCCTGTGGATGATCTCGTCCTCGCTCAAGCGTGACATCGACGTGTTCTCGATCCCGGTGCAGTGGATCCCGAACCCCGTCGAGTGGGGGAACTACCTGACGGTCTGGACGGGTCCGAAGTCGATGGCCCGCTACTTCCTGAACTCCGGTTTCGTGGTCGTGCTCAGGATCATCGGCGAGTTGTTCGTGGTGTCCCTGGCCGGCTACGCCTTCGGCCAGTTGCGGTTCAAGGGCCAGAACGTGCTGTTCCTGGTCTTCCTGGCCACCTCGATGGTGCCCGGGCAGCTGCTGCTCGTGCCGCGGTTCATGTTCTTCCGTCAGATCGGGCTGTACGACACCCTGTGGGCGCTGATCCTGCCTTCCCTGGCGTCGGTGTTCGGCACCTTCCTGATGCGCCAGCACTTCGCCTCGGCGCCGAGGGAACTCGGAGAGGCCGCTCGTCTCGACGGAGCCAGCGAATGGCGAATCTTCTGGTCGGTCTACCTCCCGATGGCCCGGCCCATCCTTGCCGCCCTGGCGATCCTGATCTTCGACGCCTCCTGGAACGACTTCGAGGGCCCGTTGATCATGATCTCGAGCGAGAGCAAGTACACCGTGCCGCTCGGGCTGACCAGGTTCATGGCCGAGGACGGCACCGTCTCCGCCGGTCTGGCGATGGCCGGTTCGGTCTCGTCGCTGGTACCGGTCATCGTCATCTTCTTCATCTTCCAACGCCACTTTCTGCAGTCCATGGCCCGCGTGGGCCTGCGCTGACAGATGCCCGAGAGGAATGCAGCGTGACAGCCGACGTTGGGCGGGAATCCGCCGACGCCGAGACCCCGGCGATCATCGACACCGACGTGCACAACACCATGGGCGACCTGATCCCGTACCTGCCGCGGCAGTGGCACGACACCTGGAACGCCCAGCACATCGGTGCCCCGGGCATGTGGCGCAACCCTCGCGGGGTGTCGCGGCGCGATGCCGACACCCCCAGCGGGGGTGCCCCGGCCAGCGATCCGTGGTTCCTGCTGACCGACCACCTGGACCGCTTCGACATCGACTACGCGATCCTGACCGGGCCGGGCGGCATCCGGCTCACTCCGGACCCGGACTACCTGAACGCCATGGTGAGCGCCTACAACAACGCCTTCGTCGACCGGTGGTTGGGCGTCTCGGACCGACTCAAGGGCTCGATCATGGTCAACGGCAACGATCCGGCGGCCGCGGCGACCGAGATCCGTCGGCACGCCGACCACCCCGACATGGTGCAGGTGATCATGTCGAGCACCACCCTGATGCCGCTGGGCCATCGCCACTACCACCCGATCTACCAGGCCGCGGCCGAGGCAGGCCTGCCCGTCGCCATCCACCCCGGTGCGGAAGGGTCCGGTATGGCGTACCCGCCAACGCCGGCCGGCTATCCGACCAGCTACATCGAGTGGCACAACATCCTGCCGATCAACTACATGACCCAGGTCAACAGCCTTGTGTGTGAAGGGGTCTTCGAGAAGTTTCCGACGCTGGTGGTGGTCGGCCTGGAGGGTGGCCTGGCGTGGCTGCCGCACCTGATGTGGCGGATGAACAAGAACTACAAGGCACTGCGCGACACCGTGCCGTGGCTCAAACAACTTCCCTCGGAGTACATCCGGCAGCACATCCGACTCTCCACCCAGCCCATCGAGGAGCCGGAACAGCCCGGGCACCTGCGGTCGATCCTGGAGATGATGTCGGCGGAGCAGACCGTGGTCTTCTCCTCCGACTATCCCCACTGGGACAACGACAATCCCCGGATGACGCTGCGCCAGATCGATCCCGGGATGCGCCAGCGCATCATGGCCGGCACCGCCGCGGAACTGTACGGCCTGCATCACAAGCCTGATCCGGCACTCCGGCGCCAGCCCACCGAGCAGGTGCTGACCGATCGCGGTCTGGCCGAAGTGGGACACGTCGAATGACGGGTGCAGCAGAAGTGCGACGCCATCACGTCGGCCCGACGTCCGAGATCGTCGCCGGGGCACCGAAACTCGTCTCGGTCGACGGCCACGAGGTCGGCGTCTTCCGCGTCGGAGAACAGTTCCTGGCCTGGCGCAATGTCTGCCCGCACCACGCTGCGCCCGTCTGCCGCGGCACCGTGGCCGGCACCAACCTGCCCTCGAAGGTCCATGAGTACCTCCCCGGCCGCGACGGCGAGATCCTGCAGTGCCCCTGGCACGGCTGGGAGTTCGACCTCCTCACCGGCGAGCATCTCGCCGCCGGGTCACGGGCACGCCTGCGCCGCTATCCGGTCGAGGTCATCGACGAGCAGGTGTACCTCACCCTGCCCGCCAACCGTGCCTGACATCCAAGTCCAGCTGAAGAACCCACCCATCGAAGGAGTACGACCATGATCACCGGACGAGCTGCGGCTGACGGCTCACCAACCCAGTTCAAGGTGTTCGACACCGACGTCCACCACGGCCCGTGGCGGACCGAGAGCCTGTTCCCGTACCTGTCCGAGGTGCACGCCGATCGGCTCGAGCACTACGGTTTCGGTGGCGGAGGGGTGAGCTGGGCCTACAACGGGGGTAGCCAGGGCTACCGCACCGACATCATCACCGATCGCGGCAAGAAGAACTACCCGGGCGTCGTCGTGCCCGACCCCGAGGTGTGCCGCAAGGAGCTGCTGGACGAGGCAGGGGTCGACATCGCCCTGCTGGTCGGTGGCGGTGGCGAGGGAATCGCCACGGCAGGGCCCGACGTCGCCTACACGAACGCCCTGTTGCGGGCCTTCAACGACTACTCGGTCGCCGAGTGGCTGACCGTCGACGACCGGTTCCGGCTGGCGATCGCGGTGAACCCCCAGGATCCGCAGAACGCCGCCGACGAGATCGACCGGCTCGGCGGACATGACCAGGTCATCTCGATCATCCTGCCCTGCGGATCGCAACGCCCGTACGGACATCCCTTCTACAAGCCGCTGCACGAGGCCTGTGTCCGGAACAACCTGGCCATCACCCTGCACTTCGGCGCAGAGGGGTCGGGAGTCAATCCACAGCCGTCGGCGGCCGGTTACCCGACGAGCTACGTGCAGAGCCGGCTGTTGCGCCCGGCCTTCTACAAGCCGCACCTGGCCAGCTTCGTCTTCGACGGGGTGTTCGAGGAGTTCCCCACGCTCAAGGTCGGCATGATCGAGACCGGCATCGCCTGGGCACCCAGCTTCCTGTGGCTCATGGACCAGAACTGGAAGGCCCTGCGGCCCCAGGTGCCCTGGGTGAAACGACCACCGTCGGAGTACGTCCGCGAGAACGTCAAGTTCTGCTCACAACCGCTGGATGACCCGGAGCCGAAGGACGGCATGGCCAAGACGCTCGAATGGCTCGACGGCGAACACACGGTCATGTTCTCGAGCGACTATCCCCACTTCGACTGGGACGAACCGCAGGAGACCTTCAAGACCATGCCTGACGAGTTCCGGCGGCGACTGCTGTGGGACAATGCGGCTGAACTGTACGGTGTGGCATGAGTGGGGGTCACCGGGTCTTCCGGGCCAGCGAAGTGCCCCTCGGGTCGTCGCGCATCGTCGACATCGACGGCCGCAGCATCGGCGTCTTCCACCTCCCTACCGGTTTCTACGCATTGCTCAACCGGTGCCCGCATCGTGGTGCACCGCTCTGCCTGGGTGATGTCACCGGTCTGGTCACCGCCGAACGGCCCCAGGAGTTCGGTCTTGAACGCAAGGGCGAGATCGTGCGATGTCCCTGGCACGGTTGGGAGTTCGACATCACAACCGGGCGTTCGGTGTTCAACCCGCACAAGGTGCGGACCCGCACCTACCCGGTGACGACCGAGCCTGCCTCGGCGGAGGTTCCCGAGAACGCCGGTGCGACCGGTATCAATGCCGAGGGTGTGGAGAGCTTCCCCACAACCGTGGAGGACGACTGGGTCGTGGTCCACCTCGGACGTACGGCTCCGACCCGTGCCGCCGCGGGTGCCGCCAGTTCGGCCGGCTGAGTCAACCACCACAGGAGATCACGCGATGACGCCCTTGCCCGGTCACTTCAGCCGGATCTTCGACCTCGTGGTCGTCGGGACCGGATGGGCCGGGTGGGCTGCTGCCCTGGCGGCGCGGCGCCGGGGCAGCAGCGTCCTGCTGGTTGGATCGCGCGGCGACCTGGTGTGGGAGTCAGGTCGCGGGTTCTGCCTCCGTACGGGAACCACGCGCGACCCGCTGTGGCAGGAACTGGTGGCCGAGGTGAGCCAGCGCACCGGGCGCGATGATGATCATCGGAGTCCACTCGACGGAGCGGTGGCCGAGATCGTCGCCACCGAGCAGCTCGTCGCTGCCGGGGTGGAGACGCTCTACTGGGCGGCGCCGGTCAACGTGACAACAACTGCGGACGGGACCGGCCTGCTGGCGGCTCTTGACGTGGCGACGAAGTCGGGGCTGCGACGGATCCGTGGCCGGCAGTGGATCGACGCCACCGAGGCCGGCTCGCTGGTCCGGCTCCTCGATCCGGAAGCAGCGCCTCGGAACGCCACGACAGCAGAGATCCAGCTCTTTCTGCAGCACGCTGACTGGAGCCGGGTCACTGCCGATGGGCTGGCGTCGACCGGCTGGCCCACCGAGCGCGCTCTGGCGGTGGCGGTGACGCCGGACGACCCCGCCTGGCGGCTCACCGTACCTGCGGCTCTCTCCACTCTCGCCGACCAGCTCGGTCCGGCAGTGGCCGAGGTGAGCATGAGTCACCTCAGCTTCGAACCGGTGTCGATCTGGCAACCCGGTGACGGGCGGCCGGGCCGGTCCGGAGCTCGTTGCACCGTGCCGGCCAATGTGGCCGTGGCAGCGCCCGCCTTCACCTCCGGTGTGGTGGAAACCCTGGCCGATCGCCACGGGCTCGGTGTTGCGGCGAGTGACGTGCTGGTCGGGCTGCCGGCCGCCGATCCTGCGGCCGTCGACTCGGCGCCCGGAAACCTTGCACCTCCTGCCACCACGGTGACGACGCAGGTGTGCGTGGTGGGCGTCGGCACCGGCGGCTCTCTTGCCGCCCTGGCGGCGGCCCGGACCGATGCCGAGGTGGTGGCCGTCGACCCGGCCGGCTTCGTCGGCGGGGTGGGGACCGGCGGTGGAATCCACACCTACTCCTTCGGTGTGCCGGGCGGTCTGCAGAGCGAGGTGGATCGTGAGACGCGCGCCCTGATGAACCGCTTCGGCAAGGGGCCGTTCGGTGACGGACCGTTCAACCCCTGGGCGAAGATGATCACCCTCGAACGGATGCTGCGGGAGGAGAGAGTGACACTCCGCCTCGGCGGGATCCCTTACCGGGTGGAGGTCGTGGGCGGTCGCGTGATGACGATCGACATCGCCGGCGACGACGGTGCGGTGCGGATCGCGGCGGGGGCGTTCGTGGACGGGACCGGAGACGGTGATCTGGCCGCGATGGCCGGGGCCCGGTACACCCTGGGGCGTGAGCAGGACGGACTGACCCACGCCTACAGCCAGTCCTCCGGGGTGCTCCGGGACCTGCGTGGGCGACCCCGGATGGGAGTGGTCAACTTCGACGCCGGCTTCTGCGATCCGACCGATCCGGTGGACCTGACCCGGGCACGCATCACCGGGATCCGGCAGTATCTCCTTCCTCGGTACGAGAATCTTGGCCGGCCGACCTACCTGGCACCCGTGCTCGGCCTCCGCCAAGGACGCCAGATCATCACCGAGTACGTGATGAGCCTGGACGACCAGGTGATGTGGCGCCGCTTCCACGACGTGATCGGCCACACCGCCTCCCACTACGAGAACCATGCCAGTGACTGCGAGTTCGAGAGTGACGAGGCACTGTTCTGGGTGTGGGCCAATCGGCAGTGGACCACGCCGATCGGCTGTGAACTGAGCTATCGGATGATCGTGCCGCGCGACATCGACAATCTGTGGCTCGCGTCGCGGTGCGCGGGGGTGTCGCAGGATGCCCACCACGCGACCAGGATGCAGCGCGACGTCCAGCGCTTCGGTGAGGCGGCCGGCTTCGCCGCCGGCCTCGCCGCACAGGATCGGCGTGCCCACGTCGATCCTGGTGTCCTGCGTTCCTGGCTGCAGCGCACCGGTGCCCTGGATCGCCAGGTCCCCCGGGTCCAGGTGGAGACCGGGTTCGGCCGGATCGGCGGCGGTCGTGGACAGCTCGCCGAGCTGCCCGAGAACGAGGCCCGACGCCGGGCTCTGGAGCTGCTCGATGCCGGAGAACCCGGTGAGGGTCCGTGGTGGCTGGCCCGACGCGAACACCTGGTGCGCGACGACGTACGGGCCCGGCTCACCCCCGAGGACGCCGCCGGCCCCATGGTGTCCTGGCTGGCCGCCGGGGTCATCGCCCAGTGGCACGACTCCGCCGCCGAGGCTCGGCTGCTGCAGGCGGTGCGAGACAGGGAGTACGGCTACGACGCGCCGTGGGCATGGAGCCCTGACGGCTACAACGCACCACGGGCCGACGAACCTGCCGATCCGCTGGCCTGGAAGTACGTGGTGCCGAACTGGCTGTGTGCGCTGGGACTGCTGCGGTTGTGCGGCACCGAGGCGTGCCTGGAGCCGATCGAGGACCTGCTCACGACCCAGGTGCACGGCCTCAACACCGTCACCACCATCGCCCTCACCCTGACCCGGCTGGTGGACTCCCGGCGGTTGGACCGAACAGCCCTGCCGCGCGTCGCCGCGCTGGCGGACCGACTCGAGCAGGTGGACGTCGTCGGCACCGTCGACAATCCGCGCCGCTGGTCGGGGCGCCACAGCGAACGCGCCCTCCGCGGCTGGGATGAGGCGGCATTCCCGGGCAGTCCCGGGACGCCACAGTTCAACGCTCGTGAGGACAACGCGTGGCAGGTCGCGTACACCATCGGGCGTCTGAGGTCCTCGCTCGGCCAGTCGGTCCCACCGTCGAGCCGGATCCACCTGCTCGACGAGCGGGCACTGGTGCGACGTGCCTTCGTCTCCCTTCTCAATGCTGACAACGAGAACTCAATGCTCACCACGAAAGCCATGTCACTGATGTCCTCCGACTGACAGGAGCTCGACCATGACCACCAGCCACCCGAACCCTGCTTCCGTACCCTCACCCGGGCTCCCCGTCACCCGGCGACAGGTGCTGGGGGCCACGATGGCCGGAGCAGCGGGCGCCGTGCTGTCCGGCGCGCTCGCCACCTCGTCCAGTCCGCTCGCCGCGGCGGCCACCAACGTCCGCTATGTCAACGACGCCAGCGGGAGTGACTCCGCCTCCGGCCAGTCCGCCTCCTCCCCGTTGAAGACGATCAAGGAAGCCATCCGGCACCTGGCGACGTCTGGCGGCACGATTGTCGTGATGGCGGCCCACCCGATTCCCCTCAACGTCACCGAGCCGTCGCACTCGGGCCAGATCACGATCACGAACAGGATCGGCAGCACCAGCTATCCGGGAGCCCTGGTGTTCTCCGGCGCCTTCCGCGAGTACAACCTCTCCGGACCCACCAGGTTCGCCAACATCGAGATCCGGGCCTCGGAGTGGGCGGTCTTTGCGGCCAACTTCCATCCGCTGACCTTCGATGCCGGGGTCACGATGGTGAACCCGGTCGACGCCGGGGTGCGCCGGGTGTTCGCGATCGGCGGTTACCACGCGCCGTCGGCGCAGGACACGGTCACCGATGCCGACTCCCACATCACCCTTCGGTCAGGCACTTTCTACAAGGTCGTCGGCTTCTCACGCTCGATCGGTGCCGGGACGCAGACCTACACCGGCACCGCCCACATCGATGTCGCCGGCGGCACGATCGGCGAGCTCTTCGCCGCCTCGCTCGAGAACCACTACTCCGGCAGCGCTGCCGTCAGCGTCACCGGTGGTCTCATCGGTGTCCTGCACACCGGCGGTGACGCCACTCGGTACCTGATGGGGTCGGCGACTCTTTCCCTGACCGGTGGCACGGTCACGACCATCGACCTGAACAATGTCGTCGAGGACATCGACCTGTCGCTGGCGGGGACCGCCTTCACCACCATCCGGGCCAGCAACGCGTTGTCCTCGGCGTCGGTCAACCAGACGATCCGCGAAGCGGCGGGTCTACGGACGGTTGAGTACGCCGCCCAGTACTACACCGCCGCCCAGGTTGCTGCGGTCCGAGCGATCTTCGACGAGGCCACCAACATTGCGACGGTCCATGTCTCGGCCACCGGGAGCGGAGCGTCGTGCACGAAGGCGGCGCCCTGCGCGAGTCTCGCCACGGCCGTCGCCAAGCTCGCCTCGGACGGCGGCACGGTACAGATCAGCGGCGCGGTCCCGTGGGACGTGTCCGCCGCAACCCTCGACGCGGGCCGCGGCCGGATCGTGTTCTCCGGCAGCTCGTCGGCGCAGATCACCTTCGCCTCCGGTACGACGATCAGGACCACCCGTGACCTTGCCTTCGAGAAGCTGACCCTGGCGAACGCGTCAGACCTGGTGGTGCAGGCCGACGGCTCGCAGCTGACAATCGGTGACGGTGTGACGACGACCAAGCCTTCGGCGGCTCGGCTGATGGGCGTCAGCGACGGTGCCGAAATCACGGTCGGGTCGGGGCATTTCCAGAAGGTCATCGGCATCAGCGGCCTGACCGAGGACTTCGCCGGTTCGACCCACGTAACGGTCAGCGGTGGCACCGTCACCCAACTGTGGGCGGGAACCGACCAGGCTGGGTACGACGTCGCGAGAAGTCTGCTGACGATCTCCGGGGGCACTGTGACCACGTTGGTCGCCTCGGCGGGACGGACCTCCGACTCGCTGACGGCGCGGTTCCTCGGTGGTGCGATCACCACGCTCACGCTGGACGGCGTGGACGCCGATGCCCGGGTGCGACTGGGCACGACCACGGTGGGGTCGTGCACGACGGCGGGATGGGCAGCAGCGCCCACGGCGACCCGTACCCTGATCACGTTGCCCGGAGCCCAGGCGAGCACCGTTGCCGCGATCGAAGGCGCCTTCCACACGGTCACCGCGGATCGCTACCGCTACTTCGCTCGCGGGGGTACGGGCGACGGGCTGAGCCCGCAGCGCCCACTCGGCACGCTGAGCGCGGCGGGCGCCGCACTCGGCGGTTCCGGGCACGTCGTCCTCGTCGGCGACTACACCATCCGCAACGACTCGACCATGGCAGCCCACAACCACCCGATCGAGCTCACCTCGCACGACGGGGACATCGACTTCGCCGATACCGGCGCGAACATGTCGATCGAGGCGGCACTGAGGCTGGGCGGGGAACTCGCCATCGACCGCATCACCCTGCGTTCGCCCACCATCGTCGGCGCCGTCTACGGCATGGGCAAGCCGCTGTCGATCGGCGGAGGTGTCCGGACCGAGTTGTCCCGGAGGGGTACGACCCACCTGCGCCTGGTCGGTGGTCGCCACGACACGACGTCGGCCCCGGCGATCAACGTTTCGGTGGCATCAGGGCATTGGCGTGACCTGCGGGGCGGGACCGACAATCCGGGGGCGACGACGACGGGCATCACCACCAGCCTGAACATCGCCGGCGGCACCTTCGACGGACCTGTCGCCTTCGCTCACCGAGGTCAGGGCAGCGGGACCATTGACGCCACCATCAGTGGCGGCACCTTCCGCGGGGGTGTCTACGCCGTCCTCGAGGAGGACGGTGCGGCCCACTCCGCGGACTATGACGTCGACCTGGCGATCACGGGCGGTGACTTCTGGGGCATGGTCGGGCCGGCACGCTCGCGGACGACCGTGCTCAGCGGCCGCTTCGATGTCACCCTGACCGGCGGGACCTTCGGCCACCTCGCCGACCTGGTCGGGACCGGCGGGTACGCCGGCGACATGACCAGTTCACTCTCCGTCGGGCCCTCGGTCGACCAGAACGTCCCACCCACTGGCAGTTTCACCTTCACCAACACACTTCGCGAGGCCGCCGATCCGTACATGTTCACCCACGACGGCCAGTACTACTTCATCGCGACAGCCGGGACCACGATGACGCTGCACAAGGTCGCGCACCCGTCGGACCTGCCGCACTCGATCGGCTCGGTGATCTTCGCACCGGCCAACCTGAAGAATCTGTGGTCGCCGGAGATCCACCACCTGAGTGCTGAGGAGGTCGGCACCGCGAACGCCGGCTGGTACCTCTACCTCTCGGCGGCCGACCCGAACGACCCGGCTGCCGCGGGGCAACGCCAGTACGTCCTCAAGGCACTCGACGGTGACGACCTGCTGGGTCGCTGGGGAAACCCGGTCACCGGCGCGGTGAATGTGCCGCAACGGATCACCAATGTCGATGACCCGGACTTCAATGCCGACGAGTTCGTGGCCGGCATCTCGATCCTGCGGGTCGCAGGAGGGACCTACATCACCTATGTGGCCGAGGAAGGCCGGGGAACCTCCGCGTTCCACCAGACGATCAACCTGAGCGCCATGGCGAATCCGTGGACCGTGTCCGGGACGCCCAGCGTGCTCACCCAGTCCGAGTATCCCTGGGAAGAGGTCGGCTACGCCCAGTCCTCGACGGACCCGAACAAGTGGTGGCCCAAGGTCGTCGAGGGTGGCACTGCGGTGTACGGCAGCGGCGGCGAGGTCTACCTGGCCTACTCGGCCAGTGGGTACTGGACGACGGCCTATGCCATCGGCTACCTGCGGTACGTCGGTGGTGATCCCTTCGACCGCACCAACTGGGTCAAGAATCCCACGCCGATCATGTCCAAGAACGAGTACGTCAACTGCACCGGCACGGGGCCGAACTTCACCGACCACGACGGCAAGAAGTGGTTCATGTACCAGGCCCGACCCGGGACGAACGCGGCGGCGGCGCGAGAGGCCTTCATCGAGCCCTACGTCGCGAGTGGCGCCACGCTGAGCATCGGCACCGGCTCAGGGCATCCGGCCCCGCTCGCGACCGAGTACACGATGAGCGTCAACCCGATCGCGCTGCGCGACAAGATTCAGGGATTCACTCCTTGAGCAGTCTGGTGCGGGACAGGCCGGGGAACCGTTCGGTGACGACGGCGGGTGCGATCATGTCGCCGACCTCGGCCAGACGTTGCTCGACCTGACGCCGCCGTCGCGCCGGGACGTCGGTGAACCACAGGTGTCGCAGCCCGCCGTCCTTTCCCTGGGTCCAGGCTCCGACGACGCGACCGTCGACCCACAGGGTGCAGCCGGCATTGCCGTTGCGGTCAAAGGCTTCGCCGGCCTCGTCAGGCAGGTACCAGGTGCGTTGCTTCCATCCCATGGTGGTCGCATCCAGCGAGGGGAGCACCGCGACCCAAGGCTCAGGTGCTCCCTCCACCGCAACATCGTCCGGGGCCAGCCAGCCGGGTTCGGGGGAGTCCTCGAGGGTGACGGGGACGGCACCGACATCGGCGAGGGCGCGTGAGGTCTGCGTCTTGGTCCATCCCATCCACCAGGTCAGGTCGGCCGTGGTGCCCGGTCCGAAGGAGTGCAGCCACGCCGTCGCGAGCCCGGCCGCGGTGGCACGTTCGTCCAACGCTGGCAGAGGTTCTCCCAACCAGGTGTCCAGGGCTGCCCACGCGTACGCCGAGTTCGGCCAGTCGCCGGTCGGTCGGGTCCTGACGATGCGGGCGTCGAATCCCAACAGGGAGAGGACTCTGGTGTGTGCTGCCACGACCGCCGTCTTCGGGTTGCCCGGGCTGGTCTCGATCTTGGTGGTGAGCTCGGGGACCAGGAGACCGAGCTCGCGGGTGGTCAGGGTGCCGTGCTCGTGCAGCCGGTCCAGCACGTGCTGCTCGGCACGCTCCAGCCACTGCGCGGGCCGTGGGATCCCTGCGTGGGTGAGCATCGCGACAGCCTTGCGGCGCTCGTTGGCCGACACCTTGCGGCTCGCTGCGACATTCATCAACCCGATCATCGGCCGCGAGGCGACCCACAGGGTGCGGCGCATCGCGTGGTGCCGGACCAGGCTGCGCTCCTGGTAGAGCGCGCGCTCCACGGCCTCCTGGCTGGGGGTGGCCATCCGCACCCAGGCCGACAGGAACACCGTGGCCGGATCGGAGGAGTGCAGCGCCAGCAGGTCATCGGCAATCTGGACCACGTCATCGGTGCGTTCCCCGGCCAGCAGGCGGTGTCGTCGGGCCAGCCGGGCGCGACGTTCCGCCACGGTCACCGTACGGGCAGTGGTTGCTGTCACGGCAGACCTGCGCTGTTGCATCGTTGGTCGGTGGTGTCCACTCGATGATGTTACGCAGGACCTGGACCTCCACACGTCACCGGGACGTCACCGCGATCCGGCTTCGCGAAGGACCGCAGCGATCGGTTCGAGGTCCGCGATCAACTGCTCCAGCTCAGTCGGCGTGAGGCTCTCGTACGGCGACATCGCCAAGGCATCGGTTCGTGCCTCCACCCACTCCCGGGTCTCCCGGCCGGCTTCACTCAGCCAACCGGTGTCGTCGATCAGGCCGCGCGATCTCATGCCAGCCAGGACGGCGTCCAGCTGAGCTGCGGGCAGGTGGTGCACGCGACCGAACGCCTTCGCCGGGATGCCTGAGGCCAGCGCAAACAGCACGTGAGCCTCCGTGCCGCCGATGCCAGCCGCCAGAAGTGCGGTGTTGTGACCGTCGCCGCGGTGTTCGCGGAGCAGGTTCGCCGCATGCCACAGGTGCGCCACGGGATCGGTCGGCACGGCCAGGGTGCGTAGCGCTGCATACATGACCCGGCCCGGGGTCGGTGCGCTCTGTGCGGCCTTCGTGGCGAGGTCGGCGGCACGACGAACGCCTGGTTCGTCGGCGAGCTGACCCAGGATGCGACGAAGTGCGGCGGCACTGCCCTGCTCACGGGCAGCGATCGCGGCCTCCGGGGTGGTGACCTGCCACACTCGTGGGATGTGGCGGGCCGCCTCACCGGGGGCAAAGCTGTAGAACGCCGCATGCACCACCTCGGCGGGCACCTGACCCAGGGGTGCTGCCCGGCCAGCGAAGTAGCCGTCCCAGTAGCCCCGCAGACCGAGCGAGGTCAACGCGGAGGTTGGCTCCTCGGCGAAGAAGGTCACCAGACAGATCGGTTCGAGGAGCTCGTACAGCTGACGGGCGACGGTGGCGGATGGCACGACGGGCTCCTCAACTCATGACAACGTCCCTCTGATCTGACATCGTCGTGGTGCCACAGGTCAATGCCCGTGAGCGAACGCCGGGAACAGGGGAGGCTCGCGGCCGGCCTCGTCCGGCCACCGCTCCTCGAGCGTCGCCAACACCATCGAGAGCCATTCGGCGAACGGTGCGAGTTCGTCGATGCCGGCCGCGAGCCGTCCGAATGTCGCACCCTGGTTGAGGATCTGGCCCCGGCGACGCCAGCGCAGGCCAGGATCCTGGTCGTCACGATCGACCACGGACAGGCGGCAGAGGCGCCAGATCAGGGTGGTCGCAGCACCGTCGGCGAGCAGGGCAGGGTGCAGCTCGGCGAGCTCGGACGCGCCATGAGTCGCAAGCGCTGCTCGGTACGCCTCGAGAGCGGCGGCCGACACCGCGGGTGGCACCACGCCCCAGGGACTGCTGTGGTGCGGGAACGGATAGGCGAGGAAGGCGGAATCGACCCCGGGCGAACCGGGCCAGCATCCCTCGAAGTCGATCAGGTACGCGCCGTCCGGACCGAGCACGACGTTGCCCGGATTCAGGTCACGGTGCACCAGTACCGCAGTGGAGATGTCGGCGCCGATCCGCTCGGCCAGCGCCTCGACCGCCGTGGTCGCCGGATCGATGGCTGGTAGCCCGAGGGCATCGCATGCCTCGCCGACCTCGGACCACTGCGGCAGCACATCGGCGTAGACGAGACCGGAGGTCAGGTCGACTGCCGGATCGACGCGCCCGAAGGACGGGATACGGGTGTGGGCATGCAGACGTCCCACGGCTGTGCCCAGGGCGACCATGCCGGCCGTCGCTGCGGCGGGATCCGTTCCCAGCAAGGCGTCCTGAAGGGTGGGGGCGTCACCGGCATCGGCCTGGAGCACCCATCCGCCCACACCGTCGAAGCCGAGCAGTGCCGGTGTCACCCCGCTTCCGGCGGCCGTCCGCAGGCCAGCGGCTTCGCGGCGCATGTGGGCCGGCCCACCGTGACCGGCGCCGTCGGTCCGCCGGGTCTTGATCACCACGCTGGTGCCGATCCCGGCGATCTCTTCGGCGAGCTGCAGCCGGGTCGTCGGGGCCCAGTCATGCCCCAGACCCTGCTCTGCTGCCACGGTCACCGGCTGTCCGGCGAGTCGCGACAGGTGGGAGATCACCGCCTGGCGGCGCTCCGGGTCGAGCGGGAACTGGCGCACCGACAGCACGTTAGCCGCCCAGCTCAGCAGGCGGTGACGGCGCGACGGCGGCTGCCCTGCGCAATCGGTCACCCACCCGGGCCACGTGCTCGGCGAAGGCGGCCGGCCGCTCCACGGTGAACTCGAGCTGCGCGGCGACCAACGCCACCACAAGACCCTCGTATGAGTCGATCGCCACGTCGTAGCGCGACCGGCCACCAGCCAGCGGCGTCAGGGTGCCGTTCAGGCGGGGCAGACGTGCGGCTGCTTCGTCGGCCGTGGTGTGCAGGGTGAGGACGACCTGCAGCGTGGGTGTGCCGAACACCAGGTGTCGCAGGTCGCCGGTGGGTGGTTCGCGGGGGGTGAAGCGTTCCTCGGTCACCTCCAGCTCGGCGATGCGATCGAGACGGAACACCCGCCAGTCGCGACGGGACCGGTCCCAGCCGAGGAGGTACCAACGGCCCGTGAGATGAACCAGCCTGGCGGGTTCGACCGTACGGTCAGTGGTGCCGTTGCGGCCCAGGTGCTCGAACCGGATCCGGAGTCGCTGGTTGATCGCGCTCACGAGCTGGTTGACGGTCCGGGCGCGTGGTTGGGGGCCAACCGGGGCGGCGACGTCGGTGGCCGCCAGGACCGCCTCGCCGCTGCGGCGCAGCCCGGCCGGCAGCACTCGGCCGATCTTGCTGGCCGCCCGGTCGGCGGCGAGGCTGTCGAAGTCGAGGCCCAGCCCGCCGCGGGCGGCCACCTGGAGCGCGAGCAGTGCCGCCACGGCTTCACTGTCATCGAGCATCAACGGCGGCAGGGCCTTACCGGCCACCAGCCGGTAGTGGCCGCCCGGCCCGCGGCTGCTGACCACCGGGTAGCCCAGGGCGCGGAGCTGGTCGATGCTGCGACGCAGGGTTCGTGGCGGCACTTCCAGGGCTTCGGCCAGCTCGCCGCCGGACCACCGACGTCCGGTCTGCAGCAGCGAGAGCAGCCGCAGGGCCCGGGCTGTCGGGTCCGTCATGGGTGCCCTTTCGCGATCCAACATTGTGGCCAGCATCAGGCCACTACTGATCGTACGGTGGCGGAGGTGTCCGACCTCAGCGGCCGGGCTGCTTCGCGGACACCCAGGGCTCACCCGCCAGGATCCGAACACAGGAAGACAGAGTGAAGACATGACCGATCAGGGCCCCACGGTCCAGCTCGTTGACACGCCGGACGAACTCGGACCGCGACTGCTCACGGCGATCAACGCCGGCGACGTGGCCGCGATCGTCGCCCTCTACACCGAGGACGCCGTGCTGGAGTTGCCGGACGGGTCGGTCGCCCGCGGCGGGAGCAGATCCGTAGGTTCTACGCCGCCCTGGTGGCCGAGCGACCCCAGTTCGCACCCGGCAAGCCCACCCCGGCGCTCGTGCTGGGTGATCTCGCCCTGACCAACACCGTTCTTGGCGTGACCGCGACTGCGGAAGTGGCGCAGCGACATGCGGACGGCAGTTGGCGTTGGATCATCGACCGCCCCGACATCCACGGCCGCGCCGCCGACTGATCGCACACCCGCCACCGAGCCGTCGACGGGTCGGGGACACTGGTGCGGTGACGGCCGCGCACCCCGACAAGATCCATCCCGACAACGTGTACCGCGTCGTCCCCACCTCACCCACCGGCGTCGGGGTCCTGGCCCTGCGCGGCTCCAGCGGCACCATCGATCGGCCCCGGGTCGACCTGTTGGCCCGGCACGGCGCTCTCGCCGAGGGGATGCGGTGGTTCGGTGGGCCGGGACAGCAGCCCGGTCCGTACGAGATCCCGCTCGAGTCCTTCGCCGCGCGGGTGGCGGCGCTGCGCGCCGACTGTGATCGGGTCGTGGTGATCGGTACGTCCTTCGGTGCCGAGGCAGCGCTGGCCACGGCGGCACTGCTGCCGGGAATCGATGCCGTGGTGGCCTTTGCGCCCTCCGATGTCATCTGGGCCGGGGTGCGTCCCGACGAAACCCAGACCTCGCACTGGTCGCTGGGCGGCGAGCCATTGCCGTACGTGGAGTTCGTGGACGACTGGCGACCGGAGACCGATCCGCCGGCCTATCGGGGGCTCTATGCCGCTTCTCGGACGGCATCACCGCATGTGGTCGAGGCCACCGTGCCTGTCGAGCGGATCGGCGAGCTGATGCTGGTGGCGGGTGGCGATGACCAGGTGTGGCCGTCGGTCGACCAGGCGATGCGGATCGTCGCGCGCCGTTCCGAGCACGGACGCAGCACGACGGTCGTCACCTTGGCCGCGGCGGGGCACTACTGCACGCTGCCGGGGGAGCCGCCGACCGCACCAGGGATGGTGATGGCACGAGGCGGCTCGGACGCGGCGGCCGCCGAGCTGGGCCGGCTGGCGTGGCCGCCACTGCTGCGGCTGCTGACACCAGGCCGCTGACACCAGGCCGCTGACACCAGGCCGCTGACGTCGGGCTCAGCCCAACAGTCGGCGGTGCAGGGTGGGGTCACCAGCCAGCTCGGGATGGAAGGCGACGGCAGTGACGAGACCGGAACGCACCCCGACCACCTGACCGCGGTGCTCGGCAATCACCTCGACCCCTTCCCCGACCCGGGTCACGATGGGCGCGCGGATGAAGGCTGCGGCGACCGGGCCGTCCGCGGTGGCCACGACGGCTTCCTCCGACTCGACCTGGGAACCGAAGGCGTTGCGGCGTACGGTGATGTCGAGCAGGTTGAGCGTCTGCTGTCCGGGCGCCGGATCCTCGATCTCGGCCGCCAGGGTGATCATCCCGGCACACGTGGCGAGCACCGGAAGGCCATCGCGAATCGCCTGCTGCAAGGGCTCGACGAGCCCGAAGATCCGCAGCAGACGGTCGATCGTGGAGGACTCGCCGCCGGGCAGCACCAAGCCCGTCAACCCGTTCAGGTGCGTCGGTCGTTTCACCAGGACGGTGTCGACCCCCAAGTCATGCAGCACCCGGACATGTTCGGCGACACCGCCTTGGAGCGCCACGACTCCGATCCGCTGGATGTTCCTCGTGGCCGCGCTCATCGGCCCCTCCTCACGGTAGCCTCCCAAGTCCATGGACATGCTGAGGGGTGAACAGATCGCACAGGCAGGCCTGACCGACTGGCGCAAGCTGGCCCAGGGGCTCCACACTCGTTACCTGGTTGACGACTTCAGTACTGCCGTACGCTTCCTGGCTGCCGTGGGCGACGCCGGTGACGCTGTCGGCCATCATCCGCACGTCACGATCGGTCGCGGCCATGTCGACCTCGAGCTGGTCACCGATGACGCCATCTACCGCAATGACGAGGGCACCGAGTACGTCGTCGAGTGGGTGACCCAGCAGGACGTCGACCTGGCACGGCGGATCAGCGGAATCGCAGCCGATCACAACATCGTCGCCCAACCGGAGTCGGTCAGCGAGGTCGAGCTCGGCCTGGACACGGCCCGTTCCGAGACGATCGCCCCCGTCTGGGCCGCTCTGCTGACCGGGAGCGCCGACTCCCAGGGGCGTGGCACCCCCAGCGACGAGATCCGTGACGCCACCGGACGGGTGCCGAACCTGTGGTTCGGGGGCGCCACCGATGGGGACGAGCCACGTCAACGCTTCCACGTCGAGGTCTACGTCGCACCCGAGGTGGTGGCCGACCGTGTCGCCGCGGTTCGTGCTGCCGGTGCCACCATCGTCGACGACAGCGACGCTCCTGGGCTGACCGTGATCGCCGACCAGGACGGTAACCAGGGCGTCGTGTGCGCCGACATGTCCGCCGCGAAGCAGGGCTGAACTGCACTCAGCTCGGTCCATCCGTCCGGTGAGCTCACGGGCCCCGGGCCGGCCTTGCCGAGGCGTCACCAGCCTCGTTCGGCCAGTCGGTGCGGCGCCGGCACGTCGGCAACATTGATGCCGACCATGGCCTCGCCGAGGCCGCGCGACGCCTCGGTGATCACCTCGGGGTCGTCGAAGGCAGCGGTGGCCTTCACGATGGCGGCGGCACGCTTGGCCGGATCGCCGGACTTGAAGATGCCGGAGCCGACGAAGACGCCGTCCGCGCCGAGCTGCATCATCATCGCAGCGTCGGCAGGGGTGGCGACACCACCGGCGACGAACAGCACGACCGGAAGCTTTCCGGCGCGGGCGACGTCGACCACCAGGTCGTACGGAGCCTGCAGCTCCTTCGCCGCGACGTACAGCTCATCGGGCGACTTTGCCTGCAGGGCACGGATCTCGGCCAGGATCTGACGGATGTGACGGGTCGCCTCGGACACATCGCCCGTGCCGGCCTCGCCCTTGGAGCGGATCATCGCCGCCCCCTCGGTGATGCGCCGCAGTGCCTCGCCGAGGTTGGTGGCGCCGCAGACGAACGGCACGGTGAACGAGTGCTTGTCGATGTGGTTGGCGTAGTCGGCCGGGGACAGCACCTCTGACTCGTCGATGTAGTCCACCTTGAGCTGCTGCAACACCTGGGCCTCGACGAAGTGGCCGATGCGGGCCTTGGCCATGACCGGGATCGACACCGCGTCGATGATGTCGGCGATCAGGTCGGGGTCGCTCATCCGCGCCACGCCACCCTGGGCGCGAATGTCGGCGGGGACCCGCTCCAGGGCCATCACCGCGACGGCGCCGGCATCCTCGGCGATCCGGGCCTGCTCGGCGGTGACGACGTCCATGATCACGCCGCCCTTCAGCATCTCGGCCAGGCCGCTCTTGACGAGGCGGCCTCCGGTCGCAGGAGGGGTCGCAGTGTCAGTCGGACGGGTCGCAAGATCGGTCATGCCATCAGCGTCCTTCCCCGAGTGGATCAGGACAAGGTCCACTACAGTGATCGTTGAGTGGACCACTTCATGGTCTTGGTGGCACGGGGAGGCAGACGACGATGCAGCGGACCGAGGTCGACCTGCCGTTGCAGCTGGACCGTGCCGACCAGCGCCCGCTCCCCGTGCAGGTCGCGGACGGGATCCGTGACCTGGTCGATCGTGGGGTGCTGCGACCTGGGGAACGGCTGCCGGCGACCCGTCCGCTCGCGCTGCGCTGGGGCGTGGCCCGCGGCACGGTGGTCGCCGGTGTCGACCAGCTGGTCGCCGAGGGCTACCTGTCGCCGGTCACCGGTGCCGGCACCATCGTCAATCCGCGCCTGTCCGCCGTCCATCCCGGACTGGCTGCGCCCTCGCGTACCCGTCGATCTCCTTCCTCCTCGCGGGGAACGAGTCCCGGCGACAGGTCACCAACGGCGATCGACCTCTCGCCCGGGCGCCCCGATGCGGCGCGGATCGTCGACGCTCGGTGGCGGGAGGCGTGGCGTGCTGCGGCAGCACAGGTGTCGGCGACAGCTCCGCCGCCGGCCGGACTGCCGGAGCTGCGGCACGAACTCGCCAGCCATCTCCGCCAGGTCCGTGGCGTGCTGGCGGATCCCTCAGACCTGCTGGTCACGACCGGGGCGCGGGACGGGCTCGCACTGGTGCTCCAGGTCGTCGCCGGCCATCGCGAGCACGCAGTGACCGTGGCCGTCGAGGATCCTGGCTATCCGTCGTTGCGGCGCGTTCCGGCACGACTCGGTGCTCGGTTGGTCGAGGTGCCGGTGGACGACGACGGGATCGAGGTGGCCGCGCTACGGAGGCTGCGGCGCACCCCGGATGTCGTGATCGTGACGCCGAGTCATCAGTACCCATTGGGAAATTCGATGTCGGCGACCCGTCGCCGAGAACTTCTCGGCTGGGCGCAGGACCACGACGTGGTGGTCGTTGAGGACGACTACGACTCCGAACTGCGCTACGTCGGGGCACCGCTGCCTGCGCTGGCAGCGCTGGACCGGCAGGCCACACCCGAGGGCCGTACGGTGATCACTCTCGGCTCCTTCTCCAAGACGGTGACCGGCGACCTCGGGGCCGGATTCGTCTATGCACCCAGGAAGTTGGTCGCCGAGCTGGTCCGACTCCGTGCCGATCTCGGGGGGTTGCCGTCCGGTGTGGTGCAGCGTGCGCTGGCGGGATACCTGCACTCGGGAGGGCTGCGTCGCCACATCGAACGCATGCGCCGCGACTATCGGCGTCGGCGCCTCCACCTGATTGAGGTGCTCGGCGACCTGCTGCGGGCCGAGGTCACGTGCATGGACGGCGGGCTGCACGCGGTGGTGCACCTGGAACCGCGAGGGCGACGCTCGGCCGCGGTCCGTGAGCGTTCCGTGGTTGACGGAGCCGCTCGTCACGGGGTCACGGTGACTGCGTTGAGTCGCTACTGGGCCCACGCTCGTCGCACGCGTTCGTACGGCGTTGTCATCGGCTATCCGCCACTCGACCCCGACGGGGAGACGGCGCTACGGGTACTGCGCGACATGATCAACAGTTCCTGAACGCTGTGGTCGGCACATTGCGAGTGAGATGATCGTGGCCATGCCCGAGATCCTGATTCGGCCCGCGTCTCCGGCGGACGCCGACGAGTTGTTCATGCTGGCAGGAAAGCTGGCGACCTCGGCCGTCGTGGAACGCGGTGCCTTCGAGGCTGTGCTGGCCGAGATCGTCGCCGACGCACGTCAACGGCTGCTGGTTGCCGAGCTCGACGGGCGGCTGGTCGGCTACGTCCACGCCCTGGTGCACCCGGCGTTCCATGCCAACGGCAACGTTTCCTGGATCGAGGAAATCCATGTGGACGGCGATCTCGCGAGGACGGGGCTCGGGCGACGGTTGATGACCGCGGTCGAGGAGTGGGCTGAGACGGGTGCCCAGGTGACCTATCACTCCGTGGCGACCAGGCGGGCCGAGCCGTTCTATCGCGCTGTCGGTTACGAGGCATCGGCCACCTGGTTCAAGAAGACGGCCCGCGGTGCTCCTGGGGACCGGCGTCAGGACTCAGTTGGATGACAGCCAACCCGGATCGACCTCGTCGGGAAAGGCGGTCATCCAGTAGTCGGGCAACACCTCGGCGAGACGCTTCCAGACCACCATCGTGACATCGTGTGGGGCAGCCACGGCCACCAGGACATCGGGGCCTTGGGTGGCGAGGCGCTCCCGACACACCCCGCACGGGCTGAGCACGATGGTTCGACCGCGCGGTTCGCGGTGCAGGCAGACAGCGGCGACAATGCTCCGCCCGAGCCGGTGTACGGCGCAGTAGGGCTCCACCTCTTGGCACAGCTGAATGGTCGGGTTCATCGCCTCGGGTGCGGTCCCGGTGAGAACGGTGCCGTCGTCGAGGAGTACCGCGGCCGCACCGTGATGGTCGCCATCGGGAAAGCGCTGGTCGATCAGCGTTCGGCACGCACCAGCACCCGATCGAGGGAGGTGGTGACCACCCGGCGAGTCTGGTCGGGACCGGCCATCGGGATCAGTGGAAAGTGGTGTGTCGGAGGGGTTCGGTAGGCTGGTGGGGCGGACTGTCAGCAACGGTCGGATGGTCGTACTTTCCTTGCAGGGCAGGGAAACTGAGCACAGATACCCATCCTGTTCGAACACCTGTTCGACTACACTCAGACCTGTGACCACGACCGCAGCCCCCACCGTGACCGCGCATCCCGCGGTCACCGCGTTGACCGCTGCACTCGACCAGACCGTCGCCGCCC
>Ga0164243_10001289_pt1 | contig 42872 bp, 43 predicted proteins | sample OricompcompostOP_FD_108781 | JGI IMG/M metagenome (GOLD analysis project Ga0164243, IMG submission 108781) | Organic Plus compost microbial communities from Emeryville, California, USA - Original compost - Organic plus compost (OP) | ecosystem: Engineered > Solid waste > Mixed feedstock >...
ATGGCATGACGCGCGGCCATCTTTTGCACGCCGATCGCAAGGGTAATGGTCATCACCGCCGGGAGACCCTCCGGAATCGCAGCGACCGCAAGGCCAACCATGATCATGAACGCATCGGTCCATAAATATGATCGAAGCCAGACGGCCAGGACAAACAGGAGGGATGAGAAGCCAAGGATCGCAAAGGTAAGATAGCGAGCGAAGTGATTGATCTGGCGAATCAACGGGGTGGTCAGCGTCTCCACTGACCGCAACATCGAGCTGATGTGCCCGATTTCCGTATCAAGACCCGTTGCAACCGCAATGCCCTGCCCTTGGCCAGCAACGACAAAAGTGCCGGCATAAGCCATGGATTGGCGGTCTCCTAACGCCGCACGCGCATCGACAGGCTCTTCGTTTTTCTCGGCCGCAATCGATTCCCCCGTAAGAGCGGATTCGTCAATCTTCAGATTCCGCGCCTGCAAGAGCCGCAGATCCGCAGGCACACGATCTCCAGCTTCGATCAAGACGATGTCGCCCGGGACTAGCGTTTCCGCGTCGATCGTGAGTCTATGACCGTCGCGCAAAACCGTGGCGCGAGCGCTGATCATCGCTTTGATAGCGCCTAGCGCGCGTTCTGCCCGTCTCTCTTGAACGAAGCCGACGAGTGCATTGACGACGACGACACCAAGGATAACGCCTGCATCAATCCCGTGGCCGAGCAAAGCGGTTATAGCTGCGGAGATCAGGAGGACGTAGATCAGAAGATTATCGAATTGCGCCACGAAGCGGGCAATGGCGCTGCGTGGCTGCGCCGTTGGCAGCCGGTTAAATCCGTGCCTTTCCAGGCGCTGCCTTGCTTCTAGATCGGTGAGGCCGCTTGATCGACTCTGCAATCGATCGATTGCATCGGCGCCGGATATTGCATGCCACTCAGTCCGAGCTTGCATTTGCGCGGACGACGGCGCTTCCAATATTGCACCATTCATGACGGCTACTTCACGGCATGAATTATGAATCACACGTCTTTGGTAGGATTATGTGTCATCGGTATGAGATTTCGTTGCCGTCCATTCATCGTTCGTGTCGAACTGCGACGGAGTAGTATCGAGGTGACCGCCGCTTACTTGGACGGGCGGGAGGTACCCCTCTCTGCCCAAGAACGAATCGCACCCAGCAAAACAAATTCGTTGTGATCTGGCTCGCTCGATTGGCTATTGGCGTCGAAAGACGCCGCGTCGAAAAGCGCTTGGCTAACTTTATGCCTGATCTCGTTGGACGGAACGCAGGAAAAAATATCCAGCTTATTGATCAGGCCGGACGCGCCTCGTACCGCTTCCGCAATTTCCTCGGCAGCCTCGCTCTGGTAGGCCCATTCCACTTGACCTTCCAGGCATATCAGCCCGTCCTCAACCACGATGCGTATCCGGTCCCCCGAATACGGCAAGCGCCGGTTGATCGATTCCAGTGCGTCCCGAGCAATTTCCGGATCGGGCCGACGCTGCACCAGTGGCAGGCGTACCTGAACGTCATTGGCGAGGCCAATTACGCCCGCGATGCCTTTGGCCAACTGTTCCGCTTTTCGCCTTTGGCGAAAGCCGCGGGCAAAGCCCGTCAGCGTGACGATGCCGTTTTTGACGGCTATGGCGATGTCGACGCCATTCGTAACGGGATCTGACTGAAGGCGGCGCTTCAACTCTTGTTCGATGGCGGGATCTGACCGCATTGCAGCACCTCCTTGGCCTTTGCTGATCTTGGGCCCAGCACCGGGCCTATTGAACAGTCAAAGATCAGGGTTCAGCCCTGACAATCGTCAATTTTTTGCCCTGCTGGGAATGATTTACTCGTCATCGCTCCATGATGGGTAGGCATTGTTTCGCGTTATCGAAAACGCGGCGACGCGCATTGCACAAATTGAGTGCTTGCGGTAGCGAACGGTGATTGAAGGCGAACTCGATTCGACATGAGCATGCTTCCGCGTGTCACCGAACAAACTCGTGAGTTGATCGCCCGAGAGTTCGACAGTCGTGGGCCTGATATCTGTACGGCAGAAGTCGTCGCGCACCTCAAACGGCACAATCCTGAATTATTGGATATGGCGACCCGGTGCGCGGCCGACGTCGGAGATTCACGGAAGGTCATGTCGGGATTTGCGATGTTTTTCCGTCTGCTGGTTCCCGGATTGCCGACGTCGGGCGATCTGTCGCCGCTTCCCGCTGTCAGCGAGGAAACCCGCGCCCGGCTGGTGCGTGAGATCGATACACAAGGTACTGAAGCGTTTACGATGGAAGCGATTTCAGAATTCGAACGCAGCAATCCAGAGCTGCTTCAGATGGCCCATAATTTCGCGACACGGTCACACCAGTATCTGCTCGCGATGCAAGGCTTTGCCTTGATATACAAGGCACTCGTCCTGCAATCCACGGATCAGCGCTCACGATTGCATTGAGCGTTACCGGATTTCAGCTCAAATTCACACTCGCCTGGTGTTGCAGCTATCCCACGCTTTTGGCTGTAGTGGTTCAATATTGACCATCGTCATGGCGGACGTAGGCCGATGCGAAAATTCTTGCGGGGCCAATATTAGGTAGGGGCACGCCTACAACCAAAGCGGGAGATCATGACGGATAATCATTCTGCAAACGAAGTCCTCGATACCATCCGCGTTCGAGAAGTGGTGGGAACGGTTAGGAACCGCGAAGCCCTCGATCGGCTCGTGGACGATCTGACTCGATCCGGATTCGACCGCGGCGATATCGACCTTATGGCAAGCCGAATGACGGTCATGCACGCTCTGGGAGCGTACTATTCCGAGCCGGTAGTGGCGGCGGAGCATCCCGATGCGCCCCGACGTGAGTTGATCAAGCCGGATGATGAAATCTCCGCAACCGCCTTGGTGTTCGGAACCCTGATAACGATTGGCACCTTGGGAACCGCGCTTCCGATCGTGGCATCAGGCGGAGCTTTGGCTGCCGCGGCGGCCGCGGCGCTTGCCGGCGGTGCTGCCGCGGCTGGGCTGGCCAAGGTCATTAAAAATCGCCTTGTCAGTACCGGGGAAAGTATTGACTTGGAGGACGAGTTGCGGATGAGCGGTCTGGTCGTATTGGTGCGCGTTCGCGACCCAGAAGCAGAACATAAGGCGCAGGAAATTATGCGCCGGTGCGGCGCGGAGCACGTTCACGTTCACGAAGTGGAATTGAAGAAAACCTTGGCCGACGTTCCGCTGTCTTCCATCAATCCCGACCCCTGGCTCGAGGATGACAAGGCCGGCGCTTGATTGGCCGGACGATTTGCCACCCCGACAGGAGATTTGTCGAGGAAGATTGATTGTCATCAATTCAGCGATTTCTCAGGGAGCGTATCGGAGGCGGACTGGCCGGCAGATTGCCTCGGCAGGGCGTCATACAAGCAGCAATGATTGGCTTGGAACTGAGGCGAGGATGATCATATCATGGCTCGAAAAATTGCGATCATTGTCGGAAGTATTCGCAAGGACTCGATCAATCTGAAGCTAGCAAAGTCGCTAGCAACACTTGTTCCGGATGACTTGGAATGCGAGTTCATCCGGATCGATGATCTTCCGGTATACAATCAGGATCTCGATCAATCGCCGCCCGAATCGGTGGTGCGAGTAAAATCCCAGGTCGCTGCAGCAAACGCTCTTCTATTCGTAACGGCTGAACACAATCGCTCGCTTCCGACCGCGCTCAAGAATGTTCTGGATTGGGTATCGCGGCCATACGGAAAGAATCTATGGGCTGGCAAGCCTGCCGGCATTGCGGGTGCATCGATCGGAGCGATCGGCACCGCAGTAGCTCAGGCACATCTACGCAGCATGCTTGGTTATCTTGACGTCCCAACACTGGGACAGCCGGAGGTGTACATTCATTTTTCTCAACGGCTGATCGATGAACACGGCAATATCAGCAACGAGACAACGAAACACTTTCTTCAGACGTTCATGGATCGTTATACGGCATGGATATCCAAATACAACTGAGACTGCGATCGGAACGAGGCTGTTGGCATCTGTCAATGTTTTCCTCACTTCGGATCGGTTCGACGGGTGACGTGTCATAGTATCTACCCTTGACGACCAGGACCTCGTGATTGTTGGGACGCTCTCGATGGACGACATGAGTAAAAACCCCTCGCTTGAGGGTGGCGCCCCGGTGACGAAAGAGCGTGTCAAGACGGATGTGCAAACACGGCTAGCGGATGCAAGCCAAAACATGGATCGAGCATCCGATGTTGCCTGGCGCAGTATCGACCGCGTTTTTCGAGCTCGTATTGGGCGGCTTACCGCCGGCATAAGCCCGGTTGGGCTTTCAGAGGCATACTTTGATTGGCTTGGGCATCTTTGGATGTCGCCGGGGAAACAGGCGCAGCTTGTCGAGAAGGCATGGCGGAAGGCGGGCCGAATCGAGTTGTATTGGATGCAATGTATCAGTGCATCCAACCCTTCGCCCTGTATCGATCCTCTTCCGCAGGACGACCGTTTCGTTGCCGTGGAATGGCAACAGTGGCCGCACAAATTGATTTATCAGAACTTCTTGCTGCATCAGCAATGGTGGCACAATGCCACCACCGGCGTCGACGGAATCGACAAACATCACGAGCGGGTGGTCGAATTCGTTACTCGCCAGCTCCTCGACGTGGTATCGCCTTCAAATATTCCATGGCTCAATCCGGAGGTCAGCACTGCTACAATTAAGCAGGGCGGATTGAATCTGGTCAGGGGGATGCGGCATTTCCACGAGGATTGGTTGCGTTTGGTCGGCGGTAGGCCTCCGGTCGGAGCCGAGCAATTCAAAGTGGGCGTGAACGTCGCTGTTACGCCGGGCAAAGTGGTCTATCGGAATCGCCTGATCGAGCTCATTCAATATTCGCCGACTACCGATGATGTCTATGCCGAACCCGTACTCATCGTTCCGGCATGGATCATGAAATATTATGTCCTCGATCTTTCCCCGCATAATTCGCTTGTTCGATATTTGGTCGAGCGCGGGCATACGGTATTTATGATCTCATGGAAAAATCCAACCGGATCGGATCGCGATCTTGGCATGGACGATTATCGCGAACTTGGCATTATCGCTGCACTCGGGGCAATCGACGCGATCTGCGATCATCGCAAAACGCACGCGGTCGGTTATTGCCTTGGCGGAACATTATTGGCGATCGCTGCGGCCGCGATGGCGCGAAATGGAGTAGATCGGTTCGCAAGCATCACGTTGCTGGCAACGCTGGTCGATTTCACCGATCCGGGCGAACTCGGCTTGTTCATCAGCGAAAGCGAAGTTTCGTTCCTGGAGAGCATGACATGGGAACAGGGCTATCTTGACACGCATCAGATGGCCGGCGCGTTCCAGCTGCTTCGGTCGAACGATTTGATCTGGTCGCGCGCGCTGCGCAGTTATCTGCTGGGCGTAAGGCCGCCAATGAACGACTTGATGGCATGGAACGCTGACGCGACCCGACTACCTTATCGCATGCATTCTGAATATCTCCGGCGCCTTTATCTGGACAATGATCTTGCCAGCGGCCGCTATAAAGTTGGCGGTCGGACGATCTTCCTGACGGACATTCGGATTCCAATTTACGCGGTTGGAACAGAAAAAGATGATGTCGCGCCTTGGCGGTCCGTGTTCAAACTCCACCATTTGACCGATACCGACGTCACTTTTGTGCTTACGACAGGCGGTCACAATGCCGGTATCGTGAGTGAACCTGGCCACAAGAACCGCAGTTTCCAGATGGCGACAAAGAATACAGCCGATCGCGATACTGATCCGGAAACATGGATGACGACCGCACCCCGCTTTGAAGGGAGCTGGTGGCCTACATGGCAGTCTTGGCTGGCTCGTCACTCGACCGGGCGGGTCGCGCCACCGCCACTTGGGAACATGGCAATCGGCCTTGCCCCAATTGCCGATGCGCCCGGCACCTATGTTCTTGAACGTTAGATCGACTGTTCCCCAACGTGAATGGGTAACCTTCGACCGCCTCTTAACCTCCTAAATACAATTTGTATTAGGTTTAATTAATGCGCCATGAGAAGCGGCACCGGCGAATTGTGCATCAAATGATAAGTCACGCCGCCGAGAAGCATCTCGCGAAGGCGAGTATGGCCGTATCCGCCTAGAACGATCAAGTCACTTCTCTTTTTCTTGGCTTCCGCGAGCAATGTTTCGCCTACATTACCGTTCCGGCATTTGACTCTATGGAGTTCCGCCGCGATGCCGTGGTGCTTCAAATGCTTCGTGATCGCGTCGCCCGCGGTTCCTTCCATCTCTTTGCGGGGCTCGTCGGCAACCATCACGACCGACACGTCCTTCGCTATCCGCAAATATGGCATTGCTTCAGCCACAGCCCGCGTCGATTCGCGGCTCGCGTTCCACGCGACCAGAATCCGGTCGAAAACAATGGATTTCGGGCGCTCGACTTCGGGGACCAACAAAATATGCCGGCCTGATCCGAACAGGATGCTCTCGACGAGGCGGTCAGGATCTTGCGAGCCGTTGGGTCTGATTAAGACGAAAGTGTCGGCACATCTGGCTTCGCGAACGGCAACATCTGCAATGTCTGATTCCAGAATGTCGAACCTGTGAAGCTTGATGGCTACGTCGTACCGCTTTAATCGGTCGACGATGGTCTTTTCCATCTTGTCACCGGATGCGCGCGCCTGGTCCATCAGCGCTGCGATGCCGACCGCACCTGTGAGGTCGCCATCGATCGGTGCTGGAGGTGGCGGCAATATGTTGAAAAACAAGCCTGTAGCGTAACCTTTAAACTGCCGGACGATATCGAGGACCGCGGCCAGGCGAACCTCATCCGAAACACTTCCGTCAAGCCAAGTGATCACATCTTTGATCATCAGGGTTCTCGCGAATCGATGCGTTAACGCACTCCACTCCCCACTGAGGACAACTGCATGATGGCATGAGACCCGAGTGCAAGTCTTGACGACTGTCAAGACGGGGCCCCGCCGGTTCCGCTCGTCTTGGGGGCTCCCCAACCCCCACCGCAACCTACATATTTTGCAGGTTAAAGTCCGCGCTGTCGGCGCGAACGACCTTCCGCAATTTCCTCAAGAGTGCGTCCGGTCATCACTGAGCGATCAAGAGGCGCCTGTTCGATATTCCACGAAGTGGCGGCGAATTCGTCTTTTTGCTTAATCAGCAGCCAAGCATCTCCTTGATCACGTCTGCCGGACCGGGCGGCAATCTGTATCAGTGCAAATCCGCCCCGGAGTTTGACGCCATCGAGTACAAATTCAATTTTTCCGTTGGCCAACTGAACCTCAATCGACTCGTCGTGTTGTGGGCGATAGTCACCTTTATCCCATACCATCACTACGCCGGCACCATATTCACCCTCCGGGATCACGCCTTCAAATGTCGCGTATTCCAGGGGATGATTTTCAGTTCTGAGGGCGAGACGTTTCTGTCTGGGGTTCATCGAGGGGCCTTTGGGGATCGCCCACGATGCCAACACACCTCCGACCTCAAGCCTGAAATCGTAATGCAGATGGCTCGCGCTGTGCTTCTGTACGACAAATGTGCGCCCCCGGTGCAAGGCGCGCAAACGTCCCGCCGGTTCTGGCGTTTTAGCGAAGTTTCGCTTTTTGCGGTACTCTGACAGAGACACCGAGCAACTCCAACTTACGCCATGCACTCCCGAGCGCGCTTGCGCGGCGCCGAAAATCAGCCCATGGATCAATCATTCCATCGAGCCTTTTGCGTATGTCTCGAAGAGTTACGCCATCCGGCCGCAATGTTTTGGAGTGCACCTCTTCCCAGAAGAGCGGAATCGACAATGGAGCGTTGGGCCGCGCTCTCACCGCATAAGGCGGCGCCACGTTCTGAGCGTAAGCATGGCGATTGATCTCGAGGAACACGCGCCCATGTCGCGAGCCAGTGCGCTGCTGTAGAGTTCGCTGACTTGGCTCCTGCATCACAACAATCGTCGCGACCGCGCGAGCGAAGGTCCGCACTGACTCGAATGACTCGGTTCGCTTAAGCGGCACGATGACATGCAATCCCCGCGAACCGGTGGATTTGACATAGGCCGACAGCGTCAATTCTTGAAGGAGATCATTGAGAGCTAATGCCGCTGCCCTAACCCAGTCGAACGTATCGGCCGAAGGATCGAGGTCAAACACCATTTGGTCTGGATATTCGAGCTTGTCAACTCGGCTGAGCCATGCATGTGGTGTGATGCATGCCTGATTTGCCAAATACACTAGCACGGCCACGTCATTGCAAATCACATGACGGGCTATGCCTCCTTGTTTCTTTTGAACTGCAATCGTTTTGACCCAGTCAGGAAAATAGGACGGCACAGATTTCTGAAAAAACCCAGTCTGTTCTATACCATTCGGATAGCGCTCCATGGCAATTGGCCGTTCACGCAGAAACGGAAGAATCCGTGGCCCCACCCACCGGTAATAGTCAATGAGATCCCGCTTGCTGATATGACCGTCCGCAAACAGCAACTTAGCCGGATTTGCAACCGCTATCTCCTGTCCTTCGACACGCAATCGCAATTCGCTCGCGCCCACTCAACTCTCCCGCACCACTTCTGAGGGCCGCTTGTCATCACGTAAACCGAGAAACCGCGGGTGCCGTAGCCGGCCATCCTTGGTCCATTCTGTGAAAGCAATCTGCGCGACAAGCTTTGGTGTGACCCAGTAGACGCCTCGTTGCGGGATATTGTAGTCGGAAAACGGCGAGACATTCGTTTCGATACTTCGAAGTCGCTGTGTAAGGCTTTTCAACGTTGCATTATCGAATCCGGTTCCAACCTTTCCCGCATAATGAAGTTGTCCATCTCGGTACACTCCTAGCAGCAAAGCGCCGAAACCTATCCGATGTCCTTGGGGCTCTGTATATCCGCCGACAACAAACTCCTGGCCTTGCTCACACTTGAACTTCAGCCAGTCCCGCGTTCGCTTCGAGACATATTGGCTGCTGCTATTCTTCGCGATAATCCCTTCCCAACCGTTGCGGCACGCATCGCGGTAATAGGCTTCGCCATCCTTCTCACGATGCGCGGTGAACCTCAATCGGTGCCCGAATGGGAATGCGTCGTGGAGCAGTGCTTTACGATGACGAAGGGCTACGCGCCGCAAATCATAACCGTTCAAATAAAGAAGGTCGAACAAGTAAAAATAGACGGGGACTTGCCGTATCAAAGATGTCGGCGGATTCTCGACCTGCATTCGTTTCTGAAGCTCTGTAAAGCTCGTAATGCCGTTGCTAAATGCAACGATTTCGCCATCGGCGATGAAAGAGTTGATTTCGCACCGCTCAAATGCCGGCGCTAGCTCCGGATATCTGTCATTTAGCCGCTTCTTATTGCGAGAGAAGAACTCCAAATCGCCGTCGTGGCCAAACACGAGGCAGCGTTCTCCATCCCACTTCGGTTCGAAAAGCCAGCCCTCTCTCGAAAAGCGTTCCTGCGTGAGGGTCGCCAGCATTGGCGAAATCCATTTTGGTTGCGGGCTCTTGCGTGCCTTGGTTCGTACTGCTTCCGGCAGCGCCGCTAGGAGTGCCCCTGCCATGACATTAATCTCGATCTGCCGCACTCACCGAGCTTGAATTCGGTCCCGACATAATGCGATTGCAAACGCGCCCCCTGATCGCAGCGCTCTCGTTGCGATCGTACGACACGAGCCCAAAAAAGTTCTACTCTTCAGACAAATAGCATTCTACGAGGTAGATGATTTTAATAAGCACAGGGCTATGGCTTCATTGACAACCGTCAATGAAGCCGCATGCGGGACCGTGCAAAAAACACATTGGGACGCTTGTGTCCGGCTCAGCATGGAGGCACGATGATGGTTTCCATTTTTCACACGGATTCGACGATCAAGCGCGATGTCGAAGACGAGATCAAGTACGATCCCTCGATCGATGACAGCAGCCATATTGCGGTCGCCGTCAAGGATGGCGTCGTGACCCTGGCGGGGTTCACGAAGACATACATGGACTCTTACTACGCCGAGAAAGCGGCGAAGCGGGTGGCCGGCGTCAAGGGAGTGGCCAACGACATTGAGGTGCGGTTGGCCAGCGAACGAACCGATCCGGAGATTGCCGAGGAGGCTGTCAAGGCGCTCAAACGGGATCTGCCGACGACTTCTGATGAGATTAAGGTCGTCGTGAAGAACGGCTACCTTACGCTCGAAGGCGACGTGGAATGGTTCTATCAAAAGGAATGGGCCGAACGTGCGGTGCGCTCGATCAAGGGCGTGAAGTCAATTTCGAATCTCATTCACGTCAAGCCGCGCGTCAGTCCAAGCGACGTCAAACGCAAGATCGAGGACGCGCTGGTCCGCAGCGCCAAAGTCGATGCTGACAAGATTGTTGTTGACGTCGACGGCAGTAAGGTCACCTTGAGAGGAACGGTGCGATCCTGGGCGGAACGGCAGGAAGCGGAGCGTTCCGCGTGGGCCGCTCCTGGGGTCAGCAGCGTGACCAACAACATCGCGATCTCACCGTAGTGTGCACTTCTTTGTCGCTCCCGTCCCGAAACAACGGGATGGGAGCGATTTTGATCAAACTCTCGCCCCCGCGGGGCAAACGCCCGTCGCTGATTTGTCTAACGTTGCCCCATCGTGAAATTGATTGGCGTCAATGTCTGACAGGAGGCGTTTGGGATAAGAGCTTTAGCGAACCTGTATTCAGAGGGCTGTCCATGCGCGACGATCGCGAGATTAAACGGGACGTCGAGGAAGAACTGCGGTGGGACCCGGCCATCAACGCAACTGACATCGCCGTTGCGGTTAAGGATGGTGTTGTGACGCTCACGGGCTTTGTGCGAAGCTACAATGAAAAGCTGGAAGCCGAAGCCGCGTCGAAGCGCGTGACAGGCGTTCATGCCGTAGCCAATGATATCGAGGTGCGATTGCCGAGCATCACGGAAAGACCTGATCCGGAAATCGCCCGCGACGCCGTGGCGGCAATCAAGGCGCAACTGCCGGGCGCCTGGGAGAACATTAAGGTCGTCGTAAAGGCGGGATGGGTCACGCTCGAAGGTGAAGTCAGGTGGGATTATCAACGAAATATTGCGGCGAACTCAGTCCGCGGTTTGCGCGGCGTCAAGGGCATAAGCAACCTCATCACGCTGAAGGGCAACATCGCCCCCAAAGAGGTAAAGAGACGCATTGTTGCCGCGCTACACAGGAGCGCCCAGGTCGATGCAGAACGCATTACGATCGATACAAGCGGAAGCAAGGTCGTTCTCAGAGGTACTGTTCGTTCCTGGGCGGAGCGAGAGGAAGCAGAACGAGCCGCGTGGGCCGCTCCTGGGGTCACCGATGTCGAAAACAGCATCACGGTTAGCAATTGACGGCGGGCGAATTTACCTATTGCAACGCGAACGTGGGTGCAGAGTCCATTCGTTTGAGCCTGCACGATAGGGTTATGAATCATCGTAGGAGGACACTGTCATGGCTGAAACGGCAACAAAACTACCAGCTCAGAGCGAAGAGAAAAAAAGTGACAAAGGAGCATTGGCTCAGACGTGGCGGCCCTTCGAAAGCCTGCGTCGTGAAGTTGATCGCCTTTTCGAGGAGTTCGATCGGGGCTCCTGGCGCCTTCCCTTCCGTCGTTCGGCTTTCGATGCGGACCCATTTTGGCGGCGGGAGCTGACTTTGGCCGCAACTCCGGCCGTTGATATTGTCGAAAAGGACGATGCCTACGAAATCAGTGCCGAGCTTCCTGGGCTGGACGAGAAAAATATCGAGGTCAAAGTTTCTAACGGCACTTTGACCATCCGCGGCGAAAAGCAAGAAGATAAAGAAGAAAAGAAAAAGGGATACTATCTGCGCGAGCGGCATTTCGGATCGTTTGAACGCCACTTCCGGATTCCCGAGGGCGTTGACGCCGACAAAATCGATGCCCGCTTCAAAAAGGGCGTACTCACCGTGACGCTTCCGAAGACCCCCGAGGCGCAGAAGCCGGAAAAGAAGATCGAAGTGAAGGCGGCTTAGTGTAAGCACTGTTTCGGACGGACCTTCAGAGCGGCCGAGCGCGGTGACGTCGAGCTCGCCTTCTGCTGGCCACACGCGCGCCGTCGCTTCTATGAGCTTGCCGCAGCCGGCCCCGCGCCGATCGCGAGCGAGGCGGTGGAGCGCATTGCGAAGCTCTATGTGATCGAGAGCATGATCCGTGGCCGCGTCGCCGAAGAGCTGCGTACGTCGAGCGCTCGATCCGTCCAATTGCGCATAATCGAAAGAACGCTCTCTTCGCCGGCTCGGATGGTGGCGGTGAGCACTGAGCGATCAGCGCTTCACCGATCGAGACCTGCAAACTCAACGCAATCGAGCCGCAGGCTTATCTGACCGACGAAATCAGCCGCATCAACGAGCTGCTGCCCTGGTTCCACGCGGACGCTCTCGCGCTCAAGGCTGTGGCCTGAGCACACCGCTTACCGTTTAGTGGCCTCCCTGTTTTCTGGATTGGCGTGCGGACCTCCGCTGGCGGATCATTACCATCGCGTCTTCGCTACAAACGGGCTCGTAAGCCCGCGGAATAGCCGCAAGCGCTCTCACGCGCCTTACGCGGTTACTTCCGATTAGGCCGGCCGCTCGGAAACCCTGTCCCGGTCATGCTCGATTGTTCCAAGCATTTTGATCCGCTGCCACCGGCACGAGCGATCGCATCGGCGAGCTCATATTTGAACCCATCCGCGTAACCTTTGATTAGCGGCCTTCGAGTTGGAGGATCGATCACCCGATAATCCCACCCATTCTTTTCCGCAAAACCGACGGCACTTTGGCAATCCGGGAACTCAAGACGAATCGAGGCAAAGGGATCACTGCTTCCAGTCCATCCCATCAACGGCTCGATGAACGGCGCAGCGCTTCGCTCGAACTCCAGTACCCACCGGCGCCGACCAGGACCAGACTGCGTCACCGAGCGTTCGGCTCTGTATATGAGCACTGGCGGAACGCCTTCCGGCACGGCCATATCGGTACCGGGCAGCTTCGGCCATCCCTTGGAGCGATTGTGATCGCGATCCGCCGACATGCCGTATCAATCCTACAATATGGACCCTTGGTCCATGGGTGGCTGCTTTTTTGATACGACCACTCGTGCTGGCCTCAGCAGCCGGTCATGGATCATATAACCGTCCTCCAGCACTTGTGTTACCATTCCCGGTGGATGCGATGCATCGTCGGCTTCCATCAGCGCCTCATGCAGGGATGGGTCAAATCGTTGCCCCGATGCGGCGATCTTCTTGACGCCAAATCGTTCCAGCGTCTGGAGAAATAGTCGCAAGGTCGTCTCGACACCTTCCAATAGCGCATCATTTTCCGAAGATTGTGCTGTCTTTCTCGCTTCGAGCACACGCTGAAGGTTATCGATGACCGGCAATAGCTCGCGTGCGAGTTCTGCGACAGCAAACTTGCGCGTATCCTCAGCCTTTCGATCAGCTTGGCGCCTTGCATTTTCAGCATCCGCCAACGCTCGCAGAAGACGGTCTTTCAGAGACGCGTTCTCGGACAATAGCGTCGCGACGTCGGTGGCTTCGGTCGCGACCGCCTCGTCCTCTATGCTGTGTGGAGATGACATTGTCGTCACACACTCTATGCTGCCTGCGCCAATTTCGATCCATTAATCGCAATCTGGCCGTCCACCACTGTCACCTTGACCGTGTCGCCGTCCTTGACCTTTCCGGACAGCAGCATGCTCGCTAGCGAATTCTGGAGTTGCCGCTGAATAACGCGCTTTAGCGGCCGCGCTCCATACACGGGATCGTAACCGGTGTTGCCGAGCCATGTCTTCGCCGTATCATCCACTTCGAGCGTGATCTTGCGATCCGCCAGAAGCGACTGCAGGTGCCGAAGCTGAATGTCGACAATCCGCTTCATTTCGCTGCGGCCGAGGCGGTTGAACAATATGATCTCATCGAGGCGGTTGAGAAACTCGGGCCGGAAGGAGCGCCGCACCACCTCCATTACCTGCTCGCGCGCGGCCTCGGCCGGTTTCCCTTCGGGAAGCGCGGCCAGATATTCGGCCCCCAGGTTTGAGGTGAGCACGATGATCGTATTGCGGAAATCGACGGTGCGGCCTTGTCCGTCGGTGAGCCGCCCGTCGTCGAGCACCTGCAGCAGGATGTTGAAAACATCGCTGTGCGCCTTCTCGATCTCGTCGAACAGGATCACCTGGTAGGGGCGCCTACGGACGGCTTCGGTCAGGGAGCCGCCTTCCTCATAGCCGACATAGCCCGGAGGCGCGCCGATAAGGCGGGCTACCGAATGCTTTTCCATGTATTCGGACATGTCGATGCGAACCATCGCCTGCTCGTCATCGAACAGAAATTCCGCGAGCGCCTTGCAAAGCTCCGTCTTGCCGACGCCGGTGGGGCCCAAGAACAGGAATGAGCCAATCGGCCGGTGCGGATCCTGAAGACCGGCCCGGGCGCGCCGTACGGCATCCGCGACCACGACAATTGCCTGATCCTGCCCAACGACGCGCTCGCGAAGCTTGTCTTCCATATGGAGCAGCTTCTCTCTCTCGCCCTCCATCATCTTATCGACCGGGATACCGGTCCACCGCGACACCACCTCGGCGATCTCCTCGGCCGTCACCTCCTGCTTGAACATGCGTCCTTGCGCAGGAGTTTCGGCGAGCTTTTTCTCAAGTTGCGGGATAATGGAATACATAAGCTCGCCGGCGCGGGTCAGATCACCGCGCCGCTGCACGCTCTCCAACTCACTGCGCGCCTGGTCGAGTTGCTCTTTGATCTTCTGGACCGAGGCGAGCTTTTCTTTCTCCGCCTTCCAAATCGAGGTGAGATCGGCGGATTTCTTTTCCAGCTCGGCGATTTCCTGATCGACTTTCTTGAGACGTTCCTTCGATGCCTCGTCGGTTTCTTTCTTCAAGGCCTCGCGTTCAATCTTGAGCTGAATGATGCGGCGGTCGATTTCGTCGACCTCCTCCGGTTTGGAATCGGCCTCCATGCGGACACGACTGGCCGCCTCATCCACAAGGTCGATGGCCTTGTCAGGCAAAAATCGATCGGTGATGTAGCGATTGGATAAGGTCGCGGCGGCTACAATCGCTCCATCGGTAATGCGAACGCCGTGATGGACCTCGTATTTCTCTTTGAGGCCGCGCAAGATCGAAATCGTCTCCTCGACCGACGGTTCGCCTACAAACACCGGCTGAAAGCGCCGGGCGAGCGCCGCGTCCTTCTCGATATGCTTTCGGTACTCGTCGAGCGTCGTTGCGCCGATGCAGTGCAGTTCGCCACGCGCAAGCGCAGGCTTGAGCATGTTGGAGGCGTCCATCGCCCCTTCCGCCTTGCCGGCGCCGACCAGGGTGTGAAGCTCGTCGATGAACAGAATGACGTCGCCCGCGCTGCTTAGCTCCTGCAGCACGGCCTTGAGGCGCTCTTCAAATTCACCGCGATATTTGGCCCCCGCGAGCAGCGCTCCAAGATCGAGCGCCAACAGGCGACGGCTCTTCAAGGCCTCAGGCACATCGCCTTTTACGATTCGCTGGGCTAGGCCTTCCACGATCGCCGTTTTTCCGACTCCTGGCTCGCCGATCAGAACAGGGTTGTTCTTGGTTCGTCGCGATAGCACCTGAATAGTGCGCCGGATCTCTTCGTCACGGCCGATCACGGGATCGAGCTTGTTCTGGCGTGCTTCCTCGGTGAAATCGCGCGTATATTTCTTGAGCGCGTCATAGCCCTGTTCGGCCGATGCCGTGTCCGCCGTCCGTCCTTTTCGGATGTCACCGATCGCCTTGTTGAGCGCCTGAGGCGTGACACCCGCACGCTTGAGGACGTCGCCAACGGCGCCGCCCGCCATTGTCAGAGCCAGCAACATATATTCGACGGTGACGTAGGCATCGCCGGCTTTCTGCGACAACTGTTCGGCCTGGTCGAACAACCGCGCCGTCTCGGGAGCGAGATAAATCTGGCCTGCGCCACTGCCTTCGACTTTAGGTAGCTTTTGCAGCTCCTGTTCGGTCGCTTGTCCAACCTGGGCACTGGCCCCAGCGCCCGCAGCAGCATCGATCAAGTTGAGGGCTAGCCGGTCTTCATCGTCCAGCAACGCTTTCAACACATGAACCGGCGTGAGTTGCTGGTGCCCGCTTCGCAGCGCGAGCGATTGCGCAGATTGCACCAGAGCTTTGAGCCGGTCGGTATATTTCTCGATCTGCATAGCGGCACTCTCGTTTCTGTCGACGCGTTCAGTCCGAGACAAGCTTCTCGGCTAACTGGATTTTCGCTTGTCCACTTCCTCGAATTCGGCATCCACAACGTCCGAATCCGGCGAACCGGACGCCCCAGATGATGTACCGGCCCCGCCGCCTGCTGGCTGCAGCCGCGTTGCCGCTTGCGCGAGCTTTTCCGTCGCCTGTCGGATGCGATTGATGTCCTCGCCTGCCATGGCGTCCTTGGTGGCTGAAATCGCCTGTTCGACCGCGGTCTTAACGTCCGCCGGAACCTGATTTCCGATCTCTTGGAGACGTTTTTCGGCGCCGTAAACGGTAGCGTCCGCCTGGTTGCGGGCCTCGACCAACTCCTTGCGGCGCTTGTCTTCTTCCGCGTGCGCTTCGGCTTCCTTGACCATGCGCTGGATGTCCGCTTCGGTCAGGCCGCCGGAAGCTTGGATGCGAATTGTTTGCTCCTTGCCGCTGGCTTTGTCCTTGGCGGAGACGTTGACGATGCCGTTGGCATCGATATCGAAAGTGACCTCGATTTGAGGCAGTCCTCGCGGGGCGGGCGGAATTCCAACCAGATCGAATTGTCCAAGCAGCTTGTTGTCAGCCGCCATTTCGCGCTCGCCCTGAAACACGCGAATCGTCACCGCAGTCTGGTTGTCCTCGGCGGTCGAGAATACCTGGCTGCGCTTGGTCGGAATGGTCGTGTTGCGCTCGATGAGCTTTGTCATGACGCCCCCGAGCGTCTCGATGCCGAGCGAAAGCGGCGTCACATCGAGAAGAAGGACATCCTTGACGTCGCCTTGCAGAACGCCCGCCTGTATCGCGGCGCCGACCGCTACGACCTCATCCGGATTGACGCCCTTGTGCGGTTCGCGCCCAAACAGCTTCTGCACCGTCTCCTGAACCTTCGGCATGCGTGTTTGGCCGCCAACCAGAACGACTTCGTCGATTTGAGAGGCCGCGATGCCGGCGTCCTTCAGTGCCGCTTGACATGGCGGCACCGTTTTCTGAATGAGGTCGTCGACTAGTGCTTCCAGTTTGGCCCGGGACAGCTTGATCGTGAGATGCTTCGGACCGTGCTGGTCGGCGGTGATGAACGGCAGATTGACCTCGGTCTGCGTCGCGCTTGACAGCTCGATCTTGGCTTTCTCGGCGGCGTCCTTCAGGCGCTGGAGGGCGAGCCGGTCGCCGCGAAGATCGATGCCGTTCTCCTTTTTGAACTCATCCGCCAAGTAATCGATGATCCGCTTGTCGAAGTCCTCGCCTCCCAGAAAAGTGTCACCATTCGTCGATTTGACCTCGAATACTCCGTCGCCAACCTCAAGGACTGAAATATCGAAGGTTCCGCCGCCAAGATCGTACACCGCGATCTTGCCGGTGCCCTTCTTTTCGAGGCCATAGGCCAGTGCGGCAGCGGTCGGTTCGTTGATAATCCGCAGCACGTCAAGCCCGGCAATCCGGCCAGCATCCTTGGTAGCTTGGCGTTGGGCATCGTTGAAATAGGCAGGAACCGTGATGACCGCCTCGGTCACCTTGGTGCCAAGATAGGCCTCCGCGGTCTCCTTCATTTTCGTGAGGATGAATGCGCTGATCTGGCTTGGGCTGTATTTCTTGCCACGGACCTCGACCCAGGCGTCGCCATTGGGGCCGGGAACGATCTTGTAGGGCACCATGCCCTTGTCCTTCTGCGTCATTGGGTCGTCGTAGCGGCGACCGATCAGGCGCTTAATCGCGAAGATCGTGTTTTCGGGATTGGTAATGCTTTGGCGCTTGGCAGGTTGCCCGACAAGAACCTCTCCCGTATCGGTGAAGGCCACCATGGAGGGGGTGGTGCGCGCGCCTTCGGCGTTCTCAATCACTTTTGCCTGGTTGCCCTCCATGACGGCAACACATGAGTTCGTAGTCCCCAGGTCGATCCCGATCGCCTTTGCCATCACGTTCTCCTCTCGTTCCGGGGACGAATCCGACCGATTGTCAGATGCCTAGCCCGATTTCAGCTTCGCCTGCTCTTCAAACACCTCGCGTGTCCGATCACGTTGACGGGTATCAAGTTTCCGTTCATTCGATCAGCATTCTGCGTCCGATTTTCTGAGGCGGCAACTGGATATCCGGACCCAGCCTCGGCAAAAATGCTCGGATTTCATTATGCCACCCCCGAAGGACCACCCGATGGCGGCGCCAACGAACCATGCCGACAACAGAAAGCAGCTTCAGTCTCAGACCTACCAACTCGCCGCACTCGACCAGGACTTCATTCTTGGCGAGTCGGCACGCGGCATCCGGCTTCAGCTTGAGTACGCCAAGGTAGAGGAGGCTCTGCGTGCATGGGGCGTGCGCTCGACGGTAGTCGTGTTTGGCAGTGCGCGCGTACACGAAGGTGGCCCGCCCAGACACGCGGCCTGGTACCGGCAGGCTCGAGAATTTGCTCGTATCGTCTCGGAACGCGCCGGCGCGAAGACCGCCAATGGTCCAGTCAGGGACAACGTGATTGCAACCGGCGGAGGGCCGGGCTTGATGGAGGCCGCTAACCGAGGCGCGTTTGAGGCCGGTGCACCTTCGATCGGGTTCAACATTACGCTTGTTCACGAACAGCAGCCCAATGCCTACTCGACACCAGAGCTAACATTCCGCTTTCAGTATTTTGCGATACGAAAAATGCATCTCGCCATGCGAGCCAACGCGCTTGTGGTATTTCCAGGAGGATTTGGCACGCTGGATGAAATGTTTGAGATCCTGACGCTGAAGCAGACTGCCAAACTTTCGCAGATTCCGATCCTTCTTTTCGATCAATCCTATTGGCGATCGCTACTAAATCTTGATGTTCTGGTGTCGGAAAGCTTGATCGCGCCCCAGGATACAAGCCTTTTTATGTTCGCGAACGATGTGGAACAGGCGTGGACGTTGCTGAAGCAGCATCTGTTATGCGCTTTTTCGCCACGTCAAGACTCTCCATGACATCTGTCTACGGCCTCGAAGCTGCGTCGTAAACTAACATCACGTCCTATTCAGTTGCACGATCAGACCCGCCCGATGTTCAATCGCCTGAGAGTTCCCGGCTCAATTGCGAGAAAAGCGCCTCAAGGCGATCACGAGCCAACCCAACTTCCAGCAAACATTGCCTCGCAAGGGCCAGCCCAGCGGCAACATGCTCATGAAACACGCTGACATTTTCGACGGTCGCAAGTTCCTCCGCAGCCGCGTCAGTTCGTGCACTGGCCAGCAAAGCCAAGTGCGGGCTGCGCTGTCGCAATGCGGACAGTATCCGCAGAGCTGACCGGTGCTGGTGGAAGGTGACGACAACCGCCCGGGCGCGCTCCACACCGGCAGCTTCCAGAGTTGCGATCCGGCTCGCATCTCCGAGGATCACCGGCAATCCCATCTCTTTGGCTTGCACAAAAGGTTCGTAGCGCGTGTCGAACAGAAGATGAGGTATACCGGCTTTCCAGAGCGCTTTTGACACAATTCGACCCAGGGATCCGGCGCCGCAAATTAACACGTGGTTTTGCATCCCCCTCGATTGATCGAATCCTTCCATCTCTTCAAGCTGCGGTGGATGCCGCTGCCTGTGGGCACCAAATACGAGCCGCGTTATGCGATCATGTTCGCGAATCAAAAGCGGCGCGGCCGCCATCGATAAGGCGATCGCAAGCAGCATGGGCTGGCCGATAGTTGTCGGCACAACGCCTGCGCTCATACCCAAGCTCGTCAGCAACAAGCCGAATTCTCCGCTGTGACCGAGTATGACTGCGCCTCTCCCGGCGTCGAGCCAGCTTAGCTTCGCGAGGCGCAGCGCGAACCCGTTGACCAGCATTTTGCCTGGCACAAGCACAGCAAGCCAAAACAGAACGCTTAGCGGTGATTGGGTGATTAGGCCGAGGTTCAGTTGCATCCCGGTCGTAATAAAAAATAGCCCCACCATCAAATCGCGGAACGGGCGAATATCGTCCTCGATGCGATGCCGGAAGTCACTCTCGCCTAAAACGAGGCCGGCGATAAAAGCGCCCAAAGCCGGAGAGATACCCAGGTGATGGCTTATCCATGCGGTCGTTAGAACGAGAAAGATCGAGGCGAGCAGAAATGCTTCAGCATGGCCGCGGCGCGCAACCCATGCAAGCGATCGATAAAGTATCGGTTTTCCCACTACGATGACGGTGCCGAGGATTGCTAGGATTCGAACCACCTCAATCAAAATCGCGGCACCGGCCCCGGTCCCGCCGGCCAACAATGGAAGCACCGCGAGAAGGGGAGCGGCTGTAATATCCTGAAATAGCAGAACCGCCATGCTGATGCGGCCATGGCGCGTCGTAACCTCACCTTGGTCGGCCAATTGCTTGGCGCAAATCGCTGTCGAAGACACGGCCGCGGCGGCGCCAATGACAATGGCCGCACTTGCGGAGGCGCCAAGCGAATACGCCACCCCTCCGAACGCAACGCCGGCCACAGTGAACTGCAGCCCACCGGCAGACAGAACACGCCAGCGTGTGGCCCACAGTTCGGCGACGGATAGTTCGAGGCCCACCGTGAACATCAGCAAAATGACGCCGATCTCGGCCAGAAACGTCAATGCGTCGCCGGGGTGCACGAGCCTTCCGACCGATGGCCCAATTATGACGCCGGCGAGAAGATAGCCAAGGAGCGTTGGAATTCGCATTCGAGCGCACAGACCGGCTGCAACAGCGGCTGCGGCGATCAGAACAACCGAAAGAGAAAAAAGGCTTTGCATGAGGCTAAAGCGCCTAACTCGCCGTTCTATGACTGATTCATAAACTCCAATCGATCTGCAGACCGACTGCTAGCAGATTGGCTCTCAGATTTCGTCACGCGCCAAACGGTTTGAGTGTTGTAATGTACGCCGCAAAACCGTCGAGAATGTATTGAATGGCAAGTCCCGCAAGCACGATGCCAAAAACGCGGCCGATGACATTGACGCCCGTCAATCCTAATATAGTCATCAAACGCGACGCGAAAAAGAATACCGAAAGGCATAGAAGCAAGACAGAAATCAAAACGGAAATTGCGATCAACTGAGCGACGAAATCGCTATCTGCTTTGCCGGTAATGAGAATGACGGATGTCATCGCTCCCGGACCGGCAATCAGTGGAACCGCAAGGGGGAAAACCGCCACGTCAATACTTTCCTCAGCCTCGTCCTCTTCAGCCTTGGTCGCGGTCCGCAATCCACTTGGACGCACAAGAATCATGTCGATCGAAAGCAGCAGAAGCAACAGGCCTCCGGCGATTCGAAACGCCGGAAGGGTTATTCCCAAAAAGCGAAACACAATATCGCCGGCGAACGCAAACGCGATCAAAATTACGCCAGCGAGAATGACGGCACGAGCTGCAATTTGCTTCCGGGTAGCGACGCTTTTCTTTCCGGTCAAAGCCATAAAGATCGGGAGAATCCCGAGTGGGTCTATCACCACAAAGAATGTAACGAAAGCCGTGACGACAAATTCCAGCATTGCCGACACTTGCGTCACTTCCCCTTAGGCGGTTCAAGTGCTGCGGCGACAGCATCGTCAACGGTCTTCATCCAAACGAATTTGATCCGTTGCCGCGCATCAGAAGGGACATCTTCGAGATCCTTCTTGTTTCGTTCGGGAAGCATGACCGTTTCGATGCCTGCCCGCACGGCCGCGAGGACCTTTTCCTTGACGCCGCCGATCGGAAGAACCAGTCCACGAAGCGAAATCTCGCCTGTCATCGCGGTGTCGCTTCGTGCCGTACGGCCGGTAAGCAGCGAGGTCAAGGCGATGAACATGGCAACGCCCGCACTCGGTCCATCCTTCGGGATGGCACCAGCAGGCACATGAACGTGGACGTCGGACTTTTCGAATTGGGCGACGTCGATACCGAGGCTCTCGGCACGGGATTTGACAAGACTGAGTGCCGCCTGCGCACTCTCCTTCATCACGTCGCCAAGTTGCCCCGTCAGAATGAGCTTGCCGCTTCCGGGCACGCGCGCCGCCTCGATGAACAGGATGTCGCCGCCGGTCGGCGTCCAGGCAAGTCCGGTGGCAACACCAGGCACGCTGGTGCGCATCGCGACTTCATCCTCGAAGCGATGGGGCCCGAGAACCGTCGTCAAGTCCGCCTCGCCAATCTTGACCGCAATATCTTTGCCCTCGGCAATCCGCATCGCAGCGTGGCGGCAGAGTGCTCCGATTTCTCTCTCCAGGTTACGGCAGCCGGCCTCGCGCGTGTAATGCCGCACGATCCCCCGCAGCGCCTCGTCTGAAATGTCGCATTGCTCGGCCTTCAAGCCGGCAGCATCGAGCTGTCGCTTGACGAGGTAGCGCTTGGCGATCTGCAGTTTTTCGTCTTCGGTGTAACCGGGGACCGAAATCATCTCCATGCGGTCGCGCAGAGGACCGGGGATGCTGTCCGGAATATTGGCGGTTCCGATGAACAGCACTTTCGACAGGTCGAACGGCAGGCCCAGATAGTTGTCGCGGAACGTGCGGTTCTGCTCGGGATCGAGCACTTCGAGGAGGGCCGATGACGGGTCGCCGTGAAAACCGGCGCCGAGCTTGTCCATCTCATCGAGCATCAGGACCGGATTGCGGGCGCCCGCCTTGCGAATGGCCTGAATGATGTTGCCGGGAAGCGCGCCGATATAGGTGCGGCGGTGACCGCGAATTTCCGCCTCGTCGTGAACGCCGCCGAGGCTCAGGCGCGCGAAGGGACGTCCGGTCGTTCGGGCGATGCTCTGGCCGAGCGAGGTCTTGCCCACGCCCGGCGGGCCGACAAAACACAGAATAGGCGCCTTGCCATCCGGATTGAGCTTGCGCACCGCGAGGTATTCGAGGATGCGTTTCTTGACCTTGTCCAGATCGTAGTGGTCCTCGTCGAGGATGCGGCGCGCCTCTGGAATGTCGATTCTCTCCTCGGCAAGCTTTGACCACGGCAATTCAATCAGCCAGTCGAGATAGGTGCGGATCATCGAGTACTCGCCGGCGGCATCCGGCATCCGTTCGAGACGCCGCAGCTCCTTTTTGGCCTGATCCTCGACCTCCTTCGGCATTCCGGCCGCTTCGATGGCGCGCTTCAATTCTTCCAGTTCCGCGGAGCGATCGTCGGATTCGCCGAGTTGACGCTGGATCTGTCGCATCTGCTCGCGCAGGATATGCTCGCGCTGCTGCGTACTGAGTGTTTCCTGCGTCTGCTCGCCAATCTCCTTGCTGATGCGGAGCACCTGAATCCGCTCGGTCAGGGACCGAATGGTCTTGTCGAGACGGTTTTTAACGTCGAATGTTTCGAGGATGTCCTGCTTATCCGCAGGCTTGATGTCCATCAGGTTGGCGACGAAGTCGGCGAGCGCCGAGGCGGACTGAACTCCGTCAAGTCCTGCGACAAGCTCCGCCGGCACGTTCGGCAAGAGCTGCATGGCCTCGTGCGCCCGCTGTCGCAGCAATTGCATCCGGCCTTCGATTTCCGGCGTGAGAACTTCGGACTCCCCGATTTCCTCCACCTGCGCGGCCAGAAAGGGATGTCCTGGCAAGACGCTTTGGATGCGAAACCGGCGCGTGCCGCGGACGATCAGATGATGGGTGCCGTCCGGCGCCGTCACGTAGCGCAGGATTTCCGCGACCGTGCCGATACGATGAAGCTGCTCGTCGCCCGGCTCGTCGACTGTCGGATCGGTTTGCAACACGACGCCGATCGGCCGCTCACCGCGCAAAGCCTCCTGGGCGGCAGCCTGGGAGCGTGGTCGCCCGACCGTCAATGGCATAACGACGCCGGGAAACAGCACCATGTTGCGCACGGGCAGCAAGATCAATGCGCCCGGCGGGAGCTCGGTGTTGCTCTGGTTTTTTGATGGCGAGACTTGTTCGTTCATCTTTTTGCGCCTTGTGCCGATTTGGCGAGACGGAGAAGGAGGCAGCCATCCTCAAACCCCTGCGCCGCGAGCGCTGCGGTCGCCTCGGGAAGCGTGAACCGAAGCAAAAAACGTCCCTGAGGAATCTCAAGCCGATGAATGGCCGCGCCTCTGACCAATGCCGGCAGTCGTCGATGCCCACGCACTTCAAGCGTCCGCCCCATGAGCCTGATCTCGACATCGTCCGGGGCCACACCCGGCAATGCGATCAGTGCAATGAATTCGTTCTCCGTCTCATACAGGTCAACAGGTGGCGACCAACCGATTGCGCCTTCCACGGCAAGAGGCGTGAAAAATTGACGATGAAGGCGCTCCGCGCGAGCCAGGAGATCGCAAGCGTCTGCCCACATCCATCGCTCGATATCGCCAAGTGCCATTGAATCGACTCCCTAGCACCCCTTCGGTGCTATGTTGCTATTTCTCAACCGGCTCCGACCGCAGGTTCGCGCGGATCTGATTCTCGATGGCCTGAATAGCGTCCTTAACCTGACTCTCCGGCTTTCGGGCGATCATTGCGATCTCGTAGGTCTCGAAGCCTTCGACGTAATGCAAATCGAAAACTTCTTGCTCGAAGGGGGATAATGTAGCTAGCACCTGATCCATCGCCGACAACAAACCGGATTTTGGAGAGGTTCCTTCGGTCGGCGATGAGGGCGCACTCGGAGTATGCCCTTTTCGTGAGCGGCCGCCGCGCTGTGCGATCGCGTCGCGGACGAGGCGATAGAGCTGCGCGCGATTATTTGTCGGCTTTTGACGTTTCGACAAAGCCGCCAGCTTGTCTTCTGCCTCCCCGACTAATTCCGCAAGCTCGCGGTCGGTGATCTGGTCGCCTTGGCTGCGAGCGCGATTGGCAACTCTGCGCGCAAACCGCGTCAAACGGCTACGATGACTTTCAACGAAGGCTTCGCGCATTTCAGTAGCGCTTTGCGGCTCCGCGCCGCTCTCTCTCGGCACGGAAGAAAACGCCAGTTTCTTGCGCCTCGTCTTGCGCTTCCATTGCGGCTCTTCCCGCAGCCTCTCTTTGAGATCCCTTAATTCTTCCAGAAGCGCCTTCACCGCGCTCGACAAGGCGGCAATGACCGATTTTGCCGACTTGTCAGTATGCAGAATGTGCGACGGGAGCCGAAGCGTCAAAACGGCGCGGTGTTCTTCCTTGCGGGGATGTCGTTCAAGCTCAATGAGCAGATGTACTGCATCCGCCGGGAAACGCTGCAGATGCCTTTCAAGGGCTCGAATCTTACTGTGAATCTTCTGGCGTAGAAACGGATGTCCGTGCAGGCCGCGCGTGACTATGTTCCAGCCGAAATGATTGGCTTTTTGGTCCGAGTTTGCGGTCATCTGCAATTGCGTCTCTGCTTTCTAAGGAAATGGAAGAGTTGTCGCCTTTAGGCGTTTCGGGTGAGCAACAGATGTACGGCTTCTTCTTGGGCGATTCCTCCCTTTCAAAGGCTCATGCCTTCGCCTGTGCGTGGGCTTCGACAAACCAAAGCGTCTTGTCGATACTTCGCGATATCTCGGTAAACAGGTCGGCGGTTCCCTGGTCACCGGCCTCTGCCGCCTCATCGATGTTGCTTCGGACCTTTGCGCCGAATGAGGCAAGCGCATCCGCAAGGGCGGCGACGTGGGCACGCCCTTCAATGATATCGATTGGGTATTCTTTCAGTGTCGATTGCTTGGCAGCCGCTCGTACCGTGCCCTCGGCCGTACCGCCAAGCGTTGTGATGCGTTCGGCGATCATGTCCGTATGCTCACGCACGGTCGTTGCGACTTGATCGAACAGTTCGTGCAGCGCTATAAAGCTTGGCCCCTTGACGTTCCAATGGGCTTGTTTGGCTTGGCTCGCAAGATCAGCGGCGTCCGCCAGGCGTTCCTGAAGCAACCCGATGACAGTTCCACGGACGTTGGACGGCAAATCGATTCGGGTGTCATGCATGGTTTTCTCCTCATTTTGAGCACTTGAAAGCTCCTCAGGCTGAATTGGCACGGCAGGACCAATGCGCGCGGGAATCCAGGCCGGCGGATCGCTCGCAGGGAAAGACTCGATATCCGCTTCGATCACCGGATCGTGTTCAGCTTTTGAAATGTCGGCTTCAGGTTTTCGTCGACGCGTCATTGGCGTACTCTCGGTTGTCGATACACAAACGCGTCAATGCGCGTGTGACATAATCCATTGATGAAGGCGGCGTTCGTCCATGGCCCCGCTTATGCGATCGATAACCTGGCCGTTACGGAACATGATCAGGGTTGGAATCGAACTTATGCTGTAACGCTGGGCAGCGCCTGGTTCATTCTCGGTGTTCAACTTCAGCAACCGCGCGTTCGGCTCCAGTTGTTCGGCAGCACGCTCATAAGCGGGAGCCATCATGCGGCAGGGTCCGCACCATGGCGCCCAAAAATCGACGACGACCGGGATTTCGTTTGACTTGACATGCTTCTCCAGCTGTTCGCCGGTGACTTCTGCCGGATGACCGTCGAACAGCTCCCGATGACAGCGGCCGCATTTGGCCTCTTTCGCCGGTTTGTCTGCCGGAACACGATTGACGACATCGCAATGCGGGCAAACGATTTGGGTTATGCGTTGGCTCATGCCGCCTCCCTCTCCCGCTCTGCGATCTCCGCCCGCCGATCCTGATCGCGGACGAGCCAATAGACGCCTCCAAGAGCGACGACACCGGCTGCGAGCGCGAACATCTGATCGGCCGTGGTGGACGACAGATCGATGATGATGAATTTCCGGATCACGGCGAGCATGGCAATCAGGACGACGGTCCGCACCTGCACGACGCTTTGTGCTCGTTTCACCATGATTAGAATGGAATGTTTGAATTCGAGCGCGATAATCACGGTAAAAATCATCCCAAAGACTGTCTGGAAAACGGTGGGATCCGTTGGATCAAAACTGGCCAGGATAAGGCCGAATAAGATCTTAATTGCCAGATGCCAGACCGCGGAGGCGATAACGACGATGATCAGGCCGGTGAGAATGAGAACGACCACTTGCTCGAACTTCTCGTAGGCGCTAGCCACCTCCCATTGCGTCGTCTTGATGTCCAAGTGTTCGATCAATTTCATGATCGGCTCCCTCTGCTGCGCCAGTAGCTTATCTTTGGCCGAACCGGTTTAAAGTCACTTCCGCAACGCTTCCTTCTGACGCGGCACAGGAAGATATTCGACCCCACCTCCTTGTGACCGAACAGGCTGGGGATAAAGGGTCATTAGTTCAAGCACGACGTCCGGCATGTCCGTGCTGACTGGCAATCCCAGTGCCTTGGCTTCCGCTGGCGATATCGGATAGTCATGAGTCCACTGCCCGGTCGATAGTTTCTCCGCGAGCGCTTCAGCCTTGTCCTCGGACATCTTGTCGGCAAGAAGCTCCTTCGCCGCCGCCTTGACCTGCGCGATGGCCTTGCGGCCGACATCGGCAAGAACCAGGGTCTGGTCGTCGATCTCCGCAATCGGCTTTTGCTCGACCACCTTGAGCAGAGAGGCCGCCGGTGATTGCCCCAGTTGAGGATCGATGGGGCCCAACACGGAGTGTCGGCACATCACGATCTCGTCGGCTGCGAGCGCAATGAGCGTTCCTCCGGACATCGCATAATGAGGCACGAAAACGGTGACTTTCGCCTTGTGCGCGCGGATCGCGCGCGCAATCTGCAAAGCGGCAAGCACCAGACCGCCGGGGGTGTGAAGCACGATGTCGAGCGGCACTTCGTCATCGGTCATATGAATGGCGCGCAGGACATCCTCGGAGTCGTTCACGTCGATGTAACGCATCAGCGGGAAGCCGAGCAGCCGCATTGTTTCCTGCCGATGCACAAGCAGGATGACGCGCGAGTTCCGATCCCGCTCGATCTGCGCGATTTTTCGTGTTCGCATGGCCTCCAGCATCCGCTGCCGCAGCAACGGCTGCAGCGCCGTGAACATGAAGAACAACCAGAAGATATCGTTGATGCTCATGAAGGCAGATCTCCGGAGCGCTTAGCGTCGGCCATTGGGCGTGAAACCATAGATTCCTTCGTCGAGGTAGTACTTGCGATACGTTCGCCGCGGTCGCGTCAGAAGGGATGTCAGCAGCACGCCGGCTATGAATCCGCCGATATGCGCCCACCACGCGATACCGCCCCCCGTTGAGGGGCTGACAAGCTCGATCGTTCCTTGCACGAATTGCATCAGAAACCACAGTCCGGCGAACAAAAGTGCCGGAACTTCGAAAAAGAACGGAAAGAAGAAGATCGGAATGACAACGATCAAATTCGCCAGAGGAAAAAGACGGACGAAGGCGCCGATGACGCCGGCGATCGCACCGGAGGCGCCCAAAGCCGGAACAAACGATATTGCATTAAAATACGCATGCGCTGTCGAGGCCGCGATCCCGCAAATCAAATAGAAAAGCAGGTAGCGGCTTCTTCCCATTCGATCTTCGACCGTCGGCCCGAACAGAAACAAGGTCCACATGTTCAAGATCAGATGCAGCCATCCGCCATGCAGGAACATGTTGGTGAGGAACGGCAGATAATCCTCAATCGTGGGCTCGGGCAGGAAGGGCAGCGGAACGAAATAGCGTCCGGGAATGAGTGCGTACTCCACCAGGAATCGATCCAGCGCCACCGGCGACAGACTATCCTGGTAGAGGAATACGGCCACGTTAATGGCGATCAGACTCCACGTCACAAAAGGTGCGCTGCGGTGCGGTACGCCGTTTTGGATCGGAAACATGGATCATGCCCTCGCGGCCTGCGCGGCCGCCACAGCCGGTGAAGGTACGGCCAGAGCGTCTGACAAGCGCAGGTCGCGGGTGAGCTCGCGCAGCTCGTCTTCGTTCAAGGTCTCTTTTTCAAGCAGGGATTTGACGCACCGCTCCAGAACGTCGCGGTTTGCCGTAAGGATTGCGATCGCCCGGTCGAAAACGGCATGAACGATCGACTTCACGGCTGCGTCGATCGCTTCGGCCGTTGCTTCGCTGAATTGCCGCTCGTTCGGTGCCGAGCCCGGCACGTTGCCTAAAAACGAGGGCCGTTCGGGTTCGTACACGACATAGCCGAGAGTTTCGTCCATGCCGTAGCGCACCACCATATTGCGCGCGATGTCGGTCACCTTGGCGAGGTCGTCGGCGGCGCCGGTCGAGAGCTTGCCGAACACCAATTTTTCGGCCGCGCGTCCGCCCAACAGAACAGCGATTTTGGCTTCGAGTTCGTCGCGGGTCATCAAATAGCGGTCCTCGGTCGGCCGCTGAATCGTATAGCCAAGCGCGCCCACCCCGCGCGGAATAATCGAGACCTTGTGCACGGCGTCGGTCTTGGACATCGCCAGCGCCACCAGCGCATGGCCCATCTCGTGATAAGCAACAACCTTTCGTTCGTCCGGATTGAGCAGTCGATTCTTCTTTTCCAGACCCGCAACGATGCGTTCGATGCCCGCGGTAAAATCCTGCATGGCCACCGCAGACGCGCCCCGGCGGGTGGCCAGGAGGGCGGCTTCGTTGACCAGATTGGCGAGGTCGGCGCCGGTGAAACCTGTGGTCAGAGCCGCGATCTTTTCCGCGTCGACATCCTCGGCCAGCGTCACTTTGCGCATGTGCACCTTGAGAATCTGCACACGTTCCGTCTTGTCAGGACGGTCGATGAGAACCTGGCGATCGAAGCGGCCGGCGCGCAAAAGAGCCGGATCGAGAATTTCCGGCCGGTTGGTGGCAGCGAGGAGAACGATGCCTTGGGCCGGATCGAAGCCGTCCAATTCGACCAGAAGCTGATTGAGCGTCTGTTCGCGCTCGTCATGACCTCCGACCGCGGGAAACGCGCCACGCGCCTTGCCAAGCGCATCCAGTTCGTCGATGAAAATAATGCACGGCGCCATGCTTCTCGCCTGCTCGAACAGGTCGCGCACGCGTGCCGCACCGACGCCCACAAACATCTCCACGAATTCTGAGCCGTTGATCGACAAAAACGGCACACCGGCCTCGCCCGCGATCGCGCGGGCCAGCAACGTCTTGCCGGTGCCGGGCGGTCCCACCAGGAGGACGCCCTTCGGGATGCGTGCTCCGAGCCGGCCATAGTCCTGCGGGGCTCGCAGGAACGCGACGACCTCCTTCAGTTCTTCTTTCGCTTCGTCGACGCCGGCAACATCGTTGAATGTGACCTTGATGTCCTTCTCGACATAGACCTTGGCTTTGCTCTTGCCGATCGGCAGGAAGTTGCCAAGCCCCTGCTTCTCGGCAATCCGCCGAAACACGAACATCCACAGGCCAAAGAAAAGCAAAATGGGAAGAACCCATGAGAGGATGTCGCGGAGGAACGTGCTTTCAACGGCGCCGGTGAAGCGCACGCCTTTTTCGGCAAGCTTTTGCGCCAAGGCCGGATCGACTCGGGTGGTAACAAATTGCGTGCGGCTGTCGCGCGGCTCCTTGAAGTAGCCCCGGATGAACTGATTGCCGACAACGATGTTGTTGATTTTTCCATCGTCGAGATAGCGCTCGAATTCGCTATAGGGGATGGGCTCGACGCGCTGGCTCTCGATCCAAAAGTGCTGGATCAGCAATACGCCAAAAATGGCCGCAACAACGTACCAAATGTTGAACGTCGTCTCCTTACTGAACTGCATGGCGCCTCTCCAGCGGCGATGGATCGAGCATCGTCATGGGCTGCCTGGGCCTTTCATCAGAATCGGCCGCCGATTGCGCATATCGGCAAGGATTCGCTGCTGCAGATCGGTCGGCTGACCACCAACGGCTTCGCATAATTCGCGAAGCGTCTTTCTCAGACCATGCATCTGGTCGATGAGGTCAAGAATAATGGCGACGCCTTCTTGATTGACCCCCAGGTCTTCGCGCAGGTCGCGGATCAATTGTGCGCGGGAGACATCCATTTCCGTAAAAGCCGGCCCTTGATCGGTTCGTTGCGGACGTAGCCATCCTTCCTCGACCCACGTCTCTACGATGTCGGGGGCGATGTGCACGCGCAGAACAAATTCCTGGATATCGAGCATCTACGCCTCCATGCCGCGGCGCGGATCGTGGGCCTTGCCGGCCCCCCAGTTCTGGACGAATTTTTCCAATTCCGGATCGGGCTTGTCGGGCAAAACGACCTTGAGTTTGACGTATTCATCCCCCCGCGTTCCATCCGCGCGAGCGACACCTTTGCCGCGCAGGCGCAGGACTGTGCCTGTATTGGAGCCCTTGGGCACGTTCATCGTGACCGCCCCGGTCGGGGTGGGAACCGAAATCTTGCCGCCCAGAACCGCTTCGGTAAGGGAGACCGGCAGTACCAGATGAATGTCGTCGCCCTTGCGGGTAAAGAGCGGATGCGGTGTGACAACAATTTCGATGAAAGCGTCGCCGGAGGGGCCGCCGCCGATCCCTGGGCCGCCTTTGCCGGCGAGCCGAAGCAGTTGGCCGTCGCGCGCACCAGGCGGGACAGTGATATCGATGGTTGAACCATCGGAGAGCGTGATGCGCCGCTTCGCACCATTGACCGCCTCCAGGAACTCGACGGGCAGGCGGTAATGCGCATCCTGCCCGCGCATCTTCAGGTTCATCCGGCCGCCCCGGCCGAACAGGCTGGAAAAGAGATCGCTCTCGTCGCTGAAATCGGAGAACCCCTCCGAAGATGCATAAGGATGATCGCCAGCCGCACCGCCAGCAAAATCCCGATAGAAGCGTTGCCGTGGTCGCTCCTGGCCCGAGGCATCGATCTCGCCGCGGTCGAAACGGGCACGCTTCTCGGAATCGCTCAGGAGGTCGTAGGCGGCGGAAACCGCCTTGAACCGATCCTCGGCCTGCTTGTTGCCGGGATTGAGGTCGGGGTGCAGCTTTTTGGCAAGCTTGCGGTAGGCTTTCTGGATATCGTCCTGGCTCGCGTCCTTCTTGACGCCGAGCACGCTGTAGGGGTCTTCGTTCAAGCAAGGCTCCCCGAACCATTGGCTTTCGTGACCGGCCCGCGGTCTACCGGGCCGATGCGCACAAGCTAATTCTGCTACGGTTGGGGGCTCGACGCAAAGCCGCCAAACGAGCGGCCCACTCGGCGATCCGGGGGCTCGACCTAATCCATTAGCGCAGTCGGCGCAGCCTCAGCCCTAGGATCGTGAGAATGATGCCAGAAAACAAGGCGTAGGTCGCCAAGAGCCAACCGGCGGCTACAAAGGTTTCAATAGGCCTAGTCAGGAATAGCCAGACAACAATCCCTCCCAGGAACACTGAAATCGCTCCGCTGAGAATCAGCCAGATTTCGCCCCTAATTTCATGACGAAGGCGTATGGCGGCAAAAATTTCAAAGGCGCCGGTAAGGATCGACCAGACCGCAATGCTCGCCCATAAAAACGACGCGAGCGCCAACGTAGCCGTAAGCGGCCAGACGATCACCACAATGCCAGTTAGAACGCCCAGGATGCCGCTGAAGGCAAGCCATCCCCAGCGCTCGCCTTTGCGGATATTGTACACTGCCGCGATCAAAACCAACACACCGTCAGCAAACGAGAAAGCACCAAAAACGAGCGTAAATGCCAGCAACGCCTGCGTTGGCATCCAAAATGCCAGAGCAGAGAGAATCAATGCCAACACACCGCGAATTACAAATGCCCACCAATTGGTGCTTAACGAGCACAACAGGCGACGGCCAGAATCATCATAGTTAACGCCTTTTTCTGCGAAACTCTGGTAGCTCATGATAGGCTCCTTCCATCAACCTGCTGAATTGTCTCATCTAAAACTGTTAACTTAGCCGCTGCTAGGCGCATCGTGAGCCGAATCGCCCTCGAACTTGGCGAATTGACGCAATATGTAGGCCGGCCTGATGCTCTTGCATGCAAACCTGATACGCTTGGCCTTTGATAATTGATGGCATCTGGCTCCGTAGGCCACATTGACGACCGTCAATGCTGAGCCATGGAAATGCAGCATTGATGTCAAGGCGCCGATGCCTGATGGCGCTATTGGTTGGTCCGGAACGGATAAAGGGAGCTTTGGCATGCTAACTGATCTAGCACTCGGCGGCCGATGGCCGGAAGTTGCCCGCGACATGCGCCGACTTCAGGACGAAATGAACCGGGCCTTCGGCGGCTTCAGATTGGCCGTCCCGGCAGAGTACCCGCCCGTCAACGTCTGGGCGGGGGCGGACGGCGCCATCATCACTGCTGAAATTCCGGGTGTTGCGCCCGACCAGATCGACATCACGGTGCACCAGGATACGGTGACGCTGCGCGGGAAGCGCGAGCCTGCGGCGCCTGGCAAGGACGCGACGGTACACCGCGAGGAGCGCGCGACCGGCTCTTTTGCCCGGACGCTTGTCCTTCCCTTCCGCGTGGACTCCGAGAAGGCCTCAGCTCGCTTTGAGCGTGGCGTGCTCATTCTCGAACTGCCGCGACCGCCTGCCGACAAGCCCCGCCAGATTAAGATCAACCCGGCGTGAACGAGCGGAGTTTCTCCATGACCGACAACTCATCAGCCGCAACAGCGCAAACCGAAACTGTAAGCCAAGCTCCGACATTCCTCCCGCCGGCCGACATCTACGAGACCAAGGATGCGGTGGTCATGCTGCTGGAAATGCCGGGGGCCGACCCACAGAGTCTCAACGTCACGCTGGACAAGCGAACGTTGACCATCGCCGCCAGCGCCAAGCCGTTCGCTCCTCAAGGATATACGCTGGTCCATGCGGAATATGAGGACGGCAACTACGAGCGTGTATTCACGCTGTCCGAACTGGTCGATGGAGACCGCATCGATGCCGAATTCAAGGACGGCGTATTGCGGCTGACCCTGCCGAAGACCACGCCATCGCCGGCCAAGAAGATCAACGTGCGCGCCGCATAGCCGCTCGGAGGAGGACTAAGATGAAAATTCGCGATCTTATCCCATGGAATTGGGGCAAGCGGCAGGTGCCGGTGCGGCGCGAGCAGCAAGGTGAGCCGCTCCGTTCGCTGCAGAGCGACATCAACCGCGCGTTCGACAATTTCTGGCGCGGCTTCGATCTGCCCTGGCCCTCAACATCTTCCGCATGGTCGGTCTCCATGCCAAGCGTAGATCTTTCGGAAACCGACAAAGAAATCGAGGTCACGGCGGAACTGCCCGGCATGGACGAGAAAGACATCGACGTCAGTCTTGCCGAAGGCGTACTGACCATTCGCGGCGAGAAAAAATCGGAGATCGAGAAAAAGGAGAAGGACTATTATCTCCAGGAACGGACCTTTGGCTCAGTCGAACGCGTCATCCCGCTTCCCGATACCGTCGATCTCGACTCCGCCAACGCCACGTTCAAGAATGGTGTCTTGACCGTCAAGCTTGCAAAAAAGCCGGAAGCAGCGGCCGCCACAAAGCGGATTACTGTGCGGCGCGCTTGATCCAGAAGCCCTCAATGAAGGTGGCTGCGATGAGAATGCACGTGCGAACTGTTCTTCTGACCCTGTGCTTTGCCGCCGTGATCGGGAGTGCTCCCACAGTCGCGCAACAGACAGCACTCGTTCCGTCGCAGCCAACCCTCGCTCCGCTAGTCGAAAAAGTGGCGCCCGCGGTAGTCAATATCTCCGTGCTGTCGCGGTCGCCGGTGCAGGATAATCCACTGCTCCGGGATCCGTTTTTTCGCCGATTCTTTGAGCTGCCGGACCCCGACAAAATTCCCCCGCAGATGAGCGCGGGTTCGGGTGTCATCGTCGACGCCGGCAAAGGTTACGTGATCACCAATCATCATGTCGTCGACAAGGCGACCGAGATCGTCGTCACGCTACGCGACCGCCGACAATTCAAGGCAAAGCTCATCGGCAGCGATTCTGCAACCGACATCGCCCTGGTGCAGATCGAAGCCGATCGCCTGACGCAGCTTCCGCTTGCCGACTCAGACAAGGTCCGTGTCGGAGATTATGCCCTCGCCATCGGCAATCCCTTCGGTCTTGGGCAGACCGTGACGATGGGCATTGTGAGCGCACTTGGGCGCAGCGGCATCAATGCCGAAGGCTACGAAGACTTCATCCAGACCGACGCCTCGATCAATCCGGGCAATTCCGGCGGGGCCCTGGTGTCCCTCAGTGGCGAACTGATCGGGATCAATACGGCCATTATTGCGCCCTCTGGCGGAAATGTCGGGATCGGCTTTGCGGTATCGAGCAACATGGCTCGCTCCGTCATGGATCAGCTCATTCGCTACGGTGAAGTTCAGCGGGGCCGGATCGGTTTCGTGGTGCAGGACCTCACTCCCGATATTGCGAAAGCGATGGATATATCCAGGACAAGCGAAGGTGCCGTCGTGGTGCAGGTCGAGCCCGGGTCGGCGGCCGACAAGGCTGGCATAAAGGCCGGAGATGTCGTGACCGCCCTCGGCGGGCGGCCGGTGCGCGGGGCATCCGATCTGCGCAACCGCATTGGATTGACCCGGGTCGGTGAGGATGTTGAGTTGACGATCCTGCGAAACGGCGCGGAGCGGCGGCTACGCGCGCGCGTCGAGCGGAGCTCAGCCTCTCCTCAAACGGCCGCATTGCAAACCGATAAAGGTGCAATCATCCCACGCTTGCGTGGCGCGACCGTACGCGACATCGGTCCAGGCATGCCCATGTATGGCAAGGTCCAAGGTGTTGTTGTCGCGGAGGTCGAAGCCGGCAGCCCGGCAGCAGCACGTGGCTTGCGCGCTGGAGACGTTATCGTGGCCGTCAACCGTAAGCCTGTGCGCAATGTCGCAGAGTTTCAGGCAGCGCTGCAGGAGGCAGGCCGCGTCGCCGCGCTCGATGTAATGCGCGGGGACATGTCACTCTTTATCTTGATCACGTAAGCGGAGCGCATCAGGTTATGCCTGCGTCGAGGCCATCGGCTAACGGCTGGGGCGCCACTGCAGCGTTTCGTGCCCACCTGTCGCTTACAACGATCGTTTGGATTTCGGTACTTGCATTCAGCCTTGCAGCGATGGCCAGCGTGCAGACAAATGCTAAGGCACAATCCCTAAACGCCCAGACCTTCGAACTGGCGAACGGGATGAAGGTCATATACGTACCCGATCGCCGTCTCCCGATCGTCACTCACATGCTTTGGTATCGCGTTGGCTCGGCCGACGAGGAGCCAGGCAAATCGGGTCTCGCCCACTTTTTCGAGCATCTCATGTTTAAGGGAACGCCCGCCAACCCAGGTGACTCCTATGCCCGTTTCATCGGAGGGGTGGGAGGCGAGCTGAACGCATTTACGTCTCATGACTATACCGCCTACTACGCGACTGTAGGCTCTGCTCACCTTGAGAGAATCATGGAGCTTGAGGCCGACCGCATGGTCAATCTCGCGCTCACTCCGCAACAAGTCGCTGTCGAGCGAGAGGTGATTGTCGAAGAACGGCGCTTGCGTACAGACAACAATCCGGAAGCATTGCTTCTCGAACAAGCACTTGCGTCGCTTTTTCTTAATCATCGCTATGGAATTCCCGTCATTGGCTGGATGCACGAAATTCGCTCTTGGACTCAAGAGGACGCACTTTCTTTCTATCGTCGATGGTATACCCCCAGTAATGCGCTTTTGGTGGTTTCCGGCGACATCGATTTCGAGCAGCTCAGGCATCTCGCGACCAAGCATTACGGGAAGCTGGCTGCTTACGCCGTAACGCGTAAACGCGCCACCGAACCGCCCTCGCTTGCGGAGCGGCGTATCGTTATGAAGGACCCGCGGGCAGGCCGGCCCCTCTGGCTCCGCCTGTATTTGGCGCCTTCCTATGGGACTGCGGATCGACCCAAGACTATTGCAATAGAAATTCTGGCCGAACTGCTTGGCGGTGGAGCAACCGGCATTCTTCATCGTCGTCTGGTGATGGAGCGCAGATTGGCGGCCGACGTGTCAGCGAGCTACGACCCCGCCGCGATTGATGAAACGATGTTCGCGATCAATGCCATCCCCAAACCCGGAGTTGCTTTGGAGGACTTGGAGCGCGCGATCGACGAGGAGCTCAATGCCTTGGCGAAATCTATTTCAAAGAATCCTGCCGATCTGACGCGCGCAAGACAGAAGCTCATTATGGCCGGTCTGCAGGCCCGCGATGGGACCTACAAAGCCGCACTTGCGGTTGGCGCCGCGCTAGCGACCGGGGCCGCTCTGACCGACTTTGAGCGACGGCAAGATTTGATTTCCGCCGTGACCCCTGACGACATCGCGGTGGCGGCCCGCGATCTCTTCCAGCCGACGCGGTCGGTAACATCGTTGCTGTTGGTCGACAGGTAAAAACATGTCTGCTCGGGCAAAAATTGCCTTCAAAATTCTATGGGTGACGGCTTTTATGTTTATGCAAACCCACTACGCATTTCCATTAGATATTCGAACTGTTACCAGCTCTTCCGGAGCCTTGGCTTGGCTAGCAGAATCTCATCACCTCCCCATCATTGTCGTCGACTTTGCCTTGGTTGGGGTTGGCTCTGCTTCTGATCCTGACGACAAGCAAGGACTCGCAAATTTCGCCGCTCAAATGTTTCTAGAGGGTGCCGGTGAATTTGACGCTAAGACTTTTCAGGAACAGCTCGCCGATATTGGCGCCACGATAACTTTTGCCGCGGACAGGGATGCTCTGGTCGGGCGTCTTGAGGTCGCGCGCGAGCATCGAAACCGTGCATTCGATCTGCTACAATTGGCTTTATCGCAACCGCGCTTCGATCTCGACGCCATTGAGCGGATTAGGATCAAGCGAGACGCTGAACTCGCGCGCCTCGACAATGATCCAGCCTATGCGGCTTCGCTCGCGTGGTGGAAGGCCGCCTTCCCGGATCATCCCTACAGAAATCCTCCGCTTGGCTCCCGTGAAGCGAACGGGCGCATTGTGGCGGCTGATTTGCGACACTTTCAGTCTCGGTTGTCGAATGCAAAACCCGTTGTGGCAGCGGCAGGCGACGTGAGTGCTGCCGAGTTGGCGGACTTGCTTGATCGCGGTTTCCAAAATGCGGCGAAGAAACAAGGATTAAGCGCTCTCGCGAAGGCCGAATATCGAATATTTTCGCCGGTCGTTGTCCGTTTGCCTTTCCCGCAATCCGCATGCGTTTTCGGTCACCCGGGCGTCTCTCCGGCGTCGGCGGAGTATCTTCCACTGCTTGTGCTTAATCATATCTTGGGAGGTGGCACGCTGACGTCGCGCCTGTTCGTCGAACTGCGAGAACGGAAGGGGCTCGTATACTCAATTCGCACGGCCGCGGAGACGCTTTCGCAGGCCGATCTTCTCATCGGTCGGTTTGCGACGGAAAACGCCAAGACAAAAGCCGCAATCGAAACAGTTCAGGCGGTGTGGCGCCGTGCGGCTCAAGGAGATATTTCAGATGAAGAAATCGCAGCGGCAAAGTCCTATCTCAGGGACATGTTGCCCGTATCGATGGATGGCACTTCGGCCATTTCCGCAAAACTTCTTGCTGTACAACGCATGGCGCAAGGCATCGACTACATTCAGCAATGGCGCAATAGGATCGAGTCAATTGGGCCGGAATTGGTGAAACACATCGCCAAAAAGATATTTGCGGCCGATGTCCTGACTTTCGCCGTTGCGGGCGAGCCTGAAGGTCTCTGAGACTGAGTCTGGTTTTAGAATTCAACAAGTGCACTCAACAACGAGGAGCTTGAAACAATGCCTATCCGCCAACTCCAAAAGAGCGAATGGAAATCATACTGCGATCGAATCTCCAAGGGCCTGGAAGGCAAGCGGGCTCAGATTGAGGTCGCTGCCCTGCCGATAGGAGACCAAATCGCTGCCAAGCAAGTTCCCATCTTTGGCATCACTTATGATCCGAAGGACGATATCATCGAAGTGGCTCTCGAAAACCTCGATCACATCATCCATAAGCCCCGGAGCTTGGCTGCGGACGAGGACGCAGCCGGCTTTTCGAGCTTGGAGATCGTCGATGGAGAGGGCCGAAAGCAAATTGTCAAACTGATGGATCCGCTGATGCTGCCCCCGCCGGAACGGTGAGATGCCGGACGACACGATCGAGGTTCGCATCGAGGATATCTCGCAACTCTTTCATACCCTCGATCCCTATCCGTTTCGCGAGCGAGACCTAGACCGGGACGCAGAAGAATTCATTATCAATTGGGCACGTGAGTTGCCGAGAAATCAGCCCATCCATCTCGTGGTCTATCTTTCCGAGTCGCAACTCACGCAGCCATATGCGCAAGAAGTGCCTGCCGGAATAAGGCAACATTTCACTCACCGTGTCGAGCAGGCATCCTTCGATCTTCGAGAGACGTTTCGGATCGGATGGCGTTCCCTTGCAGTCGGCTTGTCTGTGCTAACGGCTGCCATCGTTGCAAGTCAGGCTGTCCACGCCACGGCTCCACCGCCACTTAACCGCGTTTTCGAGGAGAGTCTCATCATTTTTGGCTGGGTCGCCAATTGGAAGCCGATCGAGACGTTTTTATACGACTGGTGGCCAATCATCCGCCGCCGAAATCTGTATCGGCGACTGGCTGACGCAACGGTTGAAGTGAAGGCGAAGTAGAGAACGCTCGCCCATGGCATTCCATTTTCGGCTACTAGATTGCTGCGGCAGTGTCCGTTTGCTGTTTGTCTCGACATATGCCAACCGGAGTTGTGAAAATTCCGCTGTTTTTTTTAATTGACCGGTTGTATTCGAGTCCCCCTCCCATATGGATGATTAGGCACCACAAATTCGGAGATGGGCCAATCGGGTTGTTTGGCGCCCCGGCACCGGTGACGGTTAGCCGGGGGTCCTCCAGGCTGAAGCGGGTCGAATCACTTGATCCGCCGTGCAGCAACTCGATGGAGGACACCCGTGAAGCAGCACTATGCCGGACTTGATGTGTCGTTGAGCGAGACGTCGATCTGCAAGTCCGGGGTCATGCTGGACAACCATCTGCACGGCATTCTCAAGGCGTTCGGCTTGAAAGTTGGCGAAGTCGACGCAGCTCGGCTGAAGCGGCGCGTGCGCGAGCTCGTCGATGGCGATGAGCTTCTCAAACGGGTCGTTGGCCCGATTCTCGCGGTTCGCCAGGAGACAGTTCGCCGTCTCGACGACCTTCACGGCCTGGCGCTGGCGGCGGTGAAGGCCGATCCCGTGTGCCGATTGTTGGTGACGGTGCCGGGCGTGGGTCCGGTCACTGCGCTGGCGTTCCGCACGGCTGTCGAGGATCCGACGCGCTTTGCCAAATCCTCTCTTGTCGGTGCTCATTTTGGCCGCACTCCCCGAAGATACGCTTCCGGTGAAACAGATCGCAGTGGCGGAATCAGCCGACGCGGCGATCGGATGATGCGGTCGTTACTCTGCGAGGCAGCCAATGTCCTGCTGACCCGGATGCAGCGTTGGAGTTGGCTGAAGCGATGGGGCGTTGAGGTCGCCGCCGGCGCGGCAAGATGCGCGCTCAAGTCGCCGTGGCTCGCCGGTTGGCGGTGATCATGCATCGGATGTGGATCGAGGGCTTGCCGTTCCGATGGACCAGGACTGCCGCCGATGAGGCAGTTTTGCGCGTAAACGAAGGGGAGCAGCCAACAACGAAATCATGGAATCCGCCTCGGCGGATGCGTCCGGCAGGACATAGGGCTCGACGACATCGACTAGACTAAGAAGCCGCTCGAGCATCTGATCATTCAGGCAGCCCAGCGCGCGTCAGCTTCGCCCGCGATACTTTGTTCTCCAACTGCCCTGCTCAAGAAACGCGCAAGTGCCGCCTTTCGTGAGTCACGATCAAGTGCATACGCCGTGTGCTTGAACTCAATGCCATCGAGCAGGCCTTGGATGTAGCCCGCGATCGTGTCCGCAGCCATCACGAGCGCCGTGTCGAGAGTGTGGATGTATTTGCTCGTAACGGACCCCTTCGAGTGGCCGACCAAGGCTGCGATCGTGACTTCGGTGAATCCCAAGTCGTTCGCGATGCTGGCGAAGCTATGACGCAACACGTGTGGCGTGACATCCGACAGCGGCGACTTCCTGAAGATCTGTTCCCAGTGATTTGGGAAACTGCCGGACGCATTGTCTTCACCTTGCCCGGGAAAAACATAAGTGCCGACGGTCCCCACGCGCCGGCGATCGAGATACTCGACCACCGGCAAGCCGATGGCGCGAATCGATTTTCCTTCCTTGCTGTCATGCAGGCGCAGGCAGCTCGCCTCGCTGTCGACCTCCGACCATTTCAACTGGATCATCTCGCTGCGCCGGCAACCCGTCAGGGCTATCTGACGAATGATGTCCACGGTCGTGATGTATTTCTCTTGCCTAGCAGCGTCGCGCAGCATCTGACCGAGGATCCGATACTCCGCTTCGGACAAACGACGCGTTCGCACATTGTCTTTCGGCTTGCGAATGCCGTGCGCCGGGTTGCTCTCTATAATGCCGGCTTCGACGGCATAGGTGAAAATGCCACCAAGCAAGCCGACCGTTCGGGTTGCTGTCCCAACTCCACCTCGCACGATGGCTCTGCCGCGAAGCTTTTTGGTTTTAACGGACACCCGCGTCTTTCCAACCATGATGTCCTTCAGGACCTTGTTAATGTCAGCCTTCGTCAGATCCTTCACGCGACGCGTGCCGATCAGCGGGATGATGTGCCGGTGGATGCGGCCGACGTCGACGATGATCGTGCTCGGCTTCTTTGGCCGTCCGCCTTTCCCGAGAATGAGACCAGCCTCGAGATCCGCCATGTACAATGTGCAAAGTTCCTTGACGGTGATTGCCTTGTGGTCGAGGTGTCGCTCCTCGGCGGGATTGTCGCCCTGCGCGATCCGGCCGAATTGGATCTTCGCCTCCAGACGGGCCGTCTCCGGGGTCCAAACTCCGTGAAGGCCTATGGTGTAGCGACGCGAGCGACCACCTGCACGATATTGGATGACGTAGCTTCGCTTGCCCGAGGTGAAAACGCGGAGGCCGAAGCCGGGCAACTCGTCATCCCAAATGACGTAGTCCTTCTCCCGCACTTCGGCAGCGTCGACGACCCTCTTGGTGATCTTGGCCATCACGTTCTCTCAGATCGCTACGCCGACTTCTCGCGTAAGCACCACGTAAGCACGCGGGCGGAAATTGCGGCGCAGTGTCGGATACGAACGTGCTCCTCGTGTTTTGAAAACGCCAGTCAGATCAGATAGATAGCGTACCATAGCGTGCCCTATCGTGTTTTTCGGATGGGCAGCTTAAATTGCTCCGAAGGCAAAGGTCGGACGTTCGAATCGTCTCGGGCGCGCCAAGCACTCCGTTCCAGAACGGCGGTGCCGAAGCTTCTCGATTTTCGGATGACAGGGAAGCCGCGCTCAGACGCGGGGCGTCAGGCCGTCTTGACCAATTCGAGATTGGTCGGCTGGCGGCGCGGCCGCGGCACATAATACTCGCCGAGCTTCACCATCGGCCGCGGATTGAAGACGATGGACGTCAGGCGGTCGCGCAGCGCCTGCGGCGAGGTCGGCTTGAGCAGGAACTCATGCGCGCCGGCCCGCAACGCCTGAGCCACGGCCGAGCGCTCGGCGCGCGTCGTGAGCATGATGATCGGCAGGTTCGGGCGCGGGAAGACGCCGGGCGAGCGCACGATGCGCATCACTTCCAAGCCGTCGAGCACCGGCATATCCCATTCGAGCAGCATCACGTCCGGATCGCAGGTGCGGATCGCCTCGAGCGCGGAGAGACCGTCGGAGGCTTCCAGCACGGACTTGGCCCCGAGATTCACCAGCATCGTGCGGGTGAGCCGTCGCATGTAATGATTATTGTCGACAACCAGGATAGTGAGGCCCTGGATCTCTTTGTCGAACGGCCTGGACGACATCTCGAGCTCCTACGCGAACCGGCCTACCGTAGTTCCAAGAGTCTTGGATTTTATGAAGACGATTGTTTCAATTTTTCAGAATCGCCGACCGCGGCCCGGCCGCGCCTGGTCGAAAACCCTTTGAAAATGCGGCTTGGCGGCTGTG
>Ga0164243_10001290_pt1 | contig 42850 bp, 37 predicted proteins | sample OricompcompostOP_FD_108781 | JGI IMG/M metagenome (GOLD analysis project Ga0164243, IMG submission 108781) | Organic Plus compost microbial communities from Emeryville, California, USA - Original compost - Organic plus compost (OP) | ecosystem: Engineered > Solid waste > Mixed feedstock >...
CTCATGATCGAGGTGGATCAGACCATGATTATCGTTCAGCTTGCCCGCAGCCCCAGCGACCAGACTCACCCGATATCCGTCGATCGTTCCCTCGAGGAACGCCGCCCAGGTCTTCGGCAACAGGTTCCGCACCCGGCGGGCCTCGACCAGGCGGCACTGCACCGTGCGCGTCGCCTGACACAACACCAGACCCAACTCATCAGCCGCAAACGACACCTGCAACTCACGAACCCTCACATCAGGTTCGACCTCAGCCTCACGCCGCCGCAGATCAGCAAAATCAAGCATCCGCGAAGCAACCTTGGCCTCGATGCGGGCACGCTCAACCTCAAGCACAGCGATCTCATCCAAGATCACCTGACCGGGGTCAAGAACGGCTTCCATACCCCCAACCTACGGGCAGGGTCTGACACCTTTTCGCTGCCATTGCAGTCCGGATCAGGCGCCGAGCTGGCGCTTGACCTCCGCTGCCACGACACCGCCATCGGCCCGGCCCTTGACCTGCGGCGTGACGACACCCATGACACGACCCATCGCCTTCATGCCCTCGCCGGCGGCACCCGTCGACTCCACAGCTGCCGTGACGATGGCCGTGACCTCGTCGGCGGTCAGGGGCGTGGGCAGGTAGTCGGCCAGGATCACGGCCTCCTCACGCTCCTTCTGCGCGAGCTCGGGGCGATCGCCGGCGTCGAAGGCCTCAGCTGACTCGCGACGCTTCTTGGCCTCCGACTGCAGCACCGTGACGATGTCGTCGTCGGTGAGCTCGCGCGCCTCCTTGCCAGCCACCTCGGCATTCGTGATGGCCGTGAGCACCATCCGCAGGGTCGATGCGCGCAGCGCGTCACGAGCCTTGATCGCGGTGGTGAGGTCGGAGCGCAGGCGGTCCTTCAGAGCTGACATGACCTCATTGTCGCGCACCCCATGAACCGCCGGTGATGCGTCGCGTCAGGCCGCCAGCTCCCGCAGCAGCCGGAAGCTCTCGGATGTGACCTCGCGCAGATCGAGCTCCGACCCCAGCCAGCACCGATAGGCGTGCTCCATCGCGAGTGCGGCCACCTGCGCGACCAGGCGGCACCGCTCGTCAGGGGCAGAGAGCGAACGGCGCGCCGCCAGCGCTTCCGACACCGCAGCATTGTGCTGTGCGACGGCACGAGCGTGCTGCCCCATGAGCGTCGTAGAGCTCTCGATGGCGCGGAAGTAGAGCGCGATGCGCGGCTTGAGCGGAATGACGATCGGGGCCAGCTGGTCCAGCGTGGCCGCCAGCGCCGCCAGGTCATCGAGCTCGACCGGTTGCTCCGGGAGGTGCCGGACCACGGCCTGGTTGAAGGAGTCGCCGCCGAAGAAGAGCACTTCGTCCTTGGTGTCGAAGTACCGGAAGAAGGTGCGCGGCGAGACCCCGGCCGACGCCGCGATCTCCTCGGTCGAGGTGGCGGCGTAGCCCTTGGTCGCGAACAGCCCGAGCGCGGCATCGACGAGCGCCTGACGCGTCTGGGCCTTGTGATGACTGCGTGGGACGCGCGGCCGGGCGCTCGCGCCGATCACGAACCGACGTCCGCGCCCACCGGCCGGAAGAGCGGCACCACGAAGTCGCCCCCAGGCAACCCGGTGAGCTCGACCTGCACACGCATCCCACACCTGACCGACTCAGGGGCGATGTCGATGAGGCGGGTGGGAAGGCGCAGGCCCACCTGCTCGTCGAGCTCCACGAGTGCGACGACGTACGGGACGGCGTCCAGGTAACCGGCCACCGCTGCCTGACGCTGCACGATGAACGTGTAGACCGTGCCGGTGCCTGCGACATCCTCGAAGGCCGTCGGTCCGGCACATCGACGGCAGCGCTCCAGCGGCGGCTGCATCCACAAGGAGCAGTCCTGGCACCGGCACATCGCCAGACGACCTGCAGCGGTCGCCTGCCAGAACGGCAACGTGTCAGGATCGGGCACGGGTTGGGGCGGGTAGGACATCACATCGTCGTTCACAGCGTCTCCGTCCCGTAGACCAGCGCTCCGCCGTACGGTCCGGCACCAGACGTGACCAGGGCCGTCTCGGCCCCCGGGACCTGACGCTCACCCGCCTCGCCGCGAAGCTGGAGCACCGCCTCGTAGTGATGGTTCATCCCGTGGATGTACCCCTCGGACAACAGGCCACCGTGCGGGTTGACGACCACGTCGCCCCCGTACGTGGCCCGTCCTTCGCGGAAGAAGTCGCCGACCTCACCCTTCTTGCAGAAGCCGAAGTCCTCGAAGGTCGCCATGACCGTGAAGGTGAAGCAGTCGTACATGCACGCCACGTCGATGTCCGCGGCCTTGAGCCCCGTCCGTGACCACAGGCGGGGGGCGGTGTCGCGCGAGAACATGCTTGTCATGTCGTCCCACTGGTCGACCGAGCCGCCGAAACGGTTGCTGTCGGCAGCACCGAGCACGTGCACCGGCCGGTGCGGCAGGTCCGCCGCCCGCTCGGCCGAGGTCACGACGATGGCGACAGCACCGTCGACCTCGTAGCAGCAGTCGAAGAGTCGGAACGGCTCGCTGATCCACCGACTGTTGAGATAGTCGTCGATCGTGATGGGCGACTGGCCCACCGCGTGGGGATTGCGCGAGGCATGCTCACGCTGCTGGACCGCGATCGCACCGAGGTCCACGGAGGTCGAGCCGTACTCATGCTGATGCCGCCGGCAGAACATCGAGAACCACTGCGGAGGCACCAGATAGCCGTGCGGACCGGCGAACTGGGCGTCACCACCCACCTCGACGCGACCCATGTTCTTGCCGTACCGCGTGCCGGAGCCGAGCACGCGGTAGACCACCACCACGTCGGCCTGGCCGGACGTCACGGCGCTGACGGCTCCGGTGACGGTCGAGGTGACGATGTTTCCGCCCCCTGAGACGCTCAGACTCCAGCCGAGATCGTCGACGCCGATCGCGTGGGCCACCTGGCTCGGGCTCGCGGAGTCGCCGGTGCTGAAGCATGTGAAGCCATCGACGTCCGCCGCCGTCAGCCCGCAGTCGGCCAGCGCGGCCCGGGAGGCCTCGGCGGCCATGGCGAGCGTGGTGCGTCCGGAGGAGCGCACGAACGCCGTCCGCCCGATGCCCACCACCGCTGCGCCCTGCAGAGAACGGTTCATGGTTCCTCCTGCGTTCGAAAAGGTGACACTCGACTGTCACGACAGTACGCCGCGACGGTTCCATGCGACACCCCTCCGTGGCGACACCGGTCGCCGGGCAGCACGGCTGGATCTGAGTTGGGAAGCCTGTGGAATTCTTGGCACATGCGTCCCCTCCTCTGGCCCGTGGTGGCCGCGGCCGCCGGTCTGGCGTACGCCTCGCTGTACGAGGTGCGGGCCTTCACGCTGCGTGAGGTCACCGTGCCGGTGCTGGCGCCAGGCTCTCGTCCGCTGCGGGTGCTGCACCTCTCCGACACCCACATGACCCCTGGCCAGACGAAGAAGCAGGACTGGCTGCGTGGGCTCGCCGCGCTCGAGCCCGATCTCGTGGTCAACACCGGCGACAACCTCGCCCACATGGACGCCGTGCCATCCGTGCTGCGGGCCTACGGCGACCTGCTCGACCTGCCCGGTGTGTTCGTCCTGGGCTCCAACGACTACTTCTCACCCCGGTACAAGAACCCCGTCAACTACCTGCGTGGCGGAACCGGCGGCTCGCACGACCGCGTCAAGGACCTCCCCTGGGAGGGTCTGCGCGATGCGTTCACCCAGCGTGGCTGGACCGACCTCGACAACCGGCACGCCTCCCTGACGGTCGACGGACGTGAGCTCGCGTTCGTCGGGGTCGACGACCCCCACTTGGGCTACGACGAGCTCGACGACGAGCCGGCCGACGCCGCTGCCGACCTCGCCATCGGTGTCGCGCACGCCCCCTACCGTCGGGTGCTCGACCGCTGGAACGAGCTGGGCTACCCGCTGATCATGGCGGGCCACACGCACGGCGGGCAGCTGTGCCTGCCGTTCTACGGGGCGCTGGTGACCAACTGCGATCTCGACCGCGAGCGCGCGAAAGGCCTGCACCGCCACCAGGTGTGGGGCGCGGAGCCGTCCTGGCTGCACGTGTCCGCGGGGCTCGGCACCTCGCCGTTCACCCCGGTGCGTTTCGCCTGCCGCCCCGAGGCGACACTGCTCACCCTGACTGCGATAGACTCGCTCGGGTCCTGAGCTCAGGACACCGGGGTGTGGCGCAGCTTGGTAGCGCGCGTCGTTCGGGACGACGAGGCCGCAGGTTCAAATCCTGTCACCCCGACCAGTTGAAGGTCCGCCCTCGGGCGGACCTTCGTCGTTTCCCGGGTGTCCCCCGGCGAGCGCCCGACACTTTGGCCAAACCGTGCTTCAGGTCATATCGTCTAACCGAACGGTCGGGCCCCTTGGCCGCGTCCCCACGACATCGGAGGCAGCACATGGTGAACAGAGTCGGCATCGTCGGAATCGGTTGGGGATCGCACGTCCAGGTTCCCGCCTACCGGGCCGCCGAGGGCTACGAGCCCGTCGCCTTGTGCGCCCGCACTCCCGAGCGTCTCGCGAAGGTGTCCGAGAAGCTCGGCATCGCCGACACCTCGACCGATTGGCGCTCGTTCGTCGAGCGCGACGACCTCGACATCATCTCCGTCGCGACGCCCACGAACCTGCACAAGGAGATCACCATCGCCGCGCTCGAGGCCGGCAAGGCCGTCCTGTGCGAGAAGCCGCTGGCCAGCAACCCCGCCGAGGCGCGCGAGATGATCGCGGCCGCCGAGAAGTCTGGACGCCCGACGGGCGTCTGCTTCGAGAACCGCTGGAACCCCGAATGGCTGTCGATCAGCGACCACCTCGAGTCCGGACGCATCGGCACCCCCTACGTCGCGCGCATCAGCCGCGCCGCGTCGTACTGGCACCCCGACCGTCGTCCGCTGCAGGCCAGCTGGATGTACGACCGCGAGCAGGGCGGCGGCTACCTGGCCGGCATGCTCGTGCACGACCTCGACTACATCTGCACGCTCCTGGGCAAGCCCACCGCCGTGGCCGCCGAGGTGCGCAGCAGCGTCCCGGTGCGCGACGTCGACGGGGTGGAGGTCCACGTCACCGCCGACGACACCTCGGCCCTGCTGATGCGGATGGAGTCCGGAGCGCTCGCCATCCTGAGCGTCTCGACCATCGGCGCGCACTCCGACCACATCCGGCTCGAGCTCTTCGGCGCCAACGGCACGGTCGTCGGCGAGGGCACGCTGCGCGAGTCGCACTACCAGTTCGGCGCCGCCTCCGACGAGGGACTGTCGCCGCTGGAGCTCTCCGAGCGCGCCCCTGCCAACCCCGACGCCCTGGGCAAGGGCCTGGCCGGGATGTCGAGCCGCGCCATGGCGCTCATGCTCGAGGACTGGCTGCCGGCGTTCGAGGGCAAGCCGTCCTCGGTGCCGACCTTCGCCGACGGCCTGCTGAGCCTGGCCATCATCGAAGCCGCGCACCGCTCCTCCGAGGGTGCCGGCTGGGTGCCGATCGAGATCTGAGTCGGGCCGAGGGCGGTCCGGTCACGCAACCGGATCGCAACCTCGCGCCAGGTCGCCGCGGGCGTGCGCTGTGACACACTTTTGAGCATGGCCGCCGACCAGCAACCACCTCGCCGGGTGGTCAAGAAGATCGTCGTGCGGCCACCCACGACGCCGCCACCCAGACGACCCGAGCGCCGGTTCCGAGAGCGCCTCGGCACTGCGGGCTCGGCGGTGTCCGGTCAGGCACGCAGGGCCGGTCGCAGCGGCGTCGCGGGGCTACGCGCGGTCGTCGCCTGGCGCGTCCCGCACCTCTCGGCGGTGCCGGCGGCACTCGCTGCCGGCCTCGCCGCAGGTCTCGTGGCCGTGGCCCTCACGAGCGGCGCGAAGCTGCTGTTCGACGCGGTGCGAGGCACCTCCACCGGCGGTGGCGGATGGGGGTCGCTGACACTAGTCGTCGTCGCGTTCGCCACCTTCGCCGTGGGAGAGCTGCTGCTCAGCGCCCTCGGATCGCACCAGCCCCGTCTCACGAGCTTCCTCGGTGTCGTGCTCGGGCTCATCGCGATCTTGGCGTTCTTCCTCGGCCTCGTCGACTCCGGATGGGCCTGGCTGCTCGTGCCCGTGCTCGCGGCAGCGACCTACCTCGTCGCCTCACTGGCGCTCGCGCTGGCCGCGACGACCAGCGTCACCGACTGAGCGAGCACCGACGACAGCGCCCGGTGCCTGGCGCCGTCACCTCACTCCTCGCCGTGGTGGATGACGACGGGGCACGTGGCGTGGGCGGCGACGGCAGTGCTCACCGAGCCGAGCACCATGCCGACGAAGCCTCCATGCCCACGGCTGCCGACCACGATCATGGCGGCACCCTTGCTCGCCTCGATGAGGACCTGCGCGGGGGCACCCTGCGCGACGCTCATCGTCAGCCCGTCGGGGCGGTCGGCGCCATAGGCCGTCTCGACAGCCTCGGCCAGGAACTTCTCGGCAGCGGAGGCCGGATCCCAGTCGGTCGGAAAGTACTCGCCCATGCTGGCCGGATAGCTCCACGCCGCGATCGCCTCCAGCCCATGACCGAGGGAGTCGGCGAGTCGGCGGGCGAAACGGAGAGCGGCGATCGACTGCTCGGAGCCGTCGACGCCCACCACGATGTTTGCTGTGCTCATGTCACTCATGAGTACAGACTCTCACCTCGCTGCTACGAGCAGCTCGGCGATCTGGATGGTGTTGAGCGCGGCACCCTTGCGCAGGTTGTCGCCGCTGACGAAGAGCACCAGTCCGCGCCCGCCGTCGAGCGACTGGTCCTGACGGATGCGGCCGACGAGGCTCGGGTCGGTGCCGGCCGCCTGTAGCGGCGTCGGGACGTCGACGAGCTTGACGCCAGGCGCGACCGACAGCAGCTCGGTGGCCCGCTCGACCGAGATGGCCTCGGCGAACTCGGCGTTGATCGAGAGCGAGTGACCGCTGAAGACCGGGACCCGGACGCACGTGCCCGCGACCCGCAGGTCGGGGATGCCCAGGATCTTGCGGCTCTCGTGGCGCAGCTTCTGCTCCTCGTCGGTCTCGAACGAGCCGTCGTCGACCACCGTGCCGGCCATGGGCAACACGTTGAAGGCGATCGGTGCGACGTACTTGACCGGAGCCGGGAAGGTGAGCGCCGAGCCGTCGTGCGCGAGCTCGTCGGCGTGCTCGACGACCGCGAGCGCCTGGTCGTGCAGCTCGCGGACGCCGGCGACTCCTGAGCCGGAGACCGCCTGGTACGTGCTGACCACGAGACGGACGAGGCGGGCCTCGTCGTGCAGCGGCTTGAGCACGGGCATCGCCGCCATCGTGGTGCAGTTTGGGTTGGCGATGATGCCGTGCTTGAGGTCGCGTACGTCCTGGGGGTTGACCTCGCTGACCACGAGCGGGATCTCCGGGTCCTTGCGGAACGCCGAGGAGTTGTCGATGACGGTGGCACCGGCCGCGGCGAAGCGGGGGGCCTGGGCGCGCGACGTCGTGGCACCGGCCGAGAACAGCGCGATGTCGATGCCGGACGGGTCGGCGGTCGCGGCGTCCTCGACCACGATCTCGCCACCCTTCCAGGGCAGCGTCGTGCCGGCCGAGCGCGCGGACGCGAAGAAGCGCACCTCGTCGGCCGGGAAGTTGCGCTCCTGCAGCAGCCGCAGCATGACGGTGCCGACCTGGCCGGTGGCGCCCACGATGCCCAGAGTGGTCATCGTCCGGTACCTCCGTAGACGACGGCGCTGACCTCATCGGTGCCGAGGTCGAAGGCGCGGTGCGCGGTACGAACGGCCTCGTCGACCTGGGCCTCGGCCACGACCACGGAGATGCGGATCTCGGACGTCGAGATCATCTCGATGTTGACTCCCGCGGCGGCGAGCGACTCGAAGAAGGTCGCCGAGATGCCCGGCGAGGTGCGCATGCCGGCGCCGACGATCGAGACCTTGCCGACGCTGTCGTCGTACTGCAGGCGCTCGAAGCCGACGGTGTCCTGGAGCCGCGCGAGGGTCGTCATGGCCAGCTGGCCGTCGGCGCCCGGGAGCGTGAAGGAGATGTCGGTCAGGGCGGTGGAGGCCGACGAGACGTTCTGCACGATCATGTCGATGTTGATCTGCGCATCGGCGAGCGCGCGGAAGATCGCCGCGGCCTCACCGATCTTGTCGGGCACGCCGACGACGGTGATCTTGGCCTCGCTGCGGTCGTGCGCGACGCCGCTGATAATGGCTTGCTCCATCGAGGTTCCGTCACTTTCTTGCGTCGCGGTTGCGTTCAGGTGCACGTCTTCTGCCGACACGACCCACGTGCCCTCCTTCGTGGAGAACGACGAGCGGACGTGGATCGGCATGGCGTTGCGCCGGGCGTACTCGACGCAGCGCAGGTGCAGGATCTTGGCGCCGTTGGCCGCCATCTCGAGCGTCTCCTCGTAGGAGATGCGCGGGATCTGGCGAGCGGTGGGCACGATGCGCGGATCGGCGGTGAAGATGCCGTCGACGTCGGTGTAGATCTCGCAGACGTCGGCGTGCAGCGCCGCGGCGAGGGCGACGGCCGTGGTGTCGGAGCCGCCGCGGCCGAGGGTCGTGATGTCCTTCGTGGTCTGCGAGACACCCTGGAAGCCGGCGACGATGGCCACGGCGCCCTCGGCGAGCGCGGCCTCGAGGCGTCCGGGGGTGACGTCGATGATCTTGGCCCGACCGTGCGCGCCGTCGGTGATGACACCGGCCTGCGAGCCGGTGAACGAGCGGGCCTCCTGACCCAGGTTGCCGATGGCCATCGCGAGCAGCGCCATGCTGATGCGCTCACCCGCGGTGAGCAGCATGTCGAGCTCGCGGCCCGGCGGAAGGGGCGAGACCTGGTTCGCCAGGTCGATCAGCTCATCGGTGGTGTCGCCCATGGCCGAGACCACGACGACGACGTCGTGGCCGGCCTTCTTGGTCGCCACGATGCGTTGGGCGACCCTCTTGATGCTCGTCGCATCTGCAACGGAGGAGCCGCCGTACTTCTGCACGACTATGCCCACGGGAGTTCCTTGATAGTGAGAACGAAAACGATTGCGCGACGAGGCGCCGTAGGCGAGTCTACCCGCCGTGGATGGGGGTGCTGACACCCTGCGGACCGCTGAGCATCGACGTGCGGCCCTCGAAGGCCCGGCCGAGCGTGAGCTCGTCGGCGTACTCCAGATCGCCACCCACCGGAAGCCCGCTGGCGAGCTTGGTGACCCGCAGCCCGAGCGGCGTGAGCATCCGGATGAGGTAGGTGGCCGTCGCCTCGCCCTCGAGGTTCGGGTCGGTGGCGATGATGACCTCGGTGACGGCGCCGTCCTGCAGGCGACGCAGCAGCTCCTTGATGCGCAGCTGGTCGGGGCCGATGCCCGCGATCGGCGAGATGGCGCCGCCCAGCACGTGGTAGCGGCCGCGGTACTCGCGGGTGCGCTCGATCGCGACGACGTCCTTGGACTCCTCGACGACGCACAGCACGGTGGGGTCGCGCCGCGGGTCGCTGCAGATGCGGCACTCGGCGTCGACGGTGACGTTGCCGCACGTCGAGCAGAAGTGCACTTTGGCCTTGACGTCGACGAGGACGTGGGCGAACCGGCGGACGTCCTCGGGATCGGCGTCGAGCAGGTGGAAGGCGATGCGTTGCGCGCTCTTGGGACCGATGCCGGGCAGACGCCCGAGCTCGTCGATGAGGTCCTGAATCACGCCGTCATACATAAGGGCTCCAGCCTAGTGCGCCGGTGGTCGTCCGGCTTGCGCGAACCGCCGCGCCTGCGATGCCCGTCGCCCATCTCCGTCCCGCCGCAAGCGGGGACGGATCTTCCTGCGTTCACGCTGCCCTGACCACGCGAACGCAGGAAGACTCGCGAGCGCTTCGACGCATCTTCCTGCCTTCGCGCAGTCGGGACTACAACAACACAGGAAGATGCGTCCCTCCGCGGGTGGACGCGAGCGGGTGGGCGAAGGCGACCCGCGGATGCGAGCGCCGTCCTCGGCGTGTAGGAAGGTTGCGGACATCATCTGGTCTCGGCGAGAGGGGACACCCATGGCAGACGCAGGTTCCGGCACCCCGTCGAAGCTGGTCACCCCTCAGTTCCTGATCTTCGTCATCGCCGAGTTCTGCTACTTCGGGGCCTTCGGCATGACCGTGCCCGTCCTGCCGCAGCTCATCCGCGACGACCTCGGCGGGAGCTCGTTCGCGGTCGGCATCGTCGTCGGCATCATGGCGCTCTCCTCGTTGCTGATCCGGCCCTGGATCACGCCCCGTGTCGTCACCTGGCCGGCGAACCGCATCGTGTTCGTCGCGGCGTCCATCGGTGGCCTGTCGTTCGCGCTGTACGCCCTGCCCGACCAGGTCTGGATGCTCGGCGCGGCCCGGCTCGTCACCGGCGCCGCCCAGGCCTGCCTGCTCGTCACCGTCATCGCGTTCATCACCGGGCAGGCGAGCGACGAGAACCGCGGCCGCGCAGCGTCCTACGTCTCGATCGGGCCCTACCTCGGCCTCGGCATCGGCCCCGTCATCGGCCAGCCGATCTCGGACAACTTCGGCTTCCACGCGGTGTTCGTGGTCGCCGCGATCATCACGGTGCTCGGTGCGCTGCCGGTCCTCTTCATCCACTCCGAGGTCGGCGAGCGCAGCACCACCCGCGCGCCGCGCTTCCACCGGGCGGCCGTCCTGCCCGGCGTCGTGCTGGCGCTCGGTGCCGTCGGCGCGGTGACCATGTCGGCCTTCATGCCGCTCTTCGCGGACGAGACGCTCGACATCTCGCCCGCGTACGTCTTCCTGACCTACTCCGCGATCATCCTCACCACCCGCATCGTGGGCGGCGGCCTGCCCGACCGCTTCGGCGTACGCGTGCTCGGGCCCATCGCGACGATCCTCATCATCGTCGGCCTGCTCGGCATCGCGGCCGCGCCCCACCCGGTGGTGCTCTACGCCGCGATCGTGCCGTTCGCCGTGGGCATGGCACTGCAGTACCCGGTGCTGATGCTGCTGGCGATGCGCGACATCACGCCCGTGCAGCGCCCCGCGGCCATCGCCACCTACACGATGTTCCTGGACGTCGCCAACGGCCTGGGCGGGCTCGTGGCCGGCACCTTCGCCGCCCTCGGCGGCTACCGCGCCGCGTTCGCGGGAGGAGCCGGCGCCTCGGTCATCGGGCTGGTGCTGCTGATCGTGCTCGTGGTGCGCCCGCGCCCGGCGTCACGACGAGCGACGGCGACGGCCGACGCCGGCTGAGCTCAGGCGCCGGCAAGGAAGTTCTGCAGCAGCTCGTGCCCGTGCGAGGTAAGGATCGACTCGGGATGCATCTGCACCCCTTCGACGGGATGCACCCGGTGGCGCACACCCATGACGATGCCGGCGGCCGTGTGCGCCGTGGCGACGAGCTCGTCGGGCAACGTCGCGGGGTCGACGACGAGTGAGTGGTAGCGCGCGCACACAAGCGGGCTGGGCAGCCCGGTGTAGACCCCCTGCCCGTCGTGGTGCACGAGCGACGGCTTGCCGTGGACGACCTCGGCGGCCCGCACGACCCGCGCGCCGTAGACCTCGGCGATCGACTGGTGGCCCAGGCACACGCCGAGCGTCGGCGTCGTCGGACCGAGACGACGCACGACCTCGTTGCTGATGCCCGCGGCGGACGGAGCGCCCGGGCCCGGCGACACGATGACGTGGGTGAACTCGCCCCGCTCACGCGCCGCGACGAGCTGATCGACCGACACCGCGTCATGGCGCACGACGGTCGTGGTGGCGCCGAGCTCGCCGACGTACTGGGCGAGGTTGTAGACGAACGAGTCGTAGTTGTCGATGAGCAGCACCCGAGCGTCCGCCCGCGTGCCGGCGCCCGACGGCGTCGTGGTGGCGACCTCGCCTCTCCAGTGGGAGCGCAGCAGCTCACGCAGCCACGCAGTGGTGCGTCCGGGCGGCCAGACGCCCACGCCGTCGATGCCGACCACGGGCACGACTCCACGCAAGGCGTTGGCGACGAAGACCTCGTGGGCGCCTGCGAGGTCGCGGAGCGTCAGGCGTCGCTGGTGCACGGGGACGCCGGCACGCAGCAGCAGCTCGACGAGCCGGGCACGGGCCGTGCCCGGGAGGATGCGGCCGTCGAGCGCCGGGGTGTGCACACCGTCGTCGAGCACCGCGAACACACTGGCCCGGCCCGCCTCGAGCACCGCGCCGTCGGGGTCGAGCAGCAGCGCGTCGCGGTCGGCCGACGCCTCGGCGAACGTCCCGAGCGGCGAGCGATCGGCCCACTTGTGCCCGCCGAGCCCGCCCGCGAGCACCTGCGGCTCGAGCGTCCAGGCCTCGGAGTCGGCGGTGAGTTCCCGCGACTGCAGCGTGACGCGGACGTCGTCGCCGTGCGGGACAGCGTCGAGGCGCAGCCGGTGCCGGCCGCGCAGGGCCGCGGCATGGCGCATCACCGCCTCGTCGAGCCCCGCCCGCACGGTGGTGCCGTAGACCGACCGCACGCTCGCGTCGAGGCGGGCGAGATGCATGTCGGCCTCGAGCGGCCGACCGTCCTCGACGAGCAGGGTGTCGTAGATGCCGAGGGCCCGATCGGCCGGCGGCACCGGGGCCGTCGGCGTCGGGGGCGAGGCCGGCGAGACATCGGGGGTGCCCGCCACGAGGTCGAGCCGGCCGCCGACCGCCTCGATCAGGGGCCGGGCCTTGACGAGACACTCGGCGTACTCGCCCTGGGGTGTCGAGTCGGCCACGATGCCACCGCCGACCCCGAGCCACACCCGGCCTTCGGCCACTTCGAAGGTGCGGATGGCGACGTTGAGCTCGAGCCCCGCGGCAGGGCTGACGTGGCCGATCGCGCCGGTGTAGGCCTCGCGACCGGTGGCCTCGACGTCATGGATGATCTCCATCGCCCGCACCTTCGGCGCGCCGGTGACCGACCCCGGCGGGAACGTGGCCCGCAGCAGCGTCGCGTCGGTGACGCCGGGGGCGAGGTGGCCCACGACGTCGGAGACGAGGTGCCACACCGCGTGCCTCTCGAGGCGGGTGACGGCCGGCACCCGCACGCTGCCGGGCACGCACACTCGTCCGAGGTCGTTGCGCATCAGGTCGACGATCATGACGTTCTCGGCACGGTCCTTGGCCGAGGCGACCAGCCCCGCCGGGTCGACGGAGAGAGGCGCCGTGCCCTTGATGGGCGAGGTCAGCACCTCGTCGCCGGTACGGCGCAGGAAGAGCTCGGGGGAGAGACTGACGAGGGCCCCCTCAGGGCTCGCCACGAACGCAGCGTATGCGGGGTGGAGGGCCTCGACGCCGGCGCAGAACAGGTCGAGCGCATCACCGGCGAACGGCGCCTCGAGCCGTGCGCACACGTTCGCCTGGAAGATGTCGCCCCGCTCGATGTGCTCGACGACCCGGGCCACGGCCGCCTGGTGCCCGGCGGGATCGGGAGTCATGGCGAACGTCCCGACATCGAAGGCCAGGGGCCCGGCAGGACGCTCGAGGGCCGCGCGCACGTCGGCCTCGACCTGCGCCAGCCGCGCGTCGTCGCCCAGCACCTCGAGCCACCAGCGACCCTCGGTGAGACGCAGGACGTGGTCGTAGAACCCGAGCCGGTGATCGGGCTGCGGAACCGGTCGGTGCGGGGACGGCGGAAGCTGCTCGACCAGGTGCGCCAGCTGATAGCCCCACGCGCCGATCCAGCCCCCGCCGAAGCCGGGCCCAGACGCGGGAGGAAGGTCGATGCCCTCGAACGGGTCGCCCTCGAGCACCCGCACGGGGTCGAAGGCGATGAGCGCCTCGCCGTGGTGCCAGGCGCCGATGAGCGCGACGAGACGGTCGCGATCACGGAACCGGCGCAGGACGTCGAGCGGCGCCAGGTCGAGCTCGAGACGGACGCGGCGCATGCCCGCGTCAGTCGGGATGGATCTCGTCAATGACCTGGGCCCCGAGCTCTCGGGACAGCAGCTGCTCGGGGTCGATCTCGTCGGAGCCGATGACGGGATCGTCGCGGTCGGCCGCGGCGTCGGCGGCACGCGGGTCGACGGGCTCGGGGGCGGTGCCCAGTGCCTCGCGCACCGACTCGGGCGCGCTGACACCGCGGGGCGGGGCGGCCGGCGTGGATTCGCTGCGCGCCACGACCGGGCCGGGCTGCGCGGACGGGTCGACGATGGCGTCGATCTTCCAGCGGACGCCCAGCACCTGGTGCAGGGCTCGCTGCACGTGCTCGGCCGACCCGCTCTGCAAGAAGGAGTCGCGCGCACCGACGTTGACGAGGGCGATCGTGAGCGTGTCGTCATCGAGCGAGGCGACCTGTGCATTCTGGCTGAGCATGACCCAGGCGAAACGGCGGAGGTCCTTGATGATGTCGAGGACGTCGGGCCAGAGCCGCCGCACGTCGGTGATGGTCATGGTGCCCGCGGGCGGGGCCGTCGTGACGACGGGTGCCGATGCCTCTGGAATCGGAGCCGCTTCGGGCTCGACCGTGACGGGCTCGGGGACGGGCTCAGTCACCGGCTCCGCCGGGGGCTGGTCCCATGCAGAGGCCGGGGCCACCTCGGGCTCACGAACGGGCGGCTCCACCCGAGCAGGGGGCGGGGCAGGGGCGGAGACCGGGGCGGCCGCGGGAGCCGGCGCGGGCGCGTCGATGGAGAGCCGGCGCTCGAGGCGGTCGAGGCGGGCCGCGAAGCCCTGGCCGGAGTGGTCGGCGCCCGGCACGAGGATGCGCGCGCACATCAGCTCGAGCAGCAGCCGCGGCGCGGTGGCGCCCCGGAACTCGATCAGGGCCGCGTTGACGATGTCGGCTGCGCGGGTGAGCTCGGACGGCCCGAACCCGCCGGCCTGGGTCTGCAGGCGCTCGGCACGGTCGCCCGGAACCTCGAGCAGGCCGGTGGCGATGGCGTCGGGCACCGCGGAGACGATGACGAGGTCGCGCAGCCGCTGCAGGAGGTCTTCGGCGAAGCGGCGGGGGTCTTGCCCGGACTCGATGACCTTGTCGACGACTCCGAAGACCGTGGCGCCGTCGCTCGCGGCAAAGGCGTCGATGGCCTCGTCGAGCAGCTGGTCGGGGGTGTAGCCGAGCAGGGCGACGGCGAGCTCGTACGTGACCCCGTCGGGGCCGGCTCCGCCGAGCAGCTGGTCGAGGACGCTGAGCGTGTCGCGCACCGACCCCGCGCCGGCGCGCACGACGAGCGGCAGCGCGTTGGCCTCGAGCTGCACATGCTCGCTCTCGCAGAGCTTCAACAGGTAGTCGCCGAGCGTCTTGGGCGGCACCAGCCGGAAGGGGTAGTGGTGCGTGCGCGAGCGGATCGTGCCGATGACCTTGTCGGGCTCGGTGGTCGCGAAGATGAACTTCAGGTGCGGCGGTGGCTCCTCGACGAGCTTGAGCAGCGCGTTGAAGCCCTGCGGCGACACCATGTGCGCCTCGTCGATGATGTAGACCTTGTAGCGGCTGCTGACCGGCGAGAAGAACGCCCGCTCGCGCAGGTCGCGGGCATCGTCGACGCCGCCGTGGCTGGCCGCGTCGATCTCGATGACGTCGACGCTGCCCGGCCCGCCGCGCGCAAGGTCGCGGCAGCTCTGGCACTCTCCGCACGGGTCGGAGATCGGCGCCTTCTCGCAGTTCAGCGCACGGGCCAGGATGCGGGCGCTCGTCGTCTTGCCGCAGCCGCGCGGGCCGGAGAACAGGTAGGCGTGGTTGACGCGGTTGGCCGCGAGGGCGTGGCGCAGTGGCTCGGTGACGTGCGCCTGGCCGATGACCTCTTCGAAGGTCTCGGGTCGGTACCGCCGGTACAGAGCAAGGGGTGCGTCCACGAGATGCAGCCTAACGACCCGTACGGACGTCGACGAGCCGTCGACTGCGCAGCCAGACGTCGACGGCATCGTAGGCCGCTGCCCGCACCGCCGGTGACGACAGGAAGACGTCGTGGCGAGCGTTCTGCACGGGGACGACCGTGACGTCGGTGCCGAGGCTCGGCGCCCAGCGGGCGATCTGGCGGATGTCGAGCACGATGTCGGAGACGTCGGCCTCGGCCGGTCGCGCGGCGTAGGGGCTGGCCGTCGAGTGCATGACCATCACCGGGACGCCGATCGAGAGCCCCCGGTGCAGGCGCGCCTGTCCACGACGCACCGCCGCGAGCCAGCCGACGGTCACCGGGCAACCCTTCAAGGGCTTCATCTCGACGTCGAAGTCCCACTCGCCACCCGAGCCGATGTGCAGGCCCGCCCCGTAAGAGCTCGACGGCAGCGGGATGACCCGCTCGGGCACGACGTGCGAGAGCGCCTTGACCAGGGGCGTGCCGAGCACCCGCTGCCAGGTCGCGCCCTGCAGGTCGAACCAGGGGCTGTTGAGCACCAGGCCGCTGATGCCCGCGGCCGCCGAGCCCCCCGGACGACGGTTCAGTCGGTCGAGCCACAGCGGCAGCACGAGGCCACCCGTCGAGTGCGCCACGAGGAGCACCGGCGCGCCCGGATGCTCGGCCCGCACGATCGCCAAGGCGGCGTCGAGCTCGACCTCGTGCAGGGCCAGATCGGAGACGTAGTGGGCGATCTGGCCGGGCATCCGCGAGCGTCCGCTCTTGCGCAGGTCCAGGGCGTGGAAGGCGAAGCCACGGTCGGCGAAGAAGTCGGCCAGCTCGCGCTGGAAGAAGTAGTCGCTGAAGCCGTGCACGTAGAGCACCGCGGCCCGGGGAGTCTCGTCCTCGCGCACGACCCTGCGCACGAGCACCGACTCGACCTCGCCCGGCCCGTCCGGATCGGCGCCGAGAGGGATGCGCAGCTGCTCGTACCCGTCGCCGAGGACGTCCGGCTGCCACTCGTCCATGAACTCTCCTGCCTCGTCGCCCGCACGAACTTTACGCCCGCGATCGTGCCCGACCACGCACAATGAGCAGATGGCCGAATCCGACGACCACGACGAGCTGCACGGCGTCCACTCGACGCTCGACCTCGCCCTCCGCGTGGGCGAGCTGCTGCTGTCGAACGGAGCCGGCGCAGCCGATGTCACGGCCACGATGGACGCGATCGTGCGTCATCTGGGCCTGCGCGGCGTGCTGGTCGACGTCACGTTCACGAACCTGACGCTGACGTTCCAGCGCCGTCACGACGAGCCGGCCTACGCGCGCACCCGCCATGTCAACTACCGCGTCACCGACCTCGAGGACCTCACGCTGGTCGACCAACTGGTCAGCGCTCTGCTGCGCGACGAGATCACCCGCGACGAGGCACGTTCCTGGCTGGCCCAGATCGCCAGTACCGGGCACCGCACCCCGCGCTGGGCGATCTCGCTGAGCTGGGGTGCCATCACGGCCGGGGTCGCCGCGGTGATCGGCGGCGACTGGGTCGTGTGCGCCATCGCCTTCGTGGCGGCGGTGCTGCTCGAGCTGCTCAAACGCGCCTTCGAGCGCCGCCGGCTGCCGGTCTTCTACCAGCAGGTGGCCGGCGGACTGCTGGCCACGCTGCTGGCCGTCTCGCTCGCCGCCACCGACCTCGACGTCAACCCTTCGCTCGTGGTGACCGCGAGCATCATCATGCTGCTGGCGGGGCTCGGCTTCATCGGGGCGATCCAGGACGCCCTCACTGGCTTCTACATCACCGCGGTGGCGCGCCTGCTCGAGGTGATGATCGCCACCGCGGGCATCATCGTCGGCGTCAGCGGCGGCCTCACCGTGGCCGGGATGCTCGGGGTCGACGTGGCTCTCGACCCCGGGGCCGCCGGCTTCTCGCGACTACCGACCCTCGTCGTGGGCGCGGCCGTGAGCGCTGCCGGCTTCGCGTTCTCGGCCTACGCGCCCTACCGCTCGCTGGTGCCGATCGCCGTCATCGGCTCGCTCGCCGCGGCGGTGTCGTACGTCGTGATGCTGCAGGACGTCGGCCGCGCCTGGTCGGCGGCCATCGCGGCCATCGGCATCGGCGTCGTCAGCTACACCGTCGCCACCTGGGTCAAGGTGCCGCCGCTCGTCGTGATCGTGCCCGCGATCGTGCCGATGCTGCCGGGCCTGTCGATCTACCGCGGGCTCTCGTTGATGGCGGACGGCGACATCAACGGCATCCTGGCCATGGTGACGGCAGCCGGCATCGCGATCTCGCTGGCGTCGGGCGTCATCCTCGGCGAGTACGTCGCCCAGCCTCTGCAGCGCGAGGCACGACGGCTGGAGCGGCGCCTGTCGGGCCCACGACTGGTGGGACCCCTGCGGATGCCGCGACGCCCAAGACGTCGCCGGCCCTCGAGGGAATGAAAGGACCCTCCGCGCACCCAGCAGAGCTTGCTTACCCTTGCTGCATTCCTGCCCTGGGGGAGTTGGGCCAGATGCCGCCGCGCGGAGGGCTACCGCCATCTTACGGGGGACGCCCGGTGTCCCTGAAACCGGTGGGTACCGGTAGCCTCGTCGGCGGAGGATTCGCATAGTGGCCTAGTGCGCTCGCTTGGAAAGCGGGTTGAGTGAAAGCTCTCAGGGGTTCGAATCCCCTATCCTCCGCTGCAACGCAAAGAGCCAGCATGACGTTCCGTCCTCGGAACGCGTGCTGGCTCTTTCGCGTGGCAATCAATGAGGAGGCAAAGCCTCCGCCAATAGGTGAGGAGCCAGGCTCGGTCTGAATGCACAGACCGCGCTGGTTTCCTCGCAGAAGGAGCCGGCGGAGGCCTGCCTCCGCTGCAACGCAAAGAGCCAGCATGACGTTCCGTCCTCGGAACGCGTGCTGGCTCTTTCGCGTGGCGCCCCAGGCGCCGTCCGCCAAGACCGGCCTCATCCCTCGACGCTTGACATATACCTATATCGGTATATGTTTGCTCCCATGGCACGAGCAGCAACCACATCGGACGTCTTCAACGCCATCGCCGAGCCGCGCCGCCGGGAGATCCTGGTGCTGTTGCGGGCGGGCGAGCGACCGGTGACCGAGCTGGCCCAGGAGCTGGGGATGCCCCAGCCAGGGGCGTCCAAGCACTTGCGGGTGCTGCGGGAGGTCGGGCTGGTGAAGGACCGCAAGGCAGGCAAGCAACGGCTGTACGGCCTCGACGCCGGTGGGCTGCGGGCGGTTCACGAGTGGACCGGCGGGTTCGAGCAGTTCTGGAACGAGAGCCTCGACCGGCTGGATGCGTATGTACAGGAGCTGAAGCAGGAGAGACAGGAGAAGTAGCTGATGAGCGAGACCGAACGAGAGGCGTCGGCGCAGTCCGCGAAGGCCGACCGCGAGATCGTGATCGACCGGGTCATCGACGCCCCACGAGAGCTGGTGTTCGAGGCGTTCACCGAGGTGCGGCACCTGTCGCGCTGGTGGGGGCCCGAGGGGTTCACCACCACCACACGCGCGTTCGAGTTCCGCGTCGGAGGGGCGTGGGACTTCGTGATGCACGGGCCTGACGGCACGGACTTCCAGGACTGGATCACCTGGACCGAGATCGTCCCGCCCGAGCGGATCGCGATGCTGCACGGTGAGTCCCAAGACGACCCGAACGCCTTCGAGTCGGTCCTGACGTTCACGGTCGACGGTGCGGCGACCCGGATCGAGATGCGCACCCTCTTCCCCACCCAGGAGCTGCGTGACGAGGCGGTCGAGAAGTTCCACGCGATCGAGGGCGGCCAACAGACTCTGGGCCATCTGGCCGACTACGTCACCGAGATCTCTCAGCGGGGAGCTGATGGCCGATGACCGGCAAGGCGTTCTTCAGCGTGTCGATGTCGTTGGACGGGTTCATCGCGCCCGAGTCCCCCGAAGAGCTGATGGGGCAGCAATGGATGGAACTGCAGCGGTGGGTCTTCCCGCAGCGATTCTTCCGGGAGAACCTGTTGCTCGGCGGGGGCGGCGAGGAGGGGCGCGACAACGACATCGTGCGAGAGACGTACGAGCGCACCGGCGCGAGCGTGATGGGCAAGCGCATGTTCGACGCCGGGGAGCACGCCTGGCCGGAGGATCCACCGTTCCACACGCCGGTGTTCGTCGTGACGCACGAGGAGCGCGACCCCTGGGAGCGACTGGGCGGGACCACCTTCCACTTCGTCAACGACGGCATCGAGTCCGCACTCGACCAGGCTCATGAGGCCGCCGACGACCTGGACGTCCGCATCGCGGGCGGCGGCGAGACGATCGTGCAGTACCTCAACGCCGGCCTGATCGAGGAGTTCCACGTCGCGCTCTCACCTGTGCTGTTCGGCGCCGGGATCCGCCTGTTCGAGGACGTGGACGCGAGCCGCGTGGCCCTGGAGCCGGTCCGCACGGAGCTGTCACCGCGGGTGACCCACCTGACCTACGCCGTTCGGGAGCGGTGAGCGTCCCGACCTCAGCGATCCCCCGCCTCCCAACTTTTGGACACTTGAGGGCCGTCTTTCGCGAAGAAATGGCCCGGAAGTGTCCAAAAGTTGGGGGCTGGCGGCTACTCGGCGGCGGAGAACTTCCGGACGACCGAGGGGTCGGCATGGTGACGTCCGCGGGGGACGATCATCGGCGTGCCCGAGACGGGGTCGGGGATGACCTCGCAGGCCAGCCCGAACACCTCGGTGACGACCGCGGCATCGATGACGTCGACCGGCGCGCCCTCGGTGACGATGACGCCGTCCTTCATCGCGATGATGTGGTCGGCGTACCGACAGGCCAGGTTGAGGTCGTGCAGGACGATGACGATCGTCTTGCCACGCTGCCGGTTGAGGTCGGTCAGCAGGTCGAGCAGCTCGACCTGGTGGTTGATGTCGAGATACGTCGTGGGCTCGTCGAGCAGCAGCAGGTCGGTGTCCTGCGCCAGCGCCATCGCCACCCAGACGCGCTGGCGCTGCCCGCCGGAGAGCTCCTGCAGCCGGCGGTCGACCAGGTCGCCCGTGCCGGTGGCCTCGAGCGCCGTCGCGACCGCTTCGTCGTCCTCGGCGCTCCACGTGCGGAACCAGCCCTGGTGCGGGTAGCGGCCGCGGCCCACGAGGTCACCCACCGTGATGCCGTCGGGCGCCAGCGGCGTCTGCGGCAGCAGTCCCAGCACCTTGGCGACGTCGACGCTCTTCATGTCCTGGACGGACCTGCCGTCGAGGACGACCTGCCCGGCGCGTGGAGACAGCAGTCGAGCGAGCCCTCGCAGCAGCGTGGACTTGCCGCAGGCGTTGGCGCCGACGATCACGGTGATCCGACCGTCGGGGATCTCGACCGAGAGGTCCGTGACGATGTCGCGGTCGTCGTAGCCGAGTGTGAGGTCCTGTGCGCGCAGTTCGTGGGTCATCCGCCGCGTCCTTCCCGATTGACGGTGGCGAGGAGCCAGATGAGGTAGGGAGCGCCGATGGCGCCGGTGACGACACCCGTGGGCAGGGCCACCGGCAGGAGGTGGTTCGCGACGAGGTCGGCCCCGAGCACGATGATCGCGCCGACCATCGCCGCGGCGAGGATGCCGCCGGAGGAGTGGCCGAGCAGGCGGCGGGCGATCGGGCCGGCGATGAGCGCCACGAACATGATCGGCCCGGCCGCCGCCGTGGCGAAGGCGATGAGCACGATCGACACGGCGATGAGCGAGAGCCGGCACACCTCGACACGGGCTCCGAGGGCAGTGGCCGTGTCGTCGCCGAGCTCGAGGGCCTGCAGCGGGCGGTCGAGCAGCAGGGCGAGGGGAAGCAGCACCGCGACGGTGACCACGAGCATCCGCAGCTCGACCGTTCCTGCCTGGCCCACCGAGCCGACAAGCCACGTCATGGCCTCGCGGGCGTCGTTGATCTCGGACCGGGCGAGGATGTACCCGACGATCGAGAGCATGAACTCCTGCACCGCGATGCCGATCAGGATGAAGCGGTATCCGCTGACCCCGCCGCGCCACGCGAGCACGTAGATGAGCAGCGCGCTCAACAGGGCGCCGACCAGCGCCGCGAGCGGGACGCTGAACGCACCGAAGACGCCGAATCCCCCGAAGACGATGGTGCTCACCGCGAACAGGCTCGCGCCCGACGAGACCCCCACGAAGTCCGGGGACGCCAGCGGGTTGGCCAGCAGCTTCTGGAAGACGAGGCCCGAGACGCCCAGCGCCATGCCCACCGCGAGTGCCGTGAGTGTCGTCGGCAGCCGCAGCTCGCGCACGATGAAGTCGACGGCCGGGTCGTCGCTCAGGTGGAGCGTCGAGGCGAGGACGTCGATCGCCGACACCCGGAAGCTGCCGAGCATCATCGACAGCACAAAAAGCACGAGGGCGATGCAGGCCAGCACGCCGGTGACGACGACCGACCGACGGCGGCGGGCACGGCGGCTGGCCCGGACGTCGATCGTCGGACGCCTCGGGGGGACCTCCCGCACGAGCTGGTCGACCATGCTCACAGCTCCGTCAGCCGGCGGTAACGGACGAGCGCGATGAACGCCGGTGCCCCAAGCACACCGAGCACGACGCCGACCTGCAGCTCTCCGGGCGCGACGATCGTGCGGCCGATGATGTCGGCGACGAGCAGCAGGATCGGTGAGAGCAGCAGCGAGTACGCCAGGATCCAGCGGTAGTCGGGGCCACAGATCATCCGGGCCAGGTGGGGCACGACCAGGCCCACGAACACGATCGGCCCACAGGCCGCCGTGGCCGCGCCGCACAGCACGGCCACCGTGCCGAACAGCAGCAACCGGGTCAGGCCCACACGCTGGCCGAGCGCGCGGGCGACGTCCTCGCCGAGAGCCAAGCCGTTGAGCACCCGCCCCATCGACAGGGCCGCCACGATGCCGACAAGCATGAACGGCGCGGTCTGCCAGAACACCGGCATGTAGCGACCGGCGAGCGATCCGACCTGCCAGAACCTCAGCTCGTTAAGGGCATCGACATTGGTCATGACGATCGCCGAGGTCAGCGACGACAGAGACGCCGTGACCGCCGCCCCGGCGAGGGCGAGCTTCACCGGCGTCGCACCCTCACGCCCGAACGAGGCGATGCCGTAGACCGAGACCACCGCGACGGCCGCGCCGGCGAAGGCGAACCACACGTAGACGCCGACGGTCTGCGCACCGATGATCGAGGTGCCGACGACGATGAAGGCCGCCGCCCCCGCGTTGATGCCCATGATCCCGGGATCGGCGAGCGGGTTACGGGTGACGCCCTGCAGGATCGCCCCGCTGAGCCCGAGGGCCGCGCCCGCCACCAGACCGAGCAGGGTGCGCGGGACCCGCATCTCGCGGACGACCGTCTGCTCGGCGGACGTGGGGTCGAAATGCAGCAGGGCGTCTACGATCGTCGACAGCGTGATCGAGCGGGAGCCGAGGGTGATGCTGACGAACGAGACGGCGACCACGACCGCGAGCAGCACGAAGAAGCCCACCGAGAGACGGCCTCCGCGGCGAGCCCGGGGAGCTTCGTCAGTGGCAGACGAGCCCGCCGCGGTGAGGGTCATGTCAGGGACGGGTCGATCTTCTCGATCGCGTCGCTGAGCAGGTCGAGCTGCTCGGCGTAGTCCTGGTAGGTGTGCATCCAGAAGGCGGGCCACGACACGACCTGACCGGCCTCGACAGCCTTGATCTGCTTCCAGGTCGGCTGCTTCTCGGCCGTCGCCATGCTCGCGTCGTACGTGCGGTCGTCGAACAGCACCATGTCGGGCTGGTACTTGTCGGCGTTCTCCCAGCTGAGGTTCTCCCAGTAGGGGAAGTCCTTGTCGGGGTCGTTGGGAATCAGGACGTCGAGCCCCCAGCTGCGGAAGTCCATGAGCTCCGAGGCGTGCTCGGGAACGGCCACGTAGAGCAGGTCCTCGGCAGGCGAGACGGCCATCGTCGTCAGCCCGTCCTTGCCGGCGACCGTCGCCTTGAACCGGTCACGGGCGGCCTCGAAGGCCTCCTTGTCCTTGGCGACGGACGGGGCGTCGAGGTCGGCGCCCAACGTCTCGGCGAGCTCCTCGAAGCCCTCGACGACACCGACGGTCGAGTCGCCCATCGCGGGCCCCACGACGTCGGCCAGCTCGGCGACCTTCTTCGAACCCTCCTGGACACCGTTCTCAAGGCCTCCGTAAGCCTTTTCAGCCGGCCAGTAGGCGGAGACGATGAGGTCAGGCTTGAGCGCCGCGGCCTTCTCGACGTCGATCTCGCCCCAGGTCTCGCCCAGGATCTCGATGCCGGTGAGGTCGAGGTTCTTCAAGCTGGCGTTGGTCTCGACCGGGTCGCTGGAGTAGATGCCGACCGGCTTGATGCCGAACGAGATCAGGGCGGCGGCTGCCTCGCCCTGCGCGATGATGCGCTTCGGCGTGCCATCGGCGGTGTAGGTCTTGCCGTCACCGGACTTGTACGACCAGGCCTCGGCGTCGCCGGTGTCGTCGGCGTCGCCCGAACCACAGGCGGAGAGCAGGAGCCCGGCGGCCAACGTGGCGCCGAGCAATCGGATACGAGCAGACATACGACGTTCCTCCAGGAGCATGGCCGACCAGGGGTCGGAGTGCAGCGAGCACTTGGGAGGACACCCTAACTTAGGTAAGGCTCAACATAAAGAGGAGCCACGCAAACCGCCCGTCAGGAGCTCGCGAGCTCGCCTCGCACGAGGGTCAGTCGCACCAGCGCGGCGTCGAGGTCGTGCAGCGCCTCTTCGAGCGGCGGGTGCAGGAGGACGAGGTCGGCGGGAGCGCCGGGCACCACCCGCCGCGGCGAGCCGCCCGGATGGTCCGCGGGCGACAGGTACGACGCAAGCGCGGCGGCGGGGGTCATCCGCTCCGCCGGGCCGAGCACCTCGCCGTCAGGTGTGCGGCGGTGGACGGCTGCCGCCATGACGGCCCAGGGATCGAGAGGGCCGTAAGGGGCGTCGCTGGAGAGGCCCACCGGGACGTCCGCCGCCGCGAGGGAGGCACACCGGTAGAGGTCGGGCAGGTCCGCTGGCGGCACCTCGCGGCGGTAGTCGTCACCGCGGTGGGCGACGAACCCTGGCTGCGTGACGACCGCGAGGCCACGCGCCCGCAGCACCGGCACGACCTCGGCAGGCACGAGGGCCGCGTGCTCGAGGCGATCACCCGAGACGATGCCGCAGAGGTCGAGCGCGGCGAGGAGGAGTGCGAGCGCCTCACGGGTGACGCAGTGGACGGCGACGGCCCGGCCCACGGTGTGCGCGGCCGCGATCTCGGCGCAGAGGTCGTCGAGGTCGGGCAGGCCGGAGTCGGCCAGGACGATCTTCCAAGGGCCCGGGCGCAGACGGCCGCCCGGCGGGGGAGCGACCGAGGGGTCGAGCGGCCAGCCGAGCGCCAGGACGTCCTGCGCGATCGCACCGCTGGCCAGCGCGGCGGCGAGGGCGTCCCGAGCCCCGGGGGCGAGCTGGGGCGTGGCGTCCGTGACGCCGGTGATGCCGAGAGCCGAGAGCCGACGACCGACGTCGTCCAGGCTCGGCGCGGCGCCTCGAGGAAGGCGCTCGCCGAGCCAGCGGTCAGCGCGCCACACCCGCCCGGTCGCGCGGCCCTCGGCGTCGCGCTCGACGCCCGGGTGGTCGGCGTCCTGCAGGCCGACCTGCGCTGCCGCACGCGAGTTGAGCATCCACAGGGCGCCGCTGCGGTGCTGCACCCGCACCGGGCGTCGGTCGTCGAGCTCGTCGAGCGTCCGCGCGTCGAGGTCGCCCGCGACGGTCTCGACGTAGCCGACCCCGCGCACCCAGCCGTGGACGTCAGCCGCGGCACCGCGCAGCGCCTCACGCAGACCGCCGGGGTCGCGGACGTCCGGGGGACCACAGGCGACCGAGGCGAGCGCGGCCGCCACCGCCAACAGGTGGACGTGGTGGTCGACCAGCCCCGGCAGGAGTGCCCCGCCATGGGCCTCGACGACCTCGTCACCGCCCGCCTCGAGCCGGGGGCCGAGCTCGGCGACCCGTCCGTCCGCCAGCCGCACGTCGGTGAGGCGACCCTCGACCTCGGCCTCGCGGATCAGCATCCTGCGATCCTAGCCCGCCGCCCCACCCCCAACTTTTGGACACTTGCGGGGCATTTCTGGATCAGGAACGACCCGCAAGTGTCCAAAAGTTGGGGGCGGCGGCCGCGCTGCGCGCCTGCGCGCCTGCGGCGCGCGCCGCGGCCGCCGCGCCTGCGGCGCGCGGCGCGCGGGTCAGGTGAAGGGGGTGTTGGTCTTGGCGTTCTGGAGGAGGAGGGCGGGTGGGGCGAAGCGCTCGCCGTAGCGGTCGGCGAGCTGCTGGGCCCGCTCGGCGAACGCGGCGACGCCGATGCGTCCGTCGGCCGCCTCGTAGCCGTTGACGTGCTGCAGCGCACCGCCGAGCACGGGCGGGAAGCCGATGCCCAGGATCGAGCCGATGTTGGCGTCCGGCACCGTGCGCAGCACACCCTCCTCGAAGCAGCGGATCGTCTCGATGCTCATGATGAACGTGAGCCGCTCCTTCAGGTCCGCCAGCGGCAGGTCGACGTCCTCGCGGACGAACTGCTCCCACAGGCCGGGCCAGAGGAACTTCTTGCCACCCTCGGGGTACTCGTAGAAGCCCGCGCCCGCCGCCTTGCCCTTGCGACCCTGGTCGACGAGCGCGTCGATGACCTCCATCGCCACCGACGGCGGCAGCACCGTGCCCTCGGCCTCGGCGGCCTTGCGGTTCTCGGCGTCGATCTTCTGCGGCAGCGTGAGCGAGAGCTCGTCGAGCATCGCGAGCGGCTGGCCCGGGAAGCCCGCGAGCGAGGACGCCCGCTCGATCGTCACGGGGTCGACGCCCTCGCCGAGCATCTGCGCGGCCTCGAGCACGAGCGTCCCGTAGACCCGGCTGGTGAAGAAGCCGCGCGAGTCGTTGACCACGATCGGCGTCTTGCGGATCTGCCGGGCGTAGTCGATCGCGCGGGCGATGGCCTCGTCGGACGTCCGCTCGCCCACGATGATCTCGACGAGCGGCATCTTGTCGACCGGCGAGAAGAAGTGGATGCCGATGAAGTCCTCGGCACGCTTCACACCCTGAGCCAGGATCGTGATGGGCAAGGTGGAGGTGTTCGAGCCCAACAGCGCGTCCGCGTCGACGACGGGCTCGAGGTCGCCGAAGACCTGCTGCTTGAGGTCGACCGACTCGAAGACCGCCTCGACCACGAAGTCGCAGCCTGCGAGGTCGGCGTAGTCGGCCGTCGGATGGATGCGGGCGAGCACCTCGTCACGCTGCTCTGCGGTCATCCGCCCCTTCTCGACCTGCGGGTCGAGCAGCGCTGCGCTGTGCGCCTTGCCCTTCTCGGCGGCCTCGAGCGAGACGTCCTTCAGGACGACCTCGATGCCGGCCCGCGCCGAGACATACGCGATGCCGGCGCCCATCATGCCCGCGCCGAGCACCGCCAGGCGCTTCGCCGACGTCGCAGCGATGCCGTCCGGACGCGACTTGCCGGCGGTGATCGCGCTCATGTCGAAGAAGAATGCCTGTGTCATGTTCTTGAACTGCTGGCCGACCAAGAGGTCGACGAGGTAGCGCGACTCGATGCGGCTCGCGGTGTCGACGTCGACCTGCACCCCCTCGACCGCGGCCGCCATGATGTGGCGCTGCGCCTTGAAGGGCGCACCCCTGAGCTGCTTGCGCAGCGTCGCCGGGAAGGCCGGCAGCACGGCCGCGAGGCCCGGCGAGGACGGCGTGCCGCCGGGCATCCGGTAGCCCTTCGCGTCCCATGGCTGCGTCGCGGCATCGGCATCGCCGGCATGCGCCACCAGCCAAGCACGGGCCGCCGGCAGAAGATCGTCCTGGGTGGCGACGAGCTCGTCGACCAGACCGGCGTCCTTCGCCGCGGACGGCTTGAAGCGCTTGCCCTCGAGCAGCACCGTCGTCAGCGCCGTCTGCAGCCCGAGCATGCGCACGGTGCGAGTGACGCCACCACCGCCGGGAAGCAGGCCGAGCGTCGACTCCGGCAGGCCGATCTCGTAGCCGCCGTCGACCGCGATGCGGTGGTGGCAGGCAAGCGCGATCTCGAGACCGCCGCCGAGCGCGGCACCGTTGATGGCGGCCACGACCGGCTTGCCGAGCGTCTCGAGCCGGCGCAGGGTCGCCTTGATGCGCTCGAGGTCGGCGAAGAGCTCGGCCGCGTCCTCGGGACGGCTCTTCACGAGCAGCTTGAGGTCGCCGCCGGCGAAGAACGTCCTCTTGCCCGAGGCCACGATGACACCCGTGACGGACTCGGGGTCGGCCGCGACAGCCGCGGCCAGCCGCTCGACGACGGCCTCCATCGACGCGACGTAGGCCGCGTTCATCGTGTTGGCGCCCTGGTTCGGATCGTCGAGGGTGAGGGTGACGATGCCGTCCTGCAGGTCGTAGCGGACCGCTTCGGTGGTGGTGGTCATGTGCTGCTCCTTCGGGTCCGGACGGTCAGAGACGCTCGACGACGGTGGCGACGCCCATGCCGCCGCCGACACACAAGGTGGCGACCCCGTACCGCTGGTCACGGCGCTCGAGCTCGTCGATGAGGGTGCCGAGGATCATGGCGCCGGTGGCGCCGAGGGGGTGGCCCATGGCGATGGCGCCGCCGTTGACGTTGACGATGTCGGGCGAGACGTCCATGTCGCGCATGAACCGCAGCACGACGGCGGCGAAGGCCTCGTTCATCTCGAAGAGGTCGATGTCGGAGACCTCGAGACCGGCTTTCGCGAGCGCCTTGCGGGTGGCCGGCGCCGGGCCGGTGAGCATGATCGTGGGCTCGGAGCCGCTGACCGCGGTCGAGACGATGCGGGCGCGCGGACGCAGACCGTGCTGCACCCCGGCCTGCTCGCTGCCGACGATGACGAGCGCTGCGCCGTCGACGATGCCCGAGGAGTTGCCGGCGTGGTGGACGTGCTCGATGTGGTCGACCGAGACGTACTTCTCGAGCGCCACGGCGTCGAAGCCCGCCGACTCCCCCAGCTGCGCGAACGACGCGGGCAGCGAGGCGAGGCTCTCGACCGTGGTGCCCTCGCGCACGAACTCGTCGTGGTTGAGGAGTGTGAGGCCGTTGATGTCCTTGACCGGCACGATCGAGTTGTTGAAGTAGCCGTTGGCGATGGCCTTCGAGGCACGTGCCTGCGACTCGGCCGCATAGGTGTCGACGTCAGTGCGGTTCCAGCCCTCGATCGTGGCGATGAGGTCGGCCCCGATGCCCTGCGGCACGAAGTCGGTGGCGAACGCGGTGGCCGGGTCGGACGCCCACGGACCACCGTCGCTCGTCATCGGCACCCGGCTCATGGACTCGACGCCACCGGCCAGGATGAGGTCCTCCCAGCCCGAGCGGATGCGCTGGGCGGCCTGGTTGACGGCCTCGAGGCCGGAGGCGCAGAAGCGGTTGAGCTGCACGCCGGCGACCGTGTCAGGCAGACCGGCGGCGACCGCGGCGGTCTTGGCGATGTCGGAGCCCTGGTCGCCGATCGGTGTCACGCAGCCCAGCACGACGTCCTCGATCGCGGCGGGATCGAGGGTGGGGTTGCGCTCCTGGATGGCGTGGATGAGGCCGGTGACGAGCGAGATCGGCTTGACCTCGTGCAGTGATCCGGACTTCTTCCCCCGGCCACGGGGAGTGCGGATGGCATCGTAGACAAACGCTTCGGTCATGTTCTGTGGTCCTCACACACGGGAACAGGGACACGTCGCGGGGCGGCGCACTTCGATTCTGACACCAGAACTGTCAGAGTCAAGGCGTCCTGGGGGCCGCTCAGTCGCGGGTGCGGGCGCGCACTCCGCCCACCACCACGGTGCCCAGGCACACGAGCCCGAGGCCGAGCACCGTCAGGCCGAATGCCGGGCCGCCCGTGTCAGGCAGCGCGCCGTCGTCAGTGGGCGTGACGCCGCCGGACCCGCCATCGCTGCCGCCACCACCGTTGTCGCCACCGTCACCGTCGGGCGGCGGGGTGGTGGCCTCGGTGACGAGGGCGAAGTCCTGCCCGCCGACGAGCTCGCCGGCGTCGGTGATGGTGACCGAGCGCATCACCTGGTCGGCCTCGGTGCCGTCGGGGGGCGTGATGACGATGGCGTAGGTGTCAGGAGCCAGGTCGCCGAGGTCATAGCTGCCGTCGTCGTCCGTGGTGAGCTCGACCGCCGGTGTGGTGGTGCCGACGACCTGCACGGTGAATCCCGCGAGGGGCTCGCCGTCGAGCAGCACGGTGCCGGCGATGAAGCCGGGGCGGCCGAGTGCGAAGTCCTGGCCGGCGAGGTCGGCGTCGTCATCATCGGCCTCGACCGACAGCGACAACGGGTCGGGCGCCGTGTAGTCGGCCGGCGGGGTCGGGATCGAGATCGTGTAGTCGCCGGACGGCACTCGCGCGAAGCGGTAGCTGCCGTCGGGGCCGGTGGTGGTGCGCACGACGTCGGTGCCGTCGTCGAGCTCGACCGTGACGCCGCCCAGAGGACCGCCGCCACCTGTGACGGTGCCGGTGATGTCCGGATCGGCCTCAAGGACGAAGTCGCGGTTGATGACCGGCGTCTCGTCGCCGTCGTCGATCGTGACGTCGTCGGGCTCGATCGTGGCGGTGTAGCCGTCAGGGGTGGCGACCGTCAGCTCGTAGGTGGCGGCCGGGTTGGTGTCGAAGAGGTAGTAACCGTCGTCGTCCGTGGTGGCGGTGCGCGGTGCGGTCGTGCCGTCATCGATCGTGACCTCGACGCCGGCCATCGGAGCGCCGTCGTCGTCACGCACGTGGCCTGACACCGGCACCGGGATGATCTCGCGGATCGTGAAGTCGGCCGTGGTGTCGCCACCGCTCAGGTCGATCGCGACCGACGTGGGCGAGGAGGCGATGCAGCCCTCGGGCAGACCGGAGATCTGCACGCGATAGCCGGGGCTCGCGGCGACGCCCTCGAACGCGTAGGCGCCGTCGGCGTCGGTGGTGGTGTCGGCGACGCTCGACCCCGTGGCGTCGACGAGCCGCACCGTGGCTCCCTCGACCTCGCAGGTGCCGCCGTCGCTGACGCCGAGGGTGCCCGTGACGTCCTGCATCCGCGAGGCGAACCAGGTCTGGAAGACCGGGAACCCCTCGCGACGGGTGAACGTGAAGGTGAGCGTGCGCAGCGAGGCAGTGGGCTGGAACCAGCCGCTGGCGCCGTACGTGTCGCTGGCGGCGAGGTTGCCACGCAAGGTGAGCGTCGGCTCGTCCCAGCTGGGCAGGTCGTACGGGCCCGTGCCCGAGCAGCTGCTGGGACGCGGCGAGGAGTCACAGAGGTTGAAGGCGTCCTGGAAGCCCAGGTCGACCGCCGAGGCGGTGCGGCCGTCGGCGAGCGTGGCGCTGACACGCACCTGGTCGGCGTCGACGTCGCCGAGGACGAACGCCCACCCGAGCGGCGTCGGACGCGCGAAGGTGTAGGTGGTCGTGGACGGCGACGACGCGTTGTCGGCCTTCGGCCGCAGGTTCAGGTAGGGCCTGTCGCGGCTCGAGCCGTAGATCGCACCCGGTGCGCTGAGCGCGCCGAACCAGGTCGTGGCACCCGTCTGGACCCCCACGGACCCGGCCCGCGAGTCGCTCGTGACGGTCGCCTCGGGAAAGCCCAGGGCCGGCAGCTGCATCGTGGTGGAGTAGGCGTTCGCGGTGCCGTCGAGGTCGTCCCACGCGCCGATCGCAGTGGTGGTGACGGCACTCGCCGGCAGGGCCAGCGCAGCGAGCAGGAGCAGGACAAGACCTGACAGACGCACTGTTCTACGCACCGGTACCCCCTCGAGACGGCCTCACGATCGTAACTCGGCCGCCTCGAAGTGGCTATCGTTGCGGCCATGAGCAGCGCTCCCGCCGAGACGATGAGTGTCGAGCAGCTCGCCTCTCGGGTCGGGATGTCGGTGCGCACGGTGCGCTTCTACGCGGGCCGCGGGCTCATCCCGCCGCCACGTCGCGAGGGGCGCAACGGCTACTACGGACCCGACCACCTGGTGCGGCTCGAGCTCGTCCGCGAGCTGCAGGCGCACGGCTTCACGCTGTCGGCGATCGAGGGCTATCTGGAGAACATCCCCACCGACGCGAAGCCCGAGCAGGTGGCGCTGCACCGCACGCTGCTGGCCCCGTGGACGGCCGAGCGTCCCGAGAGCATGACCCGCGCCGAGCTGCAGACGCGCTCCGGACGCGACCTCGCCGACGACGACGTCGAGCTGCTCGTCGCCCTCGGCGTCGTCGAGCCGACACCGGTCGAGGACGTCTTCCAGGTCGCCTCGGCGCACCTCGCGGTGGGTGTCCAGTTCCTCGACGTAGGCCTGCCGATCGAGGCGGCGCATGCGGCCAGCCGCATCTTCACCGAGCACGGGCGCGCCATCGCCCACGAGATCACCGAGGTGTTCCGCACCCAGATGTGGCCGCACCTGCGCCGCACCTCGACCGAGTCACCCGAGGCCATCACGGCGATGATCGAGCGCTTCAAGCCGCTCACCATCCAGGCCCTCGTGTCGGCGTACGAGTCGGCCATCGACGAGACGAAGCGCGCCACCGTCCACCGCCGCACCTGAGCGGCCGCCGGGTCAGGGAGCGGTGTGAGCCTCCAGGAAGATCGCGGTCGCCTCGAGCGCCGCCTGGCCGTCCTCGCCGTCGAGGTCGAACTGGTACTCGTGCAGGAGCCGCGGCAGATGGTCCTCGTCGAAGAACAACGACTCGACGTGCACCCCCTTCTGACTGAGCGCCTCGGCGAATCGGCGGCCCTGGGGGGTGAGCGGGTCGCCGTTGCCCCCGGTGACGAGGGTCGGCGGGAAGTCGGCCGTGACGTGCTCGGCGAGCGAGGCCTCGGCCAGGCGCGGGTCGTCGTCGAGATGGGCGGTGCCGAGGTAGGCCCGCAGGATGGTGCGCACGAAGACCGAGCCCGCGTCGGTGCCGTGGAGGTCGACCAGCCCCGGGTCGTACGGCCCGCAGTGCAGCAGAGCCGCCCGCAGCTGTTCGGGCGCGAGCGCCGGCTCGATGCCCACGGTCTCGGCGTAGCCGGGCACCGTCGTGATCGCCGCGACCTGTGCCGCGATGTGCGCGCCGGCCGAGTCGCCCGCCAGGACGATGCGGGTCGGGTCGACGTGCAGCCGTCGCGCGTGGGACACGATGTGTCGCAGCGCGTCGTTGACCCGCCGGGTCGGCGTCGGATAGGTGGCGCGCGGCGCGATCGGGTAGTTGACGCCGATGACCGTGTAACCGCGGCCGGCGAGGATGCGCAGATAGTTGGCGATCTCTGACTTGTCGCCGGCCACCCATCCGCCGCCGTGGACCCACACCACCGTCGGCAGGGCCTCGCCGCGACGCTCGGCCGCGGTCGGCAGCCACACGTCGAGCAGGCCCTCGCGTCCGCCGGGCGCGTACCGCTCGTCGAGCAGACCCGTGACGTCGTCGGGCACGTGGTGCGCGAGCGACCGGGTGGCGCGCCGGGCGCCCAGGGTGAAGGCCGCACGCACCGCCAGGGCGCTCGGCCAGGGGCTCTTGCGCCAGGCCGCGCCCACGGCCGCTGCGGTGGCTGCCGTCGCCGCCGCAGCCACCAGGCCGCGACGTGCGCCCGGCTTCATCGTGAACCGTCCAGCTGACTCATGGGGCCCACGCTAGCGCCGACCGCCGCGGCAGCAGACGCCGACGATCAGTCGACCTGGATGGCGACGCCGCCCTCGAGCAGGGCGTCGACGTCGGCGATGCCCCAGGACTCGAGCGCCTCGCGGGTGCCCGACCCCGGCACGGCAGGCGGCGTCGAGAGCGTGGCCGGGGTGCGCGAGAAGCGCGGCGCCGGGGCGGGCTGCACCATCCCGTCGCGCTCGACGTAGGTCGCCCGGGCCACGTTGTGGGGATGCTCGTAGGCCTCGGTGAGCGAGAGCACCGCGGACACGCAGGCGTCGCTGCCGTCGAAGACCGCCGTCCACTCCGCCTGCGTGCGCAGCGCGAAGGCGCCCGCGAACAGCCGGCGCAGCTCGGGCCACGTCGTCACGTCGTCGTGGTCGGGGACGTCGGTGAGCCCGAGGCCGTTTGCCAGCTCGTCGGCGAAGCGGCGCTCGAGCGGGCCGACCGACATGTAGCGACCGTCGGAGGTCTCGTAGACGTCGTAGAAGGGGGCCCCGGTGTCGAGCAGGTTGGTGCCCCGCTCATCGGACCAGGAGCCCGACTGCTGGAGCGACACCTGCAGAGCGAGCAGGTGCGCGACGCCATCGGTGATCGCGGCGTCGACGACCTGGCCGAGACCCGAGACGCCGCGCTCGACGAGCGCCGCCAGCACCCCGGTGACGAGGTACATCGCGCCGCCGCCGAAGTCGCCGACCACGTTGAGCGGCACCTGGGGCGGGCCGCCCGCGCGGCCGATCGTGCCGAGCGCCCCGGCGACCGAGATGTAGTTGATGTCGTGCCCGGCCGTCCGCGAGAGCGGGCCGTCCTGGCCCCAGCCCGTCATCCGCCCGTAGACGAGCGCCGGGTTGCGGGCGAGGCAGGCGTCCGGGCCGATGCCGAGCCGCTCGGTGACACCGGGCCGGAAGCCCTCGACCAGCACGTCGGCGTGCTCGACGAGGTCGAGCACGACGGCCGCTCCGCGGGGATCCTTCAGGTCGACCATCGCCGTCGGCCGGCCCCGGCCAAGCAGGTCACGCAGGCTCGGCACGATGTTGTCGGTTCCGCCCGGGCGGTCGATGCGGATGACCTCGGCGCCGAGGTCGGCCAGCAGCATCGCGGCGAACGGGACGGGCCCGACGCCCACGAGCTCGATGACGCGGACACCCGCGAGGGGGCCAGTGCGCGGTGAGGTCACCCGGTGATTCTCACAGTGGCCCTGCGAGCGTTCAACCCCAGCTCCCGTCGAGTCGGGCATAGGCGGGCTTCGCAAGGCGTTGACCCGCACGTGGACGTCCTCGACAGCCTCGTCATCGGCGCCGGCCAGGCCGGCCTGTCAACCTCCTTCCACCTGCGCCGCCGAGGGCTCGAGCACGTCGTCCTCGACGCCAACGCGGCACCCGGCGGCGCCTGGCAGCACCGCTGGGAGTCGCTGACCCGCCACGACGTCCACGGGGTCGCCGACCTGCCCGACCTGGCCGTGCCCGAGGGCAGCGACTCCGAGCCCGCGCGCAGGTTCGTGCCGTCCTACTTCGCAACCTATGAGCAGACGTTCGCGCTGCCCGTCATCCGTCCGGTCGTGGTCGAGCAGGTGCACGACGTCGACGGCCTGCTCGTCGTCGACACCGGCGAGCGCAGCTGGACCACGCGCACGCTCGTCAACGCCACTGGCACCTGGACGCGTCCGTTCGTGCCCCACTACCCGGGCATGGAGACCTTCACGGGCCGGCAGCTGCACACCGTCGCGTATCCCGGCGTGGACTCCTTCCGCGGCAAGCGGGTGCTCGTCGTGGGCGGCGGGGCCTCGGCCGTGCAGTTCCTGGGCGAGCTCGCGCCCGTCACCGACACGCTGTGGGCGACCCGACGTCCGCCCGTCTGGCGCACCGACGACTTCACCCCCGACGCCGGACGCGCCGCGGTGGCGCTCGTCGAGGAGCGGGTGCGGCAGGGCCTGCCCCCGCGCAGCGTCGTGAGCGTCACGGGGCTCGCGCTGCGCGAGCAGGAGCGCGAGGCCGAGCGGCTGGGCGCCTACACCCGGCTGCCGATGTTCTCGCGCATCGAGCCCACCGGGGTGCGCTGGGAGGACGGGCGGTTCGAGCCTGTCGACGTCATCCTGTGGGCCACCGGCTTCCGCCCGGCCATCGAGCACCTCGCCCCGCTGCAGCTGCGCAGCCCCCGTGGGGGCATCCAGCTCGACGGCACCACGGCCGTCGCCGACCCGCGAGTGCAGATGGTCGGCTACGGCCCGTCCGCCAGCACCATCGGCGCCAACCGCGCCGGACGCGCCGCCGCTCGCGGCGTCGCCCAGTGGCTCGCCCCCGCCCCCCAACTTGTGATCCCCAACTTGTGATCCCCAACTTTTGGACACTTGAGGGGCATCACCCGCAGAAAAATGACCCGCAAGTGTCCAAAAGTTGGGGGCGGCGCCGCCGCGGCGCCGCCGGCGCCGGCGCCGGCGGCTAGAAGCGGATGGCGTCGATGATGCGGACGCGGACGGCCACGAGGGCGGGCAGCAGGCCGGCGAGCGCGCCGACGAGGAGCGAGACGAGCAGCCCCACGACCGCCGATGAGACCGGGAAGCCCGGGACGTCCTCGACGCCATCCATCAGGTACTTGCGCGCCAACGGACTGTTGACGATGCCCACCGCGGCGACGACGCCGACGAACCCTGCGACGAACGTCGCGACGATGCTCTCCATCATCACCGAGAAGAACACCCGACCCGTGGTGGCGCCGAAGCTGCGGCGGATGCCGATCTCGCGGACCCGCTGCTTGATCGTGACCAGTGCGATGTTGAGCAGGCTCAGCACTCCGAGCAGCAGGATCAACAGGCTGACGCCGCCGACCACGTACCTGAACGGCTTGAGCGGGTCGTCGTCCCCCCACGACAGGTAGTCCTGCCGCGAGATGTCGAGACCGACGCCCGGCAGCTGCGACCGCAGGGTGTCCGCCACGGCCTCCCCGAGCTCGTCGGCACCGTCGAGCGGGACCCACATCTGGTACGACGTGTCGTACCGCGGCTCTGAGTCGCCGAACCATCGGTCGTAGGCGTCGGAGAGCATGTAGGCCATCGGCCCATCGGAGTTGGTGTCCTTCTCGACCACGCCGATGACGGTGGCGGTCACGTCGAGCTCGGCGTTGAGCGTGACAGTCGCCGGCAGCGAGTCGCCGTCGATGCCGAGCTTGTCGAGGAACTTCTTGTCGGCCACGAGCGCCGGGCTGTAGTTCTGGGCGTCGGCCGCACCGAACCATCGCCCGTGCGTCGGGACGAGGCGGCGCATCGCGGCATAGCTCGGGTCGACGGTGCGCAGGGTGATCTGCTGCCGCTCACCGGCCAGCACCGCCGTGGGAGACGTCTGGGAGACGACCGAGTAGTAGCTGATGCCGAAGACCTTCATCGTCTCGTCGACGGCGGCCTGGAGCTCCTCGGCGTCCGCCGGCTCGCCGGACTCACTGTAGGCGTAGATGCCGAAGTTGGCCGGGCGGCCGTTCTGCTTCTCGTACTGCTCGACCATGGCCTGCTGGGCGACGTTCGAGACGGCGACGGCCGTGGTCAGCGAGCACACCGCCACCCCGACGCCGATAAGCGAGAGCAGGACACGGAGCTTGTGGATGCGCAGCTCCTGCCAGGCCTCGACGACGGCGGCCGCGAACCCCGTCATGCCGGCTGCTCCGTCAGGCTGAGCAGCTTGCCCGCCTCGAGACGGAACCGCTGGCGCGCCATCTGGGCGACGGCGACGTCGTGGGTGATGGTGATGAGCGCGGCCCCGGTCTCGTGGGTGACGCCGTCGAGCAGCGCCATCACCTCGGCGCCGGTCTCGAGGTCGAGCGCGCCGGTGGGCTCGTCGGCCAGGACAATGCTCGGCCCGCGGACGAGGGCGCGCGCGATGGCCACCCGCTGCTGCTCGCCGCCGGAGAGGCTCTCAGGCATCGAGTGGAGCCGCGCGCCGAGCCCCACCCGCTCGAGCATCGCCGAGGCGATGTCGCGGCGGTTCCAGAACGTCCGGCCCGGCGCGTACATGAGGGGCGCGGCGACGTTCTCGAGGGCGGTGCGTCCAGGCAGGAGGTTGAACTGCTGGAAGACGAAGCCCACGTCGCGACCCCGGATCCTGGCCGCCGCGCGCGGCGAGAGCGAGCGCACGTCCTTGCCAGCCCACTCGAGCACACCCGTGGTGGGCCGATCGAGCAGGCCCAGCAGGTTCAGCAACGTGGACTTGCCGGTGCCGGACCGACCGATGATGCCGACGTGGTCGCCCGTCGAGACCGAGAGGTCGACACCGGTGAGGATGTGCAGGTCGCTGTCGTCGGGAAGCTTGACGGTCCGGGTGACCTCGGTGAGGCGCAGCAGCTCGGCCATCAGCCCATCTCCATGTACTGGCCGTCCATGTCGTCGGACGCCTCGTTGCCCGGGGCGAACTCGAGGATCGCCTCGCCCTCCTCTAGGCCCTTGGTCACTTCCACGACCTCGCCGTCGGTCAGGCCCAGGCTGACGTCGCGCTCGACGCCCTCTCCGGACTCGTCGACCACCCACACTGTGCCCGACTCCACGAGTCCACGCACCGCGGTGACGGGCACGGTGAGGACGTCCTCGGCCCGGCCGGCCTGGATCGACATCTTCATGGAGAGCCCGTCGAAGACCCGGACGTTCTCGGGAACCCGGCAGCTGATGGTCGCGCCGCTCTCGCCGCCCGATGCCTCGGGGTCGCCGCTGAACTCGTCGACGTCGGGCTGGCCCCCGGCGCCGTCCGGCGCGGCCGGCGCCGTCGTGTCGGTGATCCGGAGGTCCTTGCAGGTGAAGGGCTCGGGCCCGCTCGCGATGGTCACGGTCGCCGAGGCGGGCAGGTCGATCAGCCGGTAGCGGTCGGCCGGGGCGATCGAGCCGGTGGCCCGGAACGTGGTCTGGTGGATCGAGGTCACGGTGTCGCCCTTGGCGACGGTGTCGCCGATCTCGACGGCGAAGTCACCGACGGTGCCACTCTTCGGCGCTACCACCGTGTAGTAGCGAGGGGTGGCCGCAGGGGCCTCCGCCTCGTCCTCGGACTCCTCGTCATCCGTCACGGCCGCCTCGGACCTGACCTGGAACACCGGGTCGCCAGCGTCGACCTTGGCTCCAGCCGGGACGAAGGCGTGGTTGACGACACCGCTCTCGGGGGCCTTGGCCGTGACCGGCGGGTCGACCGCGATGGTGCCCCTGACGTCCAGCGTGTTCTCGATGGTGGCGCGCTCCACCGACGACTGGCTGAGCACGAGCTCACCCGTGGGCTTGGGGCCGCCACCGGACTCCTCGTCGTCGCCGCCGAATGCCAGCACGGCGAGGCTCACAGCGATCGTCGCGAAGATGGCGACCCACACGACAGGCAGGACGACCTTGCGGAAAACTCTCACGCTCTGCAGCTCCTTGCTGGTCACGACCGATCCGTGAGTATGACCCGGCAAAGGGCCACAAGGTCGGAGGACACCCGACCTGTGCCCAGAAAACCCGTCAGTCGAGCTCGGGGACGTCCGTCGCCTCGGCGAGCCACTCCTTCTCGAGCCGGGCGAGCGTGCCGTCGGCGGAGAGGGACGTCAGCGCAGCATCGACGCAGGGTGTGAGGTTGCTGCCCTTCTCGAGCAGCAGGCCGAACTCCTCCGGGACGCCGAGTCGCGGCTGGAACTGCCCCACGATCGTGGCGCCGGCGATCTCGGACGAGGCGAGGTAGTACGCGGACGGCAGGTCGGCCACGATGCCGTCGGCCTGGCCGTCCTCCAGTGCCTGCGCGGCCTTGGTGGTGTCGTCGTACACCAGAGGATCGACGTCCGGGCTGATCTGGCTGATCGCGTCGAGCGAGGTGGTGCCGACCTGGGCGCCCAGCCTGGCGTCCTTCAACTCGGCGAGCGACGTGGCGCCGACGTAGCCGGAGTCCTTGAGCATGATGATCGCCTGGGTGGCCTCGTAGTAGGGCACGGAGAAGTCGACGGCCCGCTCGCGCTCGACGGTGATCGAGATCTGGTTGATGTCGAAGTCGAAGGCCTTCTCGCCGGGTTGGTACGAGGTGTTGAAGGGCACCTTCACCCAGGTGACGTCGGCGGCGTCCAGGCCGAGCTCGCCGGCCACCGCGTAGGCGACCGCGCTCTCGAAGCCCTTGCCGCTCGACGGGTCGTCCTCGGCGAACCAGGGCTCGTAGGCCGGGTCATCGGTGCCGACTGTCAGCTTTCCCGCGGTCTTGAGCGGCAGGCCACCGGGATCGCAGGTTCCGACCTGGCTCTGGTCGACGTCCGTGTCGACCACCGTGCCACCGTCGTCATCGCTGCAGGCGGACGCGAGGGCCAGCACCGCGACGGCGGCAACGACACCGCCGCGACGAGAACTCATGACGTTCATCGTAAGGCGCCCGATCCGGCGACCGACCCGATGGTGCCACCGGGGGCTGCGTCATCCCTTGCGGTGGCGGCACCTGCGCCGTACGGTCGCGCCATGGCCCTGCGTGGCAGCGACGAGTCGCTTCAGCGGCTGGACGTCGAGCGCTGCGCTCGCCAACCGACCACCAGCACGCCGAGGCCGATCAGCACGGCGGCCGTGATGAGCACGGCGTGCACCCAGAAGAACGCCGTCGGCGAGCTCGACCAGTGCTCACCCGTCCAGGCGCGATCGTCGTCGACGATTGCCTTCGCGAACCGTGGCCAGATGACCACGTTGAAGAGCCCCGCCGCCACCAGGAACCACGCACCGAGCTTCGAGATCACGTGTCCATGACACCAGACGGGACCAGGCGATGACCAACTACCCGACGCTGCTCAGCCCGCTGGACCTCGGCCACACGATGTTGCGCAACCGGGTCGTCATGGGCTCGATGCACACCGGCATGGAGGACCGCATCCGGCACCTGCCCGAGCTCGCCGCCTACTTCGCCGAGCGCGCGAGGGGCGGCGTGGCCCTGTCTGTCACCGGCGGCTTCGCGCCCAACCGCGAGGGCTGGCTGCTGCCGTTCGGCTCGCTGCTGGCCAGCCGGGTGGCCGCCGACAAGCACCGCGTGGTCACCGAGGCCGTCCACGAGCACGGCGGCAAGATCGCGCTGCAGGTGCTGCACGCGGGTCGCTACGGCTACAGCCCGTTCAAGAAGGCGCCCTCGTCGAGACGATCGCCCATCACGCCGTTCAGGCCCCGGGTGATGTCGACCAGGGATGTCGACCGCACCGTGGGCGACTTCGCTCGCGCGGCCGGGCTCGCGCAGCGCGCGGGCTACGACGGGGTCGAGATCATGGGATCCGAGGGATACCTCATCAACCAGATGCTCGCGGCGCGCACCAACGACCGCACCGACCGCTGGGGTGGCAGCGCCGAGAACCGGATGCGCTTCCCCGTCGAGGTGGTCGAGCGGGTGCGTGAGGTGGTCGGCGACGACTTCCTCGTCCTGTACCGGATGAGCCTGCTCGACCTCGTCGACGACGCGCAGAGCTGGGACGAGACCGTGACCCTCGCGCAGAAGCTCGAGGCGGCGGGGGTCTCGATCCTCAACACCGGCATCGGCTGGCACGAGGCGCGCGTCCCCACCATCGTCACGTCGGTGCCGCGCGCGGCGTTCACCTGGGTCACGGCCAAGCTGCGGCCCGAGATCGGCATCCCGATCGTCGCCTCGAACCGGATCAACACCCCCGAGGTGGCCGAGCAGGTCCTGTCGTCCGGGCAGGCCGATCTCGTCTCGATGGCGCGACCCCTGCTCGCCGACCCGTTCTTCGTGCAGAAGGCGGCCCAGGGCAGGGCGGATGAGATCAACACCTGCATCGCGTGCAACCAGGCCTGTCTCGACCACACCTTCCAGAACAAGCGGGCGAGCTGCCTGCTCAACCCGCGCGCCGGGCACGAGACCACACTCGTCCTGCTGCCCACGCGCACCCGTCGACGTCTGGCGGTCGTCGGTGCGGGGCCGGCCGGTCTGGCCGCTGCGACCGAGCTCGCCGGACGCGGGCACCAGGTCGAGCTGTTCGAGGCCGAACCCGACATCGGCGGTCAGTTCCGGCTCGCCATGCAGGTGCCCGGCAAAGAGGAGTTCGCCGAGAGCATCCGCTACTTCGCGCGCCGCATCGAGCTCACAGGGGTCACGCCGCACCTCGGCCACCGTGCGTCCGTCGAGGACCTCTCTGGATTCGACGAGGTCGTCATCGCCACGGGTGTCGAGCCGCGCGTGCCCTCCCTGCCCGGCATCGACCATCCGTCCGTCGTCACCTACCAGGACGTCATCCGCCACCACGCGCCCGTCGGACGGCGGGTGGCGGTGATGGGCGCCGGCGGCATCGGCTTCGACGTCAGCGAGCTCCTCCTGCACGACACCCACGAGTCGCTCGAGCACTGGATGGCCCGCTGGGGCGTGACCGACCCGGCGCTCAAGCGCGGCGGCCTCACGACCAAGGCCTCCGCACCCCCGCGTCGTGACGTGACCCTGCTGCAGCGCACCGCGTCCGATCCCGGCAAGGGGCTGGGACGGACGACGGGCTGGGTGCATCGCACGACGCTGAGGGACTCCGGCGTCACGATGCTGCCCGGCGTCGCCTACGAGCGCATCGACGACGAGGGCCTGCACCTCACGTTGCGCAAGGGGACGAAGGACCAGGAGTCGCGGGTGCTGGCCGTCGACACGATCGTGCTGTGCACCGGGCAGGAGTCAGTGCGCGACCTGGTGGTGCCGCTCGAGGAGGCCGGTGTCGCCGTGCACGTCATCGGGGGCGCTGACGTCGCCGCCGAGGTGGACGCCAAGCGCGCCATCCGTCAGGCCACCGAGCTCGCCGCGAGGCTCTGACCCGGCGAGGAGTCGCGGCGCGGAATGGTTTCGGCGTGAGACTAGTTACCGTGTAGACGTGACCTCCGCCCCGATCGACCGCCGCTCGGTCGGCCTGCGTTCTGAGCGCGGACCCATCCTGCTGGCCGTCATGCTCAGCGCCAGCCTCGTCGCGATCGACGCCACGATCCTTGCCACCGCCGTCCCTTCGATCGTGGGCGACCTCGGTGGCTTCTCGCAGTTCCCGTGGCTGTTCTCGGTGTACCTGCTCGCGCAGGCGGTGTCGGTGCCGCTGTACGGCAAGCTCGCCGACCTCGTCGGCCGCAAGCCCCTGATGCTCATCGGCATCGGCCTGTTCGTGGTCGGCTCGATGCTCTGCGGCATCGCCTGGAGCATGCCCGCACTCATCGTCTTCCGGGCCCTCCAGGGCCTGGGCGCCGGTGCCGTCCAGCCGATGGGCATGACGATCATCGGCGACACCTACTCCCTCGCCGAGCGCGCCAAGGTGCAGGGCTACATGGCGTCGGTGTGGGGCATCGCGTCCGTGGTCGGTCCGACGCTCGGCGGGCTGTTCGCCGACTACCTGTCGTGGCGCTGGATCTTCTTCGTCAACGTCCCCCTCGGCCTGCTCTCGGCGTGGGTGTTCTGGCGACACTTCGACGAGAAGGTCGTCCGGGCACGTCACCGCATCGACTACGCCGGAGCCGCTCTGTTGACGATCGGCGGCACGCTGCTGCTGCTCGGCCTGCTCGAGGGCGGCGTGATGTGGGCGTGGGACTCTCCCGCCAGCATCGGGGTGCTCGTCGCCGCGGTTGTGCTGCTCGTTGTCTTCGTGC
>Ga0164243_10001293_pt1 | contig 42795 bp, 38 predicted proteins | sample OricompcompostOP_FD_108781 | JGI IMG/M metagenome (GOLD analysis project Ga0164243, IMG submission 108781) | Organic Plus compost microbial communities from Emeryville, California, USA - Original compost - Organic plus compost (OP) | ecosystem: Engineered > Solid waste > Mixed feedstock >...
CAACACCGGCGGCGGGCAGATCTCGGCCGGTCAGGCCGGGCTTGCCGGCGGCGGCACCAATCTCGTCGAGGCTGTCCGCCAGCTCTTCGGCGAGGGCGATGCGCGGCAGGTGAAGGATCGCCGTAACGCGCTCGTCACCGGCATCGGCGGCATTCCCTATGGGCGGAACTGGAACAGCAGCACCGTCATGATCCTCACCCCCAATGCCTGAGGCGCGCCATGGCTGAACTCAACGACATGTCCGGGCTCGTCCGCCCCGTCCCACCGATCCGCAGCTTCTCCAAGCCCTTCTGGGACGCGACGCGTGAGAAGCGGCTGCTGCTGCAATATGACAGCGAGGTCGGCGCCTATCAGTTCTACCCACGCCCCACCAGCATCTACACCGGCCGGCGCCGGCACCTGGAATGGCGCGAGGTCTCGGGCAAGGGCCGCATCTTCAGCTTCACCATCGTGCGCCGCGCGCGCGAGCCGTTTCGCGGCGCCGAGCCCTTCCTGCTCGCGCTCGTGACGCTGGACGAGGGCGTCAATGTGATGAGCAACATCCTGCACTGCAGCGAGGCGGAGATCGCGACGGGCATGCCGATCCGGCCGCACTGGACGCCACTGCCCGACGGACGCCACCTGCTGATGTTCGAGCCCGACCGCGATTGAGCGGCGTGCCTGCTCGAGCCTATTGAACCTGTATGTGCTCCTGCGTTGGGCTAGGCCCGCCTTCGGCCCCGCAGGAGCACTGATTCCATTTGGAGCGCCGCGCCCAAAATCGGCATCACTCTTCCATCCCGTTCGCCCTGAGCTTGTCGAAGGGCCGTCCTTCCTCCTTTCCAGCGTGAAGAAGAAGAGAAAGACGGCCCTTCGACAAGCTCAGGGCGAACGGGAAAAAGGGGGTAGTCAATCGTGCGATGGCTCCTTGAGCCACAGTCTCTATCGGCCGCCGCCTTGCTCCAGCCGGTGGATCACTTCCCGCTGGCGCGCGACCAGATGATCGACCATGGCCAGGCGCGCCCCTTCCGGATCGCGCGCGGCGATCTGGTCGACGATGGTCTTGAGGCCCGCAAAATTGGTCGCAACGGGCTCGCCGATCAACGGCGAGGCCGCGATATGGACATTGAGCAGCGCATGCTCGATCGCGTGCATGAGGCTCAGCAAGCCGCGCGAGCGCGACACTTCCACGATGCCCGAATGGAAGCGCAGGATCTTCTCGGTGAAGGCGCGGCGCGTGGCGCGGCCGGTGGTGATCGCGGCGAGCAGATCATAGAGCCTGGCGACATCCTCATCGGTCGCGCGACCGGCCGCAAGCTCGGCGGCGCGGCTCTCGATCGCGATGCGGACGTCGAAAATCTCCTCGGGACTGGCATCGATCAGCATGAACTGGACGGCGAGGGCGATGGCGAACTGCTCCGGATCGCCCCGCGCGATCGTCGCGCCGCCACGCGCGCCGGTCTTGATGTTGATGACGCCGAGCGCGGCCAACCGTCCGAGCGCCTCACGGATCGGCACCCGGCTGGTCTCGAACGTCTCCGATAGCTGCGCTTCCGTGCCGAGAAACTGCCCCGGTTTCAGCTTGCCGGCGAACAACGCCTCGAGAACCTGCTCGACAATGCCGTTCGATAGCGACTGGACACGTGCCTTGGTGAGCTTGATTGGCGTCTGCTCCATCAACTAGCCTTGCATCCCCCTACCCCCCGGCGAGGCAGTCCGTGGTCCAAATGCCCAGCGCATGGTCCGGCGCCGAACGGCCGAGATACGCGGAGCGAGAATCAGCGCATTTCGACATCTATGCGGACGCGCGATAGATGACTCTAGGCGGCCGCCGTCGCTCTGTCGAGGCCCTGACTGGTCGACCCGGAATAAGCTGCTGCATTGCAGCAGTAAATAGGTGCCTCGTTCAGAGATCGAGCACCAGCCGAGGGCTGAAGGCGCGTGAGCAGCAGGGCGTGAACTCGGCATTGCCATCCAGCGCCAGCATGTCGCGATGGTCCGGCTCGCCGGAGAGAAGCCGCGTGATGCAGGTGCCGCAAACACCCTGCTCGCAGGAAATGGGCACGCCATGGCCATTCTCCTCCAGCACGGCGGCGACGCTCTTGTCGGGCGGCACCTGATAGACCGCGCCCGTGCTGGCGATCTGGATCTCGAAGGCCGCTTCGCCGCCCGCCGGCGGCTCGACCGCGACGCTGGTGAAATATTCGCGATGGACCTGCCCCTTGGGGACATTCGCCTGTTCGGCGGCAGCCAGGATCCAGTCGATGAAGCCGCCGGGGCCGCAGACATAGACATGCGAGCCCGGCTCGGCGCCGGCGAACAAGGCCGCGGGATCGAGCAGCTGCTCGGGCGCGCCGTCGTCGAAATGGAAATGCACATTCGGCGCATAGGCGGCATTGGCGATCCGCTCGCGAAAGGCCGTGCGGTCGAGCGAGCGGGTGCAGTAATGCAGATCGAACGGCGCGTTCAGGATCGCCAGCCGCTCGGCCATGCACAGGAGCGGCGTGACGCCGATGCCGCCGCCGACGAGGATCGCCCTGGCATCCGAGGACTGCAGCGGGAAATTGTTGCGCGGCTCGCTGACGCGCACCCGGCTGCCCTTGTGCAGCGTCTCGTGCAGCTTGACCGAACCGCCGCGCGAGGCGGGGTCCTTGAGCACGGCAATCTCGTAACGGTCCTGGTCCTGCGGATTGTTGCACAGCGAATATTGGCGAACGAGATCGGGCGCGATCTCCACGTCGACATGCGAGCCGGCGCTGAACGGCGGCAGCTCGTCGCCATTGGGATCGACGAGGACGAGAGCGACGATGTCCGTTGCGATCGTCTCACGCGAGGCGATCTCAAGCTCCATCCAGCCATGTTGCATATATCGGGCTCCTGTCAGGCCTGCTGGGTCGTCGGCGTGCGGACGGCGCGGCCGGACAGGCGCTCGATCGGCGCCTGCGCGCCCCAGTCGCTGCGCCACTGATTATATTCGTCCAGCCAGTCGCGCTCGCGCGGCAGCACGATGAAGCCGGCCCGCGCATGACGGAACACTTCGGGCGCCTCCGCGCCCGGCGGCACGGTCCCCTGCTCCGCGAGCGCCAGCGCGGCGCGCATGAGACGGCGCCGCGTGAGCATGATCATCCGATCGCTGGTGCCCAGATGCTCCTTGGTGCGGTCTTCGATCGGCCCCATGCTCTCGGTGATCGCCTGGTCCTGCGTGGGGATGCCCTGGATGCCGGTGAAATTCTGCTCGCGCTGGAACTGCCGGTCGATCAGGTGATCGTTGCGCGGATTGTTGGCGAGGCGGAAGCGGCCATACCAGTCGGTGGTGTTGGGCAGCATCTGCAGCTCCGTCCGCCCGCCGGGCAGCGGCTCGCCATGCTTGTCGAGGGTAAGCGGCGGCGGGCGATGGCCGCTGATGATGATGAGCATGCTGTGCTCGTCATCCACCGGCAGCCAGGCGCGCCAGCGGATCATGCCGAGCGGATCGGACGGCGCCGCCGTCCAGAAGGGGAAGGCGAAATGGCCGATACGGTGATAGCTGTTCTCCGGCCCGGCATGGCGCGAGGCGACATAGGCGGTGCCATAGGCTGTTTCGAGCGCTTCATATCTGGGCGCCAGATTTTCGGGGAGCTGGCGGTAATAGTTGAGCGAGCCCGGCTCGAAATGGTCGGGGCCGATGCCGCCCAGATGCAGGAAGCCGACATGGCACGTGTCGATGTCGCCCTCCAGCGCCTGCAGCCAGTTGCATTCGCGGAACAGGAACTGGATGGTCAGCTCCTCCTCGGGGATAAATCGCACGTCGAATTCCGGCAGTTCGGGCGGTGTTTCCAGCGGGCCGAGATAGGCCCAGACGACGCCATAGCGCTCGACGACCTTGGCGGCCTGGATCTTGACGCGCTCCTTGTAATCGGTCTCGGGCGGCTCGGAGGGCATTTCGATGCACTGGCCGTTGGGCGCGAACTTCCAGCCATGATAGACGCAGCGAATGCCATGCTCCTCGTTGCGGCCATAGAACAACGAGGCGCAGCGATGCGCGCAGAGATGGTCGACGATGCCCACCGTCCCGTCCGGCGAGCGGAAGGCCAGGAAATTCTCGCCCAGGAGCCGCAGCCGCACCGGCGCGCCGCCCGCCTCCAGCTCCGAGGATTTGAGGCAGGGCAGCCAATATTGCCGCATCAGCCTGCCCATCGGCGCTTCCGGTCCCACTCGGGTCAATAGCTCATTCTCTTCCGCGCGCACTGGCCGTCTCCCATGGACTCACGGGCCTGTAGCCCGCTATGATCATATTATTGTATGACCATTATGTTGTTTTGCCAATGCACTCCATCTATGGTCACCGCGGGACGAGGAGGCAAGGCATGGCGGATCGTTACGACATCAGGCCCGACGCGATCGGCTGGACCGTGTGCGACCGCGCCGGCGTCACCAGCATCGTCGATGCGCGCCCGCTCGTGTCCGGCCTGCGTGTCGAGGATGCGGACGAGCTGGCCTATGACCTGTCGCACGATGCGGACGCCGTCTCGCGGCCGGTCGCACAGCCGGTCGATCCCGATGTCCTCAGCGAATATGTGCGCTCACGCCCGAGACGCCATTGACGCGCGTGCCGCCGTTGATCGCGCCTGCGCCGCGATTGACGAAGTCGATCGGATAGCGCGCCGCCGGCCTTGACACCTCGTCCAGCGCGGCCAGCTCCTCGTCATCGAGCCCGAGCGCCAGCGCGCCGCCATTCTCCTCCAGCTCCGCCAGCGTATCCGCGCCCAGCAGGATGCTCGCGACGGTCGGCTGCCGCGCCAGCCAGGCCAGCGACACCTGCGCGGGCGCGACGCCGCGCGCCCGCGCGATCTCGACCACCTTGTCGACGATGGAAAAGCCGCGCTCGTCCAGCCCGCGCCGCGCCAGCATCGCCCGGCCACCGTCGGCACCGGCGATGTTCTCGCGCGTGAAGCGGCCGCTCAGCGCCCCGCTCTTGAGCGGCGACCAGGGGCAGATTCCGAGGCCATGGGCCTGCGCCATCGGCACCAGCTCATGCTCGATATTGCGCTCCAGCAGCGAATATTGGAGCTGCAGCGCCACGGCGGGCGCATAGTCGCGGAATTGCGCCAGCATATGCGCCTCGGTCGCTTTCCAGGCCGGGATGTTGGAGAAGCCGAGATGCAGGATCTTGCCTTGCGAGACGAGATCGTCGAGCGCGCGCATCGTCTCCTCGATCGGCGTCATCTTGTCCCACAGATGCATCCAGAACAGGTCGATATAATCGGTCCTGAGCTTGCGCAGCGAGGCTTCGCAGCTGCGCATGATCGACTTGCGCTGTGCGCCGCCGCCATTGGGATCGCCGGGATGGACATTGCTGGCGAACTTGGTCGCGATCACCACCGAGTCGCGCCTGGACGAGCGCTGGAAATAATCCCCGACGATCGTCTCGGCCTCGCCGCCGCCATAGATATTGGCGCTGTCGATGAAATTGCCGCCGAGGTCGAGATAGCGGTCGATCAGCGCATGGGCCGCAGCCGGCGCCAGCTCCCAGTCGCGGCTGCCACCGAAATTGAAGGTGCCGAGCGCCATGCGGCTCACCCGAAGGCCGGACAAGCCCAGCGTCACATAATCATCGAGCATATCGCGACCTCTCCTGCTATCGTCCGGTCCCGCGCTGCCTGCCCCATGCGCAACCGCCGGCGCAAGCAAAAGATGTTATTGTAAGATAGAACTGGTCTTGGGGCGTCCGGCACTGCTATGCAGGCCGAAAAGAAGGAAGAGGAGAAGAAGGATGGCAACGCTGCTCGAACCCACGGCCGATCGGGCCGATCTGGTCAACGGCCCCTGGTTCCACCTCATCGACGGCGCGCTGGTCGGCTCGGAAACCAGCTTCGAGGTGATCGATCCCGCAACGGGCACGCCCTTCGCGCAATGCCCGTCCGCCGGCCAGACCGAGCTGGAACGCGCCATCGCGGCCGCCAAGCGCGCCTTCCCGGCCTGGAGCCGGGTTCCCGCAGAGGAACGCCGCGCGCTCCTCAACGCTTTCGCGCAGCGCATCCGCGACCATGCGCAGGCCCTGCATCCGCTGCTGACCCGCGAGCAGGGCAAGCCGCTGGCCGATGCGCTCATGGAACTGCAGCGCACGGCGGACCATATCGACGGCATGGCGGCGCTGCCGCTGGAATCGGTCGTGCTGAGCGAGACGCCAACCGAGAAGATCGTGCAGCGCTGGCGGCCGATCGGCGTCGTCGCGGGCATCGCGCCATGGAATGTCCCCGTGGCGCTCGCCATGCACAAGGTCGCCCATGCGCTCTACACTGGCAACACGATGGTGCTGAAGCCCTCGCCCTACACGCCGCTCACCACGCTCGCCGTGGCGGCGCTGGCGGTCGACATCTTCCCGGCCGGCGTGCTCAACATCCTGGCCGGCGGCAACGAGCTGGGCGCGCTGATGACCAGCCATCCCGATATCGAGAAAGTGAGCTTCACCGGCTCCGTCGCCACCGGCAAGAAAGTGGCGTCCAGCTCGGCCGACACGCTCAAGCGCGTGACTCTGGAGCTGGGCGGCAACGATCCCGCGCTGGTGCTGGCCGATGCCGATGTCGAGAAGAGCGCGGACGGCATCGCCCGCAGCGCCTTCTCCAATTGCGGGCAGATCTGCATGGCGGTGAAGCGGGTCTATGTCGCCGCGCCGCTCTACGAGCAGATGGTGGAGGCGCTGGTCAAGCGCGCCGAGGCCATCCCCTATGGCCCCGGCAATCAGCAGGGCGTGCGCATGGGGCCGATCCAGAACGCCATGCAGTATAACAAGGTGAAGTCGGTGATCGACCGCACTCGCGCCGATCCCTCTGCACGGTTCGAGACCGGTGGCGCGCTGCCGGAAGGACCGGGCTATTTCGTGCCGCCCACCATCGTCACGGGCCTCTCCGAAGACGCGCCGCTGGTCAGCGAGGAGCAGTTCGGCCCGGTGCTGCCGGTGCTGCGCTTCGAGGACGAGGAGGATGCGATCGCGCGCGCCAACAACACGCGCTTCGGCCTCGGCGCCTCGGTCTGGAGCGCGGATGTGGCACGCGCCGCATCCGTGGGCGAGCGGCTGGAAGCCGGGCAGGTGTGGATCAATCGCCATGGCGGCAATCCCGCGCATGTGCCGTTCGGCGGCGCCAAGGAATCCGGCCTCGGCCGCGAGCATGGGGTCGAGGGGCTGCGCGCCTATATGGAGATGCAGGTCGTCTCCCTGCCGCTGGCCTGACGGGAGCATCCATGATCGAGGACATGCAGCAGCCGGCCGCCCTGACCGGCCGCATCACCGCCGGCGAGGCCTTTCTGCGGCGGCTGGCCGACAATGGCGTCGAATATTTCTTCGCCAATGCCGGCACCGATTTCGCGCCCATCGTCGAGGGAATCGCGCGCGCCGGGCAGGCCGGCTTCGCCATTCCCCAGACGCTGGTCGTCCCGCATGAGAATGCCGCGCTTGGCATGGCCCATGGCTATTATCTGGCGACCGGCCGACCGCAGGCCGTGATGGTCCACACTAATGTCGGCCTCGCCAATGCCGTCATGGGCACGATCAACGCCGCCTCGGACCAGGTGCCGATCCTGCTGTCGAGCGGCATCACGCCGATGCTGGACGATGGCGTGACCGGGCACCGGACCTCGTCCGTGGCCTGGGGCCAGAATATGCGCGACCAGCTCGGCATGGTGCGCGACACGACCAAATGGGATGGCGTGCTGGCCTTCCCCGAGCAGGCCGCCGATCTGGTGGACCGGGCCTTCGCCGCCGCCATGTCGCACCCGCGCGGGCCGGTCTATCTCGGCCTGCCGCGCGAGACGCTGTGCGGCGAGGTGGAACTGACGCAGACGCCGCCGCGCAATGCGCCGACCAGCGTCGCGCCTTCGCCGGTCGACATCGCCCGCGCGGCCGATCTGCTGGACCGTGCCGAGCGGCCGCTCATCATTGCCCAGCGCGGCAGCGGCGCACCCGATCCCGAAGCATTCGCCCGGCTCGGCCGGTTCGTCGAGGACCATGCCATCGCGGTCGTCGAGCTGGCGCCCTCGCGCCTCGCCTTGTCCGGCTTCTCACCGATGCATGCCGGCTTCGATCCGGGCAGCGAGATCGCGCAGGCGGACGTCATCCTGGTGCTCGACGTCACCGTGCCCTGGTGGCCGCACCGCCATCATCCCGCGCCGGGCGTCAAGGTCATCCAGGCCGGGCCCGATCCGCATCATCTGCGCACGCCCGTGCGCAGCTTCCCGGCCGATGTCACGCTGGCCGGCAATGGCGCGGACGTGATCGACGCGCTGGCGCAGGCCATGCCGAAGCGGGACCGCAGCGCGCGCTTCGCGGCCATCGCGGCGCGGACGCAGGCGCAGCGCGAGGCCGCGCTGGCACCCGCCGCGCCGAGCGAAGGCGTCATGACCTCCGCCTTTGTCAGCCAGGCGATCGCCCGGCTCGCCGGGGACCGGGGCCGGGTAGTCACCGAGCTCGGCGCCCGCATCGGGCCGATGCGCTTCGCCCATGCCGACCAATTCTACGCCAATCCGATCTCGGGCGGCCTCGGCTGGGGCCTGCCGGCCGCGCTCGGCGTGCAGCTGGCGGACCGGGACCGGCTCGTCATCGCGACGCTCGGCGACGGCAGCTACATGTTCGCCAATCCGGTGGCCTGCCATCAGATCGCCGAGGCGCTGAACCTGCCGCTGCTGATCGTCATCTTCAACAATGGCGTCTGGAACGCCGTGCGCTCCTCGACACTGGGCATCTATTCGGACGGCTATGCCGCCCGTGCCAACACGGTGCCCCTCACCTCGCTTGAGCCCGCGCCCGATTATTGCAAGGTGGCCGAGGCGTCGCGCGCCTGGACGGCACGGGTCGAGTCGGCGGAGGAGCTGGAGGCGACGCTCGCGGAAGCGGCGCGCGTGATCCGCGAGGAGCGGCGTCAGGCGCTGGTCGAGGTGAAGGTCCGCATCTGAGGCGCCTCTGCCGGTTTGCATGGCGAGCGCAGCGGCAATAGATAGACAGACATCATTGGAAAGCGAAGGGGAGGAGGGGCTCAATGAGCTACGTCAAGGGCAAGATCGCGCTGATCACGGGCGCCAGTTCGGGGATCGGCGCCGCCGTGGCGCGCGTGTTCGGCGAGGCCGGCATCGCCCTCGTCCTCGCCGCCCGGCGCAAGGACCGGCTCGACGCACTAGCGCAGGAGATCAACGACAAGGGCGGCAAGGCGCTGGCAGTGGAATGCGACGTCACCAACGAAGCCGCCGTCGAGCGGCTGTTCGCCACCGCGCTCGAGGCATATGGCCGGCTCGATCTGCTCATCAACAATGCCGGCATCGCCGACCATACGCCGACCGACGAGCTGAGCCTGGCGCGCTGGCAGGAAGTGGTCGACGTCAACCTCACCGCCGCCTTCCTCTGCGCCCGCGCGGCGCTGCGCATCATGAAGCGCCAGCAGAGCGGGCGGATGCTGCATATCGGCAGTCTGTCGGCACAGGTGCCCCGGCCCAACACCGCCGCCTATGCCGCCACCAAGTTCGGCCTCGCCGGGCTCAACCATTCGCTCGCCATCGACGGGCGGGAACATGGTGTCGCCTCGTGCATCTACCATCCCGGCGTAGTGGGGACCGAGCTGGCGCGCAGAGGCCCGCCCGGCGACCCGCTGCGCTCGCAAGGCGCGGAAGCGACCGCCCGCATGATCCTCGCCATGTGCGACCTGCCGGACCATGTGAATTTCTTCGAGGGCACGAGCCTGCCCATCACCATGCCATTCCTGGGCCGCGGCTGAGGCGGCTTGCCGTCGGGGTGACTGGCGGCATGGATGGGCTTCATCCCCTCCCGCTCCGCATGAGCCCCAATCTCTTGCCACTGCGCGGCCAAGGGTTCGTCCAGGCCAGATGGGAGTCAGTGCTCCTGCGAAAGCAGGAGCACTGACTCCACTTAAACCCGTAATAGCCTCACCCTCTTGCGAGCGGGAGAGAGATGGTCCCGGCATCTGTCTCCCCGCCTCTTGCAAGGACTGTGCATATGCAATATAGTTAGTCACACTAACTTGTTGGATTCCACATGCCCGCTTCCCAGACCGCCATCGCTCCGGCGCTCCGTGAGCCGATCGACATTCTGCGATCGAGCTTGCTGCGCATTTCCCGCCTGGTGCGCCAGGCCGGCATGAGCCCGCTCTCGCTGACCGAGATGACGTTGCTGGTCGCGATCCGCCACAATCCCGGCATCGGCGTGTCCGAGCTTGCCGAGAAGGAGCGCACGACCCGCGCCACGATGAGCATCCATGTGAAGCATCTCGAAACCGCGGGCTGGGTGGAGCGCCGCGCGGTGCCGTCGGACGGGCGCCGGTCCGAGCTGCGCCTGACGGCGGCCGGCACGCAGTTGCTGCGCGAGACCGGCCGGCGGGGCGGCGACTGGCTTGAGACCCGCATCGCGCACTTGCCGACCGAGGCGCAGGACCGGCTCTGGTCGGCGCTGGACGCGCTGCAGATGCTGGCGGAGTCCGGGCGATGAAGGAAGCGCTCACCCGGCTGGAGGCCGCGCCTCAACCTGCCGCTCAACGCGAGACGCTCGTCGCCGCGATCATCGGCGGGGCGCAGTTCATCTCGATGCTCGACGCGACCGTCATCATGAACGCGTTGCCGACCATGGCGAGATCGCTCAACCAGAGCCCGATCTCGCTGAACCTCGCGATCACCACCTATCTCATCGCCGCGGCCATGTTCCTGCCGGTCGGCACCTGGATCGCGGATCGCTACGGCGCGCGCACCGTCTTCCGCTTCGCGATCGCCGGCTTCGCGCTCTCCTCCATCCTCTGCGGCCTGGCCCATTCCCTGTGGGAGCTGGTGGCGGCGCGCGCCTTCCAGGGCGCGGCCGGCGCCATGATGCTGCCGGTCGGCCGGCTCATCCTGCTCAAGAGCGTGCCGCGCGAGCGGCTGATGAACGCCCTCGCCGTGCTCAGCATCCCTGCCATGCTCGGCCCTGTGCTCGGCCAGCCGATCGGCGGCCTGATCGTCACCTTCGGTTCGTGGCGATGGATCTTCTTCCTCAACCTGCCGATCGCGGCGCTGGGCATCCTGCTCGTCACCCTGTTCGTGCCGGAAGTGAAGGAAGAGCATCGCACGCCGCTCGACTGGCAGGGCTTCCTGCTGGCCGGCGTCTCGCTCGCATCGCTCATGTTCGGCTTCGAGAATATCGGGCGCGGCGCCCTGCCCTGGCAGGCGATCATCGCCTTTCTGGCGATCGGCGCCATCGGCACCTGGATGCTCGTTCGCCACACGCGCCGCGTGGAAGCGCCGATCGTCGACCTCTCGCTGTTCCGGTTCGCGACGTTCCGGACCGCGGCGACGGGCGGCCTCATGACGCGCGTGCAGATCGGCGGCGTGCCTTTCCTGCTTGCGCTCATGCTGCAGGTCAGCTTCGGCCTCTCGCCGCTTGCCGCCGGCCTCATCACCGCGACCGGCGCCATCGGCTCGCTGCTCGTCAAGTCGGTGACGCCGCCGCTGCTGCGCCGCTGGGGCTTCCGGACGGTGCTGATCGCCAATACGGCGCTCTCCTCGCTGATGCTGCTGGCCTACGCGACCTTCTCGGCCTGGACGCCGGTCGTCTGGATGGTGCTGGTCGTATTCTCAGCGGGCCTGATCCGCTCGGTGCAGTTCACCTCGCTCAATGCCATGTCCTATTCGGACGTGCCGCAAAGCAACATGAGCCGCGCATCCTCGCTGACGGCGATGATCCAGCAGCTCGCACAGGGCTTCGGCGTCGGCGTGTCGGCGCTGGTGCTGCATTTCGCCGCGCGCCTGGGCGGTCATGACCAGATGCAGATTTCGGACGTGCGCACGGCGTTCATCGTCCTTGCCGTGCTGTCCGCCTCGGCGCTCTGGTTCTTCGTGAAGTTGCCGCCGCATGCCGGCGCCCAGATGAGCGGCCACCGGCGCGAGGACGTCAAGCTGCAGCAGCTGGAGGAGGAGGCGGCCTGAACTGAAGCGGCGCCGTCAGAAGGGATTGCCCAGCACCCGCAAGTGACGGGCGACCTCATGCTTCCCGTGCAGATAGCGGTTGCGCATGACCTGGGCCGGCCGGTCGCGCCCCGCATCCCGGTCCGCGAAATAGCGCAGATGCTCGTGCGTCTCGTCGATCGTCAGGCCGACGAGCACGCATTCGCCATCCTGCTCCGCCAGGGCGGTCGGGTCGAGATGCGACAGGTCGATCGACCGCATCAGGCCCGAGCGATGACCCGGATGGCAACCGCGTTCAGACATCGAGGTTGAACACCTTCCTGGCATTGCCCTCGAAGATGGCGAATTTCTCGTCGTCGGTCAGCCAGTCGGCATTCTTGATGATGGGCGCGATATCGTCCATCTGCTTGCCGGTCTCCGGCAGGATCGCGGAGCCGACGCCGGGGCATTCGGAGCCGAACAGGCAGCGGTCCGCACCCACTGTCTCGATAAGCAGCCGGATGGCGCCTTCGGTATAGAGCACCGTATCGAAATAGAGCTGGCGCATGCGCTCGGAGAAGCGATGCGGACGGCGCAGCGAATTGGCCTCGAACCGGCCGAACTGATAGGGCATGGCGCCGCCGCCATGACTGACCACGATCTTGAGCGAAGGGAAATCGTCGAACACGGTGGAGTTGCACAGGCCGTAGACGGCGGTGGTCTCCTCGTTGATAAAGTGCAGCGAATAAGGCTCGCGGTCCTGCAACGAGCCGGTGGCGTGGATATGCGCCGGCATGTCCAGCTCGCACAGCTTCTCGTAGAGCGGATACCAGTAGCGGTCGCCCATGGCCGGGGCCTGAGTGCCGCTGTTCTCATAAGGATCGGGATTGAGCAGCACGCCCTTGAACCCGAGGCCCACCAGCCGGTCGATCTCGCCGAAGACATTCTCGATCGGCTCGCCGGCGACCTGCGGCAGGCCGCCCACGGGAATGAAGGTATCCGGGATGAGCTGGCACTGGCGATGGATGATGGTGTTCACTTCCTCGCAGAACCAGTGGACCAGCCGGCCGGGCTGGGTCGAGTTCATCATCTGGAACGGGCGCGGCGAGATGAGCTGCAGGTCGGTGCCATGATCGTGCAGCAGCGGGATATGGCCCTTGGGGAAGGCTTCCTTCTTGTGCGCGGCCGCGATGATCTGCTCGTCCGTCACATGCACGCCGCCGCGCCCATGGCTGCCGCGATGCGCCAGGATGTTCGCCTTGTAGGCCCACAGCTCGACCGGCGCGCTCACATGGCCGTGGCAATCGATGATCATGATGTCGTCTCCCGGCTTTGCAGATTATGGTAGCGGAAGGCCTTGCGCGCCTCGTCGAGCCGCTGGCCGCCGCGCACCGCTTCGCGGATGGCTTCCTCGGTCGCATGGATCTCCTCGGCGACGGCGAGGATGCGCTCCTCATGCGCGCGCGGCAGCACCAGTACGCCATCGCTGTCGCCGATCAGCAGGTCGCCCGCCGCGACCCGCGCCTCGCCGATCGTCACCGGCACGTCCGACGCCTCGACCTGCACCCGGTCCTTGCCGGTGCGCATCCAGTGCCCCTTGGAGAAAACCGGATAGCCCAGCGAGCGGCACAGATGCACGTCGCGGCAGATGCCGTCGATCACCGTGCCGCCAAGGCCGCGCCGATGCGCGATCTCGGTGAGGATGTCGCCCCAGACGGTCACGTCCTCGCGCCCGCCATTGTCCAGCACCACGACCTCGCCCGGATCGATATCGTCGATATAGTCGCCGACCGTCCCCACCGGCACGCCGGGCGGGCCATAGAGGATGGTGCGGGCGCGGCCGGCGAGGCGGAAGCCGGGATCGCGCGGCTGCAGCCCACGGCACTGGCCGACGATCCCCAGCCGGTCGAGCGCGTCGCTCAGCGTCGCGGTCTCCAGTCGCGCGGCGCGGGCCACATTGGCGTCAGCAGTCATCGCTTCCCCTCATTGTCCAGCATATGCTCGTAATTGGCGCCCAGCACCGCGCTGGCGCTCTCGCCCGCCTCGATACGGCGGATCATCTCGGCCTCGCGCGCGGCGATGCGGCCGGCGGCGGCGATGGCGGCCTCGGCATGGGCCGGCGAGACGAACACGCACGCGCTCGAATCGGCCAGCACATAATCGCCGGGATTGACGGTGACGTCGCCGATCCGCACCGGCACGCCGGTCGCCGCCTCATGCACGCGCCCGCGCGCGGTGAAGGCGGTGAAGCTGCGGCAGAAGACCGGGAAACCGATCTCGCGCGCCTCGTCGACATCGCGCAGCGGCCCGTCGGCGATCACCGCTGCGATCCCCTTCTGCCGCGCGGCGCGGCTCAATATGCCGCCCCAACAACCGGCGTCGCGCCCGGTGCGCTGCTCGACCACGATGACCTCGCCTGCTGCCGCCGCGTCGATCGAGGCTGCGCCCAGATGCCGCACCGGCGCGCCTTCGGGCGGTTTGCCCTCGGCGAGCTTGCAGGTCTGCACGCGCCCCGCGATGCGTCGGCCCGGCAGCGTGGCGATGAGGCCGGTGACGGTGCCGGCCAGCCCCAGGCTGTCCAGCGCGTCGGAAAGCGCGCAGGCGTCGAACGCCAGCAGCCGCTGCGCGATCGGGTCCGTCGTCATGACCAGGCCACGAAGCCGTTGGCCGTGCCGGTGCCCGCCTCCGAACGATAGCAAGCCTCATAGCCGACGACATCGCCCTGCAACTTCGTCTCGAACAGCATGCCTGCCGCCGCGATCCAGGTCTTGAGCTCGGAGGTGCCGGACTGGAGCAGCTTCTCGTCGATCGCCATCAGCGTCTCGCCGTCGCGCTCGGCCAGCGCCTTCAGGAACATCGCGTCGAACGCCTCGTCGATCACGAAATGGCTCATGCCGCCCGAGCCGAACACCGCCACCCGTTCGGCGCCGTCCCAGGCCCGCAGCGCCCGGCCGACCGCCTGGCCCAGCTCGAAGCAGCGCCGCGCCGTGGGCTGGTTGGGCGGGAAGAAGGTGTTGAGGATGATCGGCACATGCGGGATCACCTTGTCGCGCATGATCTGCCGATAGATGAAGCCGAAGGCGTGCGGGATGCCGCTCGACCAGTGGCCCGGCGGCTCGGGCAGCCGCTTGGAGACGGCGATGTCGAACCGCTCGGCCACCACCGACCTGGCGATGTGCATGGCGAGCTCGGGACAGGTCTTGTATTCGCGCCGCTCGGGCGGGCTGTGACCCGGCTCGGCCTCGTGGATGCCCGGCGGCATGCGCCGGGCCTGTTCGGGCGTCGCCGGCTGGTCCCACGTATGATCGCCGAGGAACACCGTCATGCTCGGTGTCACATCCTCCAGGAACAGCTCGCGCTGGTCATTGCCAAAGATGATCGCGATATCCGGGGAGACCTCGGCGAACCGATCCGCCATGCGGGCGATCGCCGCCTGGCAGCCTTCGCTGCGCCTTGTCCGCTCTTCCAGCGAGCTCTGCTCGCCCAGCCGCTCATCGGCGCGCAGTGCCGCCAGCGTCTCGAAATCATAGGTCTTGCCGCGGAACGGATGGTTGCGGTTGGCATGGTCCGCAGGGAGCCGCAGCACCCACTGCTCCGGCGTCGTCGACAAGGTGGGACCGTGCGACGTCCACATGCCGAGCACGATCTCTGCCATCCCTCATCCTCCTTGCTCGCAGCTGCGCACCGGCTGCTGCTCTTCATCCACCCGGCCCAGCCGCTCGACCATAGTTCGTTTCTATAGTCAATTAAATCGATGCGATAGACACCTAATTATCATATCCTCGCTGCCGGGCGAGCGACCCGTTCAGAACATCGCTTTCACCGGCTTCACTCGCGGCGGCGCCCAGCTGAAATCGTCGGCCGGCTCGAACGTGAGTGCATCCAGCGCCTCTGGCAAGGGATCGGCGCCCAGGCCGGGACCGGACGGGATGCTGATCGTGCCATCCTGCCCTGGCCGGCCGGTCGCGCCGAACAGCGGCATTTCGAGATCGGCGTTGAAGAATTCGATGATGTCATAGGCCGGCAGCGCCGCGGCCAGTTGCAGCGTCGCCAGCAGGCCAGGTCCCAGATAGGCGGAATGCGGCGCCAGCTTGTGGCCGGCCGCGACCGCCGCGCGCGCGATCTTGAGAAATTCGGTGAAGCCCACCTTGATGACGCTCGGTTGCAGATAGGTGGGCGCGGCCGCATCGATATAGGGCTGGAAATTGAAGATATTGCCGAGATTCTCGCCCAGCGCGAGCGGCGGCACGTCGCCGGCATTCGCGACCATCTGGATGCCTTCCACATCCTCCGGCGGCCACACCGGCTCCTCCAGCCAGGCGAGGTCGTGGCGGCGCAGCAGCTTCGCCATGCCTATCGCATCGGCGCGGTCCCAGGCACAATTGCAGTCGACCATCAGCCACCGGTCCGGCCCCATGGTGGCGCGCGCGGCGGCGACCGCCTCGTCCGTGATCTCATGCACCTTCACGGCCCGATAGCCCTGGTCCAGCGCATGCTGCACATAGTGCCGGACCCGGTCCGGATCGCCATATTTGGGCAGGCTCGCATAGGCATCGACCCGCTCGCGCACCCGCCCGCCGATCAGCTCCGCCGTCGAGCATCCGCGCTTCTTGCCGGCCAGATCCCACAGGGCGATGTCCAGCCCCGCGAGCGCGAAGCGGGCGGGACCGCCGCGCCCATAATGGTGCAGCGTGCGCGCGATATCCTCGTAGAGAAGCGCCGGATCGTCGAAGGTCCGGCCCACCGACAGCGGCCCGACCAGCGTGTCGGCCGCCGTGCGCGTCGTCGCGATCGAGCCGAAGCCGAATGCCTCGCCCCAGCCGACCAGCCCGTCCTCGGTCTCGACGCGGACCAGCAGCGAGCACATGCCGGCACGCGCCGGCATCTGCTCCTTGCGCTTGTGCACGACCACATGGGACGACACGGCGGCGATCGTCATCGGCTCGAACATCGGCAATCCTCTCGATCATGATCCGCGAGGCCGATCGTCCGGCCCAAGGGCCGGGCGATCCCCGTTTCAACCGGTCAGGCCGGCAGTTCCTCATAGACCACGACCGGCGCGACCCGGCCGCGCGGCCCGGTCAGCGGCTCCACATCGCCGTCCGTCCAGACATTCAGGCGCCGGCGATTGAACTCGTCCAGCCAGTCGACCTCCTTGGGCGTGACCACCCAGCCGCCGCGCACGCCAGTGTGCGTCGAGGGATCGGTCGCGCCCGGCAGGGTGGTGAGCTGCCCGTCGCGGAAGGCCTGGATGCTGCGCAGCAGGACGCGGCGGGTGAGCGCGATCATCTTGTCGCTGGTGCCCAGATGCTCCTTGGTGCGGTCCTCGATCGGCCCCATGCTCTCGGTGATCATCTGGTCCTGGGTCGGGATGCCGGCGAGGCCGGTATAATTGCCGTTCCTCTGCATCTCGCGGCTGATATTATGGTCGTTGCGCCGGTTCTCCTCGATCCGGTAGCGGCCATACCAATCGGTCGTGTTGGGCAGATAGTTGAGCTTCAGCGTCGAGCCCCAGATCTTGCTGCCGTCCTTGCGGCGCGGATCCCAGACCGGCATGGGCTGCGAGAAGACGACCAGCATCGAATGATAGTCGTCGACCGGCACCCAGCAGCGCGTGCGGATGAAGTCGAGCGGCTCGGACGGCGCCATGGTCCAGAAGGGCAGCAGGAAATGGCCGATGCGATAATAGGCATCGTCCGGGCCCGCCGCGCGATAGGCGCAATAGGTCGTGCCCCAGGGCGCTTCCATCGCGTCATATTTGGGATGCCGGTTCTCGTATCGATAATAGTCGACCGTGCCCGGCTCGAAATGATTCTTCTTGTTGGCGCCGCCGTGCAGGAAGCCGGCATGGACGGTGTCGATGTCGCCCTCGAGCGCCTGCAGCCAGTTGCACTCGCGGAACAGGAAATCGACGGTCAGCTCGCCCGCCTTCTCGAACTCGAAGGTCGGCATGGGCGGCGGCGTCTCGGCGTCGCCGATATAGACCCAGACCGCGCCATATTTCTCCTCCACCCTGGCGGCCTTGATCTTGACGCGCTCCTTGTAATCGGTCTCGGCCGGCTCGGAGGGCATCTCGATGCACTGGCCGTTCGGCGCGAACTTCCAGCCATGGTAGACGCAGCGAATACCGTGCTCCTCGTTGCGCCCGTAGAAGAGCGAGGCGCAGCGATGCGCGCAGAGATGGTCGACCACGCCGAGCGTGCCGTCGGGGCTGCGGAAGCCCAGGAAATTCTCGCCGAGGATGCGCAGGCGGATCGGCGCCCCGCCCGCCTCGAACTCGCTCGATCTGGCGATGGGCATCCAATATTGCCGCATGAATTCGCCCATCGGCGTGCCCGGGCCGACACGGGTCAGCAGTTCATTGTCTTCCGCGCGCATTGCAACCTCCCAAAGCAGAATCCTCTCGTCTATGGGAGACTATAAACATCATACACTATGATAATTCAACCCCCTTTCGCTGCGCTGAAATCGGCCTCTTCCGGTCACTCGCGGCTATGCAGTCGCGCGACGACACGCCGTAGCGACGCCACCAATCTGTAATATCGTCTATTCATTAGATCGAAGGACTGCTACCTTCTCCCGGTGGCGGCCTCGCAGGGCCGCGCAACAGGCTCAAGCTTGGTCGGGAGAGGCACATGTCGGTCCAGAGTCGGAGTGAGGATTTCAGCGCGTCGCTGAAGCTGGCCAGGAAGAAGGACGTCGTCGTGGTCGGCGGCGGTCCGGCCGGCTGCGTCGCGGCGCTGAGCGCGGCGCGCAACGGCGCTGACGTGATGCTGATCGAGCGGGTCGGCTATCTCGGCGGCATGATGACCGGCGGCGGCATCGGCGGCATCGGCATCAACGGCTATATCATCGAGAAAGGCATCGGCACCGAGGTGGTGAAGGGTATCTCGCTGGAGATCCTCCATCGCATCCAGGCGATCGGCGGCGCGCCGGAAGGTCCGCCCACCGCCCGCCATCCCACCGATTCGGTGATGATGACGAGCCTGCTCGACGAGATGATGGAGGAAGCCGGCGTCGACGTGCTGTTCAACACCGTGGTGTTCGACGCGCTGGTCGAGGACGGCACGGTCAAGGGCGTCGCCATCGCCAACAAGTCCGGCGGGCAGATGGTGCTGGCCGATGTCGTGATCGACGCCTCGGCCGATGGCGACATCGCCGCGCGCGCCGGCGCGCCGTTCAACCATGGCCGCGAGGAGGACGGGCGCCACCATGGCGGATCGATGGACATGCAGATCGGCGGCATCGACATCGACAAGCTGATCGCCTGGCTGCGCGCCCAGCCCAACCTCACCCAGGAGGAGCGCGAGGAGCTGGAACGCGAGCGCTCCGAGCTGATGGGCGGCGGCCGCCCGGCCAATGTCTATAAGTCGCTAAAGGGCGAGACCCTCTATCAGGAGCCGGTCGTGCAGCCGACCGACTGGGACGAGGTGGACCGCATCCGCGCGGCCGGCGGCATCCCCAAGCTGCGCCTCTCGCCGGCGGCCGGCGGGCCGATCCCGGGCAAGGCCACCGCGCCCAAGGGGCCGGACGGTAAATATGTGCCGCTGCCCGCCGGGCTCGACCGCGAATGGGTGGACTATATCAAGGCGGGCAAGGTGCCGCTGCTCTACGGCGCGGTTGAGCCGGTCTATCCGCCGCCGCGCTTCGGCAATCTCGGCATCTTCCGCCACGGCAAGATCCGCCACGGCCAGATGATGTCCGGCGTCTATGAGGTCTGGTACGACCATACCAATGAGGAGGAGGTCAGCAAGTCGCTGATCTACCGCCGCAAGCTCAACCGGGTCTATCTCAACTTCCTGCGCGAGCGCATTCCCGGCTTCGAGGAGGCCTATATCGTCATGGAGTCGCCGACCGGCGGCGCCCGCGAAGGCCGGCGCATCATCGGCGACTATATGCTGACCGAGGATGATGTGCTGGAGAGCCGGCGCTTCCCCGACGTGATCGCCAAGGGCGGACCGCGCGGGCCGGATGCGCACAGCGTGACCGGCCTGTGGGGCGACGGCGTCGCCTCGCCGTTCAAGGCGCCTTACGACATTCCATATCGCATCCTGCTGCCGCAAGGCCTCGACGGGCTGATCGTCGCCGGCCGCTGCGCCTCGGCGACTTTTGCCGCGCTCGGCGCGATCCGCGACCAGGCGACCTGCATGTCGATGGGCGAGGCGGCCGGTGCCGCCGCCGCCATTGCTTCCAGGACGGGGGTGCAGCCCCGCAAGGTGGACATGGACAGGCTGCAGCAGGCGCTGCTCGATCAGGGCGTGCTGCTCTATATCGGCGACGAGCAGCCCCTGCGCGAATCGGTGGGCGATCCAGTTGAGCCTGTTGAGCCCTGAATCGGTGCTCCGGCGCCGCAGGCCGTCAGCGGTCGCGCCGGCGCTCCGTCCCCGGTGCGTGGCCGGCCATGCGGCGGTAGAAGCGCGAGAAATAGGCCGGGTCCTCGAAGCCCAGCTCGGCGGCCACTTCGCTGCAGCTCATGCCCGAGAAGCGCAATAGCCGGCGCGCCTCGAACAGCAGCCGGCGGTTGATGAACTGCAGCGGCGTCATGCCGAACGCCTCGTTCGTCTGGCGCGACAGGGTGCGGACGGTGCAGTTCAGCCGGCCGGCATAATATGCGAGCGGCCGATGGTCGCGATAGCTCGCCTCGACCAGCGACTGGAAGCGATGCACGATCGGCCCCTGCCGCGCGGCGGTGTCCGGGCCGGGCTGGACGGCTGTCCGCAGCCAGGCCTCGGCGAGCGCGCGGTGCAGCCGATGGACATCGGGATCGAAACGGTCCCGTTCGGCCTCGACCAGCTGCATGCCCAGGCCGAGCAGCCGCTCGGCAAGCGCGTCCGGCGGGCGGTGGATGGCCGGGGTCGTCAGTTGGTGACGCAGCCGGTCCCGGCGGTCCAGACCCGCGATGAAATCCTCCGACAATGTGAGGACGAAACCGATCACGTCCTCCGAGAAGTGGAAGCCATGGGTGATCCCCCTGGGCACGCAGACCAGCAGCGGGCCGCCAAGATCATGAACGCGGCCTTCCAGCCGGACCGTGACGCGCCCACTCGCAACGAAGAGCATCTGCGCCAGCCCTGCATGGAAATGGGGCGAAATCTCCCAGTCATGTCGCCGGCTGCGCGACGCGATCGTTTCGCAATGGAAGAAATCCTCCCGCCATGGCGGGCTTTCATCACCATAGAGGCCATAGCTGGGAACGGACGAATCGGGAGAACTCATGTCCTGAAAATACCAGCCTTTGTCCGCCCCGTCTCTTCCGCGCCCGCCCGGAAGCGTTGATACTGGCCCCACCAGGACGGAGGGGACATGCTACAGGTCTGCATCATCGGAGCGGGGCCGGCCGGCTTGATGCTGGGCCATCTGCTGCGGGCGGAAGGCATCGACTGCATCATCCTGGAGCGTCAGACGGCCGAACATGTGCTGGGCCGCATCCGTGCCGGCGTGCTCGAGCAGGTCACGGTCGATCTCATGACGCGGATCGGGCTGGACGCGCGCCTCAAGATCGAGGGGCTGGTGCATGACGGGTTCAATCTCGCCGATGGCGAACGGCTCATCCGCATCGACATCGCCGCGCTCACCGGCCGGCATGTCATCGTCTACGGCCAGACCGAACTCACCCGCGACCTCATGGACGCATGTGCCGAACGCGGGCTGGAGGTGGTCTATGAGGCGAGCGACGTCACGCTCCACGACATCGAGAGCGACACGCCTTTCGTCACTTATGTGAAGGACGGCGCGCCGCGCCGGATCGATGCCCGCATCATCGTGGGCTGCGACGGCTTCCACGGTCCGAGCCGCAAGGCCATCCCGGCAAGGGCGGGGCGGGAATATGAGCGCGTCTATCCGTTCGGCTGGCTGGGCATCCTCGCCGATGTCCCGCCCTGCAACGACGAGCTGATCTATGCCAATCACGAGCGCGGCTTCGCGCTGGCCTCACAGCGCAGCCGCACGCGCAGCCGCTATTATGTGGACGTGCCGCTGACCGAGAAACTGGAGGACTGGCCGGACGCGCGCATCTGGGACGAGCTGGCCGTCCGGCTCGGGCCGCAGGCGGCCGCCCATATCGTCCGCGGCCCGGCGATCGAGAAGTCGATCGCGCCGCTGCGCTCCTATGTGTTCGCGCCGATGCGGCATGGCAGCCTGATGCTCTGCGGCGATGCCGCGCATATCGTGCCGCCGACCGGCGCCAAGGGGCTCAATCTCGCGGCGAGCGACGTCCATTATGCGGCGGAGGCGCTCATCGCCTTCTTCCGGCGCGACGATGCCGACGCGATCGCCGGCTATTCGGACCGGGCGCTCGTGCGCGTCTGGAAGGCCGAGCGCTTCTCCTGGTCGCTCACCCGCCTCATGCACCGCTTCCCCGACGACGGCCCGTTCGAGCGCGCGATGCAGGTGGCCGAACTCGACTATATCGCCTCCAGCATCGCGGCCCAGACGAGCATCGCCGAGAATTATGCGGGATTGCCGCTATAGGGCGGCGATCTGGTCGTCATGATGGCGGCGCGACCAGCGCCCGCAGCTTTGCGGCGAGCGTCGGCGCGTGCCCGGCCGCGCGCAGCATGATCGCCCATTCGCGCAGCGCCAGCGTCACCGGATTGTGGCTCGGCGCGCGGTGGGCGAGGCCGTAGCGGATCGGCTCGTCCGGCCGCTCCACCGCGAGCGTGCCGAACAGCCGGTCGAAGACGATGAGCACGCCGCCGAAATTGCGGTCCCGATAGGCGGCATTCGAGGCATGGTGGAGCCGGTGATGGGCCGGCGTGTTGAGCAGCCATTCGAGCGGCCCGAGCCGCCCGACCGCCTCGGTATGCAGGAAGAACTGGTAGCGCAGATCGAAAGCCCGCAGCATGGCGACCATGAGCGGCGGCATGCCGATGAGGATCAGCGGCAGATAGAAGGCCCAGCCCAGCGAGACGAGATTGGTCCAGCCCAGCCGCAACGAGGCGAGCAGGGTCAGCTCATCGGCCGAATGATGAACCGCATGGCTGGCCCACATCCAGCGGACACGATGGCTGGCGCGGTGGAACCAGTAATAGGCGAACTCGAACAGCAGGAAACCGGCGACCCAGCTGCGCCAGTCCCGCAGCGGCCAGTGCACCGGCGCGAGCGCGGCGCCGCCGGTCATGATGCCGCCGAGCACCGCGCCGGTGAGCAGCGCGAAGGGGATGTTGCCGAGGGCGAGGCCGACGGTGGCGAGCGCGGCGCGGCCATCATAGCCGCGCCGCCGGTGGCGGCGCCAGAGCAGCTCCGCCACGATGAGCAGCGCGATCGTCGCGAGCCAGAGCGGCGATCGCGCGAACAGCTCCATCAGCGCCTCGACTGCCGCAGCTCGTCCATGCGCTCGCGCGCGGCCGCCATCTCGGCAGCGTCGATCCGGCCGTCATGATTGGTGTCGGCGCGGTCGAACAGCGGCATGGGCGCGTCCGCCTGTTCGTCACGGCTCATGCGGCCATCATGATTGGCATCGGCCTGGGCCAGCATCGTGTCCAGCCGCTGGCCGATGCTGGGCCGGCGCCGGATCAGGCGGCCGAAATCGTCGCGGCTGATATAGCCGTCATGATTGCGGTCCATCTTGTCGAAGCGCGCCATCCGCGCGGCGGCATATTCGTCGCGCGTCACGACGCCGTCGCCATTGCTGTCCGCCCTGGCGAGCACCTCGCCCGGCTCGAGCTGGCCGCGCTGGGCGGCGGCGGGCGCGGCGAGCGTGCCAGCGACGGTCAGGGCCGCCAGCACCGGAAATATCGTCCTGAAAGTCATGGGTCGTCCTTATGTCCACGAAGGTGGCCCATCGGCCGCGCCGGGAGGGGGCGAAGGCGCGGCCGATGAGCCGGGGTCCGTCAGCGATGGGGATACGCCGTTCCGGACACGGTCCGCGTGCCGCCATTGGGGCCGGCCACGGTCGTTGCATAGCCCACCGAGCCGTCGCCATTGGCATAGGCGGAGGTGGTGCGGCTGAGGGTCCGGCCGTCATTGGTCACGACCTGCCGGGAGCCGTTATAATGACCGTCGCCCCACTGCGCGTTGCGGGTCGCGGTGGCGCCGCGGCCATCATTGGTCTGGATGCTGCGCCGGTTGTCGAAATGGCCGGGGCCGTAATTGCGCTCGCGCGAGGTGCTGTAGCCGCGGCCGTTGTTCGCCTGGACACTCCGGTTGAACGAGGCCGAACCGGGCTGGCGCGACACCCAGCGCTGGGCCGTGTAGCCGCGTCCATGAGCGCCCTGGACGCTGAGGACATGGCCATGCGACCGGGCCATGGCCGGCGCCGGCAGGATCGCCGCCGCCAGCGCGGCGGTCAGCAGGGAAAGGATCGGAAGGGGCTTTGACATCATCTGTTCCTCTTGGAAGATTTGGGGGAGCTGCGTCCCTGAGCCCGATATGCGCCGTGCCGGTAAGCCGGTTGCGTCGCTGAGGTGACGAAGCGTGACAAAGTGTAACCGCGCCGATCGCGCCCTTGCGCGCCAGCGCCATGGTCGCATGGAGAGACGCCATGGACGAAAGCTGCATTGCCGTGGTGGAGGATGATCGCGAGATCCGCGCGATGGTGGTCGAGCTGCTGAAGCGCGAAGGCTTCGCCGTGGTGGGCTGCGGGACGACTGCCGAATTCGATCAGCTCGCCGGCCGCCAGCGCATCGACCTCGCCATTCTCGACATCATGCTGCCGGGCGAGGACGGCCTCTCGCTCTGCCGCCGCCTGCGGGCGAAGGGCGAAGTGCCGGTGCTTCTCGTGAGCGCCAAGGGCGACGATATCGACCGGATCATCGGCCTGGAGATCGGCGCGGACGACTATCTCGCCAAGCCGTTCAATCCGCGCGAGCTGATCGCGCGGGCGCGGGCGATCCTGCGGCGCACGCGCGATCGCCAGCGCGTCGTCTCGGTCGAACCCTCCGAGCGCTACCGCTTCGGCGGCTGGCTGATCGATGCCGGCGGGCGGACGCTGATCGATCCGGCCGGCGCGCCGCTCGACCTGACCGGCGGCGAGTTCGATCTGCTGCTGTGCTTCGTGACCCATCCCCAGCGCGTGCTCAATCGCGACCAGCTGCTCGACTGGACGCGCGGGCGCAGCGCCAGCGCCTTCGACCGGGCCGTGGACGTCCAGCTCTCCCGCCTGCGCCGCAAGCTGGCGGACCGGCCGGGCGGCGACACCCTCATCAAGACCGTGCGCGGCGGCGGCTACCAGTTCACGACGCGGGTGGAGCGGGCATGAGCCTCGGCAATCTCTGGGCGCGCGTCGTCGCGATCCTGCTGGTCGGTTTCATCGCCTGGCAATTGCTGATCGTGCTCGCCACCTCGCTGCCCTCGCGCGGCAGCGACGCGCGGCCCTATGGCCTGCCGCGACCGGCCGATGCCGCCGCGATGATCGGCGCGATCGAACGCGCGCCCTCGCCCGAACGGGCGAAGCTGATCGACCTGTTCAACCAGGGCCTCTATTCGGTCCAGCTTGCGCCCGAGGGCGTCAGCCCTTCCCCCAACGCCACGACCGACGATCTCGTGACGCTGGGCCGCTATTATGCAGCGGCGATGCCCGGCCGGGCGGTCGCAGTGGACGCCAGACGGCCCTTCCTGGGCACGCTGCTGGGATCGCGGCCGCGACCGGCACGCTTCTTCGCGCCCGTGCGCATCATGATCAGCCTGAACGACGGTGATGCGCTGGTGCTCACCAGCCGCCCGGCGCCCGCCTTGCGCAATTTCCTGCGGCGGCGATCGCTGCTCGGCGCGCTCGGCGGGCTGGTCCTGCTCGGCATCCTCATGCTGGCCATGCGCCAGGCGATGCGTCCGATCGTCCGGCTGTCCGGCGGCGTCCGCGCCTTCGGCCATGATCTGCGGACGAACGACCTGGCGGTAGAAGGACCGGCGGAAGTCCGCGACCTGGCGCGCGCCTTCAATGAGATGAAGCGCCGCATCGCCGCCCTGATGAGCGAACGGACGCGCACGCTCGCCGCGATCGCGCATGACATGCGCACCTATCTCACCCGGCTGCGGCTGCGGGTCGAATATATCGAGGATGCCGGCCATCGCGAGCGCGCCGTCCGGGATCTGGACGAGATGGCGGCGCTGCTCGACGACACGCTGATGCTCGCCAGCGCCGACGCGCCGGGGACCGAGCCGGCGCCGGTGATCGATCTCCGCGCCCATGTCGAGGCCGTCCTCGCCGCGCGCGAAGTCGTGCCGGAAAGGCTGCACATCGCGCTCGCCGATGGCCCGATCCATGTCCGCGCGCGACCGCTCGCCGTGCGCCGCATCCTCGACAATCTCCTCGACAACGGGCTGCGCTATGCCGGTCAGGTGACGGTCGCGCTGGAAAGGCGGGCGGGGCAGGCGATCCTCGCCGTTTCGGACGATGGCCCCGGCATCGCGCCGGAATGGCTGGACCGGCTCGGCGAACCCTTCGTGCGACCGGACCCCTCCCGCAATCGGGATTCGGGCGGCGCGGGGCTGGGCCTGGCGATCGTGCGGGCGCTGGCGACGCAGGACGGCGCGGAGCTTCACTTCGCCAATCGGCCGACCGGGGGCCTGCTCGTGACGCTTTGCTATCCGGTTGTGCCGGAGCCGGAGGAGCCGGCGGCGTGATGCGCGCTCTTCCGCCGATCCGGTCCGCGTCGAATGGCCGCTATGGACGGGGAGCGGACATCCAGATCCCGTTCGCCCTGCGCGAAGTCGAAGGGCGCTACTGAGCGGAGCGAAGCGGCTTCGCCTGCGGCTCAGCCAAGTCCTTCGACTTCGCTCAGGGCGAACGGAGTGGGGAACGGATCGGTTCGAAGCTCGGTTTGCGATGGAATGCCGATTCGCTTCCACCACACCATCGCCGCTGGTTCCAGGGGCATCGAGCGCGATCGGGATGGCTGTCGAGAACGCCCTTCCCGACTGCGTGAGGGCTCAACAAGCCCATCTACCGGGCTCGGACCGAACCGAGGGGGGCGCAGTGCCCGGAACCGGATCGCAAGGCGGCATCCACACAGTGTTGGGACGTGCGAACCGCATCGCGGCAGGGAGGTCCGCGCATTCCTGATGGTGGGCGATGACGGGCTCGAACCGCCGACATTCTCGGTGTAAGCGAGACGCTCTACCAACTGAGCTAATCGCCCCGGTCCATCATTGCCGGGCGCCGACCGCAGGCCGGCCGCTCCCTTATCGGCGCGATCCCGCCGCGGTCAAGCCGGCGACCCGACATCTCGCCACCATCATGCCGGCCATCTCAATGGCGCGCGGGCGCCAGCAGGCCGCCATTGCGACGCACGGCCTGCGCCCAGGCCGTGATGGCCTCCGCCGCATCGTCGGTCAGTTCGATGAACACGCGCCGTCCGTCGGCCGGATCGTCGATCCGCGCGAACACCGCGCGATCGGTGAGCTGGCGAATCCAGCGCAAGGCCGTGGTCGGCGGGACGGCGGACGCGATGCAGAGGCTCGACACGGAGACGCGCTGCCCGGACAGGCGCGCCGCCAGCAGATCGAGCATCATGTCCCAGGCGGGATCGGCGAACAGGTCCGCCGGCAGGAACTGGTCGCGCATCCGCCGGGCCCGGATGATGGCGCGCAGATCGGCGTGCGTGATCGGCTCCAGCCGCGCGCCGGCGGCCGCGGACCGCGACCGGCTCCGCATGGCCGGCCCCTCGAATGGCGCCATCATCATATCGCCCTCATGCGTGCGGTAATGGCCGCGCGGCGACATGAGGCTTGCGCTCTCGTCGGTCATCGGTCCCTGCCCGGCCAGCCGCTCGATCGTCGCCGCCAGACGCCGCACTTCCTCGCTGAGCCGCTCGAGCCGCGCCGTGTCGCTCTCCCGCCCCGAATCCGACAGCCACGCATGGCCGTCCCGGACCTGCCCGAGGCCGGTCATCGCGAGCAGGGTGATGATGTCGCTCTCCGCCGGGTCGCAGAGAAATTCGACCTGGGGGCCATCGAACAGCGCCAATGCGGCGTCGAGTCCATCCAGATCGGCGATCACGGCCAGCCTGGTGCCGCCAAGGCCGAAGCGCATCGCGATCGTCCGCGCCTGCAGGCTGCCCAGCGTCGCGGCGATATCCACGCCGCGCAGATCGAGCAGGACGAGATCGAGCAGCGCGGTCCGCGCCAGCCGCTCCGGCAGCTGCGCGATCGCGACACTGCCGACGGCGCGCAGCCCGGCGCGCTCCGCCCACATGGCCAGCGCGCCGGCCGCGCGACCGGCAGTGAGGATCGTGGGCCGGGCGTCCGGAACGATGCGCGGCAATGGCGGCGACAGATGTGCGCCGTCGCACATCTCGGCAGAAGCCCTCTCGCTCCCGCTCCATTCGAGTCCCGGCTCCGAATCTCGCAGCAATGTCATGGTCTTGTCCCCCGTACCACCTTTGTTCCGTTATGCGCGATTTGGACTCCGATTTGAACCCCTTTTGTTCCATTTCGGAGAGACCGGCGAACAACGGCTCCGATGCGCAGGCAATTCATCCGTTTCGGATCGAATTTGGTGCGATCCGCCGCCGCCGCCCTGCGGCTCCGGCGAGCGTTGACACCGGGCCTTGAGCCGCTATGGCCCATGTCGTCGGAAGGAAGGCCAGCCGCGCGATCGGGCGTCCGCGCCGAATCGCGGACCCGAACGGGAAGCGCATGCCTGCCGCATCCGGCCGCTCGCCCTCCCGAGCCGGGCGCCGCACAGACATAAAGGAGACAGAGCCCCATGACCGCGATCGGACAGGACACGCTTGGCACGCGCGACACGCTGGACGTGGGCGGCAAGCGCTACGGCTATTATTCGCTGGCCAAGGCGGCGGCGAAATATGGCGATGTCTCGCGCCTGCCTTTCTCCATGAAAGTGCTGCTGGAGAATATGCTCCGCTTCGAGGATGGCGTGACCGTCACCACCGATGACGTGAAGGCGATCATCGACTGGCAGAAGAACCCGGTCGCCTCCGACAACGAGATCCAGTATCGCCCGGCGCGCGTGCTGATGCAGGACTTCACCGGCGTTCCCTGCGTCGTCGATCTCGCGGCGATGCGCGACGCGATGAACGCGCTCGGCGCGGACGCCAGCAAGATCAATCCGCAGGTGCCCGTGCATCTCGTCATCGACCATAGCGTGATGGTCGACGAGTTCGGCACGCCGCAGGCCTTCGAGGACAATGTCGAGCTGGAATATCAGCGCAATGCCGAGCGCTACGACTTCCTCAAATGGGGCAGCAAAAGCCTCGACAATTTCAAGGTCGTGCCGCCGGGCACCGGCATCTGCCACCAGGTCAATCTGGAGCATATCGCGCAGGCCGTCTGGTCGAGCGTGGACGCGGCCGGCGAGACGGTCGCCTATCCCGACACCTGCGTCGGCACGGACAGCCACACCACCATGGTCAATGGCCTCGGCGTGCTGGGCTGGGGCGTGGGCGGCATCGAGGCCGAGGCCGCGATGCTCGGCCAGCCGGTCTCCATGCTCATCCCCGAGGTGGTCGGCTTCAAGCTGACCGGCGCGCTGGGCGAGGGCATCACCGCCACCGACCTGGTGCTCACCGTCACGCAGATGCTGCGCGCCAAGGGCGTGGTCGGCCGCTTCGTCGAATTCTTCGGCCCGGGCGTCAGCGCGCTCAGCCTCGCCGACCGCGCCACCATCGCCAACATGGCGCCGGAATATGGCGCCACCTGCGGCTTCTTCCCGATCGACGGCAAGACGCTCGACTATATGCGCCTCACCGGCCGCGACGAGCAGCAGATCGCGATGGTCGAGGCCTATGCCAAGACGCAGGGCTTCTGGCACGATGCCGGCGCGGCCGATCCGATCTTCACCGATACGCTGGAGCTGGACATGGGCACGGTGCTGCCCAGCCTCGCCGGCCCCAAGCGCCCGCAGGACAAGGTGCTGCTCGACAAGGTCGACGACGTGTTCAACGGCGATCTCGAGAAGGTCTACAAGAAGGCGGCGGCGGTGCGCGTGCCTGTCGAGGGTAGGGATCATGACATCGGCGACGGCGATGTCGTCATCGCCGCCATCACGAGCTGCACCAACACCTCCAACCCCTCGGTGCTGATCGCCGCCGGCCTCGTCGCCAAGAAGGCCGTCGAGAAGGGCCTCAAGCCCAAGCCCTGGGTCAAGACCAGCCTCGCGCCCGGCTCGCAGGTGGTGACGGACTATCTGGAGAAGTCCGGCCTGCAGGACGATCTCGACGCGATCGGCTTCAACCTGGTCGGCTATGGCTGCACGACCTGCATCGGCAATTCCGGCCCGCTCGCCGAGCCGATCAGCAAGGCGATCAACGGCAACGACATCGTTGCGGCCTCGGTCCTCTCGGGCAACCGCAATTTCGAGGGCCGCGTCTCGCCGGACGTGCGGGCGAACTTCCTCGCCTCGCCTCCGCTCGTCGTCGCCTATGCGCTCAAGGGCACGGTCACGACCGATTTCGTGGCGACGCCGATCGGCACCGGCACGGATGGCGAGGAGGTGTTCCTCAAGGATATCTGGCCGACCAATGACGAGGTCCGCTCGGTGCTGGACGGCGCGATCAGCCGCGAGATGTTCCAGAGCCGCTATGCCGCCGTCTTCACCGGCGACGCGCGCTGGCAGGCGATCGACGTGACCGGATCGGACACCTATGCGTGGCGCGCGGGCAGCACCTATGTCGCCAACCCGCCCTATTTCGAGGGCATGACCATGACGCCGGCGCCGGTCGCCGACATCATCGAGGCGAAGCCACTCGCCATCTTCGGCGATTCGATCACCACCGACCACATCTCGCCCGCCGGCTCGATCAAGGCCTCTAGCCCGGCCGGCATCTGGCTGCAGGAGCGGCAGGTGGCGCCGGCCGACTTCAACAGCTACGGCTCGCGCCGCGGCCATCATGAAGTGATGATGCGCGGCACCTTCGCCAATATCCGCATCAAGAACCAGATGCTGGACGGCGTCGAGGGCGGCATGACCCGCTACAAGGGCGAGGTGATGCCGATCTATGACGCGGCGATGAAGTTCGCCGCCGAGGGCACGCCGCTGGTCGTCGTCGCCGGCAAGGAATATGGCACCGGCTCCTCGCGCGACTGGGCGGCCAAGGGCACGCGCCTGCTCGGCGTGCGCGCCGTGATCGCGGAGAGCTTCGAGCGCATCCACCGCTCCAACCTGGTCGGCATGGGCGTGCTGCCGCTGCAGTTCGCGGACGGCGTGAACCGGGAGACGCTTGGCCTGACCGGCGACGAGAGCTTCACCATCCAGGGCGTCGCGGACCTCAAGCCGCGCCAGATGGTGACGGTGGAAGGCAAGCGGGCCGATGGCAGCAGCTTCACCTTCCCGGCGCTCTGCCGGATCGATACGGTCAACGAGCTGGATTATTTCCTGAATGGCGGCATCCTGCCCTATGTGCTGAGGAAGCTCGCGGCCTGATCGGCCGGGCCGTCTGCGTCGGCGACGAGAACCCCGTCGCCGCGCGGACCGACGGCGCTGAATCGACGGTCATCGGACCGGCTGTCCGCATGGATGGCCGGTTTTTTTGAGCTCGCCTCAACGAGCGACCGCAAAAAACGGGCCGTTCATCCGGCCGAAAACGTCCCCCGATGGGACAAAGTATCATTATTCGCGGGATCCGCCCGTCAAAGCTTAATTTTCCTTTACCAAATGTCTTGACGGACACCCTGTGCCACAGGCACGTTCCCCAAATGGCGCAGACGAATCCGTTTGTGTCGTGGGACATTTGTGGGAGGCAATATGACAATGAAATTTGCACGCGGCATCATTGTGGCTTCGGCCGCACTCGCCGCACCCCTGGCGCTCGCTCCGGCCAGCGCGGTCGGTCCGAGCGTTCAGACCGGCAGCTACAACGGCATGACCTGGACGGCGGAAAGCCGCATCATCGGCACCGGCCCGACCAATGCAGGCCATGGCGAAACGATCAACACGGGTTCGATGCCGGCTTATTCCGGTACCGTGGGCATCATGATGGGCGGCGCCTTCGTCTGCTCCGGCACGCTGCTGTCCGATCACCAGACCATCCTGACCGCCGGTCACTGCATCAGCAGCGGCGGCGGCACGCTCGACTATGATCCGAGCGAGGTCACGGTGTTCTTCCGCAATCCGGGCACCGGTCCGGACGTGCAGTTCTACTATGGCGGTCCGGGCTACACGACGATCGATGCGGGCGCCCTCTTCGTGAACCAGGACTATACCGGCGACGTGATCGACCAGAACGACATCGCGCTGGTCCGTCTCTCCACCGTGGCGCCGGAATTCGCCGAGGCCTATGATCTGTACACCGGCAGCGATCTGGCCGGCCAGGTGACGAACATCACCGGCTATGGCTCGACCTCGTCGATCGGTGGCGATGTCGGCGTGAACACCACCAACCCGAACCGTCTGGGCTGGTTCCGCCAGGGCGACAATCTGATCGACTTCCGTCTCGGCGACGAGGCGTTCGATGATGCCTGGTCCTCCGTTCTCGGCGAGCCCTCCGACCAGATCGCGTACAGCTATCTGGTGGACTTCGACAATGGCTTGGCCGCCAATGACACGGCTTGCCGCGTGACGCAGGCCCTCGGCACGGGCAACACCTTCTGCGACCTCGGCGTTGGCGAGCTTGAAGCCAATGTCGCCGGTGGCGACTCGGGTGGCGGCTCGTTCATCGACGGCAAGGTCGCGACGGTGAATTCCTACGGCCTGAGCTTCGGAACGAGCTTCGGCGACATCCACAGCGGCCTCGACAGCAGCTATGGCGAGTTCAGCGGCCTCGTGCCGGTCTGGCTGCATGCCGACTGGATCAACAGCCTGCTGGTTCCGACGGTGGAGCCGGGCGTGCCCGAGCCGGGCACCTGGGCGATGATGATCGCCGGTTTCGCTTTCGTCGGCGCGTCGATGCGCCGCCGCAAGAGCGCCGTCAGCTTCGCCTGATCGCCTGAAACGGAAAATGGGGCGGCTCGCATGCGCGGGTCGCCCTTTTTCTTGCCTTGGCTTCTGTGTCGTTGGAAACCATAGCGCTGGGGGCCGCAGGCGGTCCGATTACCGCCCTTGCGCCCTCTCTCCATTCGCTTCGAGCGGAGGGTCGAGCTTGTCGAGACCCGTAGTTGAGAAGGCTGTTCTCGACAGCCATCTCGACTTCGCTCACTGACACGAGGCGCGTGACTCGGCCGTTATCTACTGCAATCAGGCCATTCACTCGGCGCTGCAATCGACGCAGCGCCCGCCTTCACCTCGAATGTGGGGATCACGCCGCCGGCTTGCGGAACCGCAATGTCATCCGATCGCTCTCGCCGATGGCCAGATAGCGGTCGCGATCGGCCTCGCCCTCGCTCAGGGTCGGCGGCAATGTCCACACGCCCTTCGGCCAGTCGGCGGTATCCTTGGGATTGGCGTTGATCTCCGCGCTGGCATCCAGGACGAAGCCCGCCTTCTCCGCCAATCGACGCACCGTGGAGACCTTGAGATAGCCGCTGCTCCGCTCCAGCGCGGCATCGCGATCCTCGGGCAGGCGGTGGTCGACGACACCCAGCACGCCGCCCGGCTTCAGCACCCGGAAGAATTCCGCGAAGGTCGCGTCCGCCGCTCCGCCCATCACCATATTGTGGACATTGCGGAAGGTCAGCACCGTATCGACCGAGCCGCTCGGCACCGCCTCGCCCGCCGGCCAGTCGACGAGCCTGGCATGGCCATAGAGCGACGGGTTCGACCGGATCTTGGCCAGCGTCTGCTCCCGATAGCGGCCCGGCGGCTGCGCGGCGATGTAGGTGCCGCCGCCCGCGGCCGCCAGCGGCGCCAATATCTCCAGATACCAGCCGCCGGCCGGGAAATATTCGAGCACGGTCTGCCCGCCGGTGACGCCGAAGAAGCTCAGCGTCTCGGCCGGATGGCGATAGCCATCACGCTGCACATTCGCGGGATCCCTGGTGGAGGCTGCGACGGCACGCGCTATCGCATCATCGACGGCGACCGGTGCGGGCGGGACGTCATCCCGGGCCCAGGCGCCGGCCGACGGCAGACCCGCGGCCAGCAGCGCCGCGCCGGCAAGCAGCGCGCGGAAATGATGAGGGGACATGGTGGCTCTCTCCTTGCTGTCGCAGGAGCATGTCGCAAGCCGCCGGAGCTGGCAAGGGATGGCCATCGCGCCGCCGATCAGAGGCAGGCGTCGAGCAAGGCCTGATCGAAGCCGAACTGGCGCGCCTTGTCGAGCGTATAGGGACGCAGGCCCATGGAGCGATATTCGCCGACGATCCTGCCGTCGGCATCCTCCTCCAGATATTCGAACTTGAACAGTTCCTGGGTGACGATGACCTCGCCTTCCATGCCGATCACCTCGGTGATGTTGGTGACGCGGCGCGAGCCATCACGCAGGCGCTTGACCTGCACGATCAGGTCCACCGAATCGGCGATCTGCTTGGAAATGGCTTCCTTGGGGATCTTGATGTCGCCCATCAGGATCATGTTCTCCATGCGGCCGAGGCATTCGCGCGGGGAATTGGAGTGCAGCGTGCACATGGAGCCGTCATGGCCGGTGTTCATGGCGGCGAGCAGATCGAAGCATTCGGCGCCGCGAATCTCGCCCAGGATGATACGGTCCGGCCGCATGCGCAGCGCGTTCTTGACGAGATCGCCGATGGTGATCTGGCCCTGCCCTTCCAGGTTCGCCGGCCGCGTCTCGAGCGGCAGCCAGTGCGGCTGCTGCAGGCGAAGCTCGGCCGCATCCTCGATGGTGAGCACGCGCTCGCCGGGATCAATCATCTTGGAGAGCGCGTTGAGCATCGTCGTCTTGCCCGAGCCGGTGCCGCCCGAGATGACGATGTTGAACCGGCAGGCGCCGGCGATCTTGAGCGCGGTCGCCATCTTCTCCGACATGGAGCCGCCCTTGGCCATCATGTCGAGCGTGATCGGCTTGGCGGAGAATTTGCGGATCGAGATGGCGGTACCGCGCAGCGAGAGCGGCGGCACGATGACGTTGACGCGGCTGCCGTCCGGCAGGCGGGCATCGGCCAGCGGCGTGGTCTGGTCGACGCGGCGGCCGACCTGGTTCACGATGCGCTGGGCGATCTGGAAGAGATGCTCCTCGTCGCGGAAATGGATCTGCGCGAGCTGAAGCCTGCCCTTCTTCTCGATATAGGTCTGGTTCGGGCCGTTGACCATGATGTCGCTGACGTCCGGGTCCGAGAGCAGCTCCTCGAGCGGCCCGAAGCCGAGCAGCTCGTCGACCAGCACCTTCTCCAGCGCGAACTGCTCGCGCCGGTTGAGCGTGAGCTTCAGCTCGGCCAGCACTTCCATGATGATCGGCCGGAATTCCTCGGCCAGCTCATCCTTGGTGAGCGTCGCCGCCGCCTCCGGATCGACGCGCTCGAGCAGGCGGGGCAGCACCTGCTCCTTGATCTTGTGGACCGAGGCTTCGAAGCCTTGCGCCTGTTCACCCGCGCTGTGGTCCGCGTTCATGCGCTCGTTGAGGCGGGTGATGGCGTCGGTGTGGCGGTCGAGGGTAGACAGGGCATTGACCGGCGGCAGCTTCGGCTCCGTCGGCACGGACGGAAACGCCACGGTGGCTGCAGGCATCGCGGCCTGATGAGGCGAACCGCCCGGCGCATGCATGGGCCGCGCGACGCCGAAGGAGGCCTTGCCCATGCCGTTCTTTCGTCCGAATGCGTTCATTTGGAGGTCGGCTCCCGGATTTCTGTCAGCCTCTAATCGCAGACAGGTCTAAATAAAGTGGAAAGAGGCCTTCTCGCCCCTTCCGGCACACCCTCGATCGGTCTTCCATCAAACGCTTATTAACCACTTCCGACTATTTTTTCGGCGGGGCAGCTATGTCGACATATATCTATATGATTGCAGCACCGATCGCCGGTCTTCTCCAGAATATCCGCAAGATATTGGCGATCACCTGGCTGCACCGGTCACTGAGCGGCCTTCTGTTTGTCGCCAGCTTTTCATTCCTGTTCCGTGCTATCCTCAGACTTGATCCGCTTGGAAGAACTGTGCTGCTCGATCGAGCCGCCGTTCCACAGTTGATGGTCCTAGCCGTGATCCAAGGCGTCGCAATTCTGTTCCTTGCGGCGGCATGGAGCGCCATTGCGGACCCACACGGCCGCCTTTCCAAAAAGGTTCTGGCTGCGATCTACGGCAAGTCGGTTCTCGCAAAATATCTTCCCGGCGGAATCGTTCATTATGGCGCCCGCCAGTGGTCCGGAGGAGCCGCTGGCCTCGATCATCGCGCGATGGTCCGCGCATCGGCCATTGAGATCGGCCTTCACGTCGCCTGCTCCATCCTGATCATGTTGACGATGTTTGGCATTGGCTATCTGGCAATGCCTTCTTGGAGTCTCGCAATGGCGGCTCTCCTGTCGTTCGTCACAATCATGGCGGGACGATTGTCGGGCAAGCGGCCCATTCTTGCTGCTGCTTGCTTCCAGGCGACATTCTTCGCCATCTTCTGGCTCGTCACGGCGGGCACGGCTTGGACGATCACTGCGGATATGCAGCAGGCCGTGCATCTGGCGACGCTCTTCCTGGCCGGTTGGCTCATCGGTTTCGTCATACCTTTTGCGCCCGGTGGCATAGGCGTGCGCGAAGCAGCGATTGTGACACTGGGGGCCGGCCAGATCGATCCGGCAACGTTGCTCTCCTTCGCCATCCTCACACGATTGGTCACCTTGGGCGGAGACCTGAGTCATGGCCTTGCATCCTATTGCGCCCTTTTCCTAACGGCCTTGCGAAACAGGCAGGCATCCATCTCGCAATAGGCTCGGCGCCACGCTTCGCCCTGCGAAAGTCGATGGCGCAAGGCGTCGTAAGTGGCCGGATGCAATGTGCGGCTGAGATAAACCCAATCGATCTCAGGCGGCACGCTTGTGAGTTTGCCTTCATAAAAGCGCTGAGCGAGATCGACCCGGCTTTGTCCTTTCGACCAATCGGTATCGCGGTAGGACGCAAAGATCGTGCGCCCTGCAAAAATGGGAACCCAGGTGTCGCGACCCTTATCCATCAGATAGATCGGCTCTGGAAATTGCAGAACGAGTGCGTCCACGGCGCTATGCTCACCCAACCATCCCAATGTCCGCATGTCCGCGTCCGGAACAATGACCTGCCACCGCTTGTCCGCCCAGCCTTGCCACAGAAAATTGAGAATGTTGGACGGAAACGCCAGTAGGAGCATCAAGCCAAGCAAGGCCACGACCGATCGCCGACTGCGCCCGAAAGACTCCAGATCGCGAATCAGAACGGCTAGGCCGGCAAGTAAGGCAAGGCAGACCGGATAGGCATTTCGGTAGCGCAATTCACCGACCATCCGTAGGTTGTCGAGAAAGCCTTGGCTTCCGATCAGGACAAGCATAGCCACGCCCAGCATGAGGATGCTGAACATGATCAGAGGGCGCTCGCTCGTCGCATGGCGCAGGCCGTGGGCGAGGCCCCATATCCCCAATGGCAAGGCAAGCCCGAGAAGTACGAATTGAATCAGGATACCCAACAATATCCCCTCGAGAGGGGAGCGCTGGTCAATGTCTCCGCCAAAAGCTGGAGACGCAATGGAATCGACGCCGAAGGAAAGGTCGACGATTTGCAAGACAAGAACGATACCAATACTTGTAGTTCCCACGGCACCTGCCAAAGCCAGCCTCGACACGAAACTGCCCGAACAAGTTAGCAGGATGGTAAGGCAAGCAGTCGCAACGACCGTGGCACCAAGCAATATCGAAGTGGCCCCTGCGGCAATCACCGGGGCGAGTGCTAGCCAGAAAAGCGGCGCAATAGAACGTGATCGTGCATCCGACCATAGGAGGCCGAACGATAGTAAACCTGCCATCATGAGCAGGTGCTGTGGAATGAAGCTGTTGAGCGCGGACAATAGACCACTGCTCTTGAAGGACGATGTAATATGACTCCATGGATCTGATAACAGCGCCGGCATCTGCAGGAAGCCGTCCATCGTAAAGATGGCCCATCCGCAAAGAGCGACACCTGCAGCCGCCCGATCCGATAAGCCCAGCTTCTGAAAATATGCGACAACCATGAACCAGAAGAAGAAGATTAGAACGATATTCGTAAAGAACAGAGCGCTGCCCGGATCGCCGTGGAGTGATGCACTTGCTGCGGGAAGAATGTAGAACAGCCAATAATAATGGAGCCGGGCACCGCCGCCAAAAATATCCTTCGCCGGTAAGCCAAAATTGCTCAAGGAATGGACATGGCCAAGATGCTTGAACCAGTCTGCATTATAGTAGGCGCGAAATATGGCGGGATGCTGGTCGATTCCGAAGCCAACACGATAGATCAGGCAGGCATGCAGGATCATGAGCAGCGGAACCAGCACCACGACCGGCGAACAGCTGGGCAGTTTGAACGCGCTGCCTCGGCCCTGACGCCAGATGACGGCGCAAGATATGGCCGCTATGACAAGAGCTGACCACGCCGGGAGATAGCCGGTCAGCACCGAAAGCAGGGCGGTGCCGGTCAACACCGCAAAGGTCGAAGCAAATCCGGCCGCCAGAATGGGCGCAAGTGACAGCTTCGCGCGCGCTGCCAGCAGCCAGCCCGGCAGGCTGGTCAAGGCGAAGACAAGAAGTCCTGAAAGTGCCGGAACTAGATTCATGAATATCCCACCTCATCGCGCCGTCGAGCGCAGCGCAGCCATTCCATAACTTACGAGCGTTAACCCTTTATATATCGCGCCGCTTTACCGATTTCGGCTGGACGTGTTCGGTTACAGGGGGCTTCATGACATTCGTTTCGGTACGGCAGCGGCAGGAATTCGATCGTCCTGAAGTCTCCATCATCATCCCGTTCCTCAATGAAGAAGCGACAATTCACGCCTTGTTCGAAGGTATTTCCGCCACGCTTGGCAAATATAACAAAGCATTCGAAATCATCTTCGTTAACGACGGCAGTATCGATAGAAGCGAGGTGGTCGTCCGCGAACTCATGGCCGAGGATCATCGCGTCCACCTCATCAACCTGCGCCGCAATTTCGGTAAGTCCGCTGCACTTTCGGCCGGCTTCGCGGCGGCGCGCGGCGGGGTGATCATCACGATGGACGCTGATCTGCAGGATGATCCCGCCGAACTTCCCCGCTTCCTGGACGCGATTGCCGATGGAGCGGATGTGGTCGCGGGCTGGAAACAGATTCGGCACGATCCTGTCAACAAGACGTTGCCATCGCGTCTGTTCAACGCCGCCGTCAACCGTACATTCGGTCTCGGGCTGCACGACCATAATTGTGGCTTCAAAGCTTATCGTGCCGAGACACTCGCCGAGCTCAACCTATATGGCGAACTACATCGCTTCATCCCGGCCCTGTTGTTTGCACGTGGATTTAGTATCGCCGAGTTACCGATCACACATCATCCTCGTCGGTTCGGCCAGTCGAAATTCGGCGCCGGTCGCCTGATCAAGGGCGCGCTCGACCTGATGACGGTTTCGCTGACCACCCGCTATGGTGCCCGTCCGCTGCATCTGTTCGGTGGCGCCGGATTGATCTTGGCTATGGGCGGTTTTGCGATCCTGGCTTATCTCACAGGTCTCTGGCTTACCGGCATGGGGCCGATTGGTGAGCGGCCCCTGCTGATGCTCGGCATCCTTCTGTTGCTTTTCGGCAGCCAATTGGTCGGAATCGGCCTGCTGGGCGAGCTCCTGCTAGCCCGCACGATCCGCGAGCAGGACAAATATGCAATAAGGCCAGACCAGCGGCCTGCGCTCGACCGCGCCATACAGGAAAATGCCGTTTGAGGACAGATTGCGGGCGTCCCCGCAGTCTTTCCCTCACCCCGCCCGCTCAGCCAGCACCGTGAGCCCCGTCTCGCTCACCTCGGCGAAGCCGCCCTCGACCTGGATGATCCGCGGCTCGGCGCCGTCGCGGTCGTAGATTTTGAGCGCGCCGTCCTTTACCGTGGACATGAACGGCGCATGGCCCTCCAGCACGCCGAACTCGCCCTCGGTGCCGGGCACGACGACCATGTGAACGTCCTCGGACAGGACAAGGCGTTCGGGAGTTACCAGTTCGAAATGCAGGGCCATGGCCTCAATACCTTCGTCAAAGCCCTCCCTGCGCGCGGCAGGGAGGGTTCTCAATCATTGTGGCGATCACGCCGCTTCCGCAGCCAGCTTCTTGCCCTTCTCGATGGCCTCGTCGATGCCGCCGACCATGTAGAAGGCCGCCTCGGGCAGATGGTCATATTCGCCTTCGACCACGGCCTTGAAGCTCTTCACCGTATCCTCGATCTGGACGAACTTGCCCGGGATGCCGGTGAACACCTCGGCGACATGGAAGGGCTGCGAGAGGAAGCGCTGGATCTTGCGTGCGCGGCTGACGGTCAGCTTGTCCTCTTCGGAAAGCTCGTCCATGCCGAGAATGGCGATGATGTCCTGCAGCGACTTGTACTTCTGCAGCGTCGCCTGCACGGCACGGGCCGTCTCATAATGTTCCTGACCGACGACGCGCGGCTCCAGCACGCGGCTGGTGGAGTCGAGCGGATCCACGGCCGGATAGATGCCCAGCTCCGAGATGGCGCGGTTGAGCACGGTCGTGGCGTCGAGGTGCGCGAAGCTGGTGGCCGGCGCCGGGTCGGTGAGGTCGTCCGCGGGCACATAGATGGCCTGCACCGAGGTGATCGAGCCCTTGTTGGTCGAGGTGATGCGCTCCTGCAGCGCGCCCATGTCGGTGGCGAGGGTCGGCTGATAGCCCACGGCCGAGGGGATGCGGCCGAGCAGCGCCGACACTTCCGAGCCCGCCTGGGTGAAGCGGAAGATATTGTCGACGAAGAAGAGCACGTCCTGCCCTTCCTGATCGCGGAAATATTCGGCGATGGTGAGGCCGGAGAGCGCGACGCGGGCGCGGGCGCCCGGCGGCTCGTTCATCTGGCCATAGACCAGCGCCACCTTGGAGCCTTCCGAGATGGCATTGCCGTCGGCATCCTTGGCGATGACGCCGGCATCCAGGAACTCATGATAGAGGTCGTTGCCCTCGCGGGTGCGCTCGCCGACGCCCGCGAACACCGAGGTGCCGCCATGGCCCTTGGCGATGTTGTTGATCAGCTCCTGGATGAGCACGGTCTTGCCGACGCCCGCACCGCCGAACAGGCCGATCTTGCCGCCCTTCGCATAGGGCGCGAGCAGATCGATCACCTTGATGCCGGTGACGAGGATCGAAGCCTCGGTCGACTGGTCGACGAACTCGGGGGCCTTGGCGTGGATCGGCGCCTTGAGATCGGTGCCGACCGGGCCGCGCTCGTCGATCGGCTCGCCGACGACGTTGAGGATGCGGCCGAGCGTCTTGGGGCCGACCGGCACGCTGATCTGCGCGCCGGTGTCGGTCACGTCCTGGCCACGGGTGAGGCCGTCGGTCGAGTCCATGGCGATAGTGCGCACGGTGTTCTCGCCCAGATGCTGCGCCACTTCGAGCACGAGCCGCTGGCCGTTATTGTCCGTCTCCAGCGCCGAGAGGATCGCCGGGAGACGATCCTCGAAGATCACGTCGACGACGGCGCCGATCACCTGGCTGATCTTGCCGACATTGTTGGTAGCTGCCATCGGTTCTAGCCTTTTCCCAATTCGTCACCCTGAACTTGTTTCAGGGTCCATTTCTCACAACCGGCCCAATCTCGCTGGATGGATGCTGAAACAAGTTCAGCATGACGAGCCTGGGCAACTCAAACTGTTACAGCGCCTCCGCGCCCGAGATGATCTCCACCAGCTCGGTGGTGATCGCCGCCTGGCGGCTGCGGTTATATTCGATGGTCAGGCGATTGATGAGATCGCCCGCGTTGCGCGTGGCATTGTCCATCGCGGTCATCGAGGCGCCCTGTTCGCTGGCCATGTTCTCCAGCAGCGCCTTGAAGATCTGGATGGTGATGTTGCGCGGCAGCAGGTCGGCGAGGATGGCTTCCTCGTCCGGCTCATATTCGACCGCCGCGCCGGACGAGGCGGGCGCATCGGCCGGCACCGCGACCGGGATGATCTGCTGCTCGGTCGGAATCTGCGCCAGCGCCGACTTGAACGCCGAATAGAAGAGGTGCGCCACGTCGAACTCGCCCGCGAAGAAGCGATCGGAAATATCCTCTGCGATGGCGCTCGCCTCGTCGAAGCCCGGCGTGCGCACGGCCGTCGTGTCATACTGGCCGACGATCAGGCCGGGGAAGGTGCGGGCGATCACCGCGCGGCCCTTGCGGCCGACGAGGTAGAATTTCACCGTCTTGCCCTGCGCGATCAGCTCGCGCGCCCTGGCGACGGCAGCCTTGACGATATTGGCGTTGAACGCGCCCGAGAGGCCCTTGTCGCCATTCGCCACGACCAGCAGATGCACCTGGTCCTTGCCAGTGCCCGCCAGCAGGCGCGGCGCGCTGTCGCCCGTCACCTTGGCCGCGAGGCTGGCGACCACGCCTTCCAGACGCTGCGCATAGGGCCGCGCGGCTTCGGCTGCCGCCTGCGCCTTGCGCAGCTTGGCCGCCGCGACCATCTGCTTGGCCTTGGTGATCTTCTGGGTCGACTTGACCGAGGCGATCCGGCCCTTGAGTTCCTTGAGCGAAGCCATCGTTTATCCAAACCCCGTTCGGGCTGAGCTTGTCGAAGCCCCGTTCTGTTCCTGAAGAGAAGAACAGCCCTTCGACAAGCTCAGGGCGAACGGGGCCTTGCGTCCTTTCGTTTAAGCGAAGGTCTTCCCGAACGCATCCAGCGCGTCCTTGACCTTGGCCTTGACCTCGTCGCCGAAGTCGCGCGTATCGCGGATCGTCGCCAGCAGGTCGGCATGGTGCGACCGCATATGCGCCAGCAGCGCCGCCTCGTAGCGGACCACGTCGCCGACCGGGAGCGCGTCGAGATAGCCGTTGGTGCCGGCGAAGATCGACACGGTCTGCTCCTCGAAGGGCAGCGGCGAGAATTGCGGCTGCTTGAGCAGCTCGGTCAGGCGCGCACCGCGATTGAGCAGCTTCTGCGTCGAGGCGTCGAGGTCCGAGCCGAACTGGGCGAAGGCCGCCATCTCGCGATACTGGGCCAGCTCCAGCTTGATCGAGCCGGAGACCTTCTTCATCGCCTTG
>Ga0164243_10001295_pt1 | contig 42768 bp, 33 predicted proteins | sample OricompcompostOP_FD_108781 | JGI IMG/M metagenome (GOLD analysis project Ga0164243, IMG submission 108781) | Organic Plus compost microbial communities from Emeryville, California, USA - Original compost - Organic plus compost (OP) | ecosystem: Engineered > Solid waste > Mixed feedstock >...
CTGGCCACCTGGTCGACGCTCTTGCCCTCACAGAAGACCGCCTCCGGGTAGCCGCGCCGATCGGCCCGCGCCAGGTCGAGGTCGGCGATCCCGGCGAGCGGATCCGCTCCGTCTGCGGCGCGGCGAGTCGGCTCAGTCATGGTGTCGGCCGAGCACGGTCAGGGTGAACGCGCCGGATTGCATACCACCGAGGTCGACGGCTGCGTAGCGGAATCCTGCCCGTTGCATGGTGCGCCGGATGTCGCCGGCCAGCGGTGGGGTGACCGCCCGCACGAGATCGTCGGCGGGCAGCTCGATCCGAGCGATCTCACCGTGGTGACGGACCCGGAAGTCGGTGAAGCCGAGCTCGCGCAGCCCGGCCTCCGCCTGGTCGATCTGCTGCAACTTCTCCGGCGTGACCTCCTGGTGGTGCGGGATCCGGGAGGCCAGGCAGGGCGCGGCGGGCTTGTCGGCCGACGGCAGTTTCCAGGCATGGGCCAGTCGACGGACGGCTGCCTTGTCCAGGCCGGCCTCGGCCAGCGGACGCAGCACGCGGTGCTGGGTTGCGGCGTTGGCGCCCGGCCGGTCGGGGCGGCGTGCGTCGTCGGCGTTCTCCCCGTACGCAACGGCATCCAGCCGGTGTTCGGCCACCAGCTGGTCGTCGATCCGGGTGAACAACTCGTCCTTGCAGAAGAAGCAGCGATCCGCGCCGTTGGCGCGGTATTCCGGGCGGTCGCCCTCATGGGTCTCGACCTCGACCACGGGCGCACCGATGAAGCGGGCGACTTCGTGGGCCGCGGCCCGTTCGGAGCCGGCCAGGCTGGGCGAGACGCCGAGAATCGCGATCACCCGGTCGGCACCGAGATTGCGCACCGCCGCGGCCAACAGAACCGACGAGTCGACACCACCGGAGAAGGCGACCCCCAACCTGCCGACACCGGCGAACTGCCGGTCCAGTCGCTGGAGGTGCGGGTCGTCACCGGGATCGAAGATCTGTTGGTCGACCGCGGGTCCTACCGACGTCATCCACCTGCCCTTTCGTCTGCCGACCCACCAGGGGTACGACAATGCTGACGGTTGCAACGGCGGGCCGGGCATCCCACCGTTGCCTAGTCTGCCTTGCCGGGGCCGTCGGACACCAGCCGGGTACCCATCCAACCGTCGAGTCGCCGCTCGGCCGGTGACCGTCGACGCGCCGCGGTGGCACGTGATGTACTGCTCCTTGATGAACAAGATCATTCTTGACACCGACCTGGCGATGGGCGCTCCGGGCTCGGACATCGACGACGGCTTCGCGCTGGCGCTGGCGCACGCCGACCCGGACCTGCAATTGGAACTGGTAACGACGGTCAACGGCAACACCGACGTCGACAGCGCCACGGTGCTGAGCCTGGAACTGCTCCGCCGGCTCGGAGTCGACGGCGTGCCGGTGGTCAAGGGCGCCGCAACGCCGCTGATCCACCCCGAGACCAGGCGTCAGGCGCCCCAGGAGGTGATCGGCTCCTACGGCATCGGTCTGTCCCCATCCCCGGGGTACGCACCGGCAGTGATCGCCGAAAGGATCATGGCCCAGCCCGGTGAGATCACCCTCGTGCCGATCGGGCCGCTGACCAATGTCGCCACAGCACTGGCGATGGAACCCGGGCTGGCATCCGCGGTCAAGGAGATCGTGATCATGGGCGGGATCTTCCGGGGCATCACCGGCGAGACCGGGATGCCCGGAGAGTTCAACGTGTGGAGCGATCCCGAGGCGGCGGCGGCGGTGCTGCGCAGCGGTGCGGCTCAGCGCTGGGTCGGTTTGGACGTCACGCTCAAGGTGCGGCTGAGCCGGGCCGATGCCCGGCGGCTGGCCTCGGCGCCGGGCGAGTTCGCACCGTTCGCCGGAGCAGCGACCGAGGCGTGGATCGATCATCAACGGCGCAACCGGCCGGGCAGTCCGCAGGACCAGGATTCCTGTGCCATGCACGATCCGCTGGCCGTGGCTGCGATCAGCCATCCGGAGTTGATCACCTGGGCCGATGCCCGGGTCGATGTGATCACCGGCGACGTCCCCGGACGCGGGATGATGATCACCGACCTTCTCGGGTCGGCCGCAGCGCCTCCGCCGAACGTCCGGATCGCCGTCGATGTCGACGCGCCGGCCTTCACCGACCACTTCCTGACCCTGATCAGCACCCTATGAGTCCGCGATCCGGTCCGGCGCCGACCGGATCGGACGCCGACCGGTTCAGGAGACCTGGATGCCGCCGTTGATGTCGTAGGTCGCGGCGGTGATGTAGCCGGCGTCGGGACCGAGCAGGAAGGCGATCAGTGCGGCCACCTCGTCGGGGGTACCCACCCGGCCCAGCATGCCCCCGGCCGACATCTCGGCCTTGCGGTCCTCCGTCAGGGTGCCGCCCATGATGTCGGTGTCGATCGGGCCCGGGGCCACCGCGTTCACGGTGATGCCGTACTCGCCCACCTCCCGCGCGACGGCGCGGGTGAAGCCGAGCAGTCCGGCCTTGGACGCACTGTAGGCGACCTTGGAGTAGGTGCCGCCCCCGCGTTGGGCGGAGATCGAGGAGATGCTGACGATGCGTCCGAGCCGCCGGTCGATCATGCCGTGCAGTGCCCGCTGGGTGACGAGGAACGCACCGCGCAGGTTGATCGTCATCACCCGGTCCCATTCCTCGACGGTGGTCTCCATGAACGGCGTCGGCGAGCTGATCCCGGCGATGTTGGCGAGCCCGACCACGGGCGGCAGGTCGCGCTCGATCCGGGTGAACGCGGCGTCGACCGACTCCGGATCCGCGACATCGGCGCCCACCCCGATCGCCGGGACCGCGTACTGCGAGCTGATCTCCTCTGCCGTCCGTTCGGCATCGGTGACCGCGACATCCATGATCGCGACGGCCCATCCGGCGGCGGCGAGGCGGCGTGCGGCGGCCTTGCCGATCCCGCGTTCGGAGGCTCCGCCGGTGATCACCGCGGTCGGCTGGTCGGGGAACTGGGTCGGCTGGGACATGAACAAATCCTCCCGGGGTCGGAGTCGGGCAGGCCGGTCGGTCAGCTGCGACCGGGTGCGCTGTGATCTTGTCACGGACGGTTCGTCGGCCGGTTCACGGGGCGCGTCGGCAACGATCCGGATCGTCAGGTCGCGATCTCCTCCAGCTCCTGCCCCGGCCGGATGCTGGGCAGGAAGAAGGTCGCGACGCCCTGGGCTATACCCACCGCGACCCCGATCACCAACCAGGCGACGGTCAGGGTCCAGGCCTCGTTGAGAACGGTCCACAGCAGGCTGCCCAGCATCAGTCCGCCGACGAACATGGCGCCCATCCAGCCGATCGCCGGCGCCCGGACCCTGGTCGGGAAGGACTCGGCCTGGTAGGCGTACCCGGCCCCGGACCAGGTTCCGTTGGTCGCCTGGTAGACGAGGAAGAAGACCACAGCCACCCAGACGTGGCTGTCGACCAGGAACAGCTCGAGGTTGAGCGGCCCGACCAGGACCCCGGAGATGACCAGAACGTTGCGGCGGCCGAACCGCTCGCCGAGCAGTCCGCCGAGCAGGTAGAAGAAGAAGCCGATGCCGCCGCAGACCAGCAGCAGCGTCGCTGCCTGGTCCGCCGTCCAGCCCTTGACGGTGGTCAGCCAGTAGGTGATGTACACGTTGGTGGCGACGAAGGACGTGGCGTAGCACAGCCAGGTGACCGTCAGCCTGATCAACGTCGTCCGCACCGGTCCGGGTGTGGCGAACAGCTGTCGGACCGATCCGCGTTTCAGTTCCTCGGCGGCCATCGGACGTTCGGCCTGCAGCCGCTCGACCGTCTGCCGGTCCCCGGCCGCGACCGCTTCCCGCATGGCACGCAGATGCAGGAAGCGTTCTGATTCCTTGATCCACAGCCGTCCGACGGCGACCAGGATCAGCGGGATGACCCCGAACAGGTAGACCGTCCGCCAACCGAACCCGCCGACGAGCAGGTAGAGCCCGGAGGCCAGGAAGACGCCGATCGGCCAGCCGCCCTGGACGATCGAATACAACAGTCCCCGACGCCGCGACGGCACCTGCTCGTTGACCAGCGTGATCGATACGGCCAGTTCCGCCTGGGCGAATCCCGAGGCCAGCGCGCGAACCACCGCCAGCTGCCAGAACGTCTGGACGAAGAAGGTCAGCCCGGTGAACAGCGCGGCCAGCAGCAGGCAGAACATCCACATCCATTTGCGGCCGCGCCGATCCATCCCCCAGCCGACGAACAGTGCCAGGACGAACTCGGCGCCGTACACGATGAAGCCGAGGACGCCCAGGATGCCCGAGGACAACCGGAACTCCGACGCGATGTCCGGCATCGTCAAGGTCAGGATGTTGGAGTCGTAGGAGGCCAGTGACCAGCCGAGCACGGCGATCACGATCAGGTAGATCGTGTATCTCCGGTCCCGTTCCTCGGTTGTGCTCAGTACGTGTTCGGCCATTCCTCGACCTCCCTGTCGTCCGTCCGGAGTAGATGCCCTAAGTGGTTGCCCGGAGTGGTTGTCCGGTGATCAGACGGGCCGGCGACGTCCCGGCGGTTCAGTCCGGGAGCCAGGCGAACGCCCGCCCGGGCGCTCCTGTACCCCGCCCCACCTTCACCGGCGCAAAGCAGAACGTCGCGCCGCGGACCGGCAGCTGATCCAGGCCGGCCAATGCCTCGATGAAGACCACTCCGGCGGACAGTGCCAGCTGGTGGACCGGGGCGCCGTTGTCGGCCGAACCCATGCTCGCGCCGTCGGTGCCGACACAGCGCACACCGCGGTCCATGATCAGGCCCATCGCATCGACATCGGGGGCCGGCCAGCCCGGTTCGGTGCGGGTGACCAGGGGGCCGTGGCTGTACGCCTTGCCCGCCGCGCCGGGCCGGTAATGCCGATCCCAACCGGTCCGGAAGAGCACGATCTCACTCTCCTGCAGGCGGCCGTGCCGCTCCTCCCAGTCGGCGATCATCCGGTCGGTGATCACCGGCGACACGCCCGGCGCCGAACCCGGAAGATCATCGGGGATGTCGATCACCGCAGCAGGACCGATCAACCGGTCCAGCGGGATCTGTTCGACGGTGACCGTACCCGCCGGTCCGGCGTGCGGCAATCCCGATCCGGGTTCGGGAATGAAGTGTGCTGGTGCGTCCAGATGGGTGCCGGTGTGCTCGTCGATCAGCAGCCATCGGGTCTGGTACGGCCCGGTCTCGCTCTTCAGCGGCGCGGCTTGATCATCCCTGTCCGCGAAGTAGTTGAACGTCTTCTGCTGGTAGGGCATGTGCGTTGCCCAGGCCGCGGGTAATTCTTCGGCCAGCACAAGACTGAGGTCGACGATCCGTCCGCCGGTGATCATGCTGATTCCGTCCGTAGCGATCTTGATCAACTCGATCTTCGAAGCTAGTGCTGCCTCACCGCAACCGTCAAGATCGGGCATGATGGCTCCGGAGAGGTCGCTCTGGCGGATTGCAACCGTTGAGGAACCGAAGGGACCGTCGAGATGAACGTCATCCGCTACATGCCGGGTCCTGAGGACTGGGCCCATCATTTCGGAGCCGGGCCGGCCCGGCTCGACATCGCGCCCGGCGACGTGGTCCAGGTCGCCACCGAGGACTGCTTCGGCGGCCTGGTGAGGAGCCCTGCCGACCTGCCCAGCGAGGTGGTCCCGTTCGAGGCCCTCAACCCCGTCTCAGGTCCGTTCCACGTCGAGGGCGCCGAGCCCGGTGATGCGCTGGCCGTGCACTTCATCGACATCGTCCCGTCCAAGCCGACGGCGATCTCCTCGCTGTTCCCGCACTTCGGCGCGCTGTCACCAACCCACGAGACCGCGCTGCTGGCCGACCCGCTGCCGGAGAAGGTGTGGTTCTACCAGCTGGACCTCGACCGGTGGACCGCCCGGTTCTCGGCGCTGAGCAGCGACTTCGCCCTGGAACTGCCGTTGGATCCGATGCACGGCACCGTCGGCGTCGCCCCGCCGGCCGGGGAGCAGCGGTTGGTGATGATCCCCTCCACGTACGGCGGCAATCTTGACACGCCGGAACTACGCGCCGGCACCACCCTGTACCTGCCGGTCAATGTCGACGGAGCACTGCTGGCGTTGGGTGACGGTCATGCCAGGCAGGGCGAGGGTGAGGTGACCGGCACCGGACTGGAGTGCGCCATGCACACGGTGTTCACCGTCGACGTGATCAAGGACGCCGCTCCGGCGTGGCCGCGGTTGGAGAATGCCACGGCGATCATGAGCACCGGCTCGATCCGGCCGTTGGAGGACGCCTACCGGATCTCCCAGAAGGACCTTGTGGAATGGGTGACCGAGCTGTTACCGGTCGATCAGTACGACGCCTACCAGCTGGTCTCCCAGCTCGGCACCGCGCCGGTTGCCAACGTCTGTGATCCCAATTACACCTTCGTGTCCCGGTTCCCCAAGTCGGTGCTGGGTGCCGGCGCGGCGTACGGCGGTGTGCACGCCCGGCTGGCAGCGGTGGCCGAGGAGTACCGAGCCGCCCATCCGCGGATCTGGTGATCATGACAGAACCCGTCCGGGTGGTTGCCGCCTTGTTCCGCCGGGACGGGCTGGTGCTGGGCTGCCGCCGGCGCGCCGACCGGGCGGCCGGCGGGCAGTGGGAGTTTCCCGGCGGCAAGATCGAACCGGGTGAGACTCCGCAGCAGGCGCTGCGCCGGGAGATCCACGAGGAACTCGGCGTGTCGATCACCGTCGGGCCGCTGCTGGACACGTCGACGACGATCGTCGGCGACAGGCCGATCGAGTTGAGCTGCTACCTCGTCGAGCAGTTCCACCCCGATCCGGTGACCAGCAGCGATCATGATCAACTCCTCTGGCGACATCCGACTGATCTGGCGGCGATGGACTTCGCCCGGCCCGATCGTCCCGTTCTCCGGCTGATCGCCTCGGGTTGATCGCCCCAGGTTGATCTCCCCAGGTTGATCGCCTTGGGTTGATCTCCTCGGGTTGATCACGTCTGGCAGATTGCCGACAAGACACCCGACGATCATTGAGCCGGGACGGCTCCCAGCTGCTGCAGCAGGCCGAAGACATCCATCAGGATCCGGCTGGACGCCATCCGACCGTCGCGGAACTTGTCGAAGGTCCATGCCTCGACCGAGACCCGGCGTCCGGTGGGCGCAATGCCCTGGTACTCGCCGCGGTGCGTGCCCTCCCAGACCGACCAGGCCGCGACGGTGTCACCGTCGGCCACCAGGTCCTTGACCGTCCAGGTCAGGTCGGGGAACGCGGTCAGGAAGGCGGTGAGAAAGTCCCGCAGGCCGTCCCTGCCGGGCCCTTGTCCGGGCGGCGGGTTGTCCTCGACGAAGTCCTCGTGGACGAACCGGTCGAGCTCCTCGAGCCGATGATCGTTCAACACGATCTGCGCGAACTGCCGGTCCTGCTCGCCGTTGGTGTGTGTTGACATTGTTCACTGTCCTCCGGGCTGATGTGACTTGCTCACAGTAGTGGTTGCCGCGGGTCACGGGTGCCGGACCGGCGGCCCGTGCTCCACCCCCGGTCGCCGCGCTGATCACCGATGGGCAAGGATGACCGTCGTGAAGATGCTTACGCCGGCCAGGACCGATCTCCAGGCGTCCAATGTCGTTCTCGGATTGATGCGGATCTCCTCGATGGACGACGACCAGATCCGCGAGCTGGTCGCGACCGCCCGCGACGAGGGAATCAACTTCTTCGACCACGCCGACATCTACGGCGGTGATCACGGTTGCGAGCGCCGGTTCGGTGCCGCGATCAGCTTCTCCGCCCAGGATCGCGAACAGGTGATCGTCCAGTCCAAGGTCGGCATCCGGGAGGGCTATTTCGACTTCTCCGCCGAGCACATCACCACCTCGGTCGAGGAGTCGCTCAAGGCGTTGCGGACCGACTACCTGGACGTGCTGCTGCTGCATCGTCCGGACACGCTGGTGGAACCCGACGAGGTCGCCGCCGCGTTCGACCAACTGCATTCCGCCGGCAAGGTCCGGCACTTCGGTGTCTCCAACCACACCCCGGGCCAGATCGACCTGTTGCAACGGTCTGTCAACCAGCCGTTGATCTTCAACCAGGTGCAGCTGAGCATCACCCACGCACCGCTGTTCGCCTCGGGCATCGCCGCCAACATGGCGGGTCTTGACCAGTCGATCGTCCGCGACAACGGCCTATTGGACCACAGTCGGCTGCATGAGATCACCCTGCAGGCCTGGTCGCCGTTCCAGAAGGGCTTCTTCGACGGGGTGTTCCTCGGTGACCGGGAGAACTACGCCGAACTCAACGATGTGCTGGACGAACTGGCGGGGAAGTACGACGTCACGCCCACCGGCATCGCGGTCGCCTGGATCACCCGCCATCCGGCCGACATCCAGGTCGTGCTGGGCACCACCAAACCGGCCCGGGTCAGCGAATCGGCCGCCGGCTCGGAGATCCCGCTGACCCGGCAGGAGTGGTACCGGATCTTCACGGCTGCCGGGTACGTCGTTCCCTGATCTTCGTCCGGCCCTGATCTTCGTCCGGCCCTGATCTTCGTCCGGGTCAGGCAGTGACCCGGTCCAGAACCTGGTCGACGACATGTTCGGCGATGGCCAGCGACGATGTCGCACCGGGTGACGGTGCATTGCGCAGGAAGATCATCCGGCCGTGCCCGGTGATCACGAAGTCATCGATCAGTCCCCCGGAGCGATCCATCGCCTGTGCCCGGATGCCGCGTGGACCCTTGATCACATCCGCGGCGGTCAGTGCCGGGACGTAGGTCCGGGCCTCGGCGATGAAGGCTGCTCGGGTGAATGCCCGCCGGGCCTCGCCGAGCGCTGGTCGCAGGTTGCCCGCGGCGAAACGCCACAGTCCCGGATAGCTCGCCGCGGACAGCAGGTCCGGGACGGAGACTGCGGTCCGGCGGTACGACTCCCTGGAGGCGGCCAGGAACGCGTTCGGACCGACCATCACCTCGCCGTCGTACCGCTTGGTGAGGTGGATTCCGAGGAACGGGTAGCGCGGATCCGGCACCGGATAGACCAGGCCCTTGACCAAAGAGCGGCGGTCGGGTTTGAGCAGGTAGTAGTCGCCGAAGAACGGAACGATCCGCGGATCGGCCTGATCGCCGGCCCGCCGGGCCAGCCGGTCGGACTGCAGGCCGGCGCAGCCCACGACCAGGTCGTACGCCTCGGTCACGTCGTCGGTCGACACGACGACCTCGCCGGCGGTCTCGGTGATCTTGGTGACCTCGGCGCCGGTCCGGATCCGGCCGCCACTGCGCTCGAGGTCGGCGGCCAGTGCCCGGCAGACGGCCACGTAGTCGATGATCGCGGTGTGTGGTGAGTGGATCCCGGCGACGCCGGCCACTTCCGGCTCGATCGCGGCCAACTGCTCGGCGTCGACCATCCGGACATCCGGCACGCCGTTGCGTACCGATCGTTCGAAGATGGCCTGCAGCCGCGGCCGTTCCTCCTCGGACCTGGCCACCACGAGTTTGCCGCATTCGTCGTAGGCGATCTGGTTCTCGGCGGCGAAGGTCTGCAGCAGTCCGGTGCCTCGCCGGCACAACCGCGCTTTCAGGCTGCCGGGCTGGTAGTACAGCCCGGCATGGACGACGCCGCTGTTGTGGCCCGTCTGGTGGCCAGCGATGTCGGGTTCCTTCTCCAGCACGGTGACCCGGGCATCGGTCCGGCGGGACAGTTCGCGCGCTGTGGCCATGCCGATGATGCCGGCGCCGACGACCGCAACCCGATCCAGCTTCACGCCCACCCCTTCAGGTCCTCCCCCAACGCGCCAGCAGACTGTCGGCCTGACGCCTGATCATTGTGGCGTGGTCGACGCCGCGGCGGGCGAGAATCGGATAGATCACCGGACCGACCAGCTCCGCGACCGCCAGATCGTCGTCCGGCATCCGGGACAGCTCCGGTCGGATCCGGTCGAGTACCACCCGGGCCGCTTCGGTCAGCGGGTCGGTGTCGATCAGCAGGCCGGCCACCTCGGCGTCGTGTTGGGCCTCACCCAACAGCGCCCGATAGGCCAGGCCGGCCGGCGAAACGGTGAGGAAGCGGGCCAGCAACTCCAGGAAGCTGATCAACTCGGCCCGGGCCGATCGCCGGACCGGCGCGACCAATTCGTCACGGGCGTCAGTGGCGGTGGCTTCGATCAGGATCTCGGCCTTGGTCGACCACCAGCGATAGACGGTCTGCCGGCCGACCCCGGCTCGCTCGGCGATACCCTTCATCGTCATCGCCGCATAGCCCTGTTCCAGCAGCAGGTCGTCCACCGCGTGCAGCACCGCGAGCCGGGCCGCCTCGCTCCGCGGCCGGCCGGGTGTCGCAGCTTCGCTCCGGATCACGTCGCCACTATAACGAGGCACCGTGTCTCGTATCTGGTAGCGTACCGGCTGCGATGACCAGTACCGAACCAGCAGCACCCCGGCGCTTCGCCGCCCTCCGGAACCGGCATTCCCGTCCGTACCTCTTCACGGCTGGTCTGTCGATGATGGGTGACAACAACGAACACGTGATCACCTATTGGGTGCTCTGGGAGAAGTTCCACTCCCCTGCCCTGGTGGGCTTCGAGGTGATCAGCCACTGGTTGCCGTTCCTGCTGCTTTCGGTGTGGTTTGGCACCCTGGCCGAACGGTTCGACTGCCGCCGCCTGATCAACATCTCCCAGGGCCTGTTCATGTTCGTTTCGATCATGTGGGGCGTGCTGTTCGTCACCGGGACCCTGCAGATGTGGATGGCCTGTGTTTTGTTGGTGCTGCACGGGATGGCCGGCTCCATGTGGGGTCCGGCCGAACAGTTGCTCTTGCACGACTTCGTCGACCGCGACGAACTGCCCAGTGCGGTCCGGTTGAACGCCACCTTCCGCAGTCTCGGTGTGCTCTTCGGGCCCGCCGTCGGTTCGGCCCTGCTGCTCGGGCTGGGCCCGGTCTGGGGCATCTGGGCCAATGTCGCGTTCTATCTGCCGATGCAGATCCTGATGATGCGGATCCCGTTCACCGGGCACAGCCGCGAACCGGACGCCGCCCCGGCGCGGGTGACCATCGTCGACTCGGTCCGGGTGCTGCGCCGGGTCTGGTTCAACCGGGTCCTGGTCAGCATGATCATCCTCTCCGGTCTGACCGCAGTCACCGTCGGCAACGCGCTGCAGGTGTCGATGCCGATCTTCGCGGGCCGGCTCGGCTCGGGGACCGACGGGACGGCGTACGGCGTGCTGCTCTTCGCCAACGGCGCCGGTGCCGTACTCGGCGGATTCCTGCTGGAATCGACACGCCGGATCAAGCCGAGTACCCGCTGGGCTGTGGTCAGTTCGGTGATCTTCGGGATCACCACGCTGACGTTCGCGACGAGCCACAGCTATCTGCTGGCGGTGATCGTGCTGGTGATCGGTGGAGTGGCCAACATGGGCTCGATGTCGATCACCCAGAGCATCGTCCAACTGGAGGCGCCGGCCGGCGAACGCGGCCGGGTGTTCGGCGTCTACGGCATGTTCTCCGCAGGGCTGCGCACGTTCAACGGGTTCACCCTCAGCGTTCTGGGCACCGCGATCGGGGTGACCCGGTCGGTTGCCGTGGTCGCCGCGATGCTGATCATCGGTGCCGTGGCGGCGGGAGTGTACGCCGCCAGCGGCCGGCGTCGGTCGGCTGCGGAACGAACCGGCTCCCAGTGATCATCGACGGCGTGGGTCGTCGACCCGTCCGATGAACACCGGCAGCCCGGTCTGTCGGTCGAAGATCAGGAACAGGAAGGGCCGGTCGAAGGTCATCGTCTGCGGCCTGGCCAGTGCGGCGGTGCGGACCGCGACGATGCCGGTCGCCGCTGCCGCTTCGGCCCCCTCCTCGTCCACGGCGACGAACGCTTCCTGGACCACGGTGCTGATCGCCAACGGCTCGTCGGTCGTCATCCCGCTGAAGTCGGCGGCGGCACGGTCGAAGGCCGCCGGCATCCCCAGGGCGGCGAGATCGCCGTTGAGCGTGTAGCGGGACCGGAAGGTCCACTTCGGCAGCTGAACCTGCAACGAACCCACCGGGTCGAACGGTCCGACCAGTTCGGCGATCAGCCGCTCGTCGAGCGCCTGCTCCAGGTCGGTGACGGCGCCGTCCGGGAGCACCAGCGTCATCGCCATCCGGCCGCCGACGAAGTCGAGTTGGACGGCCTGCCAACCGTGGCCGGTTCGTCGGCCCACCCTGCGCATCGCCTGGGACATGGTTGGCACCTGCACCTGCGACCCGTCAGCGGTGCTGAACCGTCGATCCACGGTCGGGTCCCGGAAGGGTTGATCCCAGGCAGCCTTGAAATAGGCGGCATTGACCAGCGCCAGCCGGGTCAGGTCGTCGATCATGCCGGGAGAGAAGAGTTCGGTGATCTTGTCGTGGGTCTGCTCGGCGACCCAGGCGTTGATCCGCCGCGCGGCACCGACCGGGTCGACCTCGAAATCGACCTGCTGCAGCGCCACCTTGAAGCCGGTCTCCAGCGCGGACAGGAAGTCCTGGTCCCAGGTCAGTCCCTGGTGGGCCCAGACCGAGTTGGCGACATCGAGGATCACGGCGGCGTCGGTCTGCCCTGCCGAGGCGAGTGCCGGCCCGAGCCCACCGACGGCGGCCGCATCGTCGACCGGCAGGTGCAGCACCCGACCGATCTGCTGCGCGGTCTCCCCGCGCGCGCCGGTCAGCGCCATGGCCAGCGCGATCGCCGCGGAGTACGGCGACAGCACGACATTGCCCGACGTCCTGGCGATCTGCGCATACAGATCGGCGGTGAAGCGTCGGACGGAGTCCGCCGCGTCTGTTCTGGTTGGGCTCACCTCGTGCCTCCCGATGCCGTGGCCACTCTTCGGACGTCTGCGACCCTACGCGGGGGGTGGTGAGTCGGTGTCGGCGTCGCGGTCGATCAGCTCGGCCAGCTGCTGGAGCACGTCGACCGCCTCGTCCAGTCGTTCGGTGCCGAGTTGTCGGCCCAGCCGGTCGGTCCATGGATGTTGGACAAGACTGATCCGGCGCAGGGCATAGTTGCCCGCCTCGGTCCGGGCGAGCAATTTGGCCCGCCGATGGTGAGGATTCGGCCGGTATTCGGCCAGGCCCCGGCCGACGAGGATGTCGGCGATCCGCTGTACGGCCTGTCGGCTCATGCCCATGATCCTGCCGATTTCGGCGACTGTGCGCGGCTGCTCGGGAGATATCCCGCCCAGCACCTGCCACCAGGCGGCGGTGATCTCGCCCGCGGCGGCGAGCTCGCCGGCTGCCTCCAGCAACCGGCCGTTGAGCCGGAAGACGGTCAGTACCAGTCGAGTGAGCGCCTTGCCCTCGTCGGAGTGCGCGGGCGGCTCGGGCCACTGGTCACGGGCCGGTACGCCGCCGGTTTCGCTCGTCACGCGGCCGTCGTCAGGGCGGCGAAGGCCGCCGGATCGGCTCGGTGGAAGACGCCGACGTACGCGTCGAGCTTCTCCGCCGGCGCCAGGCCGAGCATGCCCAGCGTCGCGGCGGCGAACTGCACCGGCGCCTGCGGCCCGGCAGTGACCAGGCCACGATCGGCAACGGCGGGCAGGTCGACGTAGCGGGCGGCGCCGCGATAGCCGGTCGCGGCCAGATACTCCGGCGCGGCGCTGGTGTGCCGACGGTCGTCCAGCAGGCCGGCCCGGGCCAGTCCGGCGGTGGCGCCGCAGATCGCGGCGACCGGCACGCCGACTTGGAGGAACTCGGCGGCCTTCGCCACGAAGGGCGCACCGCCGCCGGCATCCCAGAAGCCCGATCCGGGGAGGATCAGCAGCGCGCTGTCGATCGGGGCGAGGTCGGCGAGTTCCAGGTCGGGCAGCACCCGCAGCCCGCCCATGGTGGTGACCGGGCGCGGCGACTCGGCCACGGTGCGGACCTGGAACGGGACGCCGGTGAACCGGCCGGTGTTCAGTTCGACGACCAGGTGGCCGTACTCCCAGTCGGCGACGGTGTCGTAGACGGCAAGGTGAGCGACGCGCGGCATGGATCCGTTCATGACAACATCCTGTCATTTTGACAGCATCTTGTCAATGCGCTACGGCCCGCCGAGCTGGAATTTCCGGGATCCGCCGGTGGAGAAGGCGCAGGCCCGTTGTTGTCCGGACAGGCACCCGCGGGCAGTCATCATCGCGGTGTAGTAGTCGATGTACCGGAATCCGTACGTCTCGCCGCGGGCGAACGCCTGGTTCTGGATCGCCGACCGCCAGATCCGGAACGCCTCGTCGGGGATCGCCACATAGAGATCAGGTTGGAAGCCCACGGCGTCCTCCCAGTTCTCGGCATGTAGGAACTGCCGCACCGAGTACCTGCCGTTCGGATGGTCCAGGGGCAGCGATGCCAGGAACCTCGCCCGCTCGGCAAGCGCAGCGGTCCGTTCGTGATCCCGATGGATGCTCCGGGTCCAATGGGTGATGATGATCTCCGGCTTCTCCACCCGGATGATGTCGGCGATCTGCTCGGCGGCTTCGTCGCTGTCGGGCAGGAAACCGTCGGAGTAGTCCAGCACCCCGAACTCCGCGCCGATGTCGGCGGCGAACTTCTCCCCCTCCGCGATCTTCTGTACCCGGTATTCGTCGGGGGTCATCCTCGGATGGCCGCGCTCGCCGTAGGTGCAGGCGAGAATGATCGCGCGGTCGCCCTCGAGCACCATCTTGGCGAGGGTCGGCCCAGCGGTGAGGTCCATGTCGCCGATGTGGCCGCCGATCGCCAGTACAGTCCTGCTCATCGATCTCCTTTCCGCGCAGACCGCATCACGGCGTGATCATCGGCCTTTGCTGCACGGTAGTCCTCTTCATGATCATTCCGTGTCCCGCAGGCTCGGTGTTCGGTCCGGAGTCACCCGGTCAGGAGAGGCGGGTCCTCATCACCGTGAAGGTGCGGGTGACCGAGAATCCGGTCTTGCGGTAGAGATGTCCGGCAGGTGAGTTCTCGCCGGTCCACAGGAACCAGGCGCTGTGTCCACCCAGCGATCGCATCCGCTCGAGAGTGAGGTGCAACAGCACCTCGCCCAGACCGGTGCCCCGGGACTCGGGGATCACCCCGAACGGACCGAAGCGTTCGAGCACATCCTCGTAAGCGCCGCACATCGCCCAACCCAGGAGCGATCCGGACGGGTCACGGGCGATCATGATCCGGTCCAGATTGAGACCCGCGGTGACCGCTTCCCGGATCCCTCGCGCCCAGTCGGAGTTGAACCGGCTGCCGGCGACCCGGATCAGGTCGACAAGATCATCATCGGTGGGCTGGCCGATCCGGTAGCCGTCGGCGCGCAGTCCGGCGATCCGCCCGGCGATGTCGTCCGGCATCCGGTAGTCGTTCAGGCTGCGATCCATCGCGGCGCACTCGTACTGGGACTCGAAACCGAGGGCGGTGAGCAGTCGATGAGCCTGGGGGTATCGCTGTTTGTCCAGGCCGGGCAGGAAATAGTTCGGGGTGTAGGAGGAGAAGAACACCGTCCGGACGTCCACCGACCGCAACCAGTCCAAGGTCGAGGTCAGCAATGTGCGACCGACGCCGCGATGGCGCGAGGAGGGTACGACGAAGAAGAACGGGATCCAGCCGTTGCCCGGTTCAAGATCATCACCCTGGTGGGCGATCAGCCGCCGGACCGCATAGGCCGCGCCGATGATCTCGTCGCCGTCGACGGCCAGGAACAGACCGTCCGGGTCGAAGTTGCGATCCAGCAGGACAAGATCACGAAAGCGCCGATAGGTGATCCCGTCCTCGGGTGCCGCGGCGGTCCAGGCGTCTGCGATCCGAGGGCCGTCACCGGTCGAGAAGGTCCGGATGGTGACATTCGGTCGGTTGCGCTGCATCAGTTCCTTCTCCCGGGGATCGGACCCTTGGGCGTTTCGATCGGTTCAGTAAAGCAGGACGTCATCGGGATAGTGGTCCACGACATCGCTGGGCGGTTGCAGCAGTGCACGTGGATCTCGTCCGTCTTCGACCGCCTGCCGCAGCGTCGCCGACCCCCAGAGCCGGTCGACGGCGTAGCCGCGGTGGGGGGCATGGACCCGTTCACCGGGTGCGGAGAATCCGAACTCCGGGTACAGCTCGGCGAGCACGGCGATCATTGTCACCGCGGTGCGCACCGGGTCGAACGCCTGCCGGTCGACCACGTGCAGCGCAACGCCACTGACCTGTTCGCCTGCGTACTTGTGGAACGACGGCGTGAACCAGGTCTCACGGAACAGCACGCCCGGCAGTCCCGCGGCTCGCATGGCGGCCGGGAACCGGCCGTCCACCCACGGCGCGCCGACCTGCTCGAAGGGCCGGGTCGTGCCTCGGCCTTCGCTGACCGTGGTGCCTTCGAACAGCACCGTGCCGCAGAAGGCGTACGCGGTGGTCACCCAGGGCATGTTGGGCGAGGGTGGGATCCACGGCAGGCCGGTGGCCTCGAACTCCGTCTCACGGGTCCAGCCGGTCATCGCGACGACCGTGAGGTCGACCGGTCGGCCTGCGGTCTGCGGAACATAGGTCCGGTTCAGGTGGCGGGCGAGCTCGCCGACGGTCAATCCGTGCCGCAGCGGAATGTCGACCCGACCGACGAAACTGCTGTACGCCGGGTCGAGCCCCGGACCGGCAGCCGTCCGCCCTCCCACGGGGTTCGGCCGGTCCAGCACGATGAACCGCTTGCCGGTGCGCGCCGCGCTGAGCATCGCGTCGTACATCGTCCAGATGTAGGTGTAGCAGCGGCTGCCGATATCCTGCATGTCGAAGATCAGGCCGTCGACGTCGGCCTCGTCGATCAGCCGATCCAGTTCCCGGTCGGAGCGCAGATACGTCTCGTGGATCGGCAGCCCGGACCCCGGGTCGACGTCGGATGACTCCGTCTGACCTGCCTGCACGCTGCCTCGCAGCCCGTGCTCGGGTCCGAACAGGGCAGTGATCGGCACGCCCGCCGCCAGCAGTGCGTCGACGTTGCGGCTGAGGTCGGGCATCGTGCCGGTGAAGTTGGTCACCAGACCGAAGCGCCCGGCACCGATCAGCGCCGGGTCGTCACACAGCGCCACTACGCCCGGTCGTAATGCCACAGTTCCTCCGCGAATCGATCGGTCCGGATCCGTGTCGCGGGCGGGTTAGGGCGACGGATCATCGTCCGCGGTCGTCACGCAGCGCCCGAACGCTGTCGTAGGTCACCTCGAGCGCAGCGACGGTCTGCTCGAAGTTCTTCCGGGCCACGCCGACGAAGACGTAGTCGATCAACGCCAGTTGGGCGATGCGGCTGGCCATCGCTCCGGACCGGAAGGTGGTTTCGCGGACGGCGGTACGCAGCACGTCGTCGGCGAATTCGGTGATCGGCGAGTCATCGACGTTGGTGATCGCCACCGTGACTGCGCCGGCATGGCGCGCCGCACGGAGCAGCTCGATCGGCTCCCGGGTGCGACCGCTGTGGGAGATCGCGATGGCCACGTCGCCGGGTTGCAGCAGGGATGCCGAGACCACCGCTTCGTGGGCGTCATGGAAGCCGATCGCCACCCGGCCGATGCGCAGCAGTTTCTGCACCAGGTCCTGCGCGCCCGCGTTGCTGGCGCCGACGCCGTAGATGATCACCCGGCTCGAGCTGTCGATGGCGCTGACGATCCGCTCCAGTGCGGCGAGATCGAGGTTGGCAGTGGTCTCCTGGATGCCGAGACTCTCCGCGCGTGCGATCTTGGCTACGGCGTCGCCGAGACTGTCGTCGATACCGATGTCGGCGCCGTGCCCGACGTCGCCGAACGACTGCGCCGACTCGGTGGCCAGTTCGGCGGCCATGGTCAGTTTGAACTGGGCATAGCCGGTGAAGCCGAGTTTCCGGCAGAACCGGACGATCGAGGTCTCGGAGGTGTTGCAGAGCTTGGCAAGCTCGGTGATCGACCGTTCGACGACCACCGGCGGATGTTGCAGGATCGCCTGACCGACCCGGCGCATCGACGGTGCCAGGTCGTCCAACTTGGCCTGGATGTTGGTCTGGATACTGACGCCGTTGCCGCCGGTCGGATTGGTCCGGGACGTGCTGTCCGACCTTGCTGCTGTCATCGTCGCTCCGTTCGATCGGCCGTGCTCCGTCGCGGGTCGACGCGGACCCGCGGTGCAGAGAGTCAACTAGAACGCCGAGTACGCGTCAATCCTTGCCATCATTCGCCCGATGGTTGGACACAGGTGCCGACCCGCTGGTCGGCGCAGCGGTTTGCGTATGGGTCGACCCGGTGGGCAACGTGGTCGCCAACCCGGTCGCCAAGCCGGTCGCCAAGCCGGCGACGACAGCGGCGATCTCCGCAGGATCGAGTTCGAGGGCGCCGTCACCGATGGTCAGTTCGGATACCACCCGGCCCGGTTCGGATGTCGAGCGCCACGGCGCGCCGAGTGCGCGTCCGGTGTCATCTGCGTACGTCAGCAGTCCCCGGTTGATCATTTCGGATCGCCGTCGGTGAAGATCAGGAACTGGTTGGTGTGCGGGATCGAAGACAGCCGGCATCACGCAGCGGCAATTCGATCAGCACGGCAGCCAACCGTCCGGGGATCGATCGGAGGTGCTGGCGGGTCGGCGCCTGGAACCCTCGGGGGTGAGACCGATCGGCACGTGCCGACACCGACGCCGATGATCCGGCGAGTTCCCGCCGGGTGGAATTTGTCGGGCTGGCGAGACTCGAACTCGCGATCTCTGCGCCCCCAGCGCAGCGCCTTACCAACTAGGCCACAGCCCGATCGGCCCCTCATTGGCCGGAGAGCAACAGTACTACAGACGCACGACCGATCCACACCCGGTCGGCTGCGGCGCCGTCAGGACCTGTCCTTGCGCTTCTCCCGGGGCCGGATCTGTAGATGGATCGGGCTGCCGTGGAAGCCGAACTCCTCACGCAGTCGGCGCTCGATGAACCGGACGTAGCCGGCGTCCATCCGTCCGCTGGTGAACAGGATGAAGGTCGGTGGCGCGGCCTGGGCCTGGGTGCCGAATAGGATGCGTGACTGCTTGCCGCCGCGGACCGGATGCGGGTGTGAGGCCACCAGCCGACCGAGGAACGCGTTCAGCTTCCCGGTGGACACCCGCGTCTCCCAACCCGTCAGCGCTTCTTCGATCGCCGGGCCGAGGCGGTCCAGGTGCCGACCGGTCAGTGCGGACATGTTGACCTGTCCGGCCCACCCGAACTGCACCAGGTCGCGGTCGATCTCCCGGTCGAGATAGCGGCGGCGTTCGTCGTCGGTCAGGTCCCACTTGTTGAAGGCGATCAGCAGCGCGCGCCCGGACTCCTCCACGTTGGTGAGGATGCGCAAGTCCTGTTCGGTCAGCGGCTCGCTGGCGTCGATCACCACGATGCACACCTCGGCCCGCTCGATCGCGCCCTGGGTCCTCAGACTGGCGTAGTACTCGTGGCCACTGGCCTCTTTGACCTTGCGCCGGATTCCGGCGGTGTCGATCAACCGGTAGACGGTGCCGTTGATCTCGACCAGCTCGTCGACCGGATCGACCGTCGTCCCGGAGGCGTCGTCGACCACCGAGCGCTGCTGATTGGCGAGCTTGTTGAGCAGACTGGACTTGCCGACGTTCGGCCGGCCGACGATGGCCACCCGTCTCGGCCCGCCCTCCTCGGCGAATTCCTGCGGTGCCTCCGGAAGGATGTCCAGGATCGCGTCCAGCAGGTCGCCGCTGCCTCGCCCGGTCAGCGCCGACACAGCATGGGGCTCGCCCAGACCGAGATTCCACATGGCGGCCGCCTCGGCCTCGGCACGCTGGTCGTCGACCTTGTTGGCCACCAGCAGCACGGGCTTCTTGCTGCGCCGCAGCACCCGGACCACGGCCTCGTCGTCATCGGTGATCCCGACATTGGTGTCGACGACGAAGACGACGGCGTCGGCGGCCGAGATCGCAAGCTCGGCCTGTTCGGCGATCTGGGCGGCCATTCCCTTGGCGTCGGGAGCCCAACCGCCGGTGTCGACCACCACGAACTGGCGGCCGTTCCAGATCGCGTCGTAGGAGACCCGGTCGCGGGTCACACCCGGAGTGTCCTGGACGACCGCGGCGCGCCGGCCGATCAGCCGGTTCACCAGCGTCGACTTGCCGACGTTGGGTCGGCCGACAACAGCGACCACCGGGGGCGGCGCTACCCGGCCGACCGCACCGGGCATACCGGCCGCGTTCGTGTCGGCCCCGTTTGTGTTGGCCTCGATCGTGTTGGGCGCGGTCGAGTCGGTCATCTGTCACCTGTCGGAAGTTTCGGCCGCCCCTGCGGCGGTTGGATACGCGTGGACGGCGGTCGCCGGCGCGAATTCTTCGGCGTACGCTGCCCGGGCGGTCCGGGCAACTCCATCCCGGTCACCTCCCGGGACGAGACGATGTGCTCGGCCAGCGTCGTACGAATCTTCTCGGTCCATTCCGCCACGGCAAGTTTGGTCCGCGGCCAGGGTACTGCCGGAATCTGCATCGGCCGGCCGTAGCAGATGTGGATCGGTGACCGGTAGCCGGGAACATGGCCGGTGGTATGCCCCGGCCCGCGGGTGCCGAAGAGCGCCACCGGCACGACCGGCGCCCCGGTGACCATCGCCAGGTAGGCCGCGCCACGGTGTGCGTACGCCACATCGCCGCCGGTCCGCTTGCCTTCCGGAAAGATCGTCAGCACTCCGCCGCTGCGCAGCAGATGGATGGCCCGGGTCACGCCGCGCAGATCCGCGCGACGCCGATCGATGGAGATCTGGCCGATGTAGTCCAGGGCCTTGCCCAGCGGGCCGGTGAACAGCTCCACCTTGGCCAACGCGAAGGCCGGCTGCGGATGCATCGCCACGATCAGCGGTCCGTCGATGACCCCGAGATGATTGGAGACCAAGATCATCGGACCCCGCGGGGGCAGCAGATCCCGGCCGTGGATCCGCACCGACCACCACCGGGTCATCAGCCAGCGGGCAGGGCGACGCACGGTCCGGAAGACCCAATGCCGCCGACGCGGCAGCTGCTCGGTGTGCGGGAGGCCCGCCAACGTTTCCAGCGTCACAAACGCTATTGTCCCTCGCCCACGGGTCGATCGTTCCGGGCGGCTGTGACCAGCTCAGTGATCCGGTCGATCACCTGATCCAGGGACAGATCGGTCGAGTCGATCACCGTCACTCCGGGTGCGGCATCGTGGAACCGGGCCACCGTCGAATCGTCCCGATCGCGTCGGATCACCTGATCATGCACCTCGGCGTCGAGGATCCGATCGCCGAGCTCGTTCTTGCGTCGTGCCACCCGGGCTGCGGGGTCGGCGACCAGCAGCACCCGGACCTGCGCATCGGGCGCGACAACAGTGGTGATGTCCCGTCCCTCCACGACGATGCCGGGCCGTGAGGCGGCGATGATCTCCCGCTGCCTTTCGATCAGCAACCTGCGGACGGCGAGATTGGTCGCCACCTTGCTCACCGAGGCGCTGATCACCGGCTCCCGGATGGCGGCCGTGACATCGGCGCCGTTCACGGTGAAGATCGGTGCCCGCGGATCGGTGCCGACACCGAGATCGGCTTCGGCGACCAGTTTGGCGACCAGCTCCGGATCGTCCTGCTCGATGTCGGAGTTGAGCATCAGCCAGGTGGCGGCCCGGTACATCGCCCCGGTGTCGAGATAGGCGAAGCCCAGCCGCCGGGCAACGCCCCGGGATGCCGATGACTTGCCCGACCCACTCGGTCCGTCGACCGCGACGACGAAAAGCTCCGCGTCGTCGTCGGGCCGTGGGCTTCGGTTCGTGGGATCAGGCACGGGGTCAGACTACCTGCATGGACATCGACTTCAGCCTCAACGACAAGGCCGCGCTGGTCACCGGAGGCGCCTCCGGGATCGGGTGGGCGATCTGCCAACTGTTCGTCGCGAAAGGCGCCCGGGTTGCGATCGCTGACCTGAACAGCGCCGCTGCCGCCGACCGGGCCGCGGAGCTCGGACCGCAGGCCAGGGCGTACGACCTGGACGTCACCGACCCCGAGTCGGTGACCCGGGCAGTGGACCGGGTCTCCGCCGATCTCGGCCGGATCGATGTCCTGGTCAACTCGGCCGGTATCGCGCCGCTCGCCCCGGCGGAGGAACTCGGACTGGACATCTGGGACCCGACCCTCACGGTCAATCTGCGCGGCACGTTCCTGGTCGCCCAGGCCGTCGGCCGGCTGATGTTGGCCGACGGGTCGGGCAGCATCATCAACCTGGCCTCGCAGGCCGCCAGCGCAGCGCTGGACAAGCACGCCGCCTACTGCGCGTCGAAGGCCGGCGTGGTCGGCCTGACCCGGGTGCTCGCCCTGGAATGGGGCGGCCGCGGGGTACGGGTCAACACCATCTCGCCGACCGTGGTGATGACCGCGCTGGGACGCTACGCCTGGTCCGGTCCGGAGGGTGACGCGTTCAAGAAGCTGATCCCGGCGGGCCGGTTCGCCGAACCGGAGGAGATCGCCGCCGCGGCCCTGTTCCTGGCATCGGACGCCTCATTGATGATCAACGGCGCCGACCTTCCGGTCGACGGCGGATTCCTGGCTCGCTGATCCCTGGGACGCAGGTGCGTCACCGCGCCGGGACACCGGTGACGCCGCGGTGACGATCCGGCGGCCAGCATGGTGACCGAGGGCAAGCAGCTCACGAGGAAGATCACCATGGAACGCATCCGGTACGACGTGGTGCCCGACGGCGACGGCTGGAAGATCACCATGCCGCCACCGAACCCGTCGAATTACGCCACCAAGGAAGCCGCCGTCGCGGCCGCCGTCGCCATGGCCCGCGGACACCAGCCGAGCCAGGTGCTGATCCACCGGGCCGACGGGACCATCGAGGACGAGCGGACCTATCAGGACGACCCGTTCCCACCCCAAGGCTGACCCGCTCCGCAAGCCGACCCGAGGTGGTCTGCTGGCTCCCCCGGGGAGCGGGCGTCGGCGATCAGACCAGTGTCCGGCCCCGTTGGCCGTCGACCGCCGGTAGCCGGAGCAACCGTTGCAGCGTCGGTGCCACGTCGTAGATCGACGCGTCCGTCAGCTGCCCGGTCGGCAATCCGTCACCGGTCAACTGATAGATGCCGAGTTCGGCGTGGTTGGCGTCGTCCGGGCCGGTGTCGTTCTCGAAGGTGTACAGGCCGCCCGTGACGCCGTCCGACACGCCGTCCGTCACGCCGTCCGACACGCCGTCCGACACGCTGTCCGACAGGCCGACGGTGCCGACCGACCGCCAGCGCAGATCGCCCAGATAGATGATCAGATCCGGAGCAATACCGTTCACCTCGGGATAGACGTCCTCCGGACGCATTGCCCGGTTCCCCATCAGTTCGTCGCGATGATCGACCACCTTCTCCAACCGCTCGACCAGATCCGACCGTACGCTCTCGTACCGGCTGATCGGGACGACACCCTGCGGTTCCCGCCCGGCGACATTGAGGAACAGCCGGGCGTAGTAGCCGCCGTCCGCCCAGGCGGTGGTGTTGGCCCAGTCGATGTCGGCATCGGCGATCCGTACCGGCTTCTCCGGCCGATGCCGCAATCGCAACAATCCTTCGCGGATCAGCCATTCGTTGATACAGAATCCGCCGATCATCGGCTGCGCGCCATGATCACTGACGACCAGGACGGCGACGTCGTCGTCGAACAGCTCGACCAGTCGGCCCAGGTGATCATCAAGGGCCCGGTAGTAGTCGGCGAACAATCCCGTCCAGTGATCATCGGGCCGATACCGCGGATGCCCGGGATCGTAGGTCGACCAGAAACCGTGGTGCAGCCGGTCCGGTCCCATGTCGACCATGGCGAACAGGTCCCACTCCCCTGCGACGGCCAGTTGTCGGGCGACCGCGAACCGCTGCTCGGTGAGATCGAACAGCCGTTGGGCTATACGTGCCTTGTCGTCGGTGCGGAAGTCGTCGACGTCGAAGAGGTACGGACCCAGTTCCCGCTCGATCCGGCGTCCGATCTCCGCCGGTGCTGCCCAGGCATCGGCCGACGACGGGGTCAGGAAGTCCCCGATCACCGTGCCCTTGACCTGCGGCAGCGGATAGGTGCCCGGCACGCCGATCAACACCGACCGCCGGCCGTCGTCGCCGAGCATGTCCCACAGCCGGGGCACGCGGACATGCTGCGAACCGGCGGTGACCAGCCGGCGGTAACTGTGATCGGCGCGGTTGCGGAATCCGTAGATGCCCAGTTCGCCGGGCGTCCGGCCCGAATACAGACATGACCAGGCGGGCACGGTGATCGGCGGCACGGTGCTGCGCAGCGCACCCCAGCTGCCGGCGGCTCGCAGGCGGCTCAGGTTGGGCATCTGCTCGGCGAGCTCATCGAACAGCAGCCGCGGTGTAGCGCAGTCCAGACCGATCACCGCGAGCCGCCGTGGTGTGCTCATCGGGTCATCTCCTGTCCTGTCCGTCGATGCGGAACGCTTGGCGGCAGTGCTTCGACGGCACGGGGGAAGGAGCTACCCGCGGCAGCCCTAGCCATAGCGACCGCCGCGGGTCACTCCTCGGCGCCGACCCGGCGCTTCCGGAACGGCCCACACCGTCACCCAGCGCTGGAAAGCTGCGACCCGACGCGCGACCCACGGGTCGCTCCAGGTGACGTGCACGCCGGTCAACGCAGCGCTGCCGGCTGAGCACAGCCACGCCAACAGCAGGGCGGCGTCCTCGACCGGGCGACGACGCCGGTCGACGGCGAAGGCGGGGGCATCGGGGAAGAGGGTTTCGATCACCCGGTCGAAGGTCGGGGTGTCGGTCGGACCGGGATCGACGGTCACCGCCGTGACGCCGGTCCCGGCCAACTCGGCGGCGACGGTGCGGGTGAGGTGATCAAGACCGGCTTTGGCGGCACTGTAGGGAGCAGCGTTGCGGACCGGCATCACCGCCGCCCTGGACGAAACGCTGATGATCCGCCCGCCGCCGTCGTCCAGCATGCCGGGGATCACCGACGCCATGGTGTGGAACGGCCCGCTGAGATTCGTGGCCAGACAGGACGCCCACTCCGATTCGCTGACGTTCCAGAGAGGCCGGCCGAGGGGGTCGACGAGGCCGGCGACGTTGATCAGGATGTCGATACCGCCGTACCGGGAGCGTGCTTCTTTGGCCACGTCCTGCACCTGCCGTCGGTCGGCCACGTCGGCGGGCCTGGCCACGATGCCGCCGCGCACCCCGGATGGTCGGCCGGCCAACTCCTGGTTGGTTCGTCGACTGAGTTGCTCCAACTCGTGCTCCGATCGCGCGACCGCGAGGACCTGCGCCCCGGCCCGGGCCAGCAACCTGGCGGTGGCGGCGCCGATCCCCCGGCCGGCTCCGGTGATCAGCACGACCTGCGATTGCAGGAACGGCCGGATCACTGCGACCACCACCCTGATGGGACGGAGTCGACGGCGACCAGTTGATAGGCGGGTCGCCAGCCGAGGATCGTCTCGGCCTTGGTGGTGCCGAACTTCGGGTCGGCCGCGTCGGCAAGATCATCCGTTCGACCGCTCGCCAGCCGTGCCAGATCGTCGGAGGTGAAGGCGACCGGTCCGGCGATCGTGAACGACTCGTTGGCTGCCGCCGGTTCCAGCGCGGCCGACGCCACAGCCGCCGCCGCGTCGCGAGCGTCGACCCATTGCATCGTTCCGGCACCCTGATACCGGCCGGCCGCCAGCCACGGGCGGTCGGAGAGGTCGGCGAGGACCCGTTCTCCGAACCCGTCGTCGCACGACCCGAGGATCACGGTCGGCCGCAGGATGACGTAGTCGATGCCGCGGCGGGTCGCCTCGTCGATCAACACATCCTCCGCGTCGATGCAGGCCTGACCGTGCGCCCGGCTGCCGGGATCGCCGTGGGCCCGTCGCGGGAAGCCTTCCAGGATCGGCCAGCGGCGTGGATCAGGTACCGGTGCGTAGACCAACACGCTGCTGACCAACACGTATCGCTCGGGCCGGAAGCGATCCAACAGCGACACCACGTCCTCCGCCCGATCCAGGCCGTTGCCGTCGAGCCCGGCACCCGGTTCGACGACGTCGATCACCACGTCGGCCCCCGCGGACCCCTGCCGGACCGCCTGCTCGACCACACGCCTGACCACGCGGTGCCGTTGCCGCGTAAGGCGTTCCTCGATCTGCTCGACCAACCCGCTCGGTTCACCGATCACCGCGACATCCATGGCCATTCCACCTCTCGACCGGTTCTTCGTTCTGCGTAACCTGCCCGCCGGTGTCTGCCGCCCGTCCCGGCGGACGGGGATCGGCTGACTTTCGCTCCGCGCAGCTGCCGTGCCGCCTCGGTGAGTCCTTCGCGCAGCCCGATCCGTGGCACCGCGCCCAGCTCGCGGGCGTGCGTCAGGTCGTACGGGAACTCGAACCTGGCCAGCGGCAGCGGTTGCCGGTCGGCAACGCGCCCACGCAGCACACCGTGCCCCGTGGTCCGGCGAACCAGTTCCTGGACGGCGGACCAGGACAACGCGTCCGGCCCGGCCAGGTGCACCGTGTCCTGATCGGCCGCCGACCAGATCAGGATCGCCACCATCGCTGCAAGATCGTCAACGTGCAGATACTGCACCACCCGGGAGCTCCGGGGCAGCAACGGTCCGGCCTGCGCCGCCTTGATCAACCGCTCGGCGCTGTCGCTGCCCGACCCGTAGCAGGTCGCCGGACGCAGTACGAGCCGTTCGAAGCCGCCCTCGACCGCGCGCCGATGCAGGAGACGTTCGGCCGCCACCTTGGACCACCCGTACGCCACCGCCGGTCCCGGCCCGGTCGGTCCCACCGCCGACGCCTCGGTGAGCGGCCAGCGTGACCGGTCCAGGGTGTCGGCGTACACGGCCGTGGAGCTCATCAGCACGAATCGTCGCGGCGGATCGTCGCGGCACACCGACAACAGCCGGTCGGTGCCCTCGATGTTGATCCGGTGCAACTCCTCGGGATCGGCTCCGGGCAGCACTCCGGCCAGATGAACGACGATCTCACTGCCGCGCACCGCGCGTTCCACCGCCGCCCGGTCGTCGAGGGCTCCGACCACGACATCGGTGCTCGCCCGCCGCGCCGCCTCCTCGGTGCCCGGCTGGGCCAGGATCCTCAGTCGGACACCGCGCCGGGACAGCTCGTCGGCAAGTCGGGAGCCGAGGAATCCCGTCGCCCCGGTGATCAACACCTCGGTTCCCACCGTGGCGCGGGCGACCCGACGGCTGCCGACCGTCCGGGTCGACGAACAGGACGCGCCGAGCCAGACCTCGCTGCCGCCGTCGGGATTGGGCGCGTACCGCCAGCCGTGTGCGGTCATCCCCGGCGCATCGGGCGCGAAGGGATTCGCCGTGCCGACCAGCAGGCCGTGCGGCGTGGACAGCAGTGTCCGGCCGCCGTAGTTGTACGGATTGCCGAAACCGTTGATCGTCACCGGGAACCAGTCGGTCCCGTTCCGGGTGCGCCACAGTTCGAAGCCGCCCGCCCGGCGGACCGCCTCGGGGGCGCCGACCGCGTCGATCACGGCCTGAGCCGCCTTCGACGGCTTGCCCGCCCAGGGAAGGAATACCGTCCAGTCGAAGGTGGACAGATAGAGCCAACCGTCATGGGTGGCCATTCGCCAGAAGTAGCCGGCGAACGGATTGCCGAAACCCGGGCCGATGCCCGAGAGCGGTTCCTTCCAGCCGCCCTTGGTCTGTCTGGCCTCCCCGATGATCAGCTCCCAGCGGTCGTCGGGATGGATCCTGATCAGCTCCGAAGCGGCCGGACCGATCCGGCTGACCCGGTCGTACCCGCCGTTCTGGATGCCGCTGCCGACGTAGAGCGCATCACCGAAAACGCACATGCTCATGGCGATCTCGTTGTGCGGGCCGCGTCCGGCACCGTCGGCGACGACACGGGTCCAGCGAGGCTGATGCCGCCCGGTGGCCGGCGTCTTCCAGATCTGGTAGCCGTGCTCCGCATTGAAGGTTCCTGCGTACAGGTGGCCTGCGAAGGTGCAGAGTTCGAAGACGCCGGTGTTCGTCGCGTCACCGAAGCCGGGCTCGCATGCCTCCTGCCACGGCCCCGCCGCAGGATCGTCGGAACGCATGATCATCGACGCGGAATTGCTGTTCAGAGTGATGCCCTGGCCGGCCGGCGGCACCCACAGATGATCATCGAAGCCGGTCATCGCGCGCAGGGTCGACACCTGTGGATTTCCCAACCCGGGTTCACCGACGGGATCGAACGACTCTCCATCGGTGCTCCGCAGCAGCCGGGCGGCGCAACCGCGCAACACCGTGGAGATCGAACCCACGTACAGGGCCGGTACCGGGTCGGACGCGCCGCGGAAGACGGTCATCCCGCGGTACCCGAGATCCCGCGGGACCAAAGAACCGTCCTTGCCCAGGATGTCGGGTGAGGTGTGCACCAGCCGCCAGCGCCTGCCCAGCGTTCTGCCCGCCGGCCGGCCGTCCCGATGGGCGTCCAGACGCCAGATCTGGCCGTGCATGTCCAGGTCGGCGACATCGTCGGGGACCCAGACCGGCCAGGGATCGAGGGCCGGCGGCTCAGGGGGCGGGAACAGCTTGAGCAGGGCCATCGAGTTCCGTGACGTGCCGGCGAAGACGAAGCCGCGGTAGCCGGCCAGGCAGTGCACATAGGAATTGGTCGGGTCGCCGAAGCCCTGCCCCGCGATCCGACTGAAGTCCGGCCCGGTCAGACCGTCGGTGACCGACACCGGCCGCGGGCCAGTGATGTCAACCATGTGACATCACCACCGGGTTGGCCGGCGGGCCGGGTCGGACGGTCTGCAGTTGATCAAGGAACGGGCGTACCCGCTCCGCGAAGACCCGCGGCTGCCGGTACGGGTGCAGGTGCCCGGCGCCGGTGATCCGTGCGAGCTGGACGTCGGGCCGGACCTGCTGCAGACCCTGCAATGACGAGTGGCAGGGCGTTCGATCGCCGTAGACGGCGAGCAACGGCATCCGGCGGATCGGATCGCTGCGCAGCTTCTGCCGGGACAGCGACCGGACTGCGATGTCGGGTACGGCAGTGGTGCTTGTTCGTAACGCCTCCCATCGCCGGATGGCCAGCTGCGACGGCATCGGACCGGGGCTCGGGACCGCCACAAGATCATCGATCAGCCCGTACGCCACCCGCGGCAGATTGTCCGGCACGGCCAGCCCGCGCCGTTGCAGGGCACGGATGGTCCGGGCCGCGCGGCGGTCGTCGCGTCGCCCTCGGCCGCGTTCGAAACACGGCAGGTAGCCGTCGGCGATCACCACGCCGGCGACGCGTGGCGGGTTCAGCACCGCGGCGTGCAGGGCGATCGCAGCACCGTAGCTGTGGCCGATCAGCACCGTTCTGCGGAGACGAAGTCGATCAAGCAGTGCGAGCAGCTCACGGGCCAGGGCTGCGGTCGTGTAGCCGTGATCGGCCGTACCGCTCAGCCCGTGGCCGCGCAGGTCGTACATGGTAATCCGATCGCCGCCGGCCGCAGCGAGGTAGGGAGCCGCACCGAGATACCAGAACGCCAGATCGGCGGCCAGCCCGTGAACCAGCACGAGATCACGCCCGTCCGGGGCGAGCCGTCCGAGTTGCTGGTAGTGCAACCCGAGTCCCTCGACATCGATCATCGGCATCGGCACGACCTCAGTCCAGATAGCCCAGTCGCCGGAGCCGTTCGATGATCTCCGCCTGACCGTCGGCGTCGAAGGCAGGTGCCGACGTCCTGCCGCGGGCCGCCGCGGGCACGGTCGCCGGTTCGGCAGCGCCCAGCAACTGCAACACCGCCGGTGCGACGTCGGTCACCGACAGACTCCGGCCGTCATCGGCCAGTACCGTGTCGGCGATACCCGGGCCCGTCGCCACCAGGATCCCGTCCGGGTGATGTGTGCCGTACGGCCCACTGCGGGCAGCGGTGATCGCCGGCCCGCGGAGCACGGACAGGAATCCCGGCTGGTGCAGGACAAGAGTCAGGTCGGGCGCCTCACCGGCATACCGGCCGGGAAAGGTCTCCGGCCCGAACAGCACCCGGTCGACGATCGGTTCGCCGGTCTCCGGATCCCGAGCCGCCAACAGCTCGTCGGCGAGCCGACGGCAGAACTGCGGATACTCCTCGGGGGTCACCCCCGGCCCGCCCGGAGCGTCGGCCCGGTGCACGATGATCGCGTTGCTGCTCGAGGTCAGCGCCGCCGCCGAGGTGTGGGACCAGTCGAAAAGGGTGCCGCTCTCGGAGTTTCCGTTCAGTGCCAGGCGACTCGCGCGATCGACCGGTGTCTCGTCGGCCCACCGAAGCAGGCCCTGACGCTCCAACCAGGTGTTGGCGTAGAAGATTCGCGACCCGGCTTGTCGTGCACCATGATCGGAAACGATGATCATGGTGCTGTCGTCGGCTGCTGCCGCGCTGATCCGAGCCAGGATCCGGTCGACCAGCCGGAAGTAGTCGACACAACGGGCCCGGGTCCTTCGCTCGGCCGGCGTCAGATCGCCCGACCCGGCGCGCAGCAGGTGCAGGCACAGGTGTTGGATCCGGTCGACGCCGTCGAACACCACCGCGGTCAGGTCAGCCGGCCGGTTACGCATCAGCTGTACGGTGATCTCGGCCCATTCCGCCTCCCGTTCGATGTGCAACTCGACCCAGCGCAGGAGTTCGTCCGACGGCAGCCCCTGGACCGCGGTCCGTTCCAGCTCCCAGTCGACGGCCAACCGGTTCATCTGCACTCCGGCGGCGACCAGCTCCGAGTGGAGCTGTCGCGGACGGCAGGCCCGGGCGAGGTAGCTGGCCGGCACGTACCCGGGGATCACCGAGCCGCGGACGTCGGGCGGCGGGAACATCGCCGGGAAGTTCAGTGCGGTCACCGTGAATCCGGACCGGTCCGCCTGTTCGAAGATCGACGGCGCTCTGAGGTCGGCCGACGAGATCAAGGTGTAGGCAGGGTTGCCGGAGGAGTGATCGACCCGGACGAAGTCGAAGATGCCGTGCTCCCCCGGTTCCCGGCCGGTGATGATCGATGCCCAGGCGGGCGGGCTCAGCGGGTGGCTGGTGGAAGCCAGCGTCCTCCGCTGCCCGCTGAAGATCAGGTTGGCCAGACAGGGCATCGCCCCGTCGGTGATCAACGGGTCGAGGACGTCGTACGTTGCACCGTCCAGGCCGATCAACACGACCGGGTTCATGATCGTGCCTCCATCCGTCCGCTGAGCGCTGCCGCCCGCTCGGCGAGCTCCCCGACGGTGAGCATCGGCAGTTCGACGCTGGATCGGATGCGGAGGTCCCGGACCAGCCGATCACCCAGTGCCAGCTCCTGTTGCAGTTCGGCGATCAGGTAGACCAGGCTGATCGATTCCAGTCCGAGGTCACCGAGCCGCCGGTCACCGGTGACCGGTCTGGTGTCACGATCCTGACTGATCTCGGTCACCAGTCGGAGCACGAGCCGACGTGCCCGAGCGGATCGGACCTCACCGGATTCGACCCCGTCGGGTCCGATCTGATCCGGTTGGGTGTGCATCAGTGACCTCCGTCCGTACGAATCAATGCCGTCGACCGCCCGGCCCCACCGACGCAGACGGCTGCACATCCTCGATCCTGATCAACCGCGGTCCGGACCAGCATCGGCTCACTGTCGGCGTTGCGACGGACCAGCAGGGTGATCGACCGCGGTTCGTCCGGGCTGTTGTCCGTTTCCGCTGCGGCAGGGTCGACCAGGAACTCCGCGGGCACCAGTCCCAGCCCTTCGCCGACCGCTTTGGCCGCGGCCTCCTTCGCCGCCCAGAACCGAGTGGCCCACTCGTCGCGGGTCGTCGGGGGAAGTGCATCCAGCCACGCCTGTTCGGCCGGCCCGAAGGCGATCGGCCCGAGGTCGGCAGCCCGGTCGGTCTGCGCCTGCAGATCGACGCCCAGCGCCTCCACCTCGTCCGAGGCGACCGCAACGGCGACCCCGGCGCTGTGGCTGATCGAGATCCGGATGCCGTCGGCGTCCGGCGGCCTGACCACGTGCGGCACCCCGCTGTCGCTGACGTCGATCCCGATGTCGGCGTCGGCTGCGGGCGGCGCACCGCGGGCGGCGAGCACTTCGCGTACGGCTTCCTTGGCTGCGATCCGTCCGGCCAGCCATTCCACCCGGCGCAGCTCGGCGGCGGATCGCAGCTCACGCCAGGCGTTCCGCTCCTCGGGCCTGAGGACGGCATGCGCCAGCACCTCGAGCCACAGCCCGCCGGTCGTCCGCGCCAGATCGGAGTCGATCTCCACCCTGCGGCCGCACAGCTGCGTCCCCGGTTCACCGAACGGATCCCAGTGCCGCGAGAGGTAGCACTCGTCGGGGCGGCCGAGGAAGTCGCGGAGCGCTTGATCCAGGCCGAGCCGGACGTCCCGCCAGCCGATGAACCGGGCGACCACCCGCTCGACGGACCGGTCCGTGACGTCGATGAGATCAAGATCGCTGAGGATGTGATCGTCGGACAGTTCCCGGATGGTCGCCCGGCACCGGTAGGAGCCGGCCCCGAGGCGTGGCGCCGCGTACAGCTCCAGGGCGTCGACCCGGACCGGGAAGATGTCGAGCCGCCTGGCCCCCTGCGCCACGGCGGACCCGAGATCGCGGAGCCAGATCGCCACCAACTGCCCGGGACCGTCCAGCAGCGCGACATCGGTCAGCAGCCGGCGGCCGGGTACCAGTGCTTCGGTCCCGGGCCCGGTCAGCTCCGCTGTCGCGTGCTGCCGGCCGAGGCTGTCGAGCGAGGTGATGACCCGGAAGGTCGGGCCGTGAAACAGTCCGTCGGGCCCGTACAGCTCGCGACGCGGCCCGGCCGGTGCCCGACCGGCGCTGAGGCCGCCGGCGTCGGGAGCAGGTGCGGTCGGGAAGCCGTCGGCCATGATCACCACCGCGGAAAGCATCGGATGGTCGGTGCGTGACGGGTCGTCCGGGATGATCGTCACGGCGACGGCGGTGACGCCGGGATCCGGATGGTCATGCCGCTCGGCCGAGATCCGGACAGTGCGGGTGGATTCCTCCAGGCTGATCCAGCGGAGTGCGGCGATGTCCTGGATCCGGACCACGACGCCACTGCCGACCAATGCCACCGCCGCTTCGGCGACAAGTTCGAGACTTGCGGTCAGTGGAACCACCGGCAGCCCGACGATCGCAGGATCCCGGCGTCCTGGATGGTGGCGTTCGATGGTGTGATCGCCCAGGTAGCTGTCCCTGGTCAGGTCGAACCGATGCCGGGCGACGAGCCGCTGCGTCGTTCGTTCGACAATCTCGTCGATCCATGGCAGATCGACCGGTGGTGCGGGATCCTCCCGCTCCGCGACCGGTTCGGCCGGCGGAATCGCGTCCTTGATCGCTGCGGCGATCGCTGACAGAGTCCGCAATGATCGAATTCCTGCCGGGGACTCCGGCCGCAGTCCGCCGATGCGTTGCCGGACAACGCCGATGATCTCGGTCCGCTTGATGGAGTCGATGCCGAGATCGGATTCCAGGTCGAGATCATCGGTGATCATTTCCGGTGGATAACCGGTGCGGTCGCTGATCAATGAGCGCAACAGTGCTGTTAGGTCGACGTCCCGGTCGGCACTGTCGGCGGGTTGGACACCGTCGGCGGGTTGGACACCGTCGGCGGGTTGGACACCGTCGGGCGGTCGGACACCGTCGGGCGGTCGGACATCGTCGGGCTCCAGCTCCGGAGATTCTCCTCGCGCCGGTCGATCCGGGGAGACGCCATCGGCCATGATCAGGTTGCTGCGGGAAAGCAACGGGCTCGGTGTGGTCCGACCGGTGAGGAACGCCGAAACCACGTCGGACTGCACCTGAAGGAAATGCTCCATGGTCCGCAGGTGAGCACTGACAGCGGCTGCTCTGCCGACTCCGTCCGCAGGGAGGTTGATCGGCTGTTGCGCAGCTGCCGGATGATCGGACTGCAGGTCCTGGCCGAGATCGGCCGGGACCTCGAGCACCGGCAAGGCGGTCGCCAGCCGTGGTGCTGGGCGCTCCATCGGGCGGATCCGATCCCGGAAGAGCGTGTCGGTGTGGATCGGCACTCGATGGACGAACAGCTGCGCCACCATCGTCAGTAGGGCCCGCAGCCCGCCGGGCGGACCGTCCATCGACAACGCGAGACTCGGCCGGCCGTGCAGGATGTCGCGGACGAAACCGGTCAGCCGTGCTGCGGGTCCGACCTCGAGGAAGATCCGCAACCCGGCGTCGTACATGTTCTGCACGGTGTCGGTGAACCGGACCTGACTCGCCCACTGTCGTCCGGCGAGATCACGGATCGACTCCGCATCACCGGGGAACGGGGCGGCCGAGCAGGCCGACCAGACCGGCATCCTCGCAGGGCCGACGTCCAGCGAGTCCAGATGTTCACGGACCCGGTCGGCGAATGCCGCAAACCCCGCGGTGTGGTACGCCCGTTCGAAGGGCAGCCGTTCGCAGACCGCGCCGCCCGCGGACAACGCTGCCTCGGCGGAGGCGAGCGCCCGGCCGGATCCGCACAGCACGATCTGGTGCGGGCAGTTGTCCATCGCGATGGTCAATTCGTCACCGGCCGCAGCGATCGCCTCGCGAACCTCGGCGGGACGTGCCGCGCCGACGGCCAGCAGCCCCGCCTCCGCGATCGACCCGTCGTCCCGGCACCGCTCGTACATCTGGTTGAGTGCCAGGATGTCGGAGACCACCCGGACCCGGTCGGCGATGTTGAGGACGCCACCGGCGATCAACGCCGACCATTCGCCGCTGCTGTGCCCGACGGCGGCATCCGGCCGTACGCCGAGTTGATCAAGGACCGCGAGCAGACCCTGGCTGGCGGCGAACAGGCTCTCCGGGCCGACGTCCATCCGGGTGAGCAGGACGTCGTGATCAGGTCCGCCCGGTGGCGGATACACCGCCCGGGACGGTCGGAGCCCGCGGGGATGATCATCGAAGGCGGCGTCCATCAGATCGAACCAGTCGCGGACCCCGGGCAGAGCAACGGCGACGTCGGAGAGCATGCCCGGATAGGGCGATCCTTCGCCGGGAAACAACAAGGCGAGCCGGCCGGGACCGATCGGCCGGTCGGTGTAGTGGATGCCGCGCGGATCAGTGATCTGCCGGCGTCCGGGATCGGCCAGCGCTTCGACCGCCTCGCTGAGCAGGGCGTGCAACTCCTCGGTGGAGCCGGCGACGATCGCCAGCCGCTCCGTCGGTGAGCCGTCGGCTGCAGCCGTCGCGGAGAGGTTCCCGGCGGCGTCGGCAGCCACTCTGGTCAGCACCGTGGGGTCCGCGCGATCGCCGCCGTCGACGTCCAGGCCATCCAGGATTTCCCGGCACCGGGTGATCAGACCGCCGCGGTCGTCGGCGCCGAGCAGGACGACCTCGGCAGGCCACCGCAGCATCGGCGGACGGCGGGTGCCGCGCAATCCGCCCGGGACCGGGTACTCCTCGAGCACTGCATGGGCATTGATCCCACCGAACCCGAACGCGTCCACCCCTGCCCTCCGCGGTCGGCCGGACGGCTGGACCCACGGTCGGGTGCTGGTGTTCAGATAGCACCTGCTGCCGGCCAGGGCCGGATGGGCCGGTCCTTCGTGCAGGGTCGGCGGCAGGACGCGGTGATGCAGGGCCAGCGCGGTCTTGATCATCCCGGCCATCCCGGACGCGGGCAGCAGATGGCTGATCATGGACTTGACGGTGCCCAGTGCGACGCTTGGCCCGTGGTTGTCCGGCGGCCCGAGTACCAAGGACAGGGCGTCGAGTTCGGCCTGGTCCCCTGCCGGTGTTCCGGTGCCGTGCGCTTCGATCAGCCCGATCGTCGACGGATCGACATCGGCGCTCCGGTAGGCGCGTTCCAGGGCGAGTCGCTCACCATCGACACGGGGCGCCAGCAGCCCGGACGCCCGGCCGTCGCTGGCAATGCCCACCGACCGGATCACCGCGTAGACCCGATCGTGATCACGTTCGGCGTCCGCAAGGCGCTTCAACACCAGGAAGCCGAGGCCCTCACCGAGCAGGGTGCCGTCGGCGTCGGCCGAGAAGGGTCGGATCCGGCCCGACCGGGACACCGCCTCCAACCGACAGAAGATCTGCAGGATCGGTGCAGGCGTCGACGTGTGCACTCCGCCGGCCAACATCACGTCCGACCGACCGGCCCGCAGTTCGGTCATGGCAAGATCAACTGCAACCAACGACGACGCGCAGGCGGCGTCGACGGTGAAATTCGGGCCCATCAGGTCCAGCCGGTTGGCGATCCGGCCACTCATCACGTTCGGCACCAGGCCGGGCGCCATTCCGGCGTCGAACGGTGGCAGCTGGGCAGCCAGCCGTTCCTTCAGCCGCCCCAGCCACGCCGCATCGTGTTCGGGATGCAACTGCTGCAGGATGCGCAAGGTCTGGTCGATCACCACACCGTGCTGCATGACGTTGCCGAAACCGCGGTTGAGGTAGGTGCCGTGCCCGATGATCACTCCGGTCCGGTTGCGGTCCACGGTCGTCAGCTCGGCATCCTCGAGGGCGGACTGGGCCACCCGGAGAGCCAGATATTGGTCGGGTTCGCCGCCGTCGACCGAGGACGGCATCACCCCGTAGGAGAACGGGTCGAACGTCGCGAGATCACCGAGCCAACCGCCCCTGCTGGTGTAGACCCGATCGCCCGAATCAGCGGTCGGGTCGAGGTAGCGGTCGGCGTGCCAGTCCGCGGGCGGCTCGCCGATCGCGTCGACCCCGGAGACGATGTTGCTCCAGTAGGTGTCGACGTCAGGTGCCCCGGGGAAGATGCAGGCCATCCCGACAATGGCGACCGGATCGCTGGAGCCGGTCATGATCGGCTCCCGGTGGTCAGGGGTTCCGGTTCGGCGACGCGTTCCGGTGTCTGCCGCGTCGCAGCGTCCGGGATGGTGGACTGCAGCCATGGTCCGCGGCCGATCAGCACGTGCGGCGTCGGCGGATGCTGATCGATTTCGTCGAGGAAGGCGGCGACTCCGGCAGCCCGGTCGATCACCTCGACACCGCGTTGCCGGAACTGTCGGCGGATCTGCTCGGTGGCCATGCCTGAGCCGTCCCACGGGCCGAAGCTGATCGAGGTCACCGGGCACGGCCAGTGCGCGTCCCAGTCGGCGGCCAGTGCATCCAGCACCCGGTTCGCTGCTGCGTACGCGGCCTGGCCCGGGTTGCCGTACCACCCGGCCACCGAGGTGATCATCAGCAGTCTGCGCAAGGAATCCTTCCGGACGGCCGCTGCGAGGTTCCGCGCGCCGGTGATCTTGGTCTGCAGCACCTGGTCGATCTGCTCGGGTGTCAGCTCGGTGACCCGGTGATCGGCCAGGACGCCGGCGCCGTGCACCACGATGTCGAGTCGGCCGTGATCGCTGTGGATCCGGTCGACCGCGGCCGCCACGGCGGGCCCGTCGGTGATGTCGAGTTGAACGTACTCCACCGAGATCCCCGCCGAGCGCAGCCGGTCGAGGGTGCCCAACACCTCACGTCGCCGTTCCCAGCCGACCGCCATCCGCTCCAGGTGTGCGGCGGTCGGCCGGGCATCGTCTGTTGCCAGGGCCCGCACCAGCCCGGCCCGCAACGCCTCCCGGGTCAGGTCAGTGCCGGCTGTGCTCAGGTCGGCCGCGACCTGCTCGACGATCGGGTCCGCGGCGACCGCCGTCCGCCCGGCCAGCACCAGGTGTGCGGCGCCGCGCCGCCCGAGCCCCTCGGCGAGTTCGGCAGTGATGCCCCGGCCACCGCCGGTGAGCAGCACCACCGCGTCCGGGACGATCGACTGTCCGTTGCCACGGTGGGAAACGGGACGGAACCGGGTCGTCGTCCGCGCCAGGATGCGGCCTTGGCCGGCAGGATCGTCCATCCGATCCGGGTAATCGACTTCGGTGCTGTCCGCCGAGTCGCGGCATTCGGCGAGCAACCGGTCGATGATCAGTTCATTGGGCAGGCCTCGACCGAACCGGATGGACCGTACTCGCACGTCCGGGCGTTCTGCGGCGTACGTGATCAAGAACCCGGCCACAGCGGCGGCCCCCGGCGTGGCGTCCGGGACGGCGGCGAGGGCGAACGTTCCGTCGGTCATCGATCCCCCACAGGTGCGCAGGGCGGCAGCCAGGCATTGCAGGACGGTGGTCTCATCGGACCGGTCATCCACCTTCCCGTCCAAGCCGGCCAGGTAGAGCAGTCCTCCCGGTGTGCCGAGCCGGTTGCGCGCGCCGGTGCAGCCGGTGCCGACGGTTCCGGGATCGGTGGCAGTGATGATCTCTGCGGTGATCTGCTGCTCGGCGAGGGCACTCGCCGTCGCAGCAGCGACGCCGGCACTGTTCCGGTCGATGATCAGCACCGGCCCGGTGGGTTGCTGCGTGCCGACTGCGGTCGGCAGATCCACCATCTCCGGCACCAGCCGCGGCGGCCCGGCTGTCGGCTCCGACGCAGTGGACGCCTCCATGGCCTCGGCGAGTTGGGACAGCGTACGTACGCCGCGGAGCGAGCCGGCGGTCCGGCCGTCGGTTCCCGGGAGATCGCGGAGCAGCGCTCCAACCACCTCGGTGCGCTTGATCGAGTCGATGCCCAGGTCACCTTCGAGATCGAGATCGTCGTCCAGCAGTTCCTCGGGATAGCCGGTCCGTTCGGCCAGCAGCCGGCGCAGCCGTGGCAGCACAGGCCCGATGTCATTGTCGTGATCATCGACCGGCAGCGGTTCGCCGGTGCTGGTCAGCTGATCGGCCCCCTCATCGTGATCGGCCATCGCCACAGGATCGTGATCATGATCCTTCTCCGCCGCGGTCGCGTGATCATCGACCGTGGCCGTCGGCTGTCCGGACAGGTACTGCAGCATGACGTCACGCGACGTCGTCAGGAACTTGTCCATCATCCGTTGGAAGTCCTGCAGCACCTGTGACGCGGCCGCATCATGCGGCACCGTCCGCTCGACCGGGGCCGTCGGACCGACCCCTGATGTCTGCTCGGGCGACGATGCGTGATCCACGGTCGGTGCGTGATCCACGGTCGGTACCTGCTCCGCAGCCGGTTCACGCTGTGTATTCGGTTCAGGCTCCACAGTCGGTTCAGGTGCGATGTTCCCTCGCAGTGGCCGCGCACCGGCACCGTTGACCAGCCAACTGCTCGCAGTCGGCTGCGGCGCCGCGGCGAACACCTCATCCAGGGTGCCGGAGCGGCTCGTCCCCGGGTCGAGCAGTTGCCAGCGCACCGGTGCGCCGTGACACCACAACCTGCCCAACGCACCGAGGAATCCCCGAACACCACCATCGACGGCGACTGCGAGGTGCTGTCGATCGCCCAGGATCTGTCCGACCAGCCCGGTCAGCACCGAACCCGGCCCGACCTCGACGAACACCCGGCTACCGCCCGCGTACATCGCCTCGATCTCCTCGGCGAACCGGACGGGGCGGAGCAGGTGCTCCGACAGCATCGCCCGGATGTCCTGGCCGGCATAGCTGGCGGCCGTGGCATTGGCGTACACGGTGATCGCGGATCGACCATTGCCGGCCGGCCCGGGATCGGCGAGCTCCAGGTCGGCCAACGCCGCGGTGAACGCCTCGGCGGCGGGCGCCACCAACGGCGAATGGAACGCGGCCGCCACATTCAACGCCCGGCACTCGATCCCGGCTCCGACCAGCAGCTTTTCGGCCGTCTCCAGTCCGGCGACCGTCCCGGACAGCACGGTCTGTCGCGGCGAGTTCTGGTTGCTCAGCCAGACCTCGTCCGGCCGATCCGGTCCGGCATCCAGCACCCGGGCGACCTGGTCCGCCGAGGCCTGCGCAGCCAGCATCGAACCGCCGCCGCCGAACTCGGCGATATACCGGCCGCGCAACTCCGAGATCCGATACAGGGCGTCCTCGTCGAAGATCCCGGCGGCCCACAGCGCGGGGTATTCGCCATAGCTGTGGCCCGCGGTGGCCGCCGGACGCACCCCGAACCCCTGCAGCAGTCCGGTGAGCCCGACGGCTGCGGCACCGAGTGCCGGCTGGGCGAAGCGGGTCGCCCGTAACGCCGCCTCGGCCGCGTCCCGCTCCTGTTCGGTGAAGATGCCGACCGGCTGTACCACGTCGACCAGCCGCGACGGCAGGATCCCGTCCAGTACCTGGGTTGCCCGTTCCAGAGCAGCGCGCACCGGATCGGCGTGGATCGCGAGTTCACAGAACATCCCGGCCCGCTGGGATCCCTGTCCCGGATAGAGGAACGCGACCGGGCCGGACTGCGGAGCCGGGCACCAGCAGGCTCCCGGCAGGTCCACCGGGTCGCTGCCCAGCATCGGCCGGAGTTGGCGCAGCCGGGTGATCAATTCACTCCCGTCCGCGGCGAGCACCACGAGACGGCCACCCGAACCGTTCCGCGCTTCCGCCCGGGTGGCGGCGGCCAACGCCGACAGGGGCACTGCCAAGGAACTGGCAGCCAGCCGCTGCAGGAGATGATCAACAGCGGTCGACACATGGGCCGGATCACCGGTCCACAGGAAGACCTCGGCCGGCCAGGTGCTGGTGCCGCGTGGCTGATCGGGATCGTGTTCCTCCAACACCGCATGGAAATTCGTGCCGCCGAACCCGAATGCGCTCACCGCCGCACGGCGTGGTGTGCCGGAGCGATACCACGGCCGAGCCCGGGTGTTGACGTAGAAGGGGCTGCTCGGGAAGTCGGCAGCCGGATTGGGTTCGGTGACACCGATCGTCGGCGGCAGCGTCCGATGATGCAACGCCTTGCTGATCTTGATCAGACCGGCCAGACCGGCGGCACACTTGGTGTGCCCGATCATCGATTTCACCGAGCCGATCGCGCAGCTCTGCCGGTCCGCTCCGGCGTCCTCGAACACCGACCGCAGGGTCTCCACCTCCGCCCGGTCCCCGGCAACGGTGCCTGTGCCGTGCGCCTCCACCAGACCGATCGACCCGGGTGAACACCGGGCAGCGGCGTACGCCCGCCGCAGTGCTCTGGCCTGTCCCTCCGGTCGCGGCGCGGTCAGTCCCAGCGCCCGCCCGTCGCTGGATCCGCCCATCCCGCGCAACACCGCATAGATCCGGTCACCGTCCCGCTCTGCATCGGCCAACCGCTTCACGATCACCACCGCGACGCCCTCGCTGATCGCGATACCGTCGGCGTTCTTGTCGAAGGGCCGGCAGCGACCGCTGGGGCTGAGCGCGTGGGTCTTGGCGAAAGCCAGATAGCCGAACGAGTTCTGCATCGTGTCCACGCCACCGACCACCACAACATCGCTGGTCCTGGCGTCGAGTTCCCGACAGCCGATGTCCAACGCGGCAAGGGACGAGGCGCAGGCGGCGTCGACCGTCAGGTTGATCCCACCGAAGTCGAACCGGTTGGCGATCCGCCCGGCGGTCACGTTGACCAGGACCCCGGGGAAACTGTCCTCCGTCCAGTCCGGCAGCCGTGCAGCGAGTTCGTCGGGTACGCGGCCCAACAGCCCCGGCAGAGCCGACCGGACCGCGTACCGCTGCCCCAGTTCGGACACACCCCCGCCGGCGCCGAAGATCACCGATGTGGTCTCCCGGGGCAGGCCGCCTCCGGAATAGCCGGCATCGGCCACCGCTTGGCGTACCGCATGCAGCGCCAGCAACTGCATGCTTTCGATGTACGGCAGGGAGTTCGGCGGCATCCCCCACTCCAGCGGGTCGAAGATCACGTCGGAGAGGAAACCGCCCCACCGGCTGTAGGTGTGGTCGGGCGCGGCGGGGTCGGCATCGAAGTACCGGGCCGGATCCCAGCGATCCGCCGGAACTTCGGTGACCGCGTCCGTACCGGCCAGGATGTTGGCCCAGTAGCGGTCCAGGTCGGGTGCGCCGGGCAGGACGCAGGACATGCCGATGATGGCGTACCGGCCCGCCGGATCATCCTGGATCGGGTAATCCTGGATCGAATCCTGGATCGGACCGAGCGGGCGACCCGGGTGTTGTTCCGCTGCCGCAGCCTGGTCGCGGTCGAGCCTGCGCCGTGCCGCCCGCAGGGCGGCGGCCGAACCGGTCGCGATCTCGTCGTGCAGTTGCCCACAGGTCGTCGTCGCGTCACGGAGCGCCGCGACCTGGCCCATCATGTAAAGGCCCTCGGCCCGTTGTTCGATGGCCGGCACCGGCTCGGGTCCGGCGGCGCCATGCCGCAATCCCTTGCTGGCGATGCGCAGCCGGCCCAGGTTGAACTGCTCCAGGGCATCGAGCACCTCCGCTGCGCCGAGCCGTTGGGCATGCAGCCTGTCGGCCTCGGCGTGGAAGGCGTCGACGATCGGCGTGACCGCGCACCGGGTCAGGTAACCGCGCCCCGATTCCAACAGAGTCGTCCGCCGGCAGCCGAGAGCCTCGGACTGGAAGTCCGGAGTGACCGCACCGGTGGCGACGATCTCGGTGGTGGCCAGGTAGGCGGTGCCCATCAGTACGCCGATCGCCGCTCCGGCGTCAGCCAGCGGGGCAGCCATTGCTGTCACCGCCGCTGCGGACCGGCCATCGGTGATCCCACCGGCGAACAGCACCTGAACGTCGGCCAGGTCGATCCTCGAGCCCGCCTCCAGCAGTTCGGTGATCATGGTGTCCCACAGCACGAAGCTGCTCCGCGGGCCGACGTGGCCGCCGCATTCGCTTCCCTCGAAGACGAACCGGCGGACGCCGGCGTCCAGAAGGATCCGCAACAACCCTGGTGACGGCACATGCAGGTAGGCCGGAATTCCTGCCGACTCCAACTGGCTGGCCTGGTCGGGGTGTCCGCCCGCTATCAGGGCGTAGGGCGGCCGGTGCCGGGTGATCACCTCGAGTTGCTCGGACCGCAGCGCGTCCGGAACGAAGCCGAGGATGCCGACGCCCCACGGCCGGCCACCCAGCTCCGAGGCTGTCCGATGAAGAAGCCTGTCCACGTCAGCGGCCGGCGACAGCGCCAGCGCCAGGAACGGCAGCGCCCCGGCGTCGGCGACGGCCCGGGCGAATTCCGGCCGGTCGCTGACCCTGGTCATCGGGCCCTGCACGATCGGGTACCGGGTGTTGTGCAGCCTGGCCAGCGGCGACTGCTCGCCCAG
>Ga0164243_10001296_pt1 | contig 42729 bp, 45 predicted proteins | sample OricompcompostOP_FD_108781 | JGI IMG/M metagenome (GOLD analysis project Ga0164243, IMG submission 108781) | Organic Plus compost microbial communities from Emeryville, California, USA - Original compost - Organic plus compost (OP) | ecosystem: Engineered > Solid waste > Mixed feedstock >...
GCCATCGCCAACGGGGGCATCGAGACGCACGTCGAGGCGGGCATGACCGGCCGCGAGAAGCTCAACGTCGAGACCATGCAGCCCTCGCTCGTCTTCATCGACAGCACGACCGGCCAGCTTATTACCCAGCACAAGCAGAGCAACGAGCTCCACAAGCTGTCGATCCGCCACCTGGCGCAGGATGCGCGTGGGATCATATGGTTCGGCTGCCAGTGGGAAGGCGCCGACGCCGAGACGCCCGAGCTCATAGGCTGCGCAGGACCCGACCGGGCGCTGCATATCATCGAGCCCTCAAAGCCGATGGGCACTGCGCTGGCCGGCTATATCGGCGCGGTGGCGATCAGTGGCGACGGCCGCATGCTGGCGGCGTCGGCACCGCGTGCCGGACGCATAGCCTACGTCGACACCGAGCGCGCCACGATCATCGGCGAGACGCTGCTCGAGGACAGTTGCGGCATCACCGGCGCCTCCGGCGACGGCTTTGCCATGAGCAACGGCATGGGCGTGCTGCAGATCGATGCGCCCGATCACACGCACCTGTCGACGACCACCTTCCCCGGCCGCTCGTTCGACAACCACCTGCGCGTTATCATCTGAAGCCGGCAGCAGCCATGCCGACGGGCTGCCCACGACGCGGACCGGCAACGGTCGGACGGGGCTGCATCGCAACGCGTCCCTGCATGCCCGGTGACGCGGCTGACGAGGAAGTCATCAATCCCCAGATGATCGCCATCAGCATGTAGAAGTGACGCCAGTGGTCGCTGTCGATGATGACGCCCTCGAAGGCTGTCGCGGCGAAGGTGGCGTACGCCACCAGAAACAGCATGCGCGTCGGCGTCGACTTCAGCGCATGCCGGAGGCCGAGCACCAGCGTCAGCACGACGATGATCAGATAGACGCTGCCGCCGAGCCATCCGGCGCTGAGCATCAATGTCAGGTAGACGTTGTGCACTTCCTCGTGGTGGTGACGGGTCGTGAACTCCTGCGCACCGATGCCGAGCGGGTTCTCCACGATGAGGTCTATGGCCTTCTCTTGGCCGCCAAAGCGTCCCTCCGCGCCCGTGTCGTACGATTGCTCGAGGCTCGCGCGCTGGCTGAGAATCCCCGCCACCTGGTCGGAGCTCAAGGCAGCGACGACAACGCCTGCGATGATGATGCTGCCGAGGGCGAGAAGGGCGATGATCTTCAGCCGCACCACGGAGCTGCGTGTCGTCGCCAGCGCCAGGTAGCCGAAGATCACCAGCGATAGAACGAGGTTGATCCAGGCGCCGCGCGAGAAGCTCAGGAAGACGGCCAGCGTCAGCAAAGCGGCGATTGAGAGCGGAATGATCATGCCGCGCAAAGGCCGCTCGAGAGCGGCGGCCAGGAGATACACGATCGGCACGATGAGGAACGGCCCGAGCACGTTCGGGTCCTTGAAAGTGCCGCTGGCCCGCTCGTAGCGGGTGAACATTTCGTGCGTGCCGGGGAGCAGATCGAAATAGCCGACCACCGCCGCGCCGGCCGCGATCACGGCCGCAACGGTCCATGCGTTGAGGATCAGCTTGCTGTGCGCGGCGGGCGCGTAGGCGACAAAGCCTGCGAGCACGAAGCACGCGGCATAGAGGTAGAGCGTCACCGCAACATGGATGACGGTGGGCTGCGGATCGAGAGAGAATGTTGCCGCCAGCAGCGCACCGGCACCGGCAACGAGCCATAGGGCGCCGAGCGCCAGAAGGCCCCGGTTGAAAGACACGAGGCCGATCGTCGGCAAGAGGACGATGAGCCCTATGGTGAGGGCGTCGACCGGTGCCGGCTCGGAGAAGACGACGCCGCTCGTCGCGACCGTGAGCGCCACCGCGGCGAGAGCGAGCCAAGTGACGAGGCCGCGTCTCTTGCGCGGCACGCTGCGCGCAACGGCGGCGTCGCTCGCCCAGTCGTGCGCCGTGGCAATCGTCATCTCCGCCTCTCCGCGCGCCGCCTCAGCCGCCTCAATAGGCGTTGTCCGACTTCAGCAGCGCGAAGGGGGTCTTTAGCAAGATGTAGACGTCGAGGAGCAGCGACCAGTTCTCGATATAGTAAATGTCGCATTCAACACGCTTCAGAATCTTCTCCGGCGTGTCCGTCTCTCCGCGCCACCCGTTGATCTGCGCCCAGCCGGTGATGCCCGGCTTCACCTTGTGCCGCGCGAAGTACCCATCGACGACCTTGTCGTAGAGGTCGCCCGCCGCTTTGGCCTCGAGCGCATGCGGGCGCGGTCCGACGAGCGACAGGTTGCCGAGGATGACGTTGAAGAGCTGTGGCAGCTCGTCGATGCTCGTCTTGCGGATGAAGCGCCCGACGCGCGTCACGCGCGGATCATCCTTGGTGACGAGCCTCGAAGCATCCTTGTCGCAGCGGTCGACGTACATCGAGCGGAACTTGAACACCTCGACCAGCTCGTTGTTGAAGCCATAGCGCTTCTGGCGGAACAGCACCGGGCCGCGGCTGTCGAGCTTGATGGCCACGGCGACCGCAATCATCAGCGGCGCCAGAAGCAGCAGCGCGAGACTGCCGACGATCTTGTCGAACACCCACTTGGCGACCGATCCCCAATCCGCGATCGGCTTTTCGACAAGGTCGATCATGGCGACGTTGCCGACACGCGAGTAGGTGTTGGACGTGAAGCGCAGCTCCGTCGCGCGGGCCGGCAGCTTCACCTCGGTCGGCAGCACCGCGAGCGCGCGCGTTACGTCGACGACGCGCTTTTCCGCCGTGATCGGCAGGGCGACGATGACGAGGTCGAGGCGCGAGTTGCGCGCAAAGCTGACGAGCTGCTTGAGGCCACCGAGATGCGGATAGCCGGCGACGACCCGCGCAACGCGGTCATCGCTGCGGTCGTCGAAGATGCCGGTGATGCGGATGTCGGCGTCGACATCGACCTCGAGCTCGTTGAGCAGCTTTTCCGAGATCGGGCTGCTGCCGTAGATCGCGGCGCGCCGGTAGAGGCGCCCTTGCCGCGTCCACCGGCGCACCGAGCTCGCCACAACGAGGCGTTCGGCGAGCAGCACGACGATGCCTGCCGCGTACCAGGAGACGAACCAAACGCGCGAGAATTCGTGTCCGACCTTGAGGAAGAAGACGCCGGCGAGGAGCAGCGCGAATGCCGCTGTCCACGCCAGCAGGACGCGCGGCATCTGGCGGAGGAAGGAATTGAACGAAGCCTGCGAGTAGAGGCCCAGCATGTCGAAGCCGGCGACGGTGACGACCGCCGTCATCGCGATGGCGGTGAAGTAGTTGGCATTGCCGATGATGTACGGCTCATCGACATAGAACAGCGCGACCGCAAGCCCGAGAAGACAGATGAGCACGACGTCGCAAATGCGAACGGCACCGCGCACCACCACCATCGAGATGAGCTGCGTCTTGTCCTCGATGCGAAAGTCAGCGAGGCGCGGAATTCTGTGCTGATGTGTCGTCTGACCCGCGGGCGAAAGCGGAGAGCGGCCGATATCGAGCATTCAAGGTTACCTGCGGGCGGTGACACGAGACTGCCCCATCGAGAGCAGACTCCGTGCCACGCCGCTGCACCAAGCAGTAAGCATTGTCGGTAAGGTTAGCGCCCGAGCCGGTCGGCGTAGAAAGCCAGCACCTCGTCAGCGGCGCGGGCGACCGTGAAACGCTCGGCCACCAGCGCTTTAAGGCGCTCTGCGCGCTGCTTCGCGTCCTCGGGCGCGTTGAGGAACGCACGCATGGCATCGGCGAGTGCGTCGACATCGGCCGGCGCGATCAGCGGCGTGTCGCTGCCGTTAACGATCTCCGGGATGCCGCCCACGCTGGTGGCAATCAGCGGCACCTGGGCCGCGGCTGCTTCAAGAACGACGTACGGCATGCTCTCGGCCCGAGATGGGACAACCAGGCAGCGTCCCAATGCGAAGGCCTTCTGCGCCGGCATGGGGCCGGGGAACGTCGCCAGTTCGCCAAGCCGCAGCTTGCTGGCGAGGCCCTTGAAGCGCTCCGCATCGGGTCCCGCACCGACGATGACGGCGCGCACCGGCTGCACGGCTGCAATGCGGGCGAGCGCTTGTAGCAGGACGTCGACGCCCTTCAGCTGGCGTAGTTCGCCGATGAACAGGAAATCGGCGGCGTCTCGGTCGGGCCGATGCGGGGTGAAGTCTCCGGGCTGCAGCGCATTGGGGATGACGCGCCGCGGCACGCGCAGGGCACCGATCCGTCGGTCGTAGACCCGGCGGATGAAATCGCTCTCGAAGATGAGACCGTCCGTGTAGCGGGCGAGGAGCTTCTCGATCAGCGTATAGACGAAGCCCTGCGGCGATGTCGGGCTATAGTGCAAGCTGCCGCCGTGCGGCGTGTAGAAGGTCGCCACATGCGCCCCCGCACGGCGCAGGTCCCGAGCCGCGAGCCGCGCGAAGGCGCCGCCCTTCGCGCCGTGTCCATGCAACACGTCGGCGTGCATTGCGCGCACGGCGTCGCATATTGCCCAAGCGGTCTTGAGGTCGCGCGGACCGGGCAGGCGCCCCATCGGCACGCGCGTGATGCCGAGTCTCAGATGCCCCGCGATCTTCGCCAGCCGCTCCTCGGTCTGCGCATCTGCAACCGTCGAATCGATCACGTAGCCGACGTCATGACCGCGTTCGGCTTGCGCGCCGCTCAAGTCGAGGACATGCCGGAAAAGGCCGCCGACCGGAGCGCGAAGGCAATGGATGATACGCAAGCGCTCGGACACACATGCTCTCGGCTGTCACCTGCAACTAGAAGATCCGTTCATAGACGTAAACGGTATCCCCGGGGCACAAGGTGTAGTCCGCAGGCGCTTCGATTTGGTCAATGAGCGGGCCGAGCTTGCGGGTGATGCGGAACGAGCGCTGGCTGGCGCGCTCGGTGTAGCCACCACCTATGGCGACTGCTTGCTCGATCGTCATTCCCGACACATAGGGATATTGGCCCGGCAGGCGGACTTCGCCGAGGATGAAGAACGGCCGGTTCTGAGCCACGTCGACCGTCACCTGCGGGTCCTTGACGAACTCGCGGCCAAGCCTTGCTGCGATCACGCGCTCGAGGTCGACGGTCGTTCGCCCGCGCGCCTGAACCGAGCCGATCAGCGGCACCGCGATGTTGCCGACCTGATCGACACTGTAGAGGCGCGACAGGTTGGGCTGCCCGTAGACGAACACGCGCAACTTGTCTCCCGTATCGAGGAGGTAGGGCTCATGACCGGTGGGTCCCCCTGTGATGCCGGCTGCAACGGCGATCCCGGGACCCCACGCGACCGGAACGGCACGCGGTGCCGCCGCCATCGGCGGACCAACGGGAACCGGCGAGACCATGCGCGTATCCGTGTGCCAGCCGTCGGCGACCTTGACGGGAGCTGCGGCGACTCCCTCGGCCGCCACGGCCTTGGGCAACGGGCCCTTTTCAACCGTGGTATCGCCCCAGCCGGTGATCTTCTCTGGTGCTGGCTGCGCGTCTGTCTCGGCCCAGGCGGCCTTGATGGGCTGGGCCGCGTCCGCTGCAGAGGGAGCGGGTTCGTCATAGATGACGTCTACGGCCTGCGTGACGCTGCCCGCGTCTAGGCTGCCGATGGCGGCGAGGTCCGCGCTCATCTGGTCGAGGTGAGAGCCAGCGCATCCGCCCAGTACGAGGGTCGCAGCGGTGAGCAGCGTTGCAAGGCGCAGGGACATCGACAGGGGCCGGCCGGATAAGGGTTGATCGCAGGTTCACTCTGCAGCCGACCGGTTAACAAATGCTGAGCAGTTGTCCGATCCGGGGACGCTTAATGAAATGGCAACCGGACCCGCTCTAATTTGGATCAACGATTAGCTCTTCATTGGAAGCGGCCACCCCTCCATGTCCACTGCGTCTCCCGACGACATCGATATTGGCGCCGTATGGCGCTCGCTATGGCGTGCCCTGCCGAAGCTCATTCTTTTGAGCCTTGCCCTCGGCGGCATCACCTATGCCGTCCTGTCCTCGTTTCCTCCCCGCTACACCTCCGAGGCCCAGATCCAGGTCGTCGTGCCGAAGGATGGCAGCGACCGCTCGTTCGAGTCGGTTACGGCACGGCTCGACAAGGAGGCCATCAACACGCACCTGCGCGGGCTGATGTCTCCTGACCTGGCGTTGCAGATCATCTCAAAGGAGAAGCTCGAAAAGAACCCGGAATTCAATGACGCGCTGCGCGCGCCGAGCAAGCTCGACCGGATTCTCAACTCCTTCGATATCGGTGGTCGCCGCGAGCAGAGCGAGCAGGACCGCGTCCTGAAGGCATTCTACGGCCGCCTTGAGGTCTACTCTCCCAAGGAGAGCCGCATCATCGGCATCCGCTTCACCTCGAGCGATCCCAAGCTTGCCGCCGATGTTGCAAACAAGGTGGCCGAGACTTATCGCGACCTGCTCGCCACCCGCTCGCTGTCTGAGACCGACGACGCGCAGAAGGCGCTGCAGCCGAAGATCGACAAGCTGGTGAAAGAGGTCGCCGCGGCAGAGGCAGCGGTCGAGCACTTCCGTGCTCAGGCAAACATCTTCAAAGGCGGCCCCAACAACACGGGTCTCAATCAGCAGCAGCTCGCCGACCTCAACGCCGAGCTGACCAAGGCGCAGGCGGCACGCAGCGAAGCCGACGCGCGTGCGCAGTCGGTGCGCGAGATGGTCCGCGCCGGCAACTCCGAGTCGCTCCCGGACGTGCAGCGCTCGCCCCTGATCCAGAACCTCGTGCAGCAGCGCGTGCGCGTAGAGCGTCAGTTGGCTGAGCTTTCAGCCACGCTGTTGCCCGCGCATCCGCGCATGCGCCAGCTCCGCGCCGACCTCGACGGATTGCAGCGGCAGATCAAGAGCGAGGTCGGCAAGATCGTCGAGGGCATCGAGAAGAGCGCCTCCATCGCCGCTTCACGCGAAGCGGCCGTTCGCCAGAGCCTCGAGCAAACGAAGCGGCAGGTCGTCGGCACAGGCGAGGACGAGGTGCAACTGCGCCAGCTCGAAGCCGTCGCCAAGTCGAAGCGCGCCGAGCTCGACCGGCTGCAGGCGCGCTTCGAGGCGAACCGGGTTGCCGTGGACCGCCGCGCCGTTCCAGTCGAGGCCCAGATCGTCTCCCTGGCGCGCCCGACGAGCGTACCGAGCTTCCCCAAGCCGCTGCCGTATTCGGTCCTTGCTGCTATGGCGGCGCTGCTGTTCGGCATCGCCATCACCATAACGAGGGCCCTGTTCACCGCGGCGCGCGCCGGGCATCCCGCGCGGGACGATGCGGAAATCGCCGCTGCCTCGCCAAGCGCCCCTGCGGTTCCCGTCTTTGCCCGCGACGCGGTCGGTGTTCAACTCGTCCAGTCGATTTCCGATCTCGCGCATCATCTCATTGCCCATCCGCAGGACATCGGCGGCTTCCGCGCGCTGATGACCGGCTCTACGGAGCAGCTCGATATCGCCGCGGAAGCGATCGCGCTCGCCAAGGCGATGGCCGACGCCGGCGCCGACGTGATGCTCATCGACTGGAGCCCGGAAGGGCAGGGCATCGGCGAGCGCATGGGATTCGAGCAGCGGTCCGGCTTCAATGAGCTATTGCAGGGCAAGGCCTCGTTCGAGGATGTCGTCACCCGCATCCCGGCGAGCGGCGCCCACTTCATCCCCGCTGGCACCGCCGTGCTCGACCGCGACACACTGCTCGATCCCGATCGCGTCAACCTCACGCTTGACGCACTCGACACGGCTTACGATCAGATCCTCATCGCGGCCCGCAAGGACGTGGCGCGCGCGCTGTTCGAGACGATCCTCGGCCGTTTCGACGCCGGCATCGTTGTCAGCGAGCAGCGCCGCCGCGGCTCCCTGCCGGAAGCCCCCGGCACCTTCCTCGGCTTCGAGGTCGCCGACATCGAGCTGTATCGTATCGAGCGTACCAAATCGAACCAGCTCGCGCGCGAGCGCCTTGCGCGCTTCACCTCGAAGGACGGGGTCACCGCTCAGGCGAGCTGATCATCTGCGCAGGGCGCCTTGATTTAAGCCGGCATTAGCCAACCCGCCGACGAGCGGCGCGATGCGTGCGATCTCCGGCTGCGCGCGCACGAATATTGCTGGATTGTCCCAAGGAGCGAGCAGCCCGAGGGACGACAGCGCATGAGCAGGCGATCAACAGTATTCCTCAAGACCGCACTGGCCGCCGTGCACTATACGGGAGCCGGCAACTTCCTCGCCCCCTACACTCGCGGGGCCGGCGTGATCTTCATGCTGCATCAGGTCGATCCTGAGCCGCCGCGCGAGTTCGAGCCCAATCGCATTCTGAAGGTGACACCCACCTTCTTGGACTCCGTGGTGCGCGAGGTGCTCGATGCCGGCTTCGATATTGTGCCCCTCGATCAGGTGCGCGAGCGCCTCGCGGAGGGAGAGGGCGCGCGCCCGTTTGCCTGCTTCACGCTCGATGACGGCTACCGTGACAACCGCGAGCATGCCTATCCCGTCTTCCGCCGCTACTGCGCGCCGTTCACCGTCTACGTGCCGAGCGACTTCGCTGACGGTCGTGGTGATCTCTGGTGGCTCACGCTGGAAAGGGTGGTGCAGGCTGCACCCTCGATCACCCTCGCCATGCACGGTGAGACGCGGCACTTCCGTCTCAGCAGTGCGGCCGAGAAGGAGGAAGCGCATCACCATATCTATTGGTGGCTGCGCTCGCTTCCCGAGCATCACGCGCGCGCCGTCGTCGCCGAGTTGGCAGTGGCTCACAGCATCGATCCCAAGCGCGTGCATGGCGATCTCATCATGTCGTGGGACGAGCTGCGCGAGTTCGCCGACGACCCGCTCGTCACCATCGGCGCACATACGCGCGGCCACTTTGCTCTCGCCAAGCTGAGCGAGACAGAGGCGCGCGTCGAGATGGCCGAAAGCATCGCGCGCGTCGAAGCGGAGCTTGGCCGCCCCTGTCGGCATTTCAGCTACCCTTACGGGTGCGCTCGCAGCGCTGGCTCCCGCGAGTTCCGCCTCGCCGCGGAGCTTGGGCTCGAGACCGCCGTCACGACGGAGAAGGGCCTGCTCTACGCCGAGCACGCGCATGAGCTGACGGCGCTGCCGCGTCTGTCGCTGAACGGCGACTTCCAGGACCTGCGCTACGTGAAGGCGCTGCTATCCGGGGTCCCGTTTGCCCTCATGAACACGTTGAAGCGCTATGCTGGCGCCCGCACCGCCGCCTAACATCTGATTGCGCTGCAGCATGCGCCGCGGCGTTCGGCGCCTTGAACGCGCGCGGGGCGCCCGGTATTGACGCCCTTGTATCGAGCAGGGGAAGTGGTGGCTTTGGCCGTTTCCGTTCCGCGCACCGCGAGTGCGACTTCCAGTGCGCCCGCAAACCGCGCGGTGCAGATTTGGCTGGCCTTCGTTGCGACGTTGGTCTTCGCCATGGTTGTTGTTGGCGGGGCGACCCGCCTCACCGACAGCGGCCTGTCGATCACCGAATGGCAGCCGCTGCTCGGCGCCATTCCACCCTTGAGCGAAGGCGACTGGCATGCTGCCTTCGAGAAGTACAAGGCGATCCCCGAATATTCGATCGTCAATGCCGGCATGTCGCTCGAGGCCTTCAAGGCCATCTATTGGTGGGAGTGGTCGCACCGCTTCCTGGGGCGCTTCATCGGCATCGCCTTCGCACTGCCGTTCCTGTTCTTCTGGCTGACCGGCCGCTTGCGCGGCTGGTTCGCCGTCAAGTGCCTCGGCGTGTTTGCGCTCGGGGGACTGCAGGGTGCCATCGGCTGGTACATGGTGAAGTCCGGTCTCGTCGACCGCATCGACGTCAGCCAGTATAGGCTCGCCCTTCACCTCCTGACGGCGTTCTCCATCCTGTCGCTGCTTGTGTGGCTGGCGCTCGACGCCGGCCCGGCGTCAGACCGTGTGCGCTTGCGCACGGTTACCGTCGGGCAGCGGCGCACGGCGTTGGCATTGTTCCTGCTCGTCTTCGCGCAATCCGGACTCGGCGCCCTCGTCGCCGGGTTGAAGGCAGGCCTGACCTACAACACCTGGCCGTTGATGGACGGCAAGCTGGTGCCCGACGGGCTTCTTGTTCAGGCACCTTGCTACATCAACTTCTTTGAGAACGTCACGACCGTGCAGTTCGACCATCGCATGACCGCCTACGCCGTGGTGGCCCTCGCGCTGGTGCACCTCTGGTCGCTGATCCGCTCCGCCGACGATGAGCGTATCGTTGGCACCGCGGGCTTGCTCACCGCATGCGTGCTCACGCAGATGCTGATTGGCATTTGGACGCTGGTGTCGGGCGTGCCGTTGCCGCTCGGCCTCGCGCACCAGGCTGGCGCCGCCGTCGTGATCGCGGTAGCGACCCTTCACCTGCACGCGATTACGCGGGCTGCTGCTCGTTAGCAGCAGGCGTTGCGCTCGGCGGCCGGCTCCCCGGAGGGGAGTCGCCGAGCGCACCAAGAAGCATGAGGTGAATATTCTGCACCGCGGCGCCGGCTGCGCCCTTGCCGAGATTGTCGAGCCGCGCAACCAGCACCGCCTGGTTGAGCTCTGCCTTGCCGAACACGTAGAGCTCCAGCCGGTCGGTGCCGTTCAAGTTCTCGGCAGCAAGCCGCGACGACGTGGCGGTCGGCTCGCGCGCGACGCTGACGAGCTCCTGCCCGCGGTAGTGCCCGTCGAGCGCCAGCTCGATGTCGCGCAGGCACGGCTTGCCGGGCAGCATATCGAGATGCAACGGAACCGACACCAGCATGCCCTGCCGGAAGTTGCCGACTGACGGCACAAAGATCGGCCGCCGCGACAAGCCCGCATAGCGCATCAGCTCGGGAATGTGCTTGTGGTCGAGCGCCAATCCATAGAGCTCGAACGCGGGCGCATTCCCACCTTCGTAGGCCTCGATCATGCTGCGCCCGCCGCCCGAATAGCCGGAGACGGCATTGACCGTCAGCGCCGTGTCGGCCGGGACGATGCCGGCATCGACCAGCGGCCGGATGAGTGCGATGGCACCCGTCGGGTAGCACCCGGGATTGGCGACGCGCTGCGCCGCGCGCACCCTATCTGCCTGTCCGGCATCAAGTTCGGGAAAGCCATAGACCCAGCCCGGCGCCACGCGATGGGCCGTCGAGGCATCGAGGATGCGCGGCGCCTCGCTCCCCAGCTCGTCGGCGAGCGCGACCGTCTCCTTGGCAGCATCGTCGGGCAAGCAGAGCACGACGAGATCGACCTCGCGCAGCATCGCCTTGCGCGCCGCGGCATCCTTGCGCAACGCCGGGTCGATGCTCTTCACCGTGATGCCGGCAATGCGCGCCAGTCGCTCGCGGATCTCGAGGCCGGTGGTTCCGGCCTCGCCGTCGATGAAGATCTTCGGCTGCTCTGGCGTGCCCATGTGTCGGTTTCCGTGCACCAAGCGTCGCGAGGCGCGGCTTATGCGTCGCGCCATCGTCTGTCAATGCAACGCCAATATAGGGAGCGCAGCCCGGCCCTGCAGCGGCTAACTGAGGCCCAATCGGTGCTTGATGCCCTGCCAGAGCGTCTCCGAGCACCCGAAATTGAACGCCTGGCACGTCACTTCGTGCGAGCCCTTGTAGATCATCTCGAGGGCCACCCAAAGGATGATGATCAGGCCGATCCACGTGATCCAGGGGTACTTCACCAATAGAGCGGCGATGTAGTGCGAGGCGACAGCCATGAGGATGATCGCCACCGCGAGGCCGAGGACAAGTACCAGCGTCGAGCCCTTGGACGCGCCAGCGACGGCGAGCACGTTGTCGAGCGACATCGACACGTCGGCCAGCGTGATGAGGCCGACGGCTGACCAGAAGCCGAGTTCGCCATTGTGCGCCGGCTCGCCCGTCTCGACATCGCCGTGATGGCTGCCGGTGGTGATCTGCAGGTACATCTTCCAGCACACCCACAGCAGCAGGATGCCGCCGGCCAGCGTGAGGCCGATGATCGATAGGAGCTGCACGGTGATGGCGGCGAACAAGATGCGCAGCGCAACGGCCGCTGCGATGCCCCAGAAGATCACGCTGGCGCGGATATCTTTCGGCACGCGCGAGGCGGCAAGGCCGACGACGATGGCATTGTCCCCCGCCAGCACCAGGTCGATCATGATGATGTTGGTAAGGGCGAAGAAGTTCTGCCGGTACCATTCAGGGGAGAGAAGATGACCGGCTTCTTCGACGACCGTGTTCAGCATCAAGCTGAGGTCTTGCAGCAGCCAGTCCATCTTGCCCTTTACCTGCCCTGTCCGAGCGCGCGGCCTGATCGGCGCGCGACGTTTCCCACCCGCGGCGTATGTGGCATTCCCGGGAAACCTGGGCAAGCCTCCCGCGCTCAAAAAGCGACGGGCCGCGCGAGGCGGCCCGTTCCAAAGCACCTTGAATGGGGCGCCTTAACGCTTTGAGAACTGGAAGCTGCGGCGGGCCTTCATGCGGCCGTACTTCTTGCGCTCGACGACACGGCTGTCACGGGTAAGGAAGCCGCCCTTCTTGAGGATCGACCGCAGGTCGGGCTCGTAATAGGTGAGCGCCTTGGAGATGCCGTGCCGCACCGCACCGGCCTGGCCGGAGAGGCCGCCGCCAACGACTGTCACGTTGATGTCGTACTGGGTGCCGCGGTTGGTTGCCGAAAGCGGCTGCTGGAGCAGCATCTGCAGGACCGGGCGCGCGAAATACTTCGTGTAGTCCTTGGCGTTGACGGTGATGATGCCTTTGCCCGGCTTGATCCACACGCGGGCGACGGCGTTCTTGCGCTTGCCGGTTGCGTAGGCGCGCCCGAGGCTGTCCAGCTTCTGCACGTGCACCGGTGCGCCTGTCGGAGCGGCGCCCTTGAGACCGCCGAGATCTTCCAAAGACTTGGTTTCCTGAGCCATTGCCTTTAGACCCTCGCGTTCTTGCGGTTGAGCTTGGCCACGTCGAGCTTCTCCGGGTTCTGCGCCGCGTGCGGATGCTCGCCACCCTTGTAGATCTTGAGGTTGCGCATCAGCTTGCGCTGCAGAGGCCCGCGCTTCAGCATGCGCTCGACCGCGAGCTCGACGACGCGCTCGGGGAACTTGCCCTCGAGGATCTTGCGCGGCGTCGTCTCCTTGACGCCGCCGGGGTGCCCGGTGTGGCGGTAGTAGACCTTGTCCTCGTGCTTATCGCCCGAGAAGATCACCTTCTCGGCGTTGACGACGATGATGTTGTCGCCGCAGTCGACATGCGGAGTATAGATCGGCTTGTGCTTGCCCTTGAGGCGGGTGGCGATGAGAGCGGCGAGCCGACCGACGACGAGGCCTTCGGCGTCGATCAGGATCCACTTCTTCTCCACCTCGCCGGGCTTGGCGACGTAGGTCGTCATAGTCGGAAGCTCCGATGCTGAGTCGCCGGGCTTTACGCGAAAAACGTTGCGCGGCCGACGAAGAGGCGCCTTGAAACCAGATTGCCGATCGCCTGTCAATCGAAGCTGATGCGAAATTTGAAAAACAAAGCAGAATCAATGCATTATTGTATGTGGTATCTGAATACCGCAAAAGCTGCGCCGCTGGCACCTCCACGTTCTCGCAGGCAGCTTGCAGGTCGGCGCATCTTGCGGCATTGGCGAGGGCATATGCGCTTCGAGGACCTCGTCGAGTGTCCGCGCCGGCGCGAAAACGTCGCAAAATAATGCTGGCAATCGCCGTGCAAATCCGCTGAAGCGGAACATAATAGAAAGAGGAGAGGAACCCGATGCGGCAAGCTCCGACACGTCTGATCCCTTGGCTGATGGCGGCGGCCGTTGGCGCGCTCGCCTGCACCGGCGCCTTCGCGCAGGAGCCGCCCAAGGACGTGACGGTAAAGCAGATCAAGCTCACCGAGGCCCAGGTGAAGAGCTTTGTCGCCGCCCAGCCGGACCTCGCCACCGTCGCCCCGAAGTTGCAGGAGGCGGGCGACAACATCGATCCAGGCCTTCAGTCCGAGCTCGACGGCATCGCCAAGAAGCACGGCTTCACGGACTTCTCCGAGCTTGACGACGTTGCCGCCAACATCTCCATCGTCATGGCCGGGCTTGATTCCAAGTCGGGCGAGTTCACCGAGCCGGTCGAGGCGCTGAAGAAGGAGCTCGCCGACGTGACCGCGGATGCATCCATCCCCGAGAACGACAAGAAGCAGCTCGTCGACGAGCTGAACGAGGCCATCAAGACCACCCCGCGCGTTGAGCACCTTGAGAACGTCGAGCTGGTCAAGGCGCACCGCGCCGAGATCGAGAAAGCGCTGCAGTGACGCAAAGTCTCGCGGCGCCGAACGAGGAGGACCGATGACACAAGTCGCCGTTCGCACCCACGCCCCGGCCGCCGCAGAGGCGGAGCCCCTGCTGCTCAGCGAGCGCCCGCAACCGGGTGTCGCGCTCCTGACCTTCAACCGCCCGGCGGCTCGCAACGCCCTCTCGCTCGCCATGATCGAGACGCTGCATGCGGCCATCGCACAGCTCGGCGCCGACGCCACCGTGCACGCCGTCGTGCTCGCCGCCAAAGGCCCCGTCTTCTCCTCCGGCCATGACCTCAAAGAGCTTACCGCGCACCGCGCCGACGCGGATAAGGGCCTTGCGTTTTTCACCCAGGCGATGACTGCCTGCGCGGCGATGATGCAGGCCATCGTCGCCTGCCCCAAGCCCGTCATCGCCGCCGTTGAAGGCACCGCCACCGCGGCCGGCTGCCAGCTCGTCGCCACGTGCGACCTCGCCATCGCGGCAGATAGCGCCGAGTTCTGCACGCCCGGCGTCAACATCGGCCTCTTCTGCTCGACGCCGATGGTCGCGCTGACGCGCAATGTCGCCCGCAAGCGCGCCATGCAGATGCTGCTCACCGGCGAGATGATCTCCGCCTCCGAGGCTGCCGACTGGGGCCTCGTCAACCGCGCCGTCCCGGCCGCCGAGGTGCTCCCTTCAGCGTTGCGCCTCGCCGCCGAGATCGCCGCCAAGTCGCCGCTCACCGTTGCCATCGGCAAATCGGCTTTCTACGCCCAGGCCGAGATGCCCCTGAAGGAAGCCTACGCCTATGCGGCGCAGGTGATGGTGGACAACATGCTGGCCCGCGACGCGGAGGAGGGCATCGGCGCCTTCCTTGGCAAGCGCAAGCCCGAGTGGAAAGGGTGCTGAGCTCTTAGCGCCTCTTGGACGACTATCGCACGTGCCGATCCACCGCTTATATCTTGGCGCATGAACCACGACCGCTACAGCGACGACTACATCGCCGACATCCTGCGCGCGGCCCGCGTCTTCGCCTTCGTCGGTGCGTCGGCCAACACCGTGCGGCCGAGCTACTTCGCCATGAAATACCTGCTCGGCAAGGGCTACAAGGTGCATCCGGTCAATCCCGGCCTTGCCGGCCAGGAGATCCTCGGCCAGCAGGTGTACGCCTCGCTCGCCGACGTCCCCGCGCCTGTCGACGTGGTCGACATCTTCCGCAACTCCGAGGCGGCGCTGGGCATCGCCCGCGAGGCGATCGGCTTGAAGGACAAGCTCGGCCTCAAGGCTGTGTGGATGCAGCTTGGCGTGCGCAATGGAGAAGCCGCCGACGAGGTCGAGGCGGCGGGCCTCAAGGTGGTCATGAACCGCTGCCCGAAGATCGAGTACGGGCGCCTCTCCGGCGAGATCGGCTGGGCGGGCGTCAACTCCGGCCAGATCTCCAACGCGCGCCCCAAGCTGTCGCCGCTGGGCGTGCAAGGCCTCCGCCTCCGGTGAGTGGGGGCAGTAGGCAATGGGCAATGATGATGGTGCCATTGCCCAATGCCCATTGCCTTCTTCTTCCGTCAATCCGCGTCCCGTCTTCATTGATGTTCGGCCAGCCGAGCCGCTTGACGGCGTCTTGAAGGCGCGCACGAGCCAGTCTCTCATGCAGAGGTAGCTCGGAAACTGACTATGCGCGGCGCTCCTCCCACACCGGGAGAAGGACTACATCGTCGGCGGTGACTAGCTCCCGCGCCGCTATAGCCATCACGTCCGCACATGGCCTATAGCGGGACCGAAAGCCTTACTTTCCGCCAGCTTTCCACCGCTCCACCGCCTTCAGCGTGTTCTCCACGTGCGCGCTCGGATCCAGCGCAGTGTACTCGTAGATGATCTCGCCGCCGGGCGCGATGACGTAGCTCGTGCGGTTGGCGTACTCCGGCTTGCCCGGCAGCACCGCGTCATAGGCGGCCATGATGTCTTTCCCGCTGTCAGCCGCAACGGGGAACTTGCTGCGGCACTCGCTCACCGAGAACCTGGTCAGGACGTCGATGTCGTCGGCGGAAACGCCGATGACGCTGGCACCAAGCGCCGAGAACTTGTCGACCGCCTCGGCGAACTCGTGCGCCTCCTGGGTGCAGCCGGGGGTGAACGCCGCCGGATAGAAGTAGAGCACCACCGGGCCCTTCTTCAGCGCCTCGCCGAGCGAGTAGTCGAACTCCTTTCCACCCAGCGAGGCGCGGGCGGTGAAGTCCGGCGCCACCGCACCCGGCTTCAGAGCCGCGAGCACGGGCGGGGCGATGAGCGTCGCGGCGAGAGCGGCGGCGGCAACGAAGGCGGCGGGGCGGCGCATGGTGCAAAAGTCCTCATCTTGGCAGGCCCCATTCTAGAGTATTTTCCGCAGCGGAGGACGCGGACAGAGAGGCCGATGCGGTTAACCGAGCGCCACGGCATTGACCACCGCCGCGAAGTGGCAGGCCGATGCAGTCAGCACGAACCCGTGCCAGATGGCGTTGTTGTACGGCAGCTTCTCCCACAGGTGGAAGACGACCCCCACCGTGTAGAGCACACCGCCGGTCATCAGCAGTACGAATGCCGTGACGGGCAGTGCCTCGAACATCGCCGGCAGCGTGAACACCGCGGCCCAGCCCTGCGCGAGATAGAGCACATATGCGGTGCGCACGAACTGCGCCGGCGCGATCAGCTTGGCGCTGGCGCCGATCACCGCAATCGCCCACACGGCGACGAGCAGTGCGATGCCCACCGTGCCGCCCATCTTGATGGCCGCGAACGGCGTATAGGTGGCGGCGATCTTCACGTAGATGGCCGCGTGGTCGAGCCGGCGCAGCAGCCAGCGCCAGCGTCCGCGCGAGAGGTTGTAGGCCGCCGAGCAGAGGAACACCGCCAGCATGCCGCCGCCGTAGATGAGCACCGCCGTCGCCGATGCTCCGTCGAGCTGGGTCGCGGCGAGAATGATGAGCGCGGTGAGGCCGGCGATGCCGAGCGCGATGCCAGCGACGTGCACGACGCCGTCCGCGATCACCTCGCCTCGCGTATAGCGAGGAAACACGATCTCACTCATGCACCATCTGCTCCCGATTTTCCTTAGGCGTAGCAGAATTGCACTAGCAGTGGCCTATGCACACAATTATAAGTTGTTGACAGGTATATTGCCGTCCACGAGTTGTTGTCGTGTCGCGTTTTATCGGGCGTTTTTTTTCCATAGTTTCCATGGGGTCGGTGCTCTCCGCTTGCAGCACGCACCCGCTCATCGAGGACGTTGCAGACCTGCCCGTCTCGCAGATCGTGCATCAGATCGAGTGCGAGGCCGCGCGCGAGGTGAAGGAGTGGCACGCTCATCTTGGATACACGGAAAGATCCAAGGAACTCGCCGCGATCAACCAGAACATCAAGAAATACTCGAAGGCATACGAGGATTCGCTCGGCGAACTGGCAAAGCAAAGCGACTATGGGACGACCAGCGGCGCGCTTGAGGATGCGTTCGATGCTGTCAACCTGCAGCTCGATCAGGTGCAGCAGAAGATAAAGCAGTCGACGTCCGGCAGCGACAAGCAGACGCTGGAGAATGAGGGCCTGCAGCTCTACCGGCAATACAAGTCGATCGTGGTGGCCGCGGCTCTCTACGCAAGCGCTTCTGAGAATGGCAAACTGCTGCAGCTTGAAAAAGCCAAGCTCACTGACGAGCCCGGCAAATCCCGCTACAGGGACGTCAACAGCTTCGAGCGCAACAACGCCGCGTTTCAATTCGTTTTCGAGGCCACCGAGGTAAACAACGCCTCCTCGAAAGGCACCATAACCTGGCCCATAACGCCTGGCGTGATTACACTTGGCTACGGCGCCGGCGACGAGCGCAAACGGGCGAGCGACCGGCAGGTCAAGGTGGCCGCAACCTTCCGCGAATTGGTCCTGTTGGACTGCGATCGGGTGACGCCGCCTACCGCGACGCGCTTGCCCCGCATGTATCCGATCACTGGCGAGATCGGCCTGCACGAGGTGATCTGGGAGTACATGGTTATCTCCCACCGCATCAAGAGGAACGAGGCAGCGAACTTCGGTCCGGGGAACGCGGGCGATTCCTATCGCGACAAGATCACCTTCACGACCACGATCGGCGGCGGGCTGGCGCCAGGCATCAATCTTTCGAAGCGCATGGGCCAGCTTATCGACGTAAGCGCCGATCTGAGCGCCACTCGCGTCGACCAGCACCAGCTCACGATTCTGCTAACGCCGCCCGATCCCACGCCGCGTATGGCGCCGCCGCAGGAAATCATTATCCGCGAGATGCCCGCTGTACGTGCGCGCGCACGGCTGATCGAGCAATCGCCATCGGGATAGGCGACGGAAAGGGCATTGCCGGCACCGCACGTTGCGAGGATGCGTATATGACGAAAAGGTTCGCTATCGGATGGCTTGCCGCCCTGCTTGCCTTTGCTCTTACGGGGCACGGCTCGGCGCACGCATTCGCCAAGGTTCCGGTCTGGCGCGTGTCGCTGACCCACGCGCCCACTGTCGTGCAGCGCGTCGCCGAGATCGGCAGCATCAAGGTGCCGAGCATCTCAGACAAGTGCCGGGACGCCACGTCTTGGAATGACCTGATAGCGAACAAATGCATTGAGGATCGCAAGCAAGTGCTCTTCTTCCAAGGTCGTGAAGGCAAGGACGCGGGGCAGGTCCAAGTCCGTATTGACGAAAGCGCTGGGAAGACTGTCCGGGCGACGGCATCATCCGGGGTGCTGTCATCGTTACCGGCCCTGATTGCGACGCCTGAGGAGGACGAGGCGCTTGGCAAAGCAAGGGCAATACGCCAGCTGGAGAACCAAGAGCGGCTCGATGTGGAACGCGACCTGCGCGACTTCCTGGACGCCCGCTAGCCCGCGGGGAAAGGCGTCCGCCGGCCCGCTTTACATAAGTGCGTGCATCAACAACCTGGGGCTTGCGGCGCGGCGCAAGGGGCATTAGCCCATCCCCATGACCGAAAAACCGATTCTGCCCGGCCCCGACGGCATCGAGCCGATCAACCTCAAGGAAGCGCTCGAGGAGCGCTACCTCGCCTACGCGCTGTCGACCATCATGCACCGGGCGCTGCCCGACGTGCGCGACGGCCTGAAGCCAGTGCACCGGCGCATCCTCTACGCCATGCACCAGCTTCGCCTGTCGCCGGACGGCGGCTTCCTCAAGTGCGCCAAGATCGTCGGCGAGGCGATGGGCGACTTCCACCCCCATGGCAACCAGGCGATCTACGACGCGCTCGCCCGCCTCGCGCAGGACTTCGCCGTCCGCTACCCGCTGATCGACGGGCAGGGCAACTTCGGCAACATCGACGGCGATAACCCCGCCGCCGAGCGCTACACCGAGGCGCGCATCACGCAGACCGCCGCTGACCTCATGGAGGGCCTCGAGGAGGAGACGGTCGACTTCCGCCCCAACTACGACGGGCGCACCAAGGAGCCGGTGGTGCTGCCGGCGGCGTTCCCCAACCTGCTCGCCAACGGCTCGTCGGGCATCGCGGTCGGCATGGCGACCAACATCCCGCCGCACAACGTCGACGAGCTGTGCCAGGGCCTCCTGCATCTGATCAAGCACCCCAACGCGACGATCGAGAAACTGGTGGAGATGATCCCCGGCCCCGACTTCCCGACCGGCGGCGTCATCGTCGAGCCGCGCGACAGCATCATCGAGGCTTACAAGACCGGCCGCGGCGGCTTCCGCCAGCGAGCCCGGTGGGACAAGGAGGAGCTGGGCCGCGGCGGCTACCAGATCGTCGTCACCGAGATCCCCTATCAGGTGCAGAAGGCCAAGCTCGTCGAGCGTATCGCCGAGCTGATGACCGAGAAGAAGCTGCCGCTGCTCGGCGACGTGCGCGATGAATCGGCCGAGGAGATCCGCCTCGTCCTCGAGCCGAAGAGCCGCACCGTCGATCCGACGCTGCTCATGGAAAGCCTCTTCCGCTACACCGAGCTCGAGGTCCGTTTCGGCCTCAACATGAACGTGCTGTCGGCCGGGCAGATCCCCAACGTGCTCTCCCTGCGCGACGTGCTGCGCCAATGGCTCGAGCACCGCATCGACGTGCTCGTCAAGCGCTCGCAGTTCCGCCTGCGCAAGATCGAGCACCGCCTCGAGGTGCTCGACGGCTACCTCGTCGCCTATCTCAACATCGACGAGGTGATCAAGATCGTCCGCTACGAGGACGATCCCAAAGCCAAGCTGATGTCGCGCTTCAAGCTGACCGAGGTGCAGGCGGACGCCATCCTGAACCTGCGCTTGAAGTCTCTGTCGAAGCTCGAGGAGATGGAGATCCGCGCCGAGCACGACAAGCTGTCGAAGGAGAAGCGCGAGCTGCAGCAGCTCTTGAAGTCCGACGACCTGCAATGGGAGCGCATCGCCGCCGAGGTGAAGGAGGTGCGCGAGCGCTATTCGAAGTCGACGCCGCTCGGCCGCCGCCGCACCTCGTTCGCCGACGCGCCTGTGATCGACGTCGATCTCGACGCCGCGCTGATCGAGAAGGAGCCGATCACCGTCATCCTCTCCGAAAAGGGCTGGGTGCGCGCTCTGAAGGGCCACGTCGACGATCTGTCGAAGCTCGACTTCAAGCAGGGCGACAAGCTGAAGCGCGCGGTGAAGGCCTTTACCACCGACAAGATCCTCATCCTCGCCACCAACGGCAAGATCTTCACGCTGGAAGCTTCCGTGCTGCCCGGCGGCCGCGGCCACGGCGAGCCGGTGCGCCTGATGATCGACCTCGAGGAGAACCACGACATCGCCGATGTCTTCCCCTACCAGCCGGGCCGCAAGCTGCTCATCGCCTCGACCGGCGGCTATGGCTTCATCGTGCCGGAGGACGAGGTCGTCGCCTCCACCCGCAAGGGCAAGCAGGTGCTCAACGTGACCGGGCCCGACGAGGCCAAGCTCGTCGTGCCGGTGCCGGAGGGCGCTGACCACGTCGCCATCGTCGGCGACAACCGCAAGATGCTGATCTTCAAGCTCGACGAGGTGAACGAGATGACGCGCGGCAAGGGCGTCATCCTGCAGAAGTCGAAGGAAGGCGCCCTCGCCGACGCGCGCTGCTTCAAGAAGTCGGAAGGCCTGTCCTGGGTCGACAGTGCCGGCCGCACCTTCACCATGTCGTGGAGCGAGCTGAAGGAATGGGTCGGCGTGCGCGCGCAGGCCGGCCGCGTGGTGCCGAAGGGCTTCCCCCGCTCCAACAGCTTCGGGCCGGTGTTCTAGCCGGCTCGTCGCTCCCCGCCATCCCCCGACCGCAAGGCGACCATCTCGGCGCCACAATGACTCCCGCAGGTGAGCCCGCGCACCGCGAGGTCGAACCGTGGTGTGCTGTTGGGGCTTTGTCGGGAGAACCGATCTCTTGCAGCAAAGATCGCGGCTCGCCGAATTCGTCGTCTGCCTCGTGAGCCTTGTCATCGCTGCCGTTCCGGGCTCGGTCGGCTCTCTGGCGGCGGAGCAGCCTTCGGATATCCCGGCCTGGCTGCAGGCTCAGGTCGGAGACGGCGACGGTCAGATCACCTCCGTCGTCCTGCAGAGGGCACGCGCCCTCTACCTGCGGAAGGCGCGCGAGGGCGCGACCAGCAATCCCTGCTACTTCGCCATGGACGCAACGCGCCCCAGCACCTTGAACGATGGCCGCCTGGGACGTCGGTTCTACGTCATCTGCGAGGCCGACCGGTCGTTCCGCGCCATATCCGCCGGTCACGGCGGCGGGCGCCATCTGCACGGCATCGCAAACTTCTCCAACGGCAAACGCTGCGCACAGAACTTCGGCAACGCGATGGGCTCCCGGCTGACGACCGGCGGCGCCTATGTGACGAGCGAGCAGACCACGTCCTTCAAGGGCTATTACCCCGTATCGGGAGGACGGCACGCACCGCTGCTGCGCTCGTTCGTGCAGTTTGACGGTGAAGGCGAGACGGCAAACGCCAGGCAGCGCGAGATCGGTGGTCACGCGGCAGTCCTGCTGAGGGGCGTGTGTCGCCGCAAGAAGCCGGACAGCCCGTACGCCGACCAGGAAGGCTATGTTCCGTTCGGGATGGTGGAGAACTACTCCAACGGGCGCAGCAGTGGCTGCACCAGTTGGTCGTCGACCGACGCCGACGCGATCGTCGCCATGCTGCGGGACAGGCCCGCAGCGCTCTACATCTATCCGGAATCAGCCGACATCGACGCCGTCGCCCAAGCGGCGAAGGCCGGCGTCGCGCCGTCGCGCGCCGGACTGTATTGGAACGCCTCCTGCTTGGGCGAGATCCGCGCTCCGAGGTTCTGGTCGAAGGAGCGCCTCGATCCGATCATCGCCCGATATGAGAAGTCCCATCCATCGCCGCCACCGCAGCCAACGCCGATCTGCGCACGGTAAGACCGGCGTTTCTGCGTGGCCGCAACCTGGCAGATGGCTTCACCTACGATCGCATCGAGGCGGAGCATCGCTTCGCGCTGGAATGAAAACCATGCGCCGAATGCGGGCGCCAATATGTTGGACGCATCCCCGATGATGCTTCGCGCGACAACCACAATGCTTATCTGATCTTCGAATTTGTCTTTCCCCCCACCCGTCCCAATAAAAAGGCGCGGCCCGAAAGTCAGCTTGGGCGGTGGTGGCGCGATAGGGGTAAGGGGGGACGAGCTTGCTGGATATGTTGCTGGCCAACGCCTATCTGTTCATCCTTCTCTTTTTCGCTGTGTTGGAGCTCGCCAGGGGCAAGTTCTTTCATCCCGATGCGGATCCGGACCAAGCCAAGATCGAAGCGACGTCGTTTCTGATCTACCTCCTCGGGCGTCCGCTCATTTACCTGATCGCGATCGCGGCTGCCTGGCGGCTCGCGCCCGAATATCACAACGCCTATGCGGATGCGCCGTGGTGGCTGTGGGCGCTGGTGTTCCTCATCGGCGAGGACATGGTGCAATATTGGTGGCATCGCTTGGGCCACACACGCTACGGCTGGCTTTGGCATCGCGCGCATCATTCGGCGCCCTACATGGGCGTGCGTATCACGCTGCGGAACGGCTTCCTCTACTCGTTCTTGATGCCGAGCGCCTGGACGGCATCGCTCTTCGTCTATCTCGGTGCAGGCAGCGTCGCCATCGTCTATGGCCTCGTAAAGGGCTTCGTGACCATTGCGGCCCATAGCGAGATGCGTTGGGATCTCTTTCTCTACCGCAACAGGTTTCTCGCTCCTCTCGCCTGGATCGTCGAACGGACGATCTCGACGCCGGCGACGCACTTCAGCCATCACGCGCTGAGCGAGGCAGATGGCATCGGCCACTACAGCGGCAATTTCGGCAATCTGCTGTTCTTCTGGGACGTGTTTTTCGGAACGGCTTTGATCACGCGTCGCTATCCGCCCGCTTTCGGCCTCGAGGACGATCTCGTCCATGGCCACGAGCGGTGGACGACGCAAATGTTCTTCCCGCTATTTGGATCGCGCCGGCAAGCGTCGGAATTCCGCGCTCCTCGTCCTTGGTCGAAGGGGCAGCCCCTGCAAGCGGCGGAATAGGCCAAGGCGCCGCTTGGCACGCCGCCTGCTTCTCTCCTTGCAAAGGACGAGTGGCAAGCGGGGCACGCGGGTTCATGGCGGATTCCGAACAATTCGGCGTTTGCTTTACGTCACGCGCTGCGCCGGCGGGGCGACGTCCATGCCCGTGAGCGTCATCCTGACCGATATCGAGGGCGTCGCCGGTCCCCTGAGCTTCCTCAACGACACGCTGCTCCCCTATGCCCGCGACCGGTTGGGCAGCTTCATCGCCGCACATGCCGAGGATGAGGAGATCGAGGAAGCGCTCGATGAAGCCGGGCGCCTGATGGGCGGGTTCGACCTCAAGGTCGGCGAGGCAGAGGCCCTGTTGCAGCGCTGGATGAAGCAGGGCCGCAAGGCGACGCCGCTCAAGATCATCCAAGGCCAGATCTGGAAGGAAGGCTACGAGGCCGGCGCCTTCAAGGCCGAGCTCTATCCAGATGTCGCGGCGAGCCTGCAAGCCTGGAAGGCGGCCGGCGTTCGGCTCTTCGCCTATTCGTCGAGCTCGGAGCTGGCTCAGAGGCAATGGCTCAACTCCGCCGGCGGCGATGTGGAAGCGCTGTTCGAGGGCTTCTTCGACACCCGCATCGGCCAGAAGCACGAGGAGGAATCCTACAAGGCCATTGCCGAGCAGCTCGGCTTGCCGCCGGCAGAAATTCTGGTGCTGGCTGAAAACGAGGACGAGCTCGACGCCGCCAGGGCGGTGGGCCTTTCCACGACGCGCATCGCGCGCGACGGCGGCAGCGCAGGCAAGCACCCTGTCGCTGCGGATCTCGCGTCGTTGAAGCTCGGGTGAAGCAATGACGAGTTTCACCGTCGAGACGCGCAGCGGCGACCGGCTCGAGGTCAAGGGCAGGGACGGCGCGACTCTGATGAAGGCGATCCGCAAGGCCGGAATCGAGGAGCTGGTGGCCCAGTGCGGCGGTGGCTGCGCGTGCGCAACCTGCCACGTCTACGTGACCCTGCCCGAGGGCGTGTCACTCCCTGAGATGGCCGCCGGCGAGAGCCGCATGCTGGCCACGAGCAGCTACCGCAACCTCAACTCGCGCCTCTCGTGCCAGGTCAAGCTGCAGGCCGATCTCGACGGCATGCACGTCGCTATCGCACCCGACGATCCGAGCAACTTCTGAGAACCCTGCCTTCACGATCGCACGAGCCCCGCATGGCCAAGTACCGAACCTATCGCGATCCGAGCATCGCCTACGAGCGCGACATCCCTCTGTCGGAAGCGGCAGAGCTCGAAACGCATCCCGCCGTCCTTGCCGCGATCAACGCGGTCGCCTCTGACGAGCGGCCGCCGCGGGTGATCTGGAAGGCCCCGACGGGCGCAGAATGCGATAACATCGTCATGGCCCTTGAGGAATACCTCTACCTCAAGGACTTCGAGCCGACGCCCGATGGCGTCTATCAGTGGGGAGCAGATCACATCAGGATTTGACGGCTCTGCGCGCGACGAGCAGCCGGCCTCAAAGGTCCACGTAGACGAACTTCTCGCCGGCCAGCGTCGGATAGTTGGCCCGCAGCGCATTTGCGAGCTTGCCCATCAGGGTCTTGTCACCCGCCGCCGACGGGCCGACGAAGTCCGTGCCAGCCATCCACGTCTCGAAGTAGCAGTGCAGACCCTGGTCGTAGTCTGCCCCCGTGGGGTTGGCGGTCTTGTCGGCCAGGTTGGCGATGCCGTCCTTGTCCACCTCTAGGCGCCAGTCGCGATCATCGACGACCGAGCCGATGAGATTGGCCAAGTCAGCGTCCGTCCAGGCGGTCTTGAGATCGAGTGTCATGTCGCTTTTCCAACCAACAGTCCCTGATCCGTGGCTGGAGGCAAGAAGCAGTCCAAATTCTGCTTGGGCACGGGTTTGAGGCGCAGCCGAGGAGCGCGAGGCTCCTCACCCACCCTTTGACTTTTTCTGCGGGCGGCCGGGGCGAGCGGCGCTGCGCGCCGACGTGTTCAGCGCCACCGCGGCGCGGACCAGGGCCTTCAGCGCTCTTTCATCGATCTTGTCGCCCTCGTGGATATCGACGGCGCGTCGCGTGTTGCCTTCGAGGCTGGAGTTGAAGAGGCCCGAAGGGTCCTCCAGCGAGGCACCCTTGGCGAAGGTCAGCTTCACCACCGCCTTGTACGTCTCGCCCGTGCAGATGATGCCGTCGTGCTCCCACACCGGAACCCCGCGCCACTTCCACGTTTCGATCACTTGAGGGTCGGCCTGCTTGATGATGCTTCGGACGCGCGCCAGCCTGTCACCACGCCAATCGGCAAGCTCTTTGATCCTCGCGTCGATCATCCGGGAGGGAGAGGCCGCTTCCTTTTCCTCCGCAGAGCCGCGCTTCTTTTCGGTTGCGGTCGGTTTCTTCATGGCCCGCACCTCGCACACGTCCGGTCGATGAGATCAGTGCCCCACATCGAACTTATAAACGATCTCGGTCGTGGCGGTACCGACGACCGGGTCGAACTGCCAGAAGAAAGGCGGGCTTATCCCGCTCTCCAAGCGCGCTTCCTTGCCGTAGTCCGCATAGCGCGCCTCGCTGCGCCAGAACCATCCGTTGTGCATGGCGACCTCCAGGCCCCCGCCGACGAACCAGCCGTCGGCGTCGTAGCTCTCAAGGTGCGCATTCGGCAGCCGTCTGCCGTCGTAGCTGTTATACAGATCCCCGCCGGAGAAGTGCGTGTGCGTATAGCCGACGCTCCAATAGTTGAGGATGTCCGGCGTCATCAGCCAGCCGAGGCGGGCGCCGACGAACCACGTCGAGTCCTCGCTCGTCTTGGCGGTCGTGTACGATGCATCGCTGCTTCTGCCGCGCATGTCGGCGAAGTCGTAGTTGAACAACACGCCCGCGACGAACTTTTCGTGGAATTGATAGTCGTAGCCAAAGCCGACCTCGCCCAGCCAGCCTTTGCCGCCGTGATCGGTCTTGACGCACGATACGCATCGGCCGGGCGCATCGGTGGTCGTCTCGGCATCCCAGATGCCGTAGCCGACGCCCGCGTTGGCGTAGAATCCCGTCCAGTTTGGCGCCTGGGCCAGGGCGGGCACGGCCCGTAGGGCCTCATACCCGTCGGCATGAGCAACTCCAACTCCGACGGCAAGAAACGGAAACGATGCAAATGCGATGGCGATGGAATGGAATTGCCGGCTCATAAGCGCACCTCGAATATGCACAGGGCCTGTGGATCAATGTCCACAACCGGTGGATGGATTCGAGAGGCTTGTCTCGCATCGGTGAAAAGGTCGTTCGTGCTACTCCACAGCGAAATGCGTCGCCGGGCTCACGGCCAGCGCGAGAAGCATTGAACGAAGTAGGTGCACGGCCCGAGGAAGCAGGAGCCGTTGGCGACGCCGACGCCGATATGGTTCATCTCCGTCCCGACGAGATGCTTGCGGTGGCCTGAGGAGTCGAGCCACATCCGGAGCGCGCTCTCGGGCGTGGTGCCGTTTCCCCTGGCGATGTTCTCCGTCACGCGGATCACGCGTTGATGCGTGGTGTTGCGCCGCTGGTAGCGCATGGTGGGAGAGCTGCCATCGGGCGCGAAGTGATCGAAATAGCTTCGCCTGGCCATGTCCTGAGCATGGTCGAGGGCCGCTGACGCGCAGACCGGATCCTCCTTGAACTCGGGAAGGCCGTTGCGGCGACGAAAGTCGTTGGTGATCTTGATAGTCTCCGCTGCCTGGCGCTCGAAGACGCTCGGCTCGCGCTGCGGCGCGGGGACCGGTGGTCGAGCTGCGGGTACGGGAGCCGTGGCGTGCGGGATCGTCTCCGTGCGCCACGCATTGGCCTGCACCTCGGCCAGCGCAGACGGCAGCGGCAGCATCAGCAGGATGAGCAACGCCCGGACGAGCGTTCGCGCAATCCTCACGATCTCACCCCCCTCGAATCGGTTGCCGTGCCTCATGGTGCTCATGAATATGTGCTGATGTCGGCGTCATTGCCGCCGTTTTAGGGCGACGATGACGCAGCCAACACACCGCGTTGGTTCAAAGCTGAGGAGCGGAAGATGCAGGATACGCCAATGCTCGAAGGCTCATGTCATTGCGGCTCGGTGCGCTGGACCTTTGCCGGTATTCCGGAATCGGCAACGGCCTGCAATTGCACGGTTTGCCGGCGCTACGGCGTGCTTTGGATCTACGACTACGAGGGCGAAAGAATAAACGTGTCCGGCCCGACCCGGATCTATAAGCGCGGACGTTCGGTCGAGTTTCATTTCTGTCCCGGCTGCGGGGGCGTCGCCTACTGGCGTGGTGCCGAGGCCGGCGAGGACGGTCGTCGTCGCATGGCCGTCAACTTGCGGCTGATCGAGCAGCCGGAAGCCGTGGCCGGCCTCCACATCGATCATTTCGACGGCCTCGACAGCTTCGACGACTTGCCGCGCGACGGTCGCCGTGTCGCTGACATGTGGTTCTAGGGGCGCGGCGTCCCGTCGAAGCGGCGCGAGAGCGCATGATAGACGCCCTCGCGGTTGATGAGACCGGCGGTGGCCTCGGCGATCATCGCCGTGGCCATCAGCGCAACGAGCATGCTGTGGTTGTCGGTCATCTCCGAGACGATGACGAAGCCCGTGATCGGCGCCCGCACGACCCCCGTGAAATAGCCGACCATGCCGAGCAGGACGATGGGCGCCGCCGCCACGCCTGCAAACAGCGGCGCGATCTCCGATCCAATGGCGGCACCGACGGACAGCGACGGGGAGAAGATGCCGCCCGGTACGCCGCTCAGCGCCGACAGCGCCGTGGCGATGAGTTTCATCGGCGCATACTCGGGCGAAACGGCGCCTGTGTCGTGCAACACGGCCCGCGCCTGCTCGTAGCCGGTGCCGAACACGGCACCGCCGGTGGCGAGACCGCACAACGCGACCCCGAGCCCGCAGGCGATGGCGAACGATACGGGATGCCCGGCGATCCAGTTGGCGGCCGGGCGCGGAAGCTGGTCGGGCACGGCGACCAGGATCCGGCTGAAGAGCGCCCCGGCGACACCGCCGGCGATCCCGCACAGGGGCACCGCGATCCATGCCGTACCGAGCGGCAGGGCGGCATCCGTGAAGCCGAAATACGTATAGTCGCCGAGTGCGACTTGCGCGGTGAGGCCGGCGACGACGATGCCGCCGACAATGAGACCGCTGGTGCGCAGCTCGAAGCTGCGGCTCATTTCCTCGATGGCGAACACGATGCCGGCCAGCGGCGCGTTGAATGCCGCAGCAATGCCGGCCGCGGCGCCAGCGAGGAGCAAATCGGGCTGCCGGCGCGGGCTGCGCCGGCCTATGAACGACATGACGGAGGCGCCCACCTGCACCGTCGGCCCCTCGCGCCCCGTGGCTGCGCCCACCAGGAGGCCGAGCAGCGTGAGGAGAACCTTGCCCACCGCCACGCGCGCCCCGACGAGCATGGAGCGCGCACGTTGATCGGTGAGCTCGCGTGCTGCGATGACCTGCGGAATGCCGGAGCCCTGGGTGTTGGGGAAGAAGCGAACGGCGAGCAGCACCGCAAAGCCAAATCCGAGCGGCGTCACTAACAAGGGAGCATATGGCCAGCGGGCGATGACCCACTGGAAACCCTGCTGCGCGAGATCGGCGGCTATGGTGAGGACCACCGCCGCCAGTCCGACCGCGATGCCGCCTGCGACGAACACGAGGCGCCGACGCCAACGACCCGACTGAATGATGAGGAGCCGCGTTTCGCGGTGCTTGAGGTAAGGGAAGGCCATCGGTAGACGAGCAAGGGCAGTCGCGCCCCCTCGGCGAGCGGGGCTCACCTACTGCTCTGCTTCGTCAACCGTGTTGCGTCAAGCGGCGAATGCCGCACGTGCCGTTAGTGCTCTGCCGCTGCCGGCGGGTACGCGGTCTGAGCGAGCGTCTTCTGGCGCTGTCCTAGGTGGCGAGCCGCGACTTGAGATAGCCGATCACCAGCGCGGTAAGTCCGCCCGAGATTCCGCCGGTTGCGAAAGCCGAGATGATCGACCCGATGTCGAGCCCGGAAGCGGCAGCCGTGCCGCCGAGGCCGAGCAGGCTGTGGAGAATCTGACCACCAAGGCCGCCGCCAAGCGCGCCGGCAATCGTATTTCCAAGCGGACCGAGACCGCCCGTATCCTTCGTGTAGGTGCCGACAGCGTTGCCGCCGAGGGCGCCGCTGATCAACTGGATGATAAGCGAGGTGATATCCATCGGTGTAGCGTCCATGGCCGCTGCAAAGGCCCGATTGGCTGCGCACTCGTAGCCGCCGGCGGCGCGGCACTGGCCGACCGGCGCGGCAAGCCTAAGGAGGCAACTCTTCGCCGTGCTTTAAGCCGCGGGGGGCAAATCGAGCATATGGCATTTGCCTTGAACGGTATCTGTTACCGTCGGGTTGGGGACACGGTCTCGCTGCAAAAGCTCCCGCGCACCGCGCTGCGCTTGCCCGGGGCACCCTCGCCCGCTAGGAAGTTGTCCGATGTACGGGACAGGGACGAGAGGCATTCTGGTGGCGGCGTTGCTGGCGCTCGGCGTTGTGGCCGGCGGTGATGCCGTGTCCGCGCAGGATGCCCCAGTGAAGCCTAACCAGCCCCTCCCCAAGGAGCCTGGTGACGCTGCCGTCAGGCCATGGGCACCGCCCGATCTTGTCGCGCCCGCCCCGCCTGCCGGGCCCGGCCAAGTTTGTGGTAAATCCGATTTCGAGGCTGTGGTCGACGATGCCGCCGGCGCCTTGCGCGACCTCAACCTGCAGAACAAGCCAGCCTTCCAGGAGAAGCTGCGCCAGTTGAAGGACAAGCGCGGCTGGAGCCATGACGCCTTCCTCAAGGAGGCGGCTCCGTTCGTGCGCGACGACAAGATCGCCGTCTACGACCAGGAATCGGAGCGGCTGCTGGCGGACATCTCCACCCTCGGCCAGGAGGGCGCCGATGCCCCGACGCCTGACTGCACGCTGTTGTCTGACCTCAAATCGCGCATGAAGACGCTGGTCGACACCCAGACGGCGAAGTGGAGCTACATGTTCCAGAAGCTCGACACCGCGCTGGGCCAGTAGAGAGCCGAGCTATCGGCGCAACAACCGCTCGTCCCACCAAATCGGCCGTTCGAGCGACGGTTGCAGCCTTGCGAATTGCCCATGGTTGGGATTGATGAGGACGTTCTCCTCTTCGCGTGCGACGAAACTCGGCACAAAGAGCAGTAGCGTCCGCCTCTCGTGCAGCCAGGCCGAGCCGTGCGCTCTCGCCGTCGTGCCTTCCGGCTCATCCCAGCCGCGGAGGCTGTCCTTCGTGACGACCTCGTAGGAGCTTCCCGCCGGCACTTCGATCTCTATGAAGTGTTGGTTCGGCGGAACGACGCCGTTGTAATGGGCCAGCTTCTCCAACATCGCCGTGCTGTAGTGCACCGATGTGTAGATGACTTCCTGCCCTTTTTGATGCCAGCGCCCTTCGACCGACGACGCGCCTTCTCCGCTGAAGATCGGATGCCGGCCGGCAGGGTCACCGATGCGGAACACGCGCTTCGACGTCGGAAGGGCGCGGACACGCATCTAGGCCGCCACACCGGCCTCCGCCTGCGCCAGCAGCTTGAGCACCAGCTCTGCGCCGGCCGTCGAATCCTTGGCGAGATCCATGGGCGTTCTCTTGCCCAGCATCGGGTGCTCCTTGAGCAGGAAATGGGATGCGAGCTTGCTGTCGCCGTGGAACTGGCGCATCGCCTCAAGGATCACCTTTGAGAGACCGAAGACCTTCTCGCTCTCTTCCTTTGTCAGCGGCTGCTTGTTCTTGACCCGGCGGTGATAGGTCGACTTCGGGATGATGTCGGTCACATGCAGGAATTGCCCGGTAGGGTCGATCCTCTGGACGAGCTTCACTGCGCTGCTCGTCGGGAGCCCCTTTTCCACGCTCTCGACAAGGCGCAGATCGCTCATCTTCTCGGCCTTTGGCAGTCCAAGGAAGAGAGCAAGCCGAATTGCTTCGGAACGGCCCTGGGTAAGATTCGCAGCCACGCTATTTCCTGCCTGGTTCAAGTGGGCCGAATATCATCCCAGTTGGACCGGAGATCAAGCGCCGTGGATGGAGGCGCTACTTGCGCATCCAGCCGTTGGGGCCGAGGTGCTCCTGCGGCTGGAAGCGCATCTTGTAGTTCATCTTGCGCGAGCCGTTGATCCAGTAGCCGAGATAGAGATACGGCAGCCCGAGCGTGCGCGCATATTCGACATGCTCGAGGATCATCGCGGTGCCGAGGCTCATCTGCTCGGCGTTCGGATCATAGAAGCTGTAGACCATCGAGATGCCGTCGGAGAGCAGATCGCACAGCGCCACCGCCTTGAGCGGCCAGCTATCGGGATCGCTGTCGAGTGGATTCTCCGGTTTCTCGCGATACTCGGTGACGAACGTATTGATGACGCTGTCCTCGACCATCATGGCGTAGTCGAGCACGGTCATGTCCGCCATGCCGCCGTCGGAGTGGCGCGCATCGATGTAGCGGCGGAAGAGCGCGAACTGCTCCGACGTCGGCTCGGGCGGAACCCGCCGCGCCTCGAGGTGCATCGACTTCTCGCGTGCGCGCCGCATCGATCGCGTGACGACGAACTCGTCGACGACGATGCGCACCGACACGCAAGCCTGGCATCCCTCGCAGTAGGGCATGTAGGCGATGTTCTGGCTGCGGCGGAACCCGCCGCGCAGCAGATTGTCTATGAGGCTCGCCGGCTTCTCCTGCGTGAGGTGCGTGAAGAGCTTGCGCTCCTGGCGACCAGGCAGGTAGGGGCAGGGCTGAGGGGCAGTGACGTAGAATTCCGGAAAGTGCTTTTGCTGCTCCGTCATCCGCCAACGTTCCTCGAGCCTGCGCTGAGGCGGCAACTGCGCCACCGACCGTAAGCCGATGATATGTTGGCGCCGAGGGCGCGATCAAGGCACCTTGAGAGGATTAGTCTGTGTCCTGGACAAAGGCCTAACGGCGGGTTTTGCTGCGCAAAATGGCCTCAGCAACTCTAGACTGGTTCTAGCCGAACCCCTTGGTCTCGGTTTTGCCGTAGCAGGCATTGCGCTCCAGAAACTCGATGATCCGGCTGGCGATATCAATGCCGGTGGCCCCCTCGATGCCTTCGAGGCCGGGCGACGAGTTGACCTCCATGACGAGCGGGCCGCGCCCGGACCGCACCATGTCGACGCCCGAAACATTGAGCCCGAGCGCGGTGGCGGCGCGGGTGGCGATCCGCTTCTCCTCGCCCGTCAGCTCGACCTGCATGGCCGTGCCGCCGCGGTGCAGGTTGGCGCGGAACTCCCCCGGGCGTCCGATGCGCTTCGTCGCCGCTATGACCTCGCCGCCGATGACGAGGGCCCGTATGTCGGAGCCGTTCGCCTCGCGGATGAACTCCTGCACCATGATGTTGACGTTGGCGGCGCTGAAAGCCTCGATGATCGATTTCGCCGACCCTTCGGTCTCCGCGAGGATGACACCCATGCCCTGGGTGCCTTCGAGCAGCTTGATGACGACGGGCGCGCCGCCGACCTCCTTGATCACATCCTCGGCGCGGCGCGGCCCGTGTGCGAACGCGGTCACCGGCAGGCCGATGCCTTCGCGCGCAAGCAGCTGCAGCGCGCGCAGCTTGTCACGCGAGCGCCCGATGGCAACGCTCTCGTTGAGCGGATAGACGCCCTGCATCTCGAACTGGCGCAGGACGGCCAGCCCATAGTGCGTGATGGATGCGCCGATGCGCGGGATCACCGCGTCGTACATCGGCAGGCGCTGGCCGTTGTAGCGCAGCACCGGCTGGTTGGAGGTGATGTTCATGTGGACGTGGAGCGTATTGACCACGTCGATGGTATGTCCGTGCGCCCGTGCCGCCTCGCACATGCGAACGTGAGAATAGAGCTGCGGATTGCGGGCGAGCATCACGAAGCGCATCGAGCACCCCTAGTGTCCCGAGGTTCGCCAGTGTTCGCTGCCAGGGCAGGGGAAGAGCTTCGCAATCCTGAGGGACACTGGAATCATAGACTCGCTAGTGTGATCGCGTTCGCGAAGCTTGCCCGACGCCATGCCGCGGATGATAGCGAATTTCGCTATCCTGGCACCAGAGTCGCCCCCCAATCGGTTGATCAATCTTTATCTCGGGGCGTGACGGCGCCGTGCATCATCGGCGATTGCGGGAAAAGTTAGGCTGCGGATGTGCGCCGCTTTGGCCTGCTAGACTAAGGTCTATACGCGGCGCCCGGACGGCGAATGCATTGGCGCTCGCGAATAGGCCGGATCGTTGCCCATGGGTGCCGAGTAGGCCGGTTGCCCCTGCTCCTCGTCCGGGTCGATCGAGGCATAAAGCAGCGTTGCCGCCACCGCGATGGTGACGAACAGGATGGCAATTCCGAGCAGCGTCCGCTTTAGTGCCCACTGGAGTGTCGGCGCCTGCAGCGCCACAACGCTCGTACCCTCAACGCGCTCCGGCGTCGTGGTCGTCGACATGGCTTTTCGCACTCTTTCAAAGGTGGAAAAATAGTCTTGGCGTTTCCGGGTGAGATGCCCGTGGCAACCCCACCTTATCCACATCATCCATGAAAGACCTTGAGGCTGCGGTCAAGCGGCGTTGGTGCCGGGATGGCGTTCTGCCTCGCGACGTTGTGGCGGAGCCACGCCCACGTGTGCAGGTGCGAATTGCACCTATGCCTGTCGCGAACTCAGGCACCCGGGCGGGCTTGCTGCGCCATCTCGGTCGTGGCCTGCAAATCGATCTTACCGGACGCGAGAAGCGGCAGCGCCGGGACGACCAGGATCGCCTTCGGCACCCACAACTCGGGAAAGCCTTCGCGCCGCGCGTGTGCGAGCAGCGCGTCCTTGGTTGCCGAAGCGTTGTCGGTAACGAGCAGCAACTGCTCGCCTTTGCGCGGATCGGGGAAGCTGAGGACGACGTGCTGCCCGTCGTTCCACAATCCGCACGCCAACGTCTCGATGGCGCCCAAGGACACCATCTCCCCGCCGAGCTTGGCGAAGCGCTTGGCGCGCCCGCAGATGCGCACGAAGCCATCCTCGATGGTGACGATGTCGCCCGTATCGTGCCAGCCGCCGGTCGGAGCGACGATGACGCCCGGGTTGTCTGCGTAGATGTAGCCGGCCATCACGTTGGGCCCGCGCACGTAGAGACGCTTGCCTTCACTGAGCCCGGGGACCTCCTCGAGCCGCGCCTCGATGCCCGGCAGCAGGCGTCCGACGGTGCCGTCCCTGTTGTCTTGCGGAAGATTGCAGGCGAGCACCGGCGACGTCTCGGTGACGCCGTAGCCCTCGAGCAGCACCGCGCCGGATTTGTTCCATAGCTCACGCGTCGGCTGCTTTACACGTTCCGCGCCCGCCACCGCGTAGCGCAGGCTGGCGAGTTGCCCCGGCTCGGCGGCGCGCGCGTAGCCGCCAAGGAAGGTATCGGTCGAGACGATCCACGTCGCCTTTACCTTCTCGATGAACTTCGGCACCTGTTTATAGTGCAGCGGGCTCGGATAGAGAGCGCATTTGACGCCGGCGAGCAGCGGCACGAGCGTGCCTGCCGTGAGCCCGAACGAATGGAACATCGGCAGCGGATTGAGAAGCACCTCGCCCGGCACCAGGACGCTGCTGAGATGCGCGATCGACTGGTGGGCATTGGAGACGAGATTGCCGTTGGTCAGCACGACGCCCTTGGGTGCACCTTCGGTGCCCGACGTGAACAGGATGACGGCGGGATTGTCGGCCTTCTCGGGAGCATGCGGGAAGAGACGTTTGGCAAAGAGCGCGCGCGCGACGCCGCCGAGCTTGTCGAGGATGCCGATTTCGGCGCGCACGTCCTCGAGATAGACGATGCGCGTCTTGGCTCCCGGTGCGTACTCGGCCTGTGACAGCGCCGCGATGAGCTCCTCGAAGTTGCCCGCCTCGACGAAGCGCCGGGAGGTGAGCACGGTCCGCAGCTTCGCGGTGCCGATGGCCGACGTCAGCGCCTTCTTGCCGGCGGAGAAGTTGAGCAGGACCGCGACCCGATCAAACGCGTTGAGGCCGAAGATGGTGACGACGAGGCCGATGGCGTTGGGGAGCAGCACGCCGACGTTCTCGTCCTTGTCGGTGAGCTTGCGCAGGCGGCCACCCAGCACGAGGCTGGCGAGCGTCAGGGCGCGATAGGTGAGTGCCGTCCCGTCGGCGTCCTCGATGATCACCGTGTCGCTGCCAAACCGTTTTCCAGCTTCGAGGAAGCCGGAAAACAGCGTGGTTCGCGCGCTCTCGGGATCAAATGCTTGCGTCATCGAGGCTTGAAATCGGCTGGGCGGTGGCGCCTGAACATTGCAGCCTCTTGTAGCGGGAAGCAGACGCCGCGCAATCGCCGATCGATTCCGCAACCGCAAAAAAGCGCCAGCCAACCGCGGATTGTGCAGCGCAGCATAAAATGCATCAAAAGAGGGCAGAGCGCGGTGGGCTGAACGTTAAAGGAGTCGCACTGCCGGCGCGAGCAGGAACGAAAGATATCACAAAATCAATTGGTTGGTGTGTCCCATGGCCGCGCGCTGCCTTGGGCGGGAATCAGGCACTTTCTGCGCATGAATGAAACTTGAGCACCGGTCGATTCGCGCCTACGCTCTATGTCAACAGCAACAAGAAACGACGAGGACACCTCCAAGGCGGATCCAGCCCTCTCACGAGGGTGATTTCGACAGGAACCTCAGGGGTGTCCCATGATAGAAGTCGTCGCCTTGGTCTGCTCCTTCCAAGTACCCAACCGGTGCAAGGATGTGCATCTGTCATTCGCCGCGGAATCGGTCACGCCGCAGCAATGCATGATGTACGGTCAGGCCGAGCTGGCCAAATGGACCGTTGGCAATCCCGAGTGGCAGATCCGCAAATTCACCTGCGGCCGCGCCGGACGTTTCGCCAAAGCATAGCGAAGCGCAGTTCGGGCAGCGGCGGAGGATTTCGCCGCTGGGTAGCCATAGGTTTGGGCTCCAACCGTTCTCGAACGGGCACGAGAACGGACGAGCTAGCCAGAATAACGACCTGAAATTCTGCGCTGCAGCGGCATCCCCTCGGCTTTGCCGTTGACTCGCCCCCGCTCATTGCCTCCCTAGTCGCGGCCCGCGCGGCACCTAGGGAGAGAGCGATGTCAGACACTCCGACAGCACCGAAGTTCGCCACCTTGGCAGTGCATGCCGGCGCGGCTCCCGACGCGGCGACCGGAGCCAGAGCCACGCCCATCTATCAGACGACGTCCTACGTCTTCAACGATGTCGACCACGCCGCCGCCCTGTTCGGCCTCGAGGCGTTCGGCAACATCTACACCCGCATCACCAATCCGACCCAGGCGGTGCTGGAGGCACGCATCGCGGCGCTCGAGGGCGGCACCGCGGCGCTCGCCGTCGCTTCAGGCCATGCGGCCCAGTTTCTCGTCTTCCACACGCTGCTCGAGCCGGGCGACGAATTCATCGCCGGGCGCCAGCTCTACGGCGGCTCGATCAACCAGTTCAATCACTCCTTCAAGAAGTTCGACTGGAACGTCGTCTGGGCGGACTCGACCGATCCGGCGAGCTTCGAGAGAGCCGTCTCCGAGAAGACGCGCGCCATCTTCGTCGAGTCGATCGCCAATCCGGGCGGCGTCGTTGTCGACCTGCCGGCGATCGCCGCCATCGCCAAGAAGGCGGGCGTTCCGTTCATCGTCGACAATACCCTGGCGACGCCCTACCTCTGCCAGCCGAAGGAGTTCGGCGCCGACATCGTTGTGCACTCGCTGACCAAGTTCATCGGCGGCCACGGCAACTCGATCGGCGGCGCTCTCGTTGATTCCGGCACGTACGATTGGCTTGGCGCCAAGCACCGCTACAAGACGCTCGTCGAGCCGAACGCATCCTACGGCGGGCTGACCATCGCCGAGACGTTCGGCAACTTCGCCTTCGCCATCGCCGCGCGCGTCATGGGGCTGCGCGATCTCGGCCCTGCCATCTCGCCGTTCAACGCCTTCCTGATCCTGACCGGCGCCGAGACGCTTCCGCTGCGCATCGCGCGCCAGAGCGACAACGCCCTCGCCGTAGCTTCGTGGCTCGAGAAGCATCCCAAGGTCGCCTGGGTGAGCTATGCCGGTTTGCCGTCGAGCAAGTACCATGAACTCGCCAAGAAGATCGTGCCCAAGGGGGCCGGTGCGGTGTTCACCTTCGGCCTCAAGGGCGGCTATGACGCCGGCGTCAAGCTGGTGTCCGGCCTGCGGCTCTTCAGCCTCCTCGCCAACATCGGCGACACGCGCAGCCTCGTCATCCATCCGGCATCGACGACGCACCGCCAGCTCACCGACGAGCAACGCACCGCAGCCGGCGCCGGATCGGATGTGGTGCGCTTGTCCATCGGTATCGAGGACAAGGACGACATCATCGCCGATCTCGAGCAGGCGCTGGCGCAGGTCTGAGCCGCCCTTTCCGGCAAGCGGCGAATAGCTGGAAACGGCAGGGTGCGTTCGTGCGTTCTGCCGGTATGACCATGCCGCTCAACCCGAGCTGGGAAGACATCGCCGTTCGCTTGTTGTTTACCGTGGCGGCGGCAGCGATCATCGGCATCGACCGCGAGGCGCGCGGTCACGCGGCCGGCTTGCGCACGACGATCCTCGTCGGGCTTGCTGCGGCAGTGGCCATGATCCAGGCCAATATCCTCTTGTCGGTCACGGGCAAGACGGCGGCCTCGTTCAGCGACATGGACGTGATGCGCCTGCCCCTTGGCATTCTGACCGGCGTGGGCTTCATCGGCGGCGGGGCCATCCTGCGCCGCGGCGACTTGCTCAGCGGGGTGACGACCGCCGCAACGTTGTGGGCAGTCACCGTCATCGGTCTATGCATGGGCGGCGGCCAGATCGGACTTGGTTGCGCGGCGACGGCGATTGGATTTGCCACGCTCGCCGCCCTGAAGCTGATCGACGATCACATCCCGCGCGTGCAGCGCGCCCACCTCGCCATCGAGAATGCGGGCGGCGAGGTTGGCATCCCCGACATTGCCGGAGTGGTCGGCGATGACTACCAGACGCGGTTCCTCAAGCAGCGGCGCGCGTCCGAGGGAGCCTGGGTATCTGTCTTCGAGATCAGGTGGTGGGAGATCTCAACGGCCGCTCCGCCGCCCGGGCTCTTGCCGCGCATCGAGGAGCGCTTCCGCGTGCGCTCCTTCGAGCTGGTCTGAAGGCGTCCGGCGCCTCGCTATTCGACTTTCTTCGATAGCCTCGCGATGCCGACCGTCTGCCGGTGCCAGGTCTTGATCGGCACCGCCGGGAAGCCGCCCACAACCGCGCCCGCCTCGATGTCGCGCATGACGCCGCTCTTGGCTGCCACATGCGCACCGCGGCCGATGCTGATGTGGTCGGCGACCCCTGTCTGGCCGCCCATCATCACGCCGTCGCCGATCACCGCGCTGCCGGCGATGCCGACCTGTGCGCAGACCACGCAATGACGCCCGAGGCGGACGTTGTGGCCGATCTGCACGAGGTTGTCCAAGACGCTCCCGGCGCCGATCACCGTATCGTCGGTGGCGCCCCGGTCGATGGCGCAGTTCGCACCGATCCTCACGCCTTCTTCGATGACGACACGGCCCAGTTGCAGCATGCGCTCGAGCCCGGCCGGACCCGGCACGAAGCCGAAGCCCTGCGAGCCGATGGTGACGCACGTCTCGATCTCGACGCGGTGGCCGATGAGCGAATGGCTGATGCAGGTGTTGGCGCCGATGCGGCAATCGTTGCCGATCAGCACGCCATCGCCGATGACGACGTTGGCGCCGATATGGCAGCGCTCGCCGATGTCGACATCGCGGCCGATGACGGCGCCGGCATCGACCTGCGTTCCAATTCCGATGCAGGCGCTCTCGTGGACGTTGGCGGTCGCGTGCACACCGGGGACCGGCGGCGGCTGCGGGTAGAACAGCCGTCCGACCTGTGCATACGCGCGCCGCGGATCGCCGACGTAGATGAGGCGGCTCGACGGCGAGGCGTGATGCGCCAGCTTATGGCTGATGATGATGGCGCCTGCGCGCGTCGGCGCCAGTGCTGCGCGATAGCGTACGTCGGAGAAGACGCTGATGTGTTCGGGGCCGGCCGACTCGAGCGCGGCGATGTCCTCGATGGATACCGCTGCATCGTCGGGAAGCAGTGGCTCGGCGCCGATCACCGCCGCGATGTCGGACAGCGTGAACGGGCCGGCGCGATGGAAGAAGCGGGCGTCGGCCATGGCTCACCTTTCACTATACGAGGGTGCCGGCCGGGGCGAAGCAGCGGGGGGCTCAGCTACGTCACTATAGATCATCGCCGCATTCTGCGCATCAGGCGCTTTTCACGGTTGGGCGCGCGCCAGCCGGAATTGGTTACGGCTAGGCGGTGATCCGTTCGATGGAATCGACGCGGTCGGGGTAGAAGGCGATGTGCTCCTTGATCTCATGGACGGCGTCGTACGGCTCTTCGTACGTCCACACCGCATTGAGCGACCGCTCCCCAGCCGAGGGGATGCTGTAGTAGTTGCACTTGCCCTTGTAGGGGCAATACGTCACGTGCTTGGTGCGCTTGAGCAGGCGCATGTCGACATCGTCGCGGGGTATGTAAAAGACGGGCGGATAGTTCGCCTCGCGCAGCTTCAGTGCCCGCCGCGTATCGACGAGTGTCCGCCCCGCCGCCTTGACGACGATGCGGCCGGGCTCGGGCTCGACACTGATGGGATGATCGGGGCCGGGCGTGAGGACAGGCCTCCTGCTAATCATTTCATAGCCTCGCTGCGCTGCTCGCATCCCTTACCTGGGAAAGGCAGCACTGAATTGCGAGGCCGGCCACGGTAGGACTGCATTTGCGGCTGATGCATGTGCGGCCCAAGGTGCACTTTCATGTTCGGGACCACTCAAGCATTGTGCGCGCCGCGCCGCGATGTCGCGGCCGCAAAGCGGAAGGCCAACGTCCCATGACCGACCTCCAGCGTGTGGTTGACGAGATCGTCGACGAGATGCGCGCCATGCCGCATCGCGGCGAGGTGGCGACCTATATCCCCGAGTTGGCGCGCGTCGATCCCAAGCTGTTCGGATTGGTCGTCGTCGATGCGCAAGGCGGAGTCGCCGCCGCTGGCGATGCAGATGTGCCGTTCTCCATCCAGAGCGTCTCCAAGGTGTTCACGCTCACCCTGGCGCTCGGCAAGATCGGCGACCGTCTATGGAGCCGCGTCGGACGGGAGCCGTCTGGCAGCCGCTTCAACTCCATCGTGCAGCTCGAGTTCGAGCGCGGCATCCCGCGCAACCCGTTCATCAACGCCGGCGCCATTGCCGTCACCGACGCGATCATCGGCAGGCACCAGCCGCGCGAGGCGCTGGGCGAGATCTTGCGCTTCATGCAGTTCCTCGCCGCCGATGATTCCATTTACATCGACGAGAAGGTTGCCGCCTCAGAGCAGCGCACCGGCTTTCGCAATGCCGCGCTTGCCAACTACATGAAGTCGTTCGGCGTGATCGAGAACCCGGTCGAATTCACGCTCGGTGTCTACTTCCACCACTGCGCCATCGCCATGTCGTGTCGCCAGCTTGCCATGGCGGGACGCTTCCTCGCCCACTTCGGCGCCAATCCCTCGACCGTGCTCCCGGTGGTGACGCCCGAGCGCGCACGGCGCATCAATGCACTCATGCTCACCTGTGGGCACTATGACGGATCGGGGGAGTTCGCCTATCGCGTTGGTCTGCCCGGCAAGAGCGGTGTCGGTGGCGGCATCCTCGCCATCGTGCCTGGCAAGGCTTCGATCGCCGTCTGGTCGCCGGGCCTCGATGCCTCTGGCAACTCGCAGCTCGGCTCTCTGGCGCTCGAGCGGCTCTCAAAGCGAATGGAATGGTCGATCTTCGGAGCGTGACGCCCGGATTGGCGCCACGCGCGGACGTCGTCCGCAAGCGTTAACGCTTACAGGAGGCCTCGGCCTCATCGACGGCAGCCTGATGATACCAGGCGCTGCCAAAGCTCATCTTCGGCGCGCGCTCTGCGGCGGCGGCAGGACGCGGGGGAACGTTGGTGGTCTTTCCGGCTTCACGCTGACGGCTGGGCGGGGGACGGCCGCCGGCCGGGAAGGCATAGATCTTCGCCGTCGGGCGTTGCGAGTGTGAAGTCATCGCTCTCTCTCTTTCTTTCTCCGCTCTTGTCTGGCTCCTCTACAGCGCAACCACGCTGGAACGGGATCATCTCACGTCGAACGAGTCTCGCCGATTCCAAATCAACCCGTTGCACAATTAACGAGCAGAAAATGCTCACATTATGGGCATGCCAGAAATTGCATCTTTCGCTAGCATTCGTGGCGAAGGTGAACCCCACTCAGCTGCCACCGGTTCCGCGCGACGCGCGGCCAAGTCCGGACAGGTTCGCCTTGAACAGCGTGGGAGGTCGGGTTGGCAGGTGACGATCGAGGTTTGGTTTGCGCCAGCTCATCGCCGTCGAGGAACTCAGAGCCGCCCCGCGCCACGAACGACAAGACAAGCTCATGCCGAGACTAGTGTTCTCGCACGAGCAGCAGGATTGACCCAGCACAAGCGTCGTCAACTAGGAGAGACTGAGCATGACGAAGTACAAGCTCGAGTACATTTGGCTCGACGGTTACACTCCGGTTCCCAATCTGCGCGGCAAGACGCAGATCAAGGAGTACAGCGCTTTCCCGAGCCTTGAAGAGCTGCCGCTTTGGGGCTTCGACGGCTCGTCGACGCAGCAGGCCGAGGGTCACAGCTCCGATTGCGTGCTGAAGCCGGTCGCCGTGTATCCCGACCCCGCGCGCACCAACGGTGCACTGGTCATGTGCGAGGTCATGCTGCCCGACGGCAAGACGCCTCATCCTTCTAATAAGCGCGCCACCATCCTGGACGACCCCGACGCCTGGTTCGGCTTCGAGCAGGAGTACTTCTTCTACAAGAACGGTCGTCCGCTCGGCTTCCCGAGCGAGGGCTATCCGGCTCCGCAGGGCCCCTACTACACCGGCGTCGGCTACAAGAACGTCGGCGACGTCGCCCGCCAGATCGTCGAGGAGCATCTCGATCAGTGCCTCGCCGCCGGCATCAACCACGAAGGCATCAACTCCGAGGTGGCGAAGGGTCAGTGGGAATTCCAGATCTTCGGTAAAGGCTCTCGCACCGCCGCCGACCAGATGTGGATGGCCCGCTACCTGATGCTGCGTCTCA